>JAEEGF011772871.1_pt1 | contig 86857 bp, 103 predicted proteins | sample 9134171 | NCBI WGS metagenome assembly JAEEGF01 (sample SAMN16246542, study PRJNA631951) | gut metagenome | biome: gut microbiome; feature: rumen; material: AP-attached | host: Bos | place: Iran: Karaj | collected 2018-10 | reverse complement strand
CGAACATGCAAGGGAAGGCGCACCAACCTTAATCATCGATGGCGAGTGTATCTTCGGGCGTATCAACATTATCCGAATTTAATGGAAAAGAAAACCGACCCGTTTCTTCTATAGAAATGGGTCGGTATTTTTATGCCTTTTATGCTTTATAAAAACGTCCGCTTGCACCACAAGGAAGAACCAATCCGCTTGCAGTAACAGGGAGCCCGATTTCTTCGGCTTCTACGGTTCCTTCAAAATCTTTTAATGCAGTGGAAATCATGTACTTCAGTACGGCCGGCTGTAAACCGGTGGTATAGGAATTCACCAGGAAGAAAAGTGGGTCATCGCTTAACACCTGCGTACATAACTCGATGAATGGGAAAATGGATTCTTCGATTTTCCAAATCTCGCCCTTCGGGCCTCTTCCGTAAGAAGGAGGATCCATAATGATGGCATCGTACTTGCTGCCGCGACGAATCTCGCGCTCAACGAATTTTCGACAGTCATCCACCAGCCAACGAATCGGTGCATCACCGAGGCCGGAAGATACGGCATTCTCTTTTGCCCAGGTTACCATACCCTTGGAGGCGTCAACGTGAGTAACGGATGCGCCGGCAGAAGCAGCAGCAAGGGTAGCGCCACCGGTATAAGCAAAGAGATTCAACACTTTAATCGGACGCTTCTCGGATTCCTTCTTAATAATAGAAGAAAACCAATCCCAGTTGGTTGCCTGCTCCGGAAATACACCGGTGTGCTTGAAGGCAAAAGGCTTCAGATTGAAGGTAAGCTTCGCGCCGACGGAAGTCTCGTAATCGATGGTCCACTGTTCCGGGAGATTGAAGAACTCCCACTCGCCGCCGCCTTTGCTGCTGCGGTGATAGTGCGCGTTTAATTTTTTCCATGCGGCATGATTGTGCGGCGTATTCCAGATGACCTGAGGGTCCGGACGTAACAGATTGTAACGGCCCCAGCGCTCCAGCTTCTCGCCGTCGCTACAATCCAACACTTCATAATCCTGCCAACGATTTGCAATCCACATATATATAATCCTTTCAAAAAAGCATAGACAACAATCCTGTTTCTTCTATATAATAACATACGCGAAGAAAAGAATCTTTTCTATCATACATATCTTGCGAGGATTTGACAAGAATTCCGCTCATCTTGGGGTGTAAAAAAGAGAAATAAAAATGTATCGAAAAAAGTACAATTTTTACTAAAAACCCCTTGCATTCATATAAAACCCAATGTATAATCAATTTTGCTGTGACATGATAGCGATGAAGCGTGAGGTTGCTACCTTCGTGGTAGGTTTTCCGTGGAGCGAATGTCAAGTTAGGAAACTGACGACAAGTCACTGTACGAATCAATATGGTCTACAGATGAAGTAGAAACAACGTGTGTAAGTTCTTATGGACACACACGGAGATGTGTACAGTCACCGCTTGTCGTACTATTCAAAAAGTGCGAAAAGGAGGCGACTTTTTTTATGGCAACTCAGGTAATGAGAATCACACTCAAGGCTTATGATCACGAATTAGTTGATGCATCTGCCAAGAAAATCATCGAGACTGTTAAGAAGAATGGAGCACAGGTGAGCGGACCGGTACCTCTTCCAACTAAGAAGGAAGTTGTTACTATCTTAAGAGCAGTTCACAAGTACAAAGATTCTAGAGAACAGTTCGAGCAGAGAACCCATAAGAGACTCATTGATATCCTGACACCAACCCAGAAGACGGTTGATGCATTATCTCGTTTAGAGATGCCTGCAGGTGTGTTCATCGATATCAAAATGAAGAACAAGTAATTATTTTTAAGTAACTGGTATGAACTTTCTAATAGGAAGTTCCACTACAGGAGGTAAGAAATGAAGAAAGCAATTTTAGCAAAGAAAATTGGAATGACCCAGATCTTCAATGCAGAAGGCGTACTCGTTCCTGTAACCGTTCTTGAGGCTGGTCCTTGTGTTGTAACACAGGTTAAGACAATCGAGAATGATGGATACGAAGCAGTTCAGGTTGGATTTGAAGACAAGAAGGTAAAGGCTGTTGATAAGGACGCTAACGGCAAGAAGTCTGTATATCATAGACATGGCGTTAACAAGCCAGAGAAAGGCCACTTTGATAAGGCTGGCGTTGCTCCAAAGAGATACGTTCGCGAGTTCCGTTTTGAGAATTCTTCCGAGTATCAGTTAGCTCAGGAAATCAAGGCTGACATCTTCGCAGAAGGTGATAAGATTGATGCAACTGCAATCTCCAAAGGTAAGGGATTCCAGGGCGCAATCAAGAGACTTGGTCAGCACAGAGGACCTATGGCTCATGGTTCTAAGTTCCATCGTCATCAGGGTTCTAACGGTTCCTGCTCCACTCCTAGCCGTGTATTCAAGGGCAAGGGAATGCCTGGACATATGGGAAGCGTTCGCGTAACTACTCAGAATCTTGAGGTTGTACGTGTTGATGCTGAGAACAACTTGCTGTTAGTTAAGGGTGCTGTTCCAGGACCTAAGAAGTCTTTAGTAACTATTAAAGAGTCTGTAAAGAGCAAGTAATATACGAAGAATAGGAAAGGAGGAACTTTACGATGGCTAAAGTATCCGTTTACAATATGGACGGCAAGGAAGTTGGAACAATCGACTTGAATGATGCCGTTTTCGGTGTAGAAGTAAATGAACATCTTGTACATATGGCTGTAGTTCAGCAGCTTGCAAATAATCGTCAGGGTACCCAGAAGGCAAAGACCCGTTCTGAGGTTTCCGGTGGTGGAAGAAAGCCTTGGAGACAGAAGGGAACAGGACATGCTCGTCAGGGATCAACCCGTTCTCCACAGTGGACAGGTGGTGGAGTTGTATTCGCACCTACTCCAAGAGATTACACTTTCAAGATGAACAAGAAGGAGAAGAGAGCAGCTCTTAAGTCTGCACTTACTTCCCGCGTTCAGGAAAATAAGCTGATCGTTGTTGACGAGTTAAAGCTTAACGAGATCAAGACCAAGGCATTTGCTCAGGTATTGAAGAACTTAGATGTTGAGAAGGCATTGGTAGTATTGAATGATAACGATGTAAATGTTGTAGCTTCCGCTAAGAACATCCCAACCGTTAAGACTGCTTCTACCAGCACAATCAACGTATTCGATGTATTGAAGTACAACACAGTAATCCTTACTAAGGACGCTGTAGCAACTATTGAGGAGGTGTATGCATAATGGCAAACGTACAGTACTATGACGTAATTATTAAGCCTGTCATCACCGAGAAGAGTATGGCTGCAACTGCTGAGAAGAAGTACACATTCTTAGTTCACACTGATGCGAACAAGAACATGATCAAGGAAGCAGTTGAGAAAATGTTCGAAGGAACAAAGGTTGCATCTGTTCACACCATGAACAACGATGGTAAGAGCAAGAGACGTGGTATGGTAGTTGGTAAGACTGCTAAGACCAAGAAGGCAATCGTTCAGTTAACAGAGGATTCCAAGGATATTGAGTTATTCTCTGGACTTTAAGCCGAAAGCTTAAAATAGAATATGCACATACGAGTGCGAGAAGAAACGTAGTTTTTTGAAAGGAGAACCAAAATGGGAATTAAGACTTATAACCCATATACACCTTCTAGAAGAAATATGACCGGTTCTGATTTCGCAGAAGTAACCAAGTCTACTCCAGAGAAGAGCTTGACTACTTCCCTTAAGAAGAATTCCGGACGTAACAATCAGGGTAAGATTACCGTTAGACATCAGGGCGGCGGTAGCAGAAGAAAATACAGAATTATCGATTTCAAGAGATACAAAGATGATGTACCTGCAAAGGTTATCGGTATCGAGTACGATCCTAACCGTACAGCAAACATCGCTTTGATCGTATACGCAGATGGTGAGAAGGCTTACATCCTTGCTCCTGAAGGATTAAAGGATGGCATGACCGTTATGAACGGAGCTAACGCAGAAGTTCGTGTTGGTAACTGCTTACCACTTGCAAACATCCCAGTTGGTACTATGGTACACAACATCGAGATGCACGCTGGCAAGGGCGGACAGTTAGTTCGTGCAGCTGGTAACGCAGCTCAGTTAATGGCTAAGGAAGGAAAGTACGCAACACTTCGTCTTCCTTCTGGCGAGATGAGAATGGTTCCTATCAATTGCCGCGCAAGCATTGGTACTATCGGAAACGGTGACCATAACCTTGTTAAGATTGGTAAGGCTGGACGTAAGCGTCACATGGGAATTCGTCCTACCGTTCGTGGATCTGTTATGAACCCTAACGACCATCCACACGGAGGTGGTGAAGGTAAGGCTCCTGTCGGACGTCCTGGCCCATGTACACCTTGGGGCAAGCCTGCACTTGGTTTGAAGACCAGAAAGAAGAACAAGCAGTCTAACAAGCTTATCGTAAGAAGACGTGACGGTAAGGGAATAAAGTAAGGAGGAAGTTATGGCACGTTCATTAAAAAAAGGACCATTTGCTGATGCAAGTTTATTAAATAAGATTGATGCTATGAACGCTTCCGGAGACAAGTCTGTAGTTAAGACTTGGTCCCGCCGTTCTACAATCTTCCCTCAGATGGTTGGTCATACAATCGCAGTTCATGACGGAAGAAAGCATGTACCGGTATATGTAACTGAAGATATGGTTGGCCACAAGCTTGGTGAGTTCGTTGCAACAAGAACTTACAAGGGACACGGCAAAGACGAGAAGAAGAGATAATATTCCGGAACAGATAGATCGAAAGGAGGATTTTCATCATGGCTAGAGGACATAGAAGTCAGATCAAGCGTGAGAGAAATGAAAATAAGGATACAAGACCTTCCGCAAAACTTTCTTATGCAAGAATGTCAGTTCAGAAGGCTTGCTTCGTATTAGATGCCATTCGTGGCAAGGACGTTGAGACAGCACTCGCAATTGTAACTTACAATCCTAGATATGCTTCCAGCGTTGTTGAGAAGTTATTAAAGTCTGCAATCGCTAATGCAGAGAACAACAATGGTATGAAGGTTGAGGACCTTTACGTAGCAGAGTGCTACGCTAACAAGGGACCTACAATGAAGCGTATTAGACCAAGAGCACAGGGTAGAGCTTATAGAATCGAGAAGAGAATGAGCCACATCACCATCGTGCTGGACGAGAAGTAAGAAGGAGGTCAAATAATGGGACAGAAAGTTAATCCTCATGGATTAAGAGTCGGCGTTATCAAGGACTGGGAGTCCAAGTGGTATGCTGAAGGCGAGTTCGCTGACTACTTAGTAGAAGATTATAACATCAGAACATTTCTGAAGAAGAAGTTATATGCTGCAGGTGTTTCTAAGATCGAGATCGAGAGAACATCTGACCGCGTTAAGGTTACTGTTTACACCGCTAAGCCAGGCGTAGTTATCGGTAAGGGTGGAGCAGAAATCGAGAAGGTTAAGAATGAGCTTCAGAAGCAGACTGCACAGAAGCTTGTTGTTGACATCAAGGAAGTAAAGAGACCGGATAAGGATGCTCAGTTAGTAGCTGAGAACATTGCTCAGCAGCTTGAGAACCGTGTTTCTTTCCGTCGTGCAATGAAGTCTTGCATGGGCCGTGCTATGAAGGCTGGCGTTATGGGTATTAAGACCTCTTGCTCCGGACGTCTTGGTGGAGCTGATATGGCTCGTACAGAGACTTACAACGAAGGTACTATTCCACTTCAGACCCTTCGTGCAGATATTGATTATGGATTCGCTGAGGCTGATACTACCTATGGTAAGGTCGGCGTTAAGGTTTGGATCTATAAGGGTGAAGTTCTTCCATCCAAGAAGAATGTAGAAGTTACTGAGAAGGAAGGAGGAAACCGCTAATGTTAATGCCAAAGAGAGTTAAGCATCGTAAGCAGTTCCGTGGATCTATGGCTGGTAAGGCTCTTCGTGGTAACAAGATTACCAACGGTGAGTTCGGTATCGTTGCTATGGAGCCATGCTGGATTAAGTCCAACCAGATCGAAGCAGCCCGTATCGCTATGACCCGTCACGTAAAGCGTGGTGGTAAGGTATGGATTAAGATCTTCCCTGATAAGCCGGTTACAGCTAAGCCAGCTGAGACCCGAATGGGTTCCGGTAAGGGAACTTTAGAGTACTGGGTAGCAGTAGTTAAGCCAGGTCGTGTATTATTTGAAATCTCCGGTGTTCCGGAAGACGTTGCTAGAGAAGCATTACGTCTTGCTACACATAAACTTCCTTGCAAGTGCAAGATCGTTTCACGTGCAGATTTAGAAGGCGGTGAATCAAATGAAAACTAAGAATTTTGTAGAAGATTTAAAGAAGAAGTCTGTTGATGAGTTGAACGCTCAGCTCGTTGAAGCAAAAAAAGAACTTTTCAATTTGAGATTCCAGAATGCAACCAATCAGTTAGATAATACTGGTCGTATCAAAGAGGTAAGAAAGAACATTGCCCGCATTCAGACAGTTATTACTGAGGTTTCCAAGAATAACTAATCGGAATATAAATTGAGAAAGGAGATAAAACCGTGGAAGAAAGAAATCTGAGAAAAACACGTGTAGGTGTAGTTGTCAGCGACAAGATGGACAAGACAATTGTTGTAGCTGTTAAAGATAACGTAAAACATCCTATTTACAATAAGATCATCAAGAGAACTTACAAGTTGAAGGCTCATGATGAAGAGAACTCCGCAAAGGTTGGAGATACTGTAAAGGTTATGGAGACTAGACCTCTTTCCAAAGATAAGAGATGGAGATTAGTTGAGATTACCGAGAGAGCTAAATAATTAGCCGTTAGAATAGTAAAGGAGGCTGCAGTAATGGTACAGCAGGAAAGTAGATTAAGAGTAGCCGACAATACAGGTGCTAAGGAGATCCTTTGCATCCGTGTACTTGGCGGTTCTACTAGAAGATATGCCAATATTGGAGACATCATCGTTGCTACTGTTAAAGATGCAACACCTGGTGGAGTTGTAAAGAAGGGTGATGTAGTTAAGGCAGTAGTTGTACGTTCCAAGAAGGGCGCACGTCGTAAGGACGGATCCTACATCAAGTTTGATGAGAACGCAGCAGTTATCATCAAAGACGATAAGACCCCTAAGGGAACTCGTATTTTTGGACCTGTAGCAAGAGAACTTCGTGAGAAGCAGTTCATGAAGATCGTTTCCCTTGCTCCGGAAGTTTTATAGGAGGATCATAATATGGCATCATCTAAGATTAAAAAAGGCGATATGGTCCGCGTTATTGCTGGTACAAGCAAGAACTCTGAGGGAAAGGTTATCGCTGTAGATAATAAGAATCATAAGGTCACTGTAGAAGGTGTTCATATGATTAAGAAGCATGTTAAGCCTAGCATGGCTAATCAGGCTGGTGGCATCGTTGAGCAGGAAGGACCGATCGATATCAGTAATGTAATGCTCCTCGAGGACGGCAAGACCACCAGAGTTGGTTTCAAGATGGACGGAGACAAGAAAGTCCGTTACTCCAAGAAGACCGGCAACGTAATTAAGTAAGAGAGGAGGCTGTTTTCGTTGAGTAGATTAAAAGATCAGTATCAAAATGAGATCGTTAAAGGAATGATCGATAAGTTTGGTTATAAGAACATTATGGAAGTTCCGAAGCTTGACAAGATCGTGTTAAACATGGGTGTTGGTGAAGCTAAGGACAACGCTAAGGTTTTAGAGGCAGCTGTTAAGGATATGGAGACCATTACCGGTCAGAAGGCTGTTATCACAAAGGCTAAGAATTCCGTAGCTAACTTCAAGATCAGAGAAGGCATGGGAATCGGATGTAAGACTACTTTACGTGGAGAGAAGATGTATGAGTTTGCTGACAGACTTATCAATCTTGCACTTCCTCGTGTACGTGACTTCCGTGGCGTTAGCGCTGATTCCTTCGACGGAAGAGGAAATTATGCACTTGGTATCAAGGAGCAGATCATCTTCCCAGAAATCGAGTACGATAAGGTAGATAAGGTAAGAGGTATGGATATCATCTTCGTTACCACAGCAAAGACCGATGAAGAGGCACGCGAATTATTAAGATTATTCGGAATGCCTTTCGAAAAGTAATCTAGGAGGGAATGAAAAGATGGCTAAGAAATCTATGAAAATCAAGCAGCAGCGCAAGCAGAAATTCTCTACTAGAGAATACACTCGTTGCAGAATTTGCGGACGTCCTCATTCTGTTTTAAGAAAGTATGGCATCTGCAGAGTATGCTTCCGTGAGTTAGCATACAAGGGCGAGATTCCAGGAGTAAAGAAGGCTTCTTGGTAAGCTGCCTGTGAGTAACATATAGTTGATAAAATTAGGAGGAACCAATCATGACAATGAGCGATCCTATTGCAGATATGCTTACAAGAATTCGTAACGCTAATACTGCAAAGCATGATACAGTAGACGTTCCATCTTCCAAGATCAAGGTTGCTATCGCAGACATCTTGGTTGATGAGGGATATATCGAGAAGTACGAAATGGTTGAGGATGGTAACTTCAAGACTATCCGTATTTCCATGAAGTACAACGGAGCTAAGAAGGACAAGATCATTACCGGTATTAAGAGAATCTCCAAGCCTGGTCTTCGTATTTACGCTGGCAAGGATGAGATCCCTTCAGTACTTGGAGGATTAGGAACAGCAATCCTTTCTACCAATAAGGGTATCGTAACTGACAAGCAGGCTCGTAAGCTTCAGGTCGGTGGCGAAGTTATCGCTTATATTTGGTAATTAATATTATTGTCGCAAAAGTATAAACCGACCGTCGAGGTCGGACATACAATCTATTTATAGGAGGTACGGGCATGTCACGTATAGGAAGAATGCCAATCGCGATCCCAGCAGGTGTTACTGTTGACATCGCAGAAAATAATCATGTGACTGTAAAAGGTCCAAAGGGAACTTTAGAGAAGACTCTTCCAACCGAGATGGAAATCAAGGTTGAGGGTGAAGAAGTTGTCGTTACTAGACCGAATGATTTAAAGAAAATGAAATCCTTACACGGATTAACAAGATCCTTAATTCAGAACATGGTAACCGGTGTAACTGAAGGATATCAGAAGACACTCGAAGTTAACGGTGTTGGATATAGAGCTACTAAGCAGGGAAACAAGATTGTTCTTAACTTAGGCTTTTCACATCCAGTAGAGATGACCGATCCTGATGGTATTGAGTCTACTGTTGACGGTAACAACATCATCATCAAGGGCATCGACAAAGAGAAGGTTGGCCAGTACGCTGCTGACATCAGAGATAAGAAGAGACCTGAGCCGTATAAGGGCAAGGGTATCAAGTACTCTGATGAAGTTATCAGACGTAAAGTTGGTAAGACCGGTAAGAAATAAGTAAAGGAGTGAAAAGGAAATGGTTAATAAGAAATCTAGAGCTGTAATTCGTGCACAGAAGCATAGAAGATTACGTCATACATTAGCCGGTACTGCACAGAGACCTCGTCTTGCAGTTTTCCGTTCTAACAATCATATGTATGCACAGATCATTGATGATACCGAAGGTAAAACCCTCGTTTCCGCTTCTACTCTTGATAAGGAAGTAAAGGCAGATCTTGAGAAGACTAACAATGTTGCTGCTGCTGCAAAGCTTGGTGAAGTAGTTGCTAAGCGTGCTGCTGATGCTAACATCAAGGAAGTAGTCTTCGATAGAGGCGGCTTTATTTACGCTGGAAAGATCAAGGCGCTTGCTGACGCAGCAAGAGAAGCTGGATTAGAATTTTAAGGAGGAAACCATTCATGAAACGTACGATCATTGATCCATCTCAGTTAGAGTTAAATGAGAACGTAGTATCAATCAAGCGCGTAGTTAAGGTTGTTAAGGGTGGTCGTAACATGCGATTCACCGCTCTCGTAGTAGTTGGCGATGGCAACGGACATGTAGGCGCTGGACTTGGTAAGGCTACAGAAATCCCAGAAGCTATTCGTAAGGGAAAAGAAGATGCAATTAAGAAGCTGATTACTGTTCAGCTTGATGAGAATCATAGTATTACTCATGACATCACCGGAAAGCATACCGGAGCTTCCGTTCTTTTAAAGAAGGCTCCAGAAGGTACCGGTATCATCGCTGGTGGTCCTGCACGTAGCGTATGCGAGCTTGCTGGTATCCAGAATATCCGTACAAAGTCTTTGGGATCTTCCAATAAGCAGAACGTTGTTCTTGCAACAATCGATGCTTTGAGCCAGTTAAAGTCCCCAGAAGAAGTTGCAAAGCTTCGTGGTAAGACTGTAGAAGAGATTCTCGGTTAAGGAGGAACGAAAAAATGGCAGAGAAGAAATTAAGAATTACACTTGTTAAGTCCCCAATCGGTGCTGTTCCAAAGAACAAGAAGACCGTTGAGGCTCTTGGTCTTAGAAAGTTAAATAAGACTGTTGAGATGCCTGACAATGCTGCTGTTCGTGGTATGATTCAGCAGGTTAGACATTTAGTAAAAGTAGAAGAAATCTAATATTAAAATAAGGAGGTGTCACGATGGACTTATCTAATTTAAGACCGGCAGACGGTTCTAAGCAGAACGATAATTTCAGAAGAGGACGTGGACACGGTTCAGGTAACGGCAAGACCGCTGGTAAGGGACATAAGGGACAGAAGGCTCGTTCCGGAGCTCCTAGACCAGGTTTCGAAGGTGGTCAGATGCCTTTATATAGACGTATTCCAAAGCGTGGATTTACTAATCCTAACACTAAGAAGATTGTTGCAATCAATCTTTCTGAGTTGGAGCGTTTCGAGAACGGTGCTGACGTAACCGTAGAGGCTCTTAGAGCAGCTGGCGTTGTTAAGAACAGCTTTGATGGCGTTAAGATTCTTGGCAATGGCGAGCTTACAAAGAAGCTGAACGTTTCTGTAAATGCATTCAGCGCAAGTGCAAAGGAAAAGATTGAGGCCCTTGGTGGAAAAGCTGAGGTGATCTAATGTTTGAGACACTCCGAAATGCATTTAAAATCAAAGATTTAAGACATAGAATTATTTTTACATTCTTAATGCTGATCGTAGTTCGATTGGGATCTCAGTTGCCGGTTCCGGGCGTAGATCCTGAAGTATTCTCCCGTTTGTTCAAGGCAACGGGAGATGCTATGAACTTCTTCAATGCATTCACAGGCGGTTCTTTTGAGCAGATGTCTGTATTTGCATTGAGCATTACGCCTTACATCACATCTTCCATTATCATCCAGTTGTTAACCATTGCGTTTCCTAAGCTGGAAGAGATGCAAAGAGATGGTGAGCAGGGACGTAAGACATTAACTAAGATCACTCGATTTGTTACGGTCGGCCTTGCATTAATGGAGTCTACAGCAATGGCAATCGGATTTGGCCGCGGTGGTTATTTAACCTCCTTCAAGCCACTTCCGGTGATCCTTGTAATTGCAGCACTAACCGGTGGATCTGCAATCCTTATGTGGATTGGTGAGCGTATCACTGAGCGTGGAATCGGTAATGGTATTTCAATCGTATTGATTATCAACATCATTTCCCGTATGCCTAGTGATTTAACCAATCTGTATGAGCAGTTCATCAGTGGTCAGACCGCTGCGAAGGGGGTTTTAGCTGGAGTCGTAATCGCAGCTATCATCATTGCACTTGTTGTTTTTGTAGTATTGCTACAGAACGCAGAGCGTAGAATTCCGGTACAGTACAGTAAGAAGCTTCAGGGAAGCAATCGTATGGTTGGAGGCAGCTCCACCTACATCCCGTTGAAGGTAAATACCGGCGGTGTTATTCCGGTCATCTTTGCACAGTCATTGATGCAGACACCTGTTATCATTGCTGCCCTCGTTGGTAAGAACAATGGTACAGGCTGGGGATATGAAATCCTTCGTGGATTATCACAGTCCAACTGGTTTAATACAAGCAATTGGATTTACTCAATCGGAGCACTCGTATATGTACTTTTGATTATCGCATTTGCATATTTCTACACAACGATTACTTTCAATCCGTTGGAAATTGCAAATAACATGAAGCGACAGGGTGGTTTCATTCCTGGTATTCGTCCTGGTCATCCGACTAGTGAGTACTTAACAGGAATTTTGACACACATCATCTTCATTGGAGCAGTTGGTCTTGCAATTGTATCTTTATTCCCAATTGCATTGAACGGTTTGTTTAAGGCTTCTGTTTCCTTCGGTGGAACATCCATCATCATTGTAGTTGGTGTAGTTGTTGAGACCTTGAAGCAGATTGAATCTCAGATGCTGGTTAGAAATTACAGAGGATTTTTGAGTGAGTAATTACGGTGGAGATACGGGATTTTCCTGTATCTCCATACGTGGTGTTAAGAGAAGGGCGTTTTTACAATTAAATCTTCTAAGTTACAAGGAGGAGTTTTTATGAAAATCATCATGTTAGGTGCACCGGGAGCCGGAAAAGGTACTCAGGCAAAGCAGATTGCAGGTAAGTACAATATTCCGCATATTTCCACTGGAGATATCTTCCGCGCTAACATCAAGAACAATACAGAGCTTGGTCAGAAGGCTAAGACTTACATGGACCAGGGATTATTGGTTCCGGACGAACTGACTTGCGATTTAGTTGTTGACCGCATTCAGCAGGATGATTGCGTGAATGGATTTGTTTTAGATGGTTTTCCAAGAACAATTCCACAGGCAGAGGCATTGGAAAATGCCTTGGCAAAGTTGAATGAGTCTATGGACTTTGCAATCGACGTTGATGTTCCGGATGAGAACATTGTAAATCGTATGTCCGGTAGACGCGCTTGCTTAAAGTGCGGAGCAACCTATCACATCGTATCCATCCCGCCAAAGAAGGAAGGCGTATGTGATAATTGCGGATCTGAACTTGTTATCCGTGATGATGACAAGCCGGAAACCGTTCAGAAGAGATTAAATGTTTATCACGAGCAGACCCAGCCATTGATTGATTTCTATAGCAAGAAGGGTATCCTGAAGTCCGTTGATGGAACTCAGCCAATGGATAAGGTGTTCGAGGATATCGTTAATATCTTAGGAGCATAGGATGTCGCTGGTTTTAGCAAAGTCAAAGGTCGGCCATGATAAAAATCGTGTGTATGTCGTCGTTGAATCCCATGAGGATACAGCAGTGTTGGCGGATGGAACACATCGAACCATGGCTCGTCCGAAGATAAAGAAATGGAAGCATCTGCAAGTAATCAAATCCTTAACACAGGAGTTGAGAAGTCTTGCGGAGGATCCACTGGATGATGCTCTCATCAAGAAGATTCTGAAGACTTATCAGAGCAATCACGAAGACAGAAAGGAAATATGAAATGTCAAAGACAGACGTTATTGAGGTTGAAGGAACAGTAATTGAAAAGTTACCGAATGCCATGTTTTCTGTTGAATTGGAAAACGGCCATCAGATTTTGGCACATATCAGCGGTAAGCTGCGTATGAACTATATCCGCATCCTTCCTGGTGATAAGGTTACTATTGAGATGTCACCTTATGATCTGACCAAGGGCAGAATCATCTGGAGAGATAAGTAAGTATTTTTAGTCATAATTATTTTAATTATGAATATAAATAAATTCATTGACTTTTATGAAGTGCCTTTGTATAATGTTATGCGGACACTTTTGAAACAGTGGAAAGGAGGATCCCGATGAAGGTTCGTTCATCAGTAAAGCCAATTTGCGAGAAATGCAAGGTTATTAAGAGAAAGGGTAGCATCAGAATTATCTGTGAAAACCCGAAGCACAAGCAGAGACAGGGTTAATTTCTGTCAGTTGTTTTGTTTATTATGGCGGCTGTAGCAGTTTGTTGAGTTAGACTGCTATTCATAATATACAAGTCGAGGCTTTCCAACATACCGGGGGAGTGTCGGCATTTTGCAGTTATTCATTTGGATATGACTTTTTATCCACAAAAACTTTAAGGAGGAGTAAGTACACATGGCTCGTATCGCAGGTGTAGATTTACCAAGAGAAAAAAGAATCGAAATTGGTTTAACTTACATTTACGGAATTGGTAGAGTAAGTGCAACCAAGATTTTGGAAGAAGCCGGCGTAGATCCTAACACTCGTGTTAAGGACATCACCGACGAAGAAGTTAAGAAGATTAGTGACGTTATCGATCAGCAGGGAATCCTTGTAGAAGGTGATTTGCGTCGTGACATCGCTCTTAACATTAAGAGATTACAGGAGATCGGATGCTATCGCGGAATCCGTCACAGAAAGAATCTTCCTGTACGTGGTCAGAAGACTAAGACCAACGCTAGAACTCGTAAGGGTCCTAAGAGAACTGTTGCAAATAAGAAGAAGTAATTTTATTGATATTTGAGAAAGTAGGTTAGTTTAGATATGGCTAAAGTAGCAAAGAAAGTTACAAAAAAGCGCGTAAAGAAAAACGTTGAACATGGCCAGGCACATATTCAGGCATCTTTCAATAACACCATCGTTACCTTAACAGATGCTGAAGGAAATGCTCTTTCTTGGGCAAGTGCAGGTGGTCTTGGATTTAGAGGTTCAAGGAAATCTACTCCGTATGCTGCACAGGTAGCAGCAGAGACAGCTGCAAAGGCTGCTCTTCCGCACGGATTAAAGACAGTTGATGTATTCGTAAAAGGACCTGGTTCAGGTCGTGAGGCAGCAATCAGAGCATTGGCTGCATGTGGAATCGATGTTCTTTCCATTAAGGACGTTACTCCGGTTCCTCACAATGGTTGTCGCCCACCTAAGCGTAGAAGAGTCTAATAGGAGGATTTAATTAAGATGGCAGTTAATAAAACACCAATCCTTAAGAGATGCAGATCCTTAGGTTTAGAGCCTGCATACTTAGGAGTAGATAAAAAGTCAAAGAGACAGTTAACAAGATCTAACCGTAAGACCTCTGAGTACGGTCTTCAGTTAAGAGAGAAGCAGAAAGCTAAGTTCATTTATGGAGTTCTTGAGAAGCCTTTCCGTAATTACTACACCAAGGCTGATAACCAGAAGGGTATGACTGGTGAGAACTTAATGATCATCTTAGAGCGTCGTTTGGATAACGTAGTATTCCGTATGGGTCTTGCTAGAACCCGTCGTGAGGCTCGTCAGATCGTTGGACATAAGTTCATCCTTGTAAACGGTAAGTGTGTAAACATTCCTTCTTACCTCGTTAAGGCTGGCGATGTTATCGAAGTTCGTGAGAAGTCCAAGAGCCTTCAGAGATTCAAGGATATCCTTGAGGTAACTGGTGGCAGAACACTTCCTGAGTGGGTTGAGTTCGATGCTGAGAAGTTACAGGGTAGCGTTAAGGAGCTTCCTAAGCGTGATATGATCGATGTCCCTGTAGATGAGATGCTTATTGTCGAGTTATATTCTAAGTAATTTGGTAGTTTTTATTGAACTTATTTTGAATTATAATGATAGATAAATGAGCAAAGGAGGGACTTTAGATTGTTCGATTTCGAAAAACCAAACATTGAGATTGCTGAAATTTCAGAAGACAAGAGATACGGAAGATTTGTTGTAGAGCCACTTGAAAGAGGTTATGGAACAACTCTTGGAAATTCCCTTAGAAGAATTATGCTCTCATCCCTTCCGGGCACAGCAGTAAGCCAGGTGAAGATCGAAGGTGTCCTTCATGAATTTTCATCTATCCCGGGCGTTAAGGAAGATGTGACTGAGATTATCATGAACATCAAGGAGCTTGCTCTTAGAAATAATAGCAAGTCCGATGAGCCTAAGACCGCTTATCTTGAGTTCGAGGGCGAAGGTCCTGTACGTGCTTCTGATATCCACTTCGACAGTGATATCGAAGTAATGAATCCGGATCTTGTTATCGCTAACTTGAATGGTAACGGAAGCAAGTTATACATGGAGCTTACCATCACCAACGGACGTGGTTACGTTGGCTCCGATAAGAATAAGAATGAGGATACTCCAATCGGAGTTATCGCTGTAGATTCTATCTACACACCTATCGAGCGTGTTAACATGAAGGTTGAGAATACTCGTGTTGGTCAGGTTACTGACTTCGATAAGCTTACCTTAGATGTATACACCAACGGTACTCTTGATCCTGATGAGGCTGTAAGCCTTGCTGCTAAGGTATTAAGCGAGCACTTGAACTTGTTCGTGAACTTATCCGATGCTGCTAACGACATCGAGATCATGAGCGATACTCCTGCAGAGAGCTCCAACACTGTTGGCGAGATGCCAATCGAGGAGTTAGAGTTATCTGTTCGTTCTTACAACTGCTTGAAGAGAGCAGGTATCAGTACTGTTAAGGAGCTCTGCGATAAGACTCCTGACGACATGATGAAGGTTCGTAACCTTGGTCGTAAGTCCCTTGAGGAAGTACTGCAGAAGTTAAGTGATTTGGGCTTAAGCCTTCGAATCACTGAAGAGTAATTTAAGTTACAATTTGGATCTGCATGGCTGGTAAGTCCGAATGGCACGGCTGTGTAGTCTCCAAGTGGAATATAGGGCAGGAATGGTAAATCCAAAGAGTGCAGGCCTGTCTGCCACCAATAGGAGGAAATTATTATGGCAAAGTACAGAAAGTTAGGAAGAACATCTTCTCAGAGAAAGGCTCTTCTTCGCAACCAGGTAACTCAGTTGTTATATCATGGCAAGATTGTTACCACCGAGGCTAAGGCTAAGGAAGTTGCTAAGATCGCTGAGAGCATGATCGCTTTAGCAGTTAAGGAGAAGGATAACTTCGAAGAAGTTACCGTTCAGGCTAAGGTTGCTCGCAAGGACAAGGACGGCAAGAGAGTTAAGGAAGTTGTTGATGGTAAGAAGGTAACTGTTTACGATACCGTTGAGAAGACCATCAAGAAGGATAACCCATCCCGTCTTCACGCTCGTCGTCAGATGTTAAAGTTCTTATACCCTGTAACTGAGAAGGGTGATAAGAAGCGTGATACTAAGGTTGTTAACCTTCCAGATCACATCTTCAACGAAGTTGCTCCTAAGTATGTAGGACGTAACGGTGGTTACACCAGAATCGTTAAGATTGGTCAGCGTAAGGGTGACGGCGCTTTAGAAGTTGTTCTTGAGCTTGTATAATTAAGACCATAGAAGGTCCCTATGATTCGTTCATAGGGATCTTTTTTTGTGCAAATATTTAAGATGTGTATACATTTTCTTTTCTTGAAAGCTATGATATATTAAAAATGTTCCTATAAGGGAAACTCGGTAATAAAAATAGGTGACAAGATCATGAGACTGAATTCTGTTCAGTTGCAACAGCACGAGCAACACCAGAAGACCACGCAGCGAATGTTACAGTCGCTTCGGGTGCTTCATATGAGCCAGATAGAGCTGAAAGAGTATCTGCAAGATGCATATGAGTCAAATCCGCTGTTAGAGATAACAGAGGCATGTGATTCTATGTCAATTGCCAGTGATACGCGTGGGGGTGAGAACGGGGTATTGCAACGAACAGGGGGAGATACAATTCAACAGACATTTGCAGAGTATCTCTATGAGCAGTTGATATTCCTTCCGAACATGGATGAGAAGCAACGCATGCTGTGTAAGTACTTGATACTTTGTCTCGATTCTAAGGGCTATCTTGATGCCTCATTGGATGAACTGGCCATGCGTGTTGGACAATCCTATGAGGAGATGGAAGGAGCCCTTTTTCTATTGCAAGAATTGGACCCGCCGGGAGTGGGGGCAAGAAGCTTAGAAGAGTGTTTGCTTTTGCAGGCGCGAAGAGATCCGAATGCTTCAGAACTTGTTTATTGCCTCATTAAGACGGGCGAATGGATGACGGGGCGTATTTCTATACCGGATATTGCAAAGCGTCTAGAATCAAGCGAGAGGGAGATACAGACGGCTATTGAGTGCATACGAAGCTATCATACCTCACCATCGGAAGGATTTTCTGATGGGATAGATATTCAGTATACGATTCCGGAGGCTGAGATTTTGACTGAGGATGGGCAAATCCGCATACAGCTAAACCGTAGTTTTTTGCCTAAGCTGTCTATCAATGAACAAGTGCAGGAAATGCTCGAAAATGGTAGCAAACAAGAACAGGCCTACCTCAAAGATTGTCAAAATAAAGCGGAAGAAATCCTGCATTCTGTTTTGGAACGGGAGAATACAATGCGACTGCTTTTGGAATATGTTGTTGGATGGCAGAAAATGTATTTTCTGAAAAATGATGCGCTGCTACCGTTAACAATGGTGCAGACCGCAGAGGCGATTGGGGTACACCCATCCACAATCAGTCGCGCGGTGAAGGATAAGTACATTCTGTTTCGAGGTCGACAGATTCCACTCAAGGATTTGTTTATTGCCAAGACAAAAGACGGGACCTCGGCTCATGCTGTAAAGAAACGTATACAGGTGTATATTGAGAAAGAGAATCCTTGTCATCCATACGTGGACGAGCAATTAAGGGAATTACTTCAAGAAGATGGCATTCAAGTGTCTCGCCGTGCGATATCGAAATATCGGGAGGAAATGCATATTCCGGCTGCTCATAGGAGAAAGAAACGAGGGAAAAATGAGTGATTGGAATCAGATTGTTACAGTAAACGGAAATATAACACCGGAAGAATTGGGGATAACCTATGTACATGAACATGTGATGGTAAAACCGCAGCTTCCTGATGAAAAGTACGATGCATACACGCTGGATGATGAGGAAAAATCCTGTGAAGAAGTAAAAAAGTTTGCCGGGGTTGGCGGACATACAATTGTAGAAATGACACCAATTCATTACGGACGAAATGTTCGGGCGCTACAACGGATTGCAAAACAGACCGGGACGAAGATAATCTGCACAACAGGATATCATAAAGAGCTATTTCAACCGAGATGGTTCTGTGAAAAGAACGATGAGGAATTATATGAAATACTCATAGATGAGATATTAAATGGGATGGATGGAAGTGATGTCCATCCGGGAGTTGTGAAGTTCGGAACAAGCTATAATGAGATTACTGAGCAAGAAGAACGAGCCATTCGAGTGGTTGCAAAAGTTCATAAGAACACAGGAATTCCTATTAGTACACATTGTGATAAAGGTACCATGGGAATGGAACAAATCAGGCGTCTGGATGCATTGGGAGTGGATCTAAGAAGAGTACTGCTTTGTCATATCGATTCAGCGGAAAACTATGCATATGCAAAGGCATTATGTGAAACGGGTGTGCATATCTGTTTTGATCATGTTGGCCGAGAATTGGAAAATCATGATCAGCTTCGCGTACAGATGCTGGTAAAACTGATAGAAGATGGATTTATACGACAGTTGCATATCTCGGGTGATATGGGGAAAAAAGACTACTTTACGACATATGGCGGAAGCCCGGGACTTACGTATATCTTGACGGACTTAAAAGAGGAATTATTAAAGTATATTAGCATAGAGGACTACAATCAGATTATGATCGGTAATCCGGCGAGGTATTTGGCCGGAGAACCATAAGGGGAAACGATGAGTCAAATTGAACAATACATTCAAGAGGAAAAACGGGAACATCCATACACGGACGAGGAATTAGCAAAACTATTACAGGTAAGAAGAGAAACGGTAATAGAAGAGCGTAAGCGGCTTGGCATACCGGATTCGAGAGCGCGCTTGAGAAAAGTCCTTCGGGAAGAAGTGTTTCGATTGCTGCAAGAATCCGATGATATCTCAGATCGAATGCTTACAGTAAAACTTCAGGAAAAAGGGTTTCATGCGTCGAGATATTTGGTGAGTGAAATCAAAAATGAGTATAAGTGCAAGCAGGTGAGAAATCGTCTGAACGAAGTACAAACGAGAACAGAATCGGAAACAGTAAAACCGGCGGATGCTTCCGAGAATGAAACGGAATTTACAAGTATGATTGGGTTCGACGGAGGCCTGCGGGCACAAGTGCGCCAGGCGAAGGCAGCTGTAGCCTATCCTCCGAGGGGGCTTCATACGTTAATCATAGGACCATCCGGAACCGGTAAAACCATGCTGGCTGAGAACATGTATCAATTTGCTATACACAAGGGCATTCTTCCGCCCAATGCTCCATTTGTGGCCTTCAACTGTGCAGACTATGCGGATAATCCGCAACTATTGAACAGCCAGTTGTTCGGATATGAGAAGGGGGCATTTAGCGGAGCGACAGAGACGCATGAGGGATTAGTGAAAAAAGCGGATGGTGGAATACTGTTCCTAGATGAGGTTCATCGGCTATCCCCGGAAGGGCAGGAAATGCTGTTTTACCTGTTGGATAAGGGAGCCTATCGCCGCTTGGGGGATGTGAGTTTGCATAAGGTACAGATTCGACTGATTGCTGCAACTACTTCAACACCGGAATCTGCGCTATTATTAACGTTTCGTCGTCGTATACCAATCGTGATATCCATGCCGGCGCTGTCAGAACGACCGCTGTCCGAGCGATTTGACATCATTTGTCATTTCTTCCGGGAAGAGCAGAAAAAGATACATCAGAAAATGGTGGTAGAAAAAGATGCGGTGCGGATTCTGTTACAGTACGGATGCAGCGGAAATATAGGGCAATTGCAAAGCGATATACAGGTGGCCTGTGCGAATGCCTTTTTGGACCATATGTCACGAGAGGATGATGCCGTCTATGTACGGGAAGAACTCTTAGATAATCTCATGACAGCCGGGGAAGCGAACAAGCGGATTGAATCGGAGAATTTGTATTGCAGAAAGCTGGTCTTTGGCGGAGAGCTGGATGAACTACCGGAAGTAGATTCGGAAGTAGATTCTATTTACAGCAGAATGAATCGAATCCACAAAGCAAGCGGTGTTCCGGAATCAGAACGCGTGGATGCATTACGCCGTCAGTTAACTGCTCATTTCCTTCGAATAGAGCAGCAACAGAATGTTGGATATGCAACGGATGAAAAACGTAAAGAAACATATGATACGGTAAAACAAATATTGACGGACATGGAGCAAAGCTTAAATCCGTTGACAGATGCGCTGGTCGAGAACATCACAAACATGGTGACGGAAGCGATGACAATGGTTCAGTACGGCCTTTCTATGGAACAGAAGTTGATGTTTGATCCACAGGAACAGTATCCGGTGGAATTTCAGGCGGCAATTCGATTTGCGGAGTTGTATTTGGAACGGACCCATTGCAGTTTCCCGGAACGGGCATTGGCAGGTTTAACCCTATGCTTTTACGCTTTTTCCGCCTGCAAACGACGTCGTAGAGTTCGGATTATCTTAATGACCCATGGCGATGTGGGCAAATCCATTGCTGATACGGTAAGCCATATTTACGACAATGATAATTTGTTATCTGTAACCATGGGCTGGGAGGAGAGCAGCGAACAGGTATTGGAGCGCATCATTGCGTTGGTACAAAAAGTGGACGAAGGTCATGGATGTTTGCTCTTAGTGGATATGGGATCTCTTGCATCCTTCGCACCGGAGATTGCGCTTCGAACCGGCGTCCCGGTGCGATGTGTGGCCAGAGTGGATACCTTGATGGCATTGGATGCAGTGTATCGTGCAGATGGCAAGGACGGGCAGAATTTGGATGCTCTAGCAGATGCATTGGAAGTTGGGCGTTTACATGCAGGATTTTCCGGAACAGAAAAATATCAGGGAAATCCGTCGGCAATACTAACCGTATGTATAACCGGAGAAGGTTATGCCCAGAGAATAAAAAGTTATCTGCGTACTACCGTTGCGGCATCACGAAATGTTCATATAGAGGACGTGGGTCTTTTGAATCGAGATGCCATGTTGCAAAAAGTGGAAGAACTACGTCAAAGCTATGATATTGTTGCGGCGGTGGGAACGATTAACCCGGAGCTACCGGGAATTCCGTTTTTATCCATGGAGTATTTGTTCTCCGGATATGGAACGATGGCGCTGACGAATTTGTTGGAAAACCATCGCCAAGAAGAAACAAGGCTAACGGATATCATAGAACCGCAGCTGGTGTTGTGTGATGCAAATTTTGCAAATAAGAATGAAGTCATAGACCATATGTGTACGATTTTGGTGGCGCGTGGATATGTAAAGCCGGAATTCCTGCTATCTGTGTATAAAAGAGAAAATCTTGGGACTACATGTTTGGAGGAGCGGGTTGCTGTGCCCCATGGCGAACCGGCATATGTGAATAAATCGGCAATTTGTGTGGCAAAATTAGTGAAGCCAATGGAATGGGCGGATGGTTGTGTGGCAGATTTTGTATTCTTATTTGCATTAACCGAGAATAGTGGCGACTATGTAAAAGTTTTTTATGAAAAAATTCGAGATAAAAAAGTCTTGGAAAACCTTAGAAAATCAGCATCTTCTACAGAAATATTTAAGAATTTAATCTAACGGACAAAACCTGCCGGCATTTTGGCACGAATATTGCTAAGTATAGGGTGAAGGATATCTTCACCCTATTTTATTACCGAAAAATAAATGCAAAGGAGGTTTTGACGGATGAAAGTCACTTTGGATTCATTTCCGAAGGTTACCAGTATTCTACGTGGATATACGTTACAGGAAATGGAACGTATTCTCTCGGTGTTATGTGAGAGTAAGATCCGTTCCGTTGAGATTACATATAACACACCGAATGCGGTTGAATTGATACGTTATGCAAAAGAGCAGTATGGCGACCGTATGGTGATAGGCGCAGGAACGATAACAACAATGGAAGCGCTGAAGGAAGTAATTGCAGCAGGTGCAGATTTCGTTTTATCGCCCACGGTATATACGAAGGAGATGCTGGACTATTGTAAGGGTCATTTAGTTATCAGTGTTCCGGGAGCTTATAGTCCAAGCGAACTGTGTCAACAGTTTGCCTGGGGCGCAGATATTGTAAAAGTCTTTCCGGCGGTTACGGCTGGCCCGACATTCTTTAAGCAATTACAAGGCCCTCTGGGACATCAGCGATTGATGGCAGTGGGAGGAATCAATGCAGAAAATGCGTTGGATTATATCAATGCGGGCTGCGATTATTTAGGGATTGGAAGCGGCATGTTTCGAAAAGAGGATGTAGTAGATGGAAACTTAGAAGGAATGCGCGCATCGGTCCATGCTTTTGAGGTGGCATTGAATTTATAGGAGGATGAGGAAATGAGGTTAAGCGATATTCTATTTCCGGAATGCATTTTGTTCGGAGTAGAAGGCGATACCAAAGAGGAGGTATTGCACAAACTGTTTCAGACCTTATACGACAATGGCAAAGTAAAAGAGTCATTTTACGAAGCGATTCTTGAACGTGAAAAAAACTATCCGACCGGATTGGAAGTGGAAGCATGCAATGTTGCAATTCCGCATGTAACACCGGAACATGTGAAAAGTTCAGCGGTGGGAATTGCGATTCTGAAACACCCGGTAGAATTTGATCGTATGGATGGAGACGGTACAGTATCGGTCCGTGTGATTTTTAACATTGCCTTAGGTGAAGGCGGAAAGCAAATTGACATGTTACAAGAAATCATTGCGGTGTTGTCCAATGATGAGGAACTGAATCGAATCTTAACGGCGAAGACGCCGGAGGAAATAATCACCATTATCAAAGAGGGGGAGATGAACCAATGAAAAAAATACTTGTATGCTGTGGCTCTTCAATGATTACATCAACGATTGCCATTACAAAACTAAAAACCGCGATGGCGGAGAACGGAATTGATGCGCAGTTCCTTCAGTGCAAGTTCGCTGAGGTGCCTGGAAAAGTATCCATGGAACGACCGGACGTGATCGTACCAACCGGTGCGCTAAAGGATAATCTGACAGATTCTGTTCCGGTTGTTCGGGGAACATGTTTTGTTACGGGAATCGGCGAAAAAGAGACAATCGCCGAAATCGTAGATATTTTGAAGAAGTAAGCGGCAAAAGCATAAAACAATTAATAAAGGGAGGAAATCTTTTATGCAAGTAGTAGTTGACGCATTGAATTGGATTGCAGGACTTGGCCCGATGTGTATGATGCCAATCATCATGTTGATCATTGGTTTGATTCTGCGAGTAAAATTCAGCACATTAATTAAGAGTTGTATTACAACCGGTGTTGGTTTCTGTGGAGTAAGTCTGGTAATCAACACATTTATTGCTCAGGTAGCACCAAGCGTTCAGAATATGGTGCAGCGCTTTGGGTTACACACAGATATTATGGATGTAGGCTGGCCTGCACGTGCGGCTGCAACATGGGCATATCCGATGGCAGCAGTCGTTGTATTTGTAGTGCTTGGCATTAATGTTTTGATGCTTGTATTTAAGCTGACCAACTGTGTCATGGTGGATTTTTGGAGCTACAATCACTTTATTTTCTGCTCCGCAATCTGCTATTACGCATCCGGAAGTGTCATCATTGGATTAATCTGTGGTGCAATCTGCGCAATCATTACATTCAAATTAGCAGACTGGACTCAGCCGGTAGTAGAGGAAGCATTTGGAATTCCGGGAGTATCATTCCCAACATCTAATAGTATTTCATGGGCTCCTTTAGCATATCTTTTAAACAAGCTCTATGATCATATTCCTGGATTCAATAAGCTTGAAGCGAATCCGGAAGCAATCCAGAAGAAGTTTGGAGTTCTTGGTGAGCCGCTGATGATTGGTACCGTACTTGGTGCAGTCTTCGGTATTCTTGGTGGTAACGATGTTGCTGGTGTTATGACAGTTGCTATGTATACCGCTGCAGCAATGGTATTGACACCAAAGATGATGCAGATCTTGATGGAAGGCTTAATTCCATTCGCAGATGCAGTAAAGGACTTATTGAACAAGAAGTTTGCAGGTAATAATTTCCATATTGGTATTGATGCAGCATTGACCATTGCAAATCCTAGCTGTATCGCAATTGGTATTTTGATGGTTCCAATGACTATCGTGTTGGCAATGGTACTTCCATACAACCGTTTACTTCCGATTTCCGACATTGCATATCAGGCAATGTGGTTAGCAGCATATCCGGTTGCTTTCTCAAAGGGAAATGTAGTACGCGGATTTGTTTCCTGTACCATTTTTACCTGCATCATGTTATTCATTGCGACAGCATTGGCTCCGGTACACACTGCGTTGGCTGTATCCGGTGGATATGATTTGGCAGGTCAGGTATTCATTTCAACAGAAGATGCAGGAACACATTTCCTGTCCTACATCTTGAGTTTGATTGCAGGATTATTCCACTAGTTTAGAAGAGAAAGAGGCAAGGGAAAATGGTTATTTCTGATGTAGTAGTTTACGAGGTAAAGCCCCGCTGGATTTTTGTAAAAGTAGTAACAGATGAAGGCTATGAAGGCTGGGGTGAAATGATCTCCGGTACCAAAACGGAAACCGTAGTGAGCGGCGCAAAAGAAATGGGAAAGTATCTGTTGGGGAGAAATCCATTTGAGATTGAACGGCTATGGCAGGAGATGTATAAGAGCTTTTTTAGAGGCGGTCCAATCAACGGAACCATTGTCTCTGGTTTTGAGATGGCATTATGGGACATCAAGGGAAAGTACTATCAGTTGCCGGTATATGAATTCTTAGGTGGTAAAGCACGTGATTCTATCAAGGTATACTCATGGATTGGCGGAGATCGCCCCGATGATGTTGCACGGGAAGCCAAAAACCGTAAAGAGATGGGCTTTGACGCAATCAAGATGAATGCAACGGAGGAGTTGCATTATATCGACAGTTACGACAAGGTGCAGGCGGTGGTAGACCGTGTCGCATCGATTCGTCAGGAATTGGGTGACGGATTTGGGATTGCAGTGGATTTTCACGGAAGAGTGCACAAACCAATGGCAAAAGTATTAGCACATGCCCTTGAACCATATCATCTCATGTTTATGGAAGAGGTTGTATTGCCGGAAAATGAAGAGGCATTCCGAGAAGTAGCAAATCATGTCTCTACGCCATTGGCGACAGGGGAACGATTGGTAAGTCGTTGGCAATACAAGAATATATTCCGGGAAGGTGCCATCGATATTATTCAACCGGATGTTGCTTTGGTAGGCGGTATTCTGGAAACAAGAAAAATCGTTGCTATGGCAGAAACATTTGACATGGCAGCGGCACCTCATGCACCGTATGGCCCAATCGCTTTGGCTGCCACCTTGCAGGTAGATGTATGTTCACCAAATGTTTTCATACAAGAGCAGAGCTTGGGCATTCATTACAACAAAGGATTTGATTTGCTGGATTTTGTGAAAAACAAAGAAATATTCCAGTATAAAGATGGCTTCGTTTCTGTTCCTACGAAGCCCGGCCTTGGCTTGGAAATTGATGAGGACAAGGTCAAAGAAGTGTCGGCGGAAGGTCTCCAGTGGAGTAATCCGAAGTGGAGAAATTACGATGGCACAATGGCAGAATGGTAGAATTCTGTATTTTTGCTCTATTTATATATTCTCACAAAAAGAGGGAGGACTTTGGTCCTCCCCCTCTCCTTTTATCCCTGCATGTCTTTCAGACTCTGGAACAGTTCGATATCATCCTGTGTAACCTTCATATTGGTGGTTATAGGCTCTTCTCCCGGCTTGGTGCAGGTTATTTCGAGGACAGTGCCTTCCGGCAATCCTGAGCCTAATACGGTGCGTAAAAAGGATACCACCTTCGGGTGGTTATTCTGGAAGCGCTTTACTGCTTCCATTGCTTTTAACATTGCGGTTGGATTCATAGCCATAATAATTATGCCTTCTTTCTATTCTTTAAATTCTACGATGGTCACTCCGGCATCGCCTTCGCCGAACTCGGCTAAGTGATAGGATTTGACCACACGGTTTCGCTTGAGATATTCATGGACAGCCTTACGTAATACACCGGTTCCCTTACCGTGAACCACACGGACGGAAGATAGGTGAGAGATATAGGCATCATCCAAGTACTTATCCAGTGCGCTGATGGCTTCGTCAGCGGTCATTCCAAGAAGCTTAATCTCGGTGGAGATGGTAGCTGCCTTGGAGAAGGAAGACTGGGTCTTCATGCCGCGCTTCTTCGGCTTTGGCTTGCCGAAGGCATCTTCCATAATCAGTTCCAAATCGGAAATATTGACCTTGGAACGAAGAATTCCGCACTGTACCTCCAAATCCCCACGGGCATTCGGCAGGGTGTGGACGGTTCCGGTTAAGTTCATGCTTAAGACCTTAACGGAATCACCGATATGAAGGTCCTTCGGATTGACGCCGGAGGACTTCTTGGCAGTGCCTACCGCTGTGCCGGACTTGGACTGGGTATGTTTTACCTTCTTGCCAAGGTTGGAACGGGTTGCTTCCAACTTCTGGATATCCCCGTCCACAGAACCGTACTTGTTGATGTTGCGGATGGCAGCATCTGCGGTCTCTTTTGCATCCCGCAAAATGTTGCTGGCCTTCTGGTTGGCTTCCTGCAGGATGGTGTCGCGCTGTGCATCCAGCTTGGCCTGTTTTTTCTCAACTTCGGCACGCATGTTAGCAATGTGGGCACGGTCTGCGGCAATGGCAGCACGGTCGTTCTCGATAGCAACGCGCTTCTGCTCTAAGTCACTCATCAAATCTTCGAAGGAGCGGTCATTCTCATCCAAACGCTGCTTCGCATCTTCTACTACATCATTGCCAAGCCCCAATTTGGAGGAGATGGCAAAAGCGTTACTCTTACCCGGAATACCAATTAATAATCGATAGGTCGGGCTTAAGGTCTCTACATCAAACTCACAGCAGGCATTTTCCACACCGGGAGTGGAGATGGCGTAGACCTTCAACTCGCTGTAGTGGGTCGTGGCCATGGTACGCACGCCCTGACCGTGTAATCGGTCCAAAATGGACGTTGCAAGGGCAGCACCCTCCAATGGGTCGGTACCGGCACATAACTCGTCAAATAAGGCCAAATAACGCTTGTCAGACTGGATGCCTTCATCTACCTCTCGAAGGATTCGAACAATGTTGGTCATATGAGAGGAGAAGGTACTTAAGGACTGCTCAATACTCTGCTCGTCTCCGATATCAGCGAAGATATCGTCGAAGATACTAAGCTCGCTGCGGTCCTTGGTAGGAATAAACAGTCCCGCCTGTCCCATCAAAGACAACAGACCTACCGTCTTCAAAGAGACGGTCTTACCACCGGTATTCGGACCGGTAATGATGAGAAGACCGAAGTCTTCCCCCAAGGTGACGGTAATTGGAACCACGGTCTTCGGATCTAACAATGGATGTCTTGCCTCGCGAAGACGAATGATGCCCTCATCGTTAAAAATCGGAGCAACACCATTCATCTGCTGTGCCAATTTGCCTCGGGCAAAAATGAAATCCAGTTCCGTAAGAATCCGATAGTTCTCCTGAATGGCCGGAATCTGTTCATATACAGACTGGCTTAAAACAGCAAGGATGCGCTGAATCTCTTCGTGTTCTGTACCTTCTAGCTCCCGCAGCTGGTTATTGGCTTCCACAACGCCCATAGGCTCAATAAAAAGGGTTTGTCCGCTACCGGACTGGTCGTGTACCAGACCCGGAACCATGGACTTGTACTCTGCACGAACCGGCAGACAGTAACGGCCGCCACGCATGGTAATGACAGCATCCTGCAGGCAATCTCTGGTGGTGCTCTTGCTTAACATGGCATTCAAATGGCTGCGGATTTTGTCGTTGCACTGGTGCATGGAACGACGGATGTCCTTCAAGGTAGGGGATGCATCGTCTGCAATCTCGTCCTCGGAAATAATGCAACGGCTAATCTCCTTGCTAAGTGGAGTCAGGGGTTCCAAACCATCGAAGAAATGGGTCAGGGAATCGCCGGCTTCATCGTCACGGCTTGGGGCGCCGAACTGCTTGGCATTTTTCGCAACCTCCAACATGGCACAGACGGATAACAATTCCTTGGCATTCAAGGTTCCGCCGATTTCCAATCGCTTGGCGATGGCGGTGGTATCTGTGGTCCCTAAGAAGGAAATGGCACTTTTGCGAAAGATGCGGGTTAAGGCATCGCCGGTCTCTGCTTGCATGGTGGCAATAAGAGCTGCATCTGTGCTTGGCTGCAATTCGTGGCAGCGGCGTCTTCCGGACTCGCAGGTAGCCATATGAGCCAGTCGCTCGATAATCTTGTCATATTCTAATGTCTGTAATACTTTTTGGTTCATAAAAATCTATCCTGAAAAATTCATAAACAATAACAACGTGAACACTGAGTATTATACGAAAATACGGCAAAAAAGCCAATGCTTTTAGGTTGTAAAGAAATAGGGCAAATCGTATAATGAATGAGGTAGTTTGCCAAGAATGGCAACCCTTAGAATGGAGCATAAAATGCGTTATATTAATGAGCTGTCGGAAGGACAGCAGGTCAAAGAGATTTATTTATGCAAGAAGATTATTCCGGCACAGACCAAGGCAGGTAAGACATACTGGACCGTGGTATTGCAGGATAAGACCGGAACGGTGGACGGTAAGATTTGGGATCCGTCTTCTGCCGGCATCGGTGAATTTGAAGCCTTAGATTATATCTGGGTGGTCGGAGAAGTTACCGTATTCAACGGTATGAACCAGCTGAATATTCGTCAGGTTCGTAAGGCCGGCGAAGGAGAGTACGTGGCAGCCGACTATCTGCCATGCTCCGAACGTGATGTAAAAGAGATGTACAACGAGCTTCTGGCTTTGATTTCCACCATTCAGGCACCATATATGAAGAAGCTGTTATCTCACTTTTTCATCGAAGATGCAGAATTCCAGAAGAATTTCTGCTTCCACTCTGCAGCCAAGAGTGTACATCACGGCTTTGTGGGTGGATTGTTAGAGCATACCTTAAGCGTTGCAACCATTTGTGATTTCTACGCAAATCATTACGGATACTTGGACCGCGACCTTTTACTTACCGCAGCAATCTGCCACGACATCGGCAAGATTTCCGAGTTGTCTCCGTATCCGGAGAATGATTACACCGACGAGGGACAGCTTCTTGGACATATTGTCATCGGAGCAACCATGGTACGTGATGCCATCCGCCAGATTCCGGACTTCCCACAGGTGAAGGCCAACGAGCTGGTACATTGTATCTTGGCTCACCATGGAGAATTGGAATTCGGTTCCCCGAAGAAGCCGGCGTTGGCAGAAGCAATTGCTCTTAGTTTCGCAGACAATACCGACGCGAAGATGGAGACCATGAAGGAAGCATTGGCACAGGGCCCGGCTGCCGGATTGGAATGGCAGGGATTTAACCGTTTTGTGGAATCCAACATCCGCAGAACATCACCGGAAGAAGTATAAGTATGAAGAAAAATGATACCTTCCAACTACAGATTACCGATCTTGGCACCGGCGGGGAAGGCATCGGCAAGCAGGAAGGCATGACCTTTTTTGTAAAAGGGGCGTTGCCGGGAGATCTGATTGAGGCCGGTGTCACCAAGCTGAAGAAGACCTATGGTTATGCCAGAATCGTCCGTATTCTAGAACCGTCCGAAGACCGTGTAGAGCCAATCTGCCCGGTAGCGGGGAAATGCGGCGGCTGCCAGATGATGCAGATGGATTATCGTGCCCAGCTTCGATTCAAGGAGCGTAAGGTGGCACAAGATTTGATTCGCATCGGTGGTTTTTCTCCCGAGCTGGTTGCAAAAGTGATGCAGCCAATCATAGGAATGGAAGAACCATACCATTTCCGTAACAAGGCGCAGTATCCCATCCAGGAAGACGAGCAGGGCAATCCCATTGCCGGATTCTATGCGCTGCGCAGCCACCGGGTGGTGGAGAGCGACCGTTGTTACTTAGGCGTGGATGTGAACGAAGAGATTCTTGCCATTGTGAAGGATTATATGAGGGCCAATAAGGTCAGTGCCTATGACGAGACCACCGGTAAGGGACTGCTTCGTCATGTGCTGATTCGCGTGGGCTTCTCCAGCAAAGAGGTTATGGTCTGCCTGATTATTAACGGTAGCACCTTGCCGGCAGCGTCTGACTTGATTGCGCGGTTACAGCAGGTGGAAGGCATGACGTCGATATCTGTAAACAGCAACACCAGACGGGACAATGTCATTATGGGCAACGTCACCAAGACGCTGTGGGGCAGTGATTACATTACGGACGCCATCGGTGGCGTGCAGTTCCAGATTCAGCCACGTTCCTTCTACCAGGTGAATCCGGTACAGACCGAGAAGCTCTATGGCAAGGCTTTAGAGTATGCCAACCTTACCGGCCAAGAGACGGTTTGGGACTTATATTGCGGCATCGGAACCATTTCGTTGTTTTTAGCACAGAAGGCCAAGACGGTATACGGTGTGGAGATTGTGCCGGAGGCCATTGAAGATGCCAAGCGCAATGCCGCACTAAACGGCATGGACAACGCTCATTTTTACGTAGGCAAGGCAGAGGAAGTACTGCCGGAATATTACGAGCAGGGCAGCATTCATGGTGAGAAAATTGCAGCAGCGGATGAGAAGTTGAAGGCTCCGGATGTGATTGTGGTAGATCCACCCCGAAAGGGATGCGACGAGAAGTGCCTAAGCACCATGGTACAGATGGCGCCGAAGCGCATCGTCTATGTCAGTTGCGATCCGGCAACGTTAGCCAGGGATCTGAAGTTCCTGTGTGCCGAAGGATATGAATTACAGGAGGTCACTCCGGTAGATCAATTTGGACATAGCTTGCATGTGGAGAGCACCGTACTTTTAACAAGAAGATAGTTTTGAAAGGAAAAATACAATGAAAATTGCAGTAACATATGAAAACGGACAGGTATTCCAGCATTTTGGACATACCGAGGAGTTTAAGATTTATACCGTAGAGGATAACAAGGTGGTATCCTCTGAGGTGATTGGAACCAACGGGAACGGCCATGAAGCATTGGCCGGATTCTTGGCAGATGGCGACGTAGAGGCATTGATCTGCGGCGGCATCGGTGGCGGTGCTATGGAAGCACTGACAGAGGCAGGCATTGAGGTTATGGCCGGTGTCAGCGGTGATGTAGATGAGGCAGTGGAAGCATTCTTAGGTGGAGAGTTGATTAGCTCCGGCGTGAACTGCGACCATCACGATCATCATCATGACGAAGAGGAGCATGGCTGCGGTCATTGCCACGATGATGAAGAGGAAGACGGATGTGCTTCCGGTGGATGTAGCGGATGCAGCGGCTGCGGTGAGCCACAGCCATTATTCGAAGGCAAAAATGTAGGCAAGACCGTTCGCGTACATTACAAGGGCACCTTCAATGACGGAACCCAGTTCGATGCTTCTTACGACAGAGGCGAGCCATTGGAGTTCGTTTGCGGTATGGGTATGATGATTATGGGCTTCGATAAGGCCGTTGCTGAGATGGAAGTGGGCGAGATTGTAAATGTTCACCTGAATCCGGAAGAAGCATACGGAGAGGCTGATCCAAACGCAATCATTCAGTTGCCGCTGGCAGAGCTTCCGGGAGCGGAAGAGTTACAGGTTGGGGACCAGGCATTCCTGCAGGATATGTACGGACGTCCATTCCGTGTAAGAGTTACTGCAAGAGATGAAGAGAACATTACCTTCGATGCGAACCACGAGATGGCCGGTAAGGAACTGAACTTCCAGATTGAGCTGGTTGAGATTGTAGCGTAATTGAGGTAACCTATGCGATTTTTATTCATGCGTCATGGTCAGACGGACTTAAATATACAAAAGCGCCTCCAGGGCAGTTCCGATATCCCACTGAATGCCCGAGGACGGCAGCAGGCTGCGGAAGCAAGAGCGTGGCTGGTGGCAAATCAGCTGCAGCCTACCAAGGTGATTACCAGTCCCTTGGGGCGTGCCATTGAGACGGGATGCATTGCAGCAGGCATAGATATTTCTTCTTACGAGGAGAATAGCATCTTAGCAGACAACAAGCCGGAAGAGATTGAACTGAATGAGAATCTCATAGAGATGGCTTTCGGTATCTACGAGCAGAAGAACGTAGAGGAAGAGCATCCTGAGTTCTTAGAATCCTGTTTCGATCACCCGGAGACTTTTGTAGCGCCAGAAGGCGGCGAAGACTATGATCAGGTGGTATCCCGGGCCGGCAAGGCCATTGAGGAGTTGCGTCGTCGCATGCTAGCAGGGGAGTTCGACGAAGAGGATATTGTCCTTTTGGTTAGTCACGGAGCTACGGGACATGCCATTTTAGAATATCTGAAGAAAACACCCCGCAGCGCCTATTGGGATGTAGATATCAACAACTGCGCTGTGGTAGAGCTATTGTTATCCACAGATGGAACCGGGGATGATTACCGCTTCCTATCCAACGGATTTGAGAAAAATTGGTAAAAGGAAGAACACTCGCTGCCCCGCGGGTGTTTTTTCATATTTATTCAAAAAAATAATAAAAAATGTATAAATATGAGTTGACACCACCTTATAAATGTATTAATATGCATTCATACACACAAGAAATGAATAAACATTCAAAGGATGGTGCCCGATATGAAAAAAGGAAAAAAGATTCTCTCAACTGTATTAATGATGGCATGCATGAGCGTTATGCTCATTGGATGTGGAACTTCCTCCGATGGAGCGGCTGCAGCAGGCGGCAACACTTTGGTAATGGCTACCAACGCAGCCTTCCCTCCATACGAGTATGTGGAGAACGGAGAATATGTAGGAATCGATGTGGAAATCGCACAGGCAATTGCCAAGGAACTTGGTATGGAACTGGAGATTAAGGATGTGGAGTTTGGTTCCATCATCGCCGGTGTGGAGAGCGGCAAGTTCAATATGGGAATGGCAGGAATGACCGTTACCGAGGAACGTAAGCAGAGCGTTAACTTTTCCAATACCTACGCAACTGCCGTTCAGTCCGTTATTGTTCCGGAAGGTTCCGCAATTGCAACCATCGATGATATCACTTCCGATATGAAGATTGGTGTCCAGCAGGATACCACCGGTGATATCTATGCATCTGATGACTACGGCGATGCCGTGGTTCGTTACAAAAATGGCGCAGATGCAGTACAGGCATTGGTGTCTGGCAAGGTAGATTGTGTTATCATTGATAATGAACCGGCCAAGTCCTTCGTGGCAGCCAATACCGGACTTCAAATCTTAGACAGCGCATATGCAGAGGAAGAATATGCAATCTGCATCGCGAAGGATAACGACGAACTCTTAGGTCAGATCAATGATGCACTTGCGAAGTTGCAGGCAGATGGAACCATCGATGCAATCGTGGCAAAATACATTCCAACAGAGGACTAATTGATGAGCGATTTTATAACCCAATTTCAATTTGTATTTTTGGAAAGTGAACGATATCAAATGATTCTCCAAGGTCTCTTTGCGACCTTGGAGATTACGCTGTTTGCGGTATTGATTGGTATTGTCATAGGAACCGTAGTAGCTTCTGTTCGCTCTTCCTATGACAAGAACAAGGAAGAACTTAAAAAGCGCGGAGGACCGGGGTTTATTGCGCTTAGCATTGCCAACGCTATTTGTAAAATTTATTTGACGGTGATTCGTGGAACTCCGGTGGTGGTTCAGCTTCTGATTGCATATTTTATCATTTTTGTATCGGTCAGTGACATTAAGGTTGCGATTCTTGCTTTCGGAATTAACTCCGGTGCATACGTTGCGGAAATTATCCGCGCAGGAATTATGTCCATTGACAATGGACAGTTCGAAGCCGGTCGTTCCCTGGGATTTACCTATATCCAGACCATGATGTATGTCATTATTCCGCAGATGGTGAAGAATGTTTTACCTGCGCTTTGCAACGAGTTTATCGTCTTAATCAAAGAGACCTCCATTGCAGGCTATATTGGTATCACGGACCTGACCAAGGCCGGCGATCTCATTCGCGGACGTACCTTCACTGCGTTTTTACCATTGTTTGGTGTAGCTGCAATCTACCTGGTTTTGGTGGTGTTGCTCACTTGGCTGGTAGGTAAGTTGGAGAGGAGGTTACGTGTCAATGAGCGATAAGAAGATTATCCGCGTAGAGCATTTGAAAAAATACTATAAAGGCGACAAGATTAAGGCGTTGGACGATATCTCCATTGATGTAACGGAAGGGGAAGTGGTGGTGATTATCGGACCAAGCGGTTCCGGCAAGTCTACCTTGCTTCGTTCCCTGAACCTCTTAGAGATCCCTACCGACGGCGATATCTATGTAGATGATGTTGCTATTACGGATCCGAAGGTAAATATTAACAAGCATCGTCAGAAGATGGGCATGGTGTTCCAGCACTTCAATCTGTTTCCCAATATGACCATTTTGCGCAACCTCACCATTGCACCTATGAAGTTGCTTGGGGTATCCAAGGCAGATGCGGAGAAGAAGGCCATGGAACTCTTAGAACGCGTGGGCCTATCTGACCGAGCAGGAGCTTATCCGGACCAGTTATCCGGTGGACAGAAGCAGCGTATCGCCATCGTTCGGGCCCTTTGTATGAATCCGGAGATTATGCTCTTTGATGAGCCTACCTCTGCTCTTGATCCGGAGATGGTAGGAGAGGTTCTTGATGTTATGAAGGAGCTGGCCGCTGAGGGTATGAGCATGGTGGTGGTGACCCACGAGATGGGATTCGCCAGAGAAGTGGCAGACAAGGTGATTTTCATGGACGAAGGACAGCTGGTGGAGGAGGGCACACCGGAGGAGATTTTTGATTATCCGAAGTCCGAGCGACTCCAGTCTTTTTTACAGAAAGTGATTTAATCTGTCGAATAATTATTTAGAAAAAATGAATAAACATTCTTGTTGACAGTGAAAAGAGGGAAATGCTATCATCCCAAATATCAAAAGACAACTTGGATGTGCAAAGGAGCATGTGTCGGAAGACATGTGCTCCTTTTTTTATTATCTGCCATCTAAGAGGAAGCGACAGGAAGGAAGGTAAGGAAAATGAAGAGAAGAAAGATTTTAGCGTTGGGACTATCACTGTTGTGTGTTGGCGTACTGCTCGGAGGATGCGGGGCAAAGAACCAAACCTCCAAAGTGGAAGGTGCAGTGGCATCGGAGGAAAAGACAACACTGATTATGGCTACTAACGCAACATTTCCACCATACGAGTATGTGGAGAATAACGAGTACGAAGGTATTGATATTGAAATCGCTCAGGCCATCGCTGATGAGCTGGGCCTAGAGCTGGTCATCGAGGATGTGGAGTTTGGTTCCATCATCGCAGGAGTTGAGAGTGGCAAGTTTGATATGGGTATGGCAGGTATGACGGTAACGGAAGAACGTTTACAGAACGTTAACTTCTCTGATACCTATGCAACCGCGGTTCAGTCGGTAATCGTTCCGGAGGGTTCTGCAATTGCTTCCATCGATGATTTGTCTTCGGATATGAAGATTGGTGTTCAGCAGGATACCACCGGTGATATCTACGCATCCGATGACTACGGCGATGCAGTGGTTCGCTACAAGAATGGTGCAGATGCGGTACAGGCATTAGTCACCGGCAAAGTTGACTGTGTCATTATCGATAACGAACCGGCAAAGGCTTATGTAGCAGCCAACAAAGGCTTGGTAATTTTGGATAGTGCCTATGCTGAGGAAGAATATGCAATCTGTATTGCAAAAGAAAATGAGGAACTCTTAACAGATATCAACGGTGCCCTTGCCAAGTTAAAGGCAGATGGAACTATAGATGCAATTGTAACCAAGTACATCCCGACTGAGGACTAAGTATGATGCGATTTAGTAGTTTTATAGCAGATTTTAAACTTGTATTTGTGGATAGCGATCGTTATATGCTGGTGCTAGAGGGCTTGCTGGTAACACTGGAAATCACATTCTTTGCAGTGTTGATTGGAATCGGGCTTGGAACCTTGGTAGCATCCATCCGATCCACCTATGACAAGAATGAAGAAGCCTTGAAGAAGCAGGGCGGACTTAGTTTCTATGTTTTGTTTGTGGCTAACACAATCTGTAAGATTTATCTTACAGTGATTCGTGGAACCCCGACGGTGGTACAGTTGTTGATTGCCTACTTCATTATTTTTGCAAGCTCCACCAGTGACGTGCAGGTTGCCATCTTGGCCTTTGGAATTAACTCCGGTGCCTATGTGGCAGAGATCATTCGAGCAGGCATCATGTCAGTAGACAACGGACAGTTCGAAGCAGGACGTTCCTTGGGATTTAACTATGTTCAGACCATGCTATACATCATTATCCCGCAGATGGTGAAAAATGTATTGCCAGCGTTGTGTAATGAATTCATTGTCCTGATTAAGGAAACCTCTATTGCCGGCTACATCGGAATCATGGATTTGACCAAGGCAGGGGATTTGATTCGCGGACGAACATTCTCAGCATATTTACCACTGCTTGGAGTGGCATTCATTTATCTGATGTTGGTCTTGATACTGACCCATCTGGTTGGACAGTTGGAAAGGAGATTGCGTGTCAATGAGCGATAATCGAATTATCCGTGTGGAACATTTGAAGAAGCATTATAAGGGCGGCAAAATCAAAGCCCTTGACGATATATCCTTGGAAGTAGAAGAAGGCGAAGTGGTGGTTATTATCGGACCATCCGGTTCCGGCAAATCCACCCTGCTTCGTTCGTTGAACTTACTGGAGATTCCCACCGATGGAAACATCTACGTGGAAGATGGATTGATTACAGATCCCAAAACCAATATCAACGAACATCGAATGAAAATGGGAATGGTGTTCCAACATTTTAACCTGTTTCCCAACATGACCATCCTTCGAAATATGACCATTGCCCCGGAGAAACTCCTTGGGGTCCCAAGAGAAGAGGCCGAGAAAAAGGCAATGGAATTATTGGAGCGAGTTGGCTTGGCAGATCGTGCAGGTGCTTATCCGGATCAATTGTCCGGTGGTCAGAAGCAGCGAATTGCCATTGTTCGAGCATTGTGTATGAATCCCAAGATTATGCTATTCGATGAGCCAACCTCCGCATTGGATCCGGAGATGGTTGGAGAGGTTTTAGATGTTATGAAAGAATTAGCTTCCGATGGCATGAGCATGGTGGTGGTTACCCACGAAATGGGATTTGCCAGAGAAGTGGCAGACAAGGTTGTTTTCATGGATGCCGGTCAGATGGTAGAACAGGGAACACCGGAAGATATATTCGATCATCCGAAGTCGGAGCGATTACAATCATTTCTACAAAAAGTAATATAGGAGCAAAGGAGCTTACATTTCAATCAGAAGTAAGCTCCCTTTTTTTATGATGGTAACAATGAAAGAAGAGATGTTACAGCTTACCAAGCAATTGGTATCTGTGGCAAGTGTGAACACAACAACGGGAGAAAAGGATATCGGGGTATTCTTGGAACAGTATTTACGACAGATTCCGTATTTCGCGAAGCATCCGGAATATGTCGTGATACAGCCGTTGAAGGATGATCCGTTGGAGCGACGCAATGTATTTGCCTTGTTGAGAGGGGAAAAGGATGACAACGCCAATACAATTTTGCTTCACGGCCATATCGATACGGTTGGGGTGGAAGATTATGGGGCTCTGCAAGGGGACGCATTTGACTGTGACAGACTGGCACAGAAACTGCAGCAGGTGGAGCTTCCGGAAGACGTAAGACGGGATTTGGAGTCCGGGGATTATCTTTTTGGCCGGGGGGCCTGCGATATGAAAAGCGGCGATGCCGTGTTCTTGGTTTTGTTAAAGCATATCTCAGAACAGATTGAGGAATTCTCCGGCAACTTGTTACTGTCCTTAAACCCGGTGGAAGAAAACCTTCACACGGGAATCATAGAGGGAATCCGGGTAATTGAGCAATTGGGCGAGCAGTATCAGCTGAATTATGTGTTGGCCATCAATAACGATTATACCTGTCCTATGTATCCGGGAGATGACCATCAATATATTTATACGGGAGTTGGAGGAAAGCTGTTGCCCTGCTTCTATATTCAAGGGCGGGAGACTCATGTGGGACAGTGTTTCGAAGGATATGATCCAACCCAGGTTATGGCAGAGTTGATACGGGAAATCAATCTGAATCCGGCGTACGGCGATGCCTACATGGACGAATGTGGGCTTCCGCCGGCGCTTTTAAAGAGCAAAGATTTAAAAGGGTGGTATAACGTACAGACCGTAAAGGAAGCGCTGGTGTACTTCAACTATTTTGTGTTGCATGCGCAGGTGACGGACATTACCGAACAATTGGTATCTGCAGCGCATAAGGCGGTGGATGCTGCAATGGAGAGATTAAATAGCAACTATCTGGCATATTGCCGCCGCAGCGGGAAGGAATATCAAAACATCGAGAATCCATGGGAGGTATGCACCTATGGCGAATTATATATGCGCGCAAGAAAGCTGGATGTAACCGTTGATCGGCTCCTGGAAGAGGAGACGGGACGTTTGCGGCAGGAAGGGCTAGACTTGCGGGAAATTCCGGTGAACCTCATCCGGATATTGTTGGAAAAGGCACAGATTTTTCATCCGGTGGTGGTACTGTATTACGGTGCTCCATATTGCCCGCATAATACACTTGCGCAAGAGGATGAGGTGGTCGCTAAGTTAGATGCGGTGTTGCAATTGGTGGAAGAAGAGTGCCGGGTGAAATACAAGATGGATCATTTCTTCCCGAGTCTATCTGATAGCAGTTACTTATGCATGGATGATTCGACAGCTTCAATTGAAGTTCTGCAACAGAATTTTCCGCAGATGGATCAGCTATATCCAGTGCCGTTAGAACAGATTAAAGGCCTACATATGAAGGCTGTGAACTTCGGAGTGCACGGCAAGGATGCACATAAATGGACAGAACGCCTGTATATTCCATATAGTTTCGGAGTATTGCCGGAGCTATTAAAGAAAACATTTACAGCATTTTTATAAATAGAAGAAAAGGAAGTACGAAGCATGTACGTAAAAGACGGAACAAGTGAATTGAAGCGGGTATTGGTTTCCCAACCGAAGTATCTGAAGCCTGCTCCAATCAACGAGATTGCAAAAAAGTGGAAAGACACCACCATGGATGTGGATTTGATGCTGCATGAACATGAGCTGTTTGTCGAAGCCTATCACAGGGCTGGCGTGGAAGTAGAGTTTTTGTCTGCGGACCAGGAACGTCCGAACTCTGTATTTGCCAGAGATTTTGGTGGCTGTGTGAAGGAAGGCTATATTCTTGGAAACTTCAAGCTGGATATGCGTTACAAGGAGCATGTAGACTACGAGAAGCGCATGGAAGAACTAGGCATACCCAAGATTGGTGAAGTAAAGAAGGGCCTTTTTGAAGGTGGCGACTTTATGTTTATGAATGAACATTGGGTGGCTGTTGGAATGGCAGATCGTACCAACGAGGCAGGATTAGCAGAATTAAAGGAAATCCTTGAACCGCTGGGATATGATGTCACCGGCGTTCCACTGAATCCGGCGTATTTACATCTGGATATGTGCTTTAACTTAGTGGATGAACACTTAGCAGTGGCCTACAAGGAAGGCTTACCGCAATCCTTTTTAGAAGAATTGGAAAAGCGCAAGATTGAAATCATTTCTGTCCCTGAAGCTGCAATCTTTATGCATGGATGTAACTTACAGGCGCTGGGAAATCACCGTGTGTTGTCATTAAAACGTAATTCCTTGGTCAATGCAGAACTTACGAAGCATGGAATGGAAGTCATTGAATTAGATATTACAGAAATCCTAAAGGCTGGTGGAGGTCCGCATTGCATGACCTTCCCACTGATCCGCGAATAATGAAAAAGAGAGGTTTATAAAACGTCATGAGTATTTTCTTAGTAGATGAATATAAAGAGATGGAGCCATATGTTCCGGGAGAACAGCCGAAGGATAAGCCGTACATCAAGCTGAATGCCAATGAGACCTCTATGCCACCTTCACCGAAGGTATTTGAGGCCATCTCCAAAAGCGAGATTTGGAACATGAGTTATTACGCAGACCCGCACTGTCATGAATTTCGTCAGGCAGTGGCTTCTGTTTACGGCGTTACCGAGGAGGAAGTCTTTGTTGGCAATGGTGCAGACGAGGTGTTGTCCTTTGTGCTGATGAGTTTCTTCCGAAGAGGTATGAAAATCTACTTCCCAGATATTACCTATGGATTCTATCGTACCTATGCCAAGACCTATGGATTGGATATGGAAGAGATTCCGGTGAAGGAAGACTTCTCTATTGATATCAATGACTATATGGATTTGGAAGGCGATATTATCTTTGCTAACCCGAACAACCCAACAGGTCTTGCTATTCCGGTAGAGGATATTGAACGTCTGGTGAAAAAGAATCCAGAACGTATGGTTATTGTGGATGAAGCCTATGCAGATTACTGGGGAGAAACCTGCCTTCCACTGGCAACCAAGTATCCGAACTTGGTAGTGGTTCGTACCTTCTCTAAGTCTAGAAATATGGCGGGTACTCATATCGGATTCGCAGTGGCATCCAAGGATATCATTGCAGATATGAATAGTATCAAGTTCTCTTTTAATCCGTTCAACCTGAATTCGGTCACCATGGCAGCAGGTATTGCTGCGGTGAAGGACACCTATTATCTGGATCGTTGTATCAATCGTATTGTTACCAACCGAGAGGACTTCCGTGCAGAATTGGAGAAGCTGGGATTCTATGTGATTCCATCCAAGGCCAACTTCGTGTTCTGCTATCATGACGCAATCTCTTCTGCAGAGTTGTGTGCGAAGCTGAAGGAAGAAGGAATTCTTACCAGACATTTTGCAGATGAGAAATTGGATAAGTACCTGCGTATTACCATAGGAACCGAGCAGGAGATGGCAGTGGTCTTGATTGCCATTAAGGAAATCCTAGCGGAGGTCATGTATGATGCATGTGCTAATTTCTGATTATGAGAATGCTTTAGAAGCAGACTATGGATTAACCATAGATGCCATAGAAAAAGCAATGGGTGAGCAGGTGGATGCGCGAATCTACGCCTATCGCAGTGACGAGGAATTGAAGGAGGTCCTTGCCACTGTGGATGGGCTGATCACCGGCTTTTTAGAAATCGGAGAGGATATCTTATCTGCCTGTCCGAATCTAAGATGCATCTCTGTCAGTGGTGTTGGTTACTCCAATATTGATGTAGAAGCAGCCAAGCGTCATGGGGTGACAGTCTGTCATATCAAGGAATACTGTACGGAAGAAGTGGCGGAGCATGCACTTTCTCTTATGATGGCGTTGAATCGTAATCTGACATACTATCACAATCAGTTGGAAAAACAACATTTATGGAAGTATGATACCATCGTCGGCAATGCTAATTTAAGCAGTCAGACCCTGGCAATCTTTGGGTTTGGTAAAATTGGTCGCCGCGTAGCACAGATGGCGAGGGCATTTGGAATGGCTGTTGTTGCAGTTGATCCATATGCATCCAAGGAAGATGCTTCTTCTCTTGGAGTAGAACTGGTATCTGCAGATGAGGCTTTTGCCATGGCAGATATCATCACCAATCACATGAACTTAACGGCAGAGAATCGTCACTTCTTTGATGGTGCAGTTTTTGCCAAGATGAAACGCCAACCAATCTTTATCAATGTTGGTCGTGGTGGCAGTGTAGACGAGGTTGCACTTGTAGATGCCTTGGATAAGAATCAGATTCGTGGTGCCGGATTGGATGTACTAGAAGCGGAGAATCCGGATATGGGGCATTGTGAATTATTAGGAAGAGACAATGTGATTCTGACTCCTCACAGTGCTTTTTACAGCAAGGAATCCATTGCGAAGTTACAGACTATTAGTGGCGCCAACATGGGTTATTTCTTATCCGGAGTACATGACAAAATATTTGAAGTGGTAAGGTAGTTAGATATGATTATTTCTATCATGGTCAAAATCTTTTTCCTTTTGGCAGTGGGATTTACTATCGCCAAAGCGGGCTTGTTAAAAGCGGAGTTTAAGAAAGCAATGTCCGACCTTTTGGTGTATGTATTTCTCCCTGCCAGCCTTTTCGTTGCATCCCAGGAGGAATTCGCCTGGAAACAACTGGTAGGAATTGGGCAGGTTACGTTAATTACCATGGTGTATTACGCGGTGGTGATGGGCGTATGCTTTTCTTTTAGCTTGCTTCGATTTCGAGAGCGTAAGAAGAGTGGCATGTTTGCACTTCTAGTGGCCTTTGCCAATACCGGATTTGTAGGAATCTCTATTGTAGGAGAAGCTGTCGGAGGCACAGGCCTCATCTATGCAGCCATCTACAATTGTGTGTTTGACGTGATTTATTTTTCTATAGGATTGTTATTGATTCAGGATTATAAGAAGGGAAGCTTCTATCGTACCATTGCGGAGAATCCGTTGATATGGATACCGATTGGTTCAGTAGTACTATATGCTCTACCATTCCGATTCCCGGTGGTACTAACGGAGGCAGCAGGCTCCCTGGCAGATTGTATGTTGCCAACATCCATTCTGATTATTGGAGCGGAGATTGCAGATATGAAGCTCCATAACATGGTTGCAGATAAGCTGGCATATTTGACGAGCTTTCTTCGCATGATGCTGGTACCGGGAATCACCTTTGTAGTCTGCATGTTGTTACCACTAGAGAAGGACCTGGCCATGACGGTGGTTCTTCTAACAGCGATGCCATCGGCCTCCTTGAATGTTATTATGGGACGTCGGTATGAAGCTTATCCGGAGTACGCCACAGCAACCGTTATGCAGAACACCATATTGATGTTGCTGACGTTACCAGTATTTATTCATTTGTGTCAGCAGTATTTGTAGTTGCACTCCCACGCCATACAGTCTTTTTTGCAGAAAGAAATCTAGAAATAATGAGGAATCGAAGGCAATCGATTCCTCTTTTTTTATGCTGTTGAATGGTATATCATGAACTTAGGTACAGGTAATGGGGGAAGATTACATGTAACGGGGTATACAACATGAATAAGAAGGATCACTTGATTGACGACAGCGGCATGCACAAAGACATGCGCACCATCCAGTCCCGGATTTTTATCGGAATCTGTCATACGCTAAGTATGATTGTAGGAATCCTTGGCATATTGGCATTGGTGAAGGGAAACATGTAGGGGGTGCGGTATGTACGACTTGAAGCGACGTGTATATGAAGTGTTGGAAGTTTCTTCCGTTGGGGATAAGTCCAGTCGGGCCTATGATGTATTGTTGACAACTGCCATTATTGTGGGAATGGTACCCATGACCATGAAGGGTGAGAATGTCTACACCCGCTGGATTGAGATTGTAGTCAGTGGTCTGTTTCTCATTGATTATATCGCCAGAATCTGTACGGCAGATTATAAGATGGGATACCGGAATTACCGTGCGTATATTGCGTATGTATTAACGCCGCTTGCTATCTTTGATTTGCTATCCATTCTTCCGGTGTTGTGTTTGATCCCCGGAGTATCCTCCAAGGTAGGACTGCTTCGACTGTTTCGATTCTTCCGTGTCTTTAAGCTGATTCGTTATTCCAAGACCATGGTGATTATTACCAACGTAATCCGTAAGGTTCGGAACCAGCTATTGGCGGTATTGATTTTGATTATGGTCTACATCTTTGTATCCGCTATGCTGATTTTTCAGTTGGAACCGGACATCTTTGATAGCTTTTTCGACGCACTGTATTGGGCAACGATTTCCATTACCACTATCGGTTACGGAGATATCTCACCGGTGACAGATGCCGGACGCTTCATTGCTATGATATCCGCCCTGGTGGGCATGGCGGTGATTGCACTGCCGACGGGTATTATTACCGCGGCGTATATGAATGAAATCACCAAGAAAAAATCCAAGTATGAATTATAAATAAATGTGTATAGGGGGGATTATATGAAACGCGTATTGCAATTGGTAAGTGAAGATTTTGAAGACTTAGAATTGTGGTGTCCGGTGATGCGGCTTCGGGAAGCCGGTGCCCAGGTAGATCTAGCGGCAGAGAAGCCGGGAATCTACCATGGAAAATATGGAGTGCCATGTGAAGCCACGGTTTCCTTCTTGGAATGTAAGGCCAAGGATTACGATGGCATCTTGGTTCCGGGCGGATGGGCGCCGGATAAGTTGCGTCGTTACCCGGAAGTGCTGGAGCTGGTACGCGAGATGAATGCAGATGGCAAGCTGATCGGACAAATCTGTCATGCCGGATGGGTATTGGCATCGGCAGAGATTCTAGAAGGCCGTAAGGTGACCAGTACCCCGGGCATCCGAGATGATTTAACTCACGCCGGAGCCATTTGGCTGGACGAGCCGGTGGTTGTGGATGGCAATCTGGTATCCGCAAGACGTCCACCGGATATTCCGGGATACATGGAAGCACTGGTTAAAGTGTTAAACGAACAATAGAGAAAAGGCGCTTGGTATTGGACCAAGCGTCTTTTTTTGTTGAACCCGGTGGCTACAACCGGCTTATTTCTTGAGAAAAATGCAATTTTAAATTTAAAAATAATACATTGCAAACAATTAGTTAAAGTTGCATAATAGGGAACGTTGTCTAAAAGTGATAGGAAGGGAAAACAATGGATTATACAATCACAGCAGATAAATTGCTGTTCCGTGCTATGTCGGATCCAATGATTCGATCAACCATGGAGCGACTGGATAGAATAGATTCCTATACGTTCTGGCATTCTGTTTCTGTGGCTCGTATGAGCATCGTGATGGGACTGACCTATGGATTGAAGGGACAGGAACTCAATGATTTGATGTTTGCAGCTCTGTTCCATGAGATTGGAATGATTGAGGCGCAGGATGAGCTGATTCGTGACAAGATGCCTCTGACTATGATCCCGAAGGATAAGAAGTTACGGCACCCGGCGATTGGTGCGCAGATGGTTGCCAATCTTGGTATTTTTTCTGAGGATGTAGTAACTGCCATCCGTTGTCATCATGAGAACTATGACGGAAGCGGTGTTTCTTATCATCAGTCAGGAGAACGTGCGAATCTGGCGGCCCGCATCATTCGTATTTGCGATGTGTTTGATGCGTTGTCGGACGATCATTCTTATGCTGAGGAGGCCATTCGGAAGAAGATTCTGAATGTCATTACCGCATCCCGTGGGAAAGAATTGGATCCGGATATCGTCTCCCTATTCCTCTTTGTGAAGAATCATGGTAAAATTCAGAATCGTGGGGTACGTCGTACGCGCAACTACGAGTCGGAAGATTTTGCGTTGAGCGTCGGCTAAATTACTAGAGGTAGGTTACTAGATATGGAATCATTTTTTTACGCAGAAAACACACCGAAGATTCAGCTGGATACGAAGACATTAACCGTTGATTTTTTGCCAATTAAGGAAGTTGCCACCGGGGCCGTGTTTGGCTACGAAGCATTCTTGCAGCCACAGGGGATGACTTACGAAGAAATCGAAGCATCTTACGGGGCAGCCAACAAGCTTGGTGAATTGGACGAGAATACCTTCTTGTTTGGTATCAATACGTTCTTGCATGAGAATCGCGAAGGATACTTAATCCTGAATTCTTATCCCAATGTGAATATGACGGTGGCAACCGCCAATAAAATTGCATCCATGGGCGGCAAAGAGATTGCCGGTCGGCTGATTGTCAGCATGTCTGACTATGCGGATTTGAACCCGCTTGCTTGGGATATGAAGCGCCGTTCCCTGATCACAACGGAAGCTGCGCCACAGTATATGATGAGCGGCTTTGGCCGAAGCAAGAAGAACGACATTGCAGCCATGAAGATGATGAAGCCGAAGGTAGTTCGTCTTGCGAAGGAATATACTGACGGCGTGCATGAAGACGCGAAGAAGCAGGCTGTAGTGAAGGATATTACAAGAACTCTTCACGGTCGTGAAATCCTGGTATTAGCTTCCGGTATTGCAACCAAGGAAGACGAAGGCTTTCTGGTAAGTGCCGGTATCGATTTAACACAATTGTGTATATAATATGTTTAATTTGCACAAGCATGGTTTTTGACTAGGTATATTTTTGTAATTTTTCGATATTGTAATCATTGCATATCGTGTATACAATGATATCGTTTCAGATAGTAGGGAAACCATTTTTTTGAGTTTCCAATCAAATAAATAATATCTTGGCAAAACCGGGGAAACCCGGCGACGCAAAGCTATAGGGGCTTCACTGCCAGCCAGCTGCACTAGTATGCATTGGCTTATTGTCCAATGCATTTTTTAGTTTAGATACTATTTCCCTTGTACGAAGAAGGATTCAGATTGTGTTAGTAACGGATTATCCTAGGTGCCAGGCGGAGCCTGCAATCAAACTGAATACCGAGACGTTGAAGTATGCCTATCAGCCAATCTTTGATGTACGTACCGGAGCAATCTTCGGTTACGAGGCCTTGATGCGCCCGGAGGGATATACCCCGCTGGAAATCATTGATGCATACACCAGGGCAGACCGGTTAGAAGAGATTGAGGAAGCAACCTTCTATTATGGCACCAAAGGTTTTTTGGATGCGAATCTGGAAGGGTATTTGTTTATGAATACCTTTACGGATGTTTGTATGACGGTGGAAGGTGCGAAACGTGTCGCTATGCTTGGTGGTGAAGCGATGCGCAATCGTTTTGTTGTAGAGATTCTGGAGTATGCGCAAACGGACCCTGCCGTATGGCGAATCAAAAAGCGGGCCATGGAATTATCCGGAGCAAACCCCCTATATGCCATTGATGATTATGGGACCGGCGTAAATATTGATCATGCTTGCATCGAGATGTACCGGCCAAACATCGTGAAGATAGACCGCAAGTTTATTCGGAATATTGATTCGAATTATGAGCATCAGCTTATTGTGGCCGATATGCTTAAGAACCTACACCGGGAAGGTATCACGGTACTTGCAGAAGGCGTGGAGACCAAGGAAGAATACGATTACCTGATGCAGACGGACATTGATTTGATGCAAGGGTACTATCTTGGTATGCCGAAGATATACAACTGAGAGAGGGCAGAAGTTGTTAATGATACAGCTTTTGCTCTATATTTTTTTGCTTTATGGAAACTATTTTTGAAAAAGTAGTGTTGACATGGTGGTGGCCACCGGGTTTAAGATGCCAAACGTATTTTGCTATTTTGTAAAAAAACATAAAAAAGGAGCATATATGAAAAAGACAGGTAAGTTTTCTATGAGATGGAATAGCGTTAAGACTTCATTGATTGCAATCATGTTGTTGGTGGCGATTATCCCATTGAATGTTGCAGTAGCAATTAGTTACTTCACTTCTACATCCAAGGCAAAAGTGGATGCGCAGGAGACCTTGGCTACTGAGACACAGTTTTTGCAGGCAGAGTTCAATAAAACCATTATGAATACAAAAACAGCAATGGAAGCGCTTGCAGCGTCCCCTACGACCATTGAGTTTTTAAAAACAAAAGATGCGGCTCTTGGAAGCGAAGTAAAAGCGCATATGCAAAGAGCCAATAAGAGTTTTGAAGATGATAATACGATTGTTTTGTCCGATACAACCGGAATGATGGTGCTTCGCAGTGATGATGCGAAGTTAACCAATATTTCAGACCGTGTTTATTATAAAACAGCGCTGTCAGGTCAGGCGAATGTATCTTCCATCGTAGTTAGCCCGTCTACAAACTCAAGAAACCTTTGCGTAGCGGTACCGGTTGTAGACCCTAAGACCAATGCGGTTGTAGGTGTTCTGCACAGAAGTTACAGCTTGAATAACTTCCATGAACTGTTTGCCGCGAATTCCAAGGAATCCTTCCTGATTGATAGTGAAGGCATTCTTGCGGCTCACGCACAGTATGAAATTACTCCGGAAGATGAACCGGTAGATTTTAGTAAGTCTCCATACATGACTTCCGGTAAGACCTCTGACACCTACATAAGTACCGCAACCGGTGTGAAGACTTATGTATCTTACATCAAGGACCCATTCTCCAATTACACCATTTGTAATGCGGTTCCGGTATCTGAAGTAACTTCACAGGCTAGAAACAGTGCTATGACAATTGTTTTAGTTGGTGTCTTGATGTTAATCGTTGTAGCAATCATTTCTATTGTTATGGCCAACGGGTTTACCAAGCCGATCTTAGCGGTAGATGAGATTCTGTCTGCCCTTGCAAACGGACGATTTGTTCGTATCGAGAAGTATACCAACCGTAAGGATGAGTTCGGCGATATGGTCCGTAACTCCAATGCGGTTATTGATAAGTTAGAGGAAATCGTTGGACATATTAAGAATTCCTCCAATACCGTGAATGAGTCTTCCGATGAGCTGGCAATTATGGCCAACCAGATTGCAGCAACCACCGAGACCGTTGCGGAAGCAGTACAGCAGATTGCAGCAGGTGCTTCCGAGCAGGCGGTTGCGGTACAGAAGTCCGCAGAGAATACCGCAAGCATTACCGATGCGGTAGAAGACGTTCAGAGTTCTACCAACGATTTGAATGACTTGGCCGTTCGGATGAAGCAGGCATCTGAGGATTCCGGTGCTGCACTTGGCAGCTTCCAGGAATTGAGCACTGCCATGAATGAGAAAATTGCCGGTATTTCCGAGCGTATTGCTGCAACCCAGAATGCAGTTGCAGAGATTAACGAGCGTGTCGTAGGTATTTCCGATATTGCCGCACAGACCAACCTGCTGTCTTTGAATGCTTCCATTGAGGCTGCAAGAGCCGGCGAAGCAGGCCGCGGATTCTCTGTTGTAGCAGAGGAAATCCGTAAGTTGGCAGATGGCTCCGAGAGCTTGGCACAGGAGATTAAGACGGTGATGACTACCTTATTAACGGAGTCCACCGAAGCAGTAACCGCCGCAAAAGAGATTATTGAGAGTAACGAAGAGCAGCAGGCATCCTTGGATACCACCCTTGCTGCCGTACAGGGCATGCTGAATGATATCGAAGAGACCGTATCCAGCGTTGCAAGCATTTCCGCAGCAACGGATCAGTGCGTAGATTCTAACCGTGAGGTGTCCGATGCCATGGCTTCCTTGTCTGCAATTTCCGAGGAGAATGCAGCAAGTTCCGAGACCACCGGCGCTTCCGTAGAGGAATTGTCCGCAACGGTTTCCGAGTTGGCAGAGTCTGCAAGCGGATTGAAGACCATTGCAGAAGAATTAAGCGAAAAAATTGCATTTTTCGAGTAATCGATTTTACCGAAGAGCTCCCATATGGGGGCTCTTTTTTGCTTCCCTATCCGAAGGAGAACTTTTTGTTGTGCTACCACAACCGTTTGTTGATGGCTATTTGGCCCCATGTTTTCTACAATTATCTTGTCTGATATTTTTTTAACAATTCCGAAGCTGTGGAGGCTTCGGGGATGTATTGTATGAAACACTAGGAGGATGTATATGAAGTATCCAAGACTCTTCGAGCCGGTCAAGATTGGCAAGCTCGAGATCAAGAATCGCTACGCCATGGCTCCGATGGGACCACTGGGATTAGGCGATTGCGAAGGTGGTTGGAATGACCGCGGAATTGACTACTACACCAGACGTGCACAGGGTGGTATCGGTTTGATTATTACCGGTGTAACCTTCTCTGATACAGAGGTAGAGAAGCCGTCTTTCCCAAACACTCCAAACTCCACCTATAATCCGGTACAGTTCGTTCGTACCAGCCGCGAGATGACGGAGCGGGTACACGCATACGGTTCCAAAATCTTCTTACAGATGAGCGGTGGCTTCGGCCGTGTTACCATTCCTACCAACTTGGGTGAGTTCCCGCCGGTATCTGCTTCTGCAGTTCCGCATCGTTGGTTGGATAAGACCTGTCGTCCGTTGACCGTAGAGGAGATTCACGGAATCGTTGAGAGCTTCGGTAAGGGTGCTTACAATGCCAAGCGTGCCGGCTTCGACGGTGTAGAGATTCATGCGGTTCATGAAGGATATCTGATTGACCAGTTTGCAATTTCATTCTTCAATCAGCGTAACGATGAGTACGGCGGATCCTTGGAGAATCGTCTTCGTTTTGCCAAGGAGATTCGTGAAGAAATCGCTAAGACTTGTGGATGGGACTTCCCGGTTGCAATGCGTTTCTCTTTGAAGAGCATGATTAAGGACTTCCGTGAAGGTGCACTTCCGGGCGAAGAGTTCGAAGAGAAGGGCCGTGATATCGAAGAAGGTATCGAGGCTGCGAAGTTATTGGAGAAGTACGGATATGACGCGTTAGACGTTGATGCCGGAACCTATGATGCTTGGTGGTGGAATCATCCGCCGATGTATATGGAGAAGGCTCCTTACAAGGAGTTTGCACGTATCACCAAGGAGCATGTCAACATCCCTGTTATTATGGCAGGCCGTGTAGACAATCCGGATACCGCAACCGCATGTATCGAAGAGGATATCTGCGACATGATTTCCCTTGGACGTCCGACCTTGGCAGATCCGGATATCGTGAATAAGATTCGTCGTGATCAGCTGAGCCAGATTCGTCCTTGCATCAGCTGCCAGGAAGGCTGCATGGGCCGTATTCAGACTTACTCCCTTATCAACTGTGCGGTAAACCCACAGGCAGGTAAGGAGCGCCTGAATCGTTACAACCCAATCGTGAAGAAGAAAAAAGTTCTTGTTGTGGGCGGTGGTGTTGCCGGATGTGAGGCTGCCCGTGTTCTTGCAGAGCGTGGACATGAACCGGTACTCTACGAAGCAGCAGGTCGTCTCGGTGGTAATCTGATTCCGGGCGGTGCACCTGCATTCAAGGAAGACGATATTGCACTTGCAAAGTGGTATGAGGATGAGCTTGCCCGCTTGAACGTAGAGGTTCATTTGAATACTCGTGCAACGGAAGAGGAAATCTTAGATTCTTCTTATGATGCTGTAATTATGGCAACCGGCTCCCGTCCGAAGATGTTCTCTCTTGGAGATGACGAGAAGGTCTTCTCTGCAGAGCAGGTATTATTGGGTGAGAAGGAAACCGGCGATACCGTTATTGTTGTCGGCGGCGGATTAGTCGGATGCGAGTTGGCACTGGACCTTGCACAGCATGGCAAGAAGGTTACCATCGTAGAAGCATTGGATAAGTTAATGGCAGTCAACGGACCTCTGTGCTCCGCAAACAAGGAGATGTTAGAGAAGTTGATTCCGTTCAACGGCATCGATGTATGCTGCAACGCTAGAGTAACCGGATTTAAGAATGGTGTTCTTAGCGCTACCGTTGGTGATGAGACCAAGGAGCTTCCTGCAGACAACGTTGTATTGTGTGTAGGTTACGCAAGCGAAAACACCTTATACAATCAGTACCAGAACGAGTTGGATGAGGTATACCTCTTAGGTGATGCCCGTCAGGTTTCCAACATTATGTATGGTATCTGGGATGCTTTCGAAGTAGCAAACCACATTTAATTTTTCTAACTCCCTCATTTTACATAAATCCCTCATGCTCCCGTGCGGCTTTGCTGTGCGGGAGCTCTTGTATTATAATGGGAACCGTATTTGTGAGGAGTATAGATGAATACAAAGAATTTTAAGTGTTTTCAAACGGTATATGAAGAGAGGAATCTGCAGAAGGCTGCAGGGAAGCTGTTCCTTTCCCCACAGGGCTTAAGCAAGATTATTAAGAGCCTGGAAGATGAGGTGGGAACGCCGCTGTTTATTCGCTCCAAGGAGGGCTTGATTCCCACTGAGAGCGGCAAGGTCTTCTATGAAAAATCCAAGCTGTTGAATCGGGATCTAAACGATTTGTTTGCCTCCATTGATGCCTTAAACAGTCGCGAGGCTCGCTTTCAGATTGGTTTTTCCAGCGGAACCTTGCGTGCATTGGATGTATCCGTTATTCGCAAGATTATGGCGGAACATTCGGAAATTGTTGCCAGCTGGCATGAACGAAGCAACGACACGGTAATGAAGCAGGTACTGCATAATGAGGTGGGATTTGGATTCGTCATTGGACAACCCTCCCATCAGGAACTGAAATGCTGCAAAATCAAGAGCATCGATGTGGTGCTCTATGTGCATCGTGGCCACCCGTTGTGGGATGCCGGGGAGGTGGATTTGACCGCCATCAAGGAAGAGCCTTTAATCTCCATGAACGAGAACTATCATATCTATCATGATGTGATTGCCGCCTGCCGGATGAATGGGTTCCATCCGAATATCATCGCGAAGGTATCGGAAGGTGAGTCGATTTATCAATTGGTAAAGAACCGGATTGGTATCGGAATATCGCCGCGGTTCTTCCCGGATAACGACGAGGTGCGGGCAATCCCGATTCGGGATGCCTATACCTGGGACATCTATGGAATCTACCGTTGCGATGCGCCGGATTTGGAAGTGATTGAGAAGTTTCTTCGTATTTATAAAGTCAATAAGCAATAAAACAGAGCGCTTAGACCATGGTCATAAGCGCTCTTTCTATTAGTCGTTATAGCAAACCACACGGTTGCGACCGCTATGCTTAGCCTTATACATGGCAGCGTCTGCATCGTTGATGGCCTGATGATAATCCGCACCCTGGTATTGGCTGACGCCAACGGAAATGGTGACGGCAGGTGTGGTGTCGGACTGCTCGATGGAAGCACGAATGCGTTCGGCAATGGTAATGGCTTCCATGCGGGTAATATCCTGTAAGATGATAACGAATTCCTCACCGCCCCAACGGAGGCAGAAATCGTTCTTACGGATGGATGCGTGAATACAATCCGCTATGGTGGTTAAGATGACATCGCCGGCTTCGTGACCGTAGGTATCATTCACCTTCTTGAAGAAGTCCACATCCAATAACAGGAACCAGGTGTCCTGAGAAAATTCCTTGCGCAGTTGTGTAGTGCCCGGGATTAACAAATCCGTCAAAATGTTACGGTTATAAGCCTGGGTCAGCTGGTCGTGGGTAGAGAGGGCTTCTAACTTCTTGTGGTCGATGTAATGGTCCACATAGTTGTTCTCCAGTATTTTCTGAAACAGGATGATTCCTAAATACAACGGAACCGCCAAGGACAACATCATTTCATATTTCTCATAGTGGATGAACTGATTCGAAACAATGATGTTCAGGAAAATAAAGGCATGGAGAATGGAGGATAAATAGTACGGCGCTGCAAGGCCAAGTGCCAGGAATCCAAAGTGCATAACGATGAATCCTTCTCTTGCAAAATCCCGATTCTCCAAATAGTAAATCGCCCAAATGGTGCACCACATGCAGGCATGCATCAGGAAATATCCGAAAAAGATATTGGCGATGTAGCCCTTGTGATATTTATTGAAAAACAAAAACAGGATTAACGGTACCAAGATTGCGGTACGTGGAAGCAACAGCTTCCAATTAATATATCCGAATGTCTGACAGTCGCTGACGAAATAAGATACCTCGGCTAGACACATTAGAATAACAATCCAACGAAAGGCCTTGGCGTGATACTGATATTTGGTCTGATAGAAGTCCTGCCACTTTGAAGGGTCTAACTTCGTGGGAAAAAACCACCTCATAACTCATACTCTCCCTTATGCTGATTTGCAACAACAATATATTATAATGACTGCTTCCGATTGCCTAGTAGAAAATTTGAAGAAAAAGTAGCAAATTTTTGACACGTAAGATATATGGTGGCAATCCCGGGGGAAAGCACAAGATGTTGAGAAAATCCACAGTTACTGGTATAATGATGCTGTAGTATTATTACCTATTTATAGGAATGGAGTTATGATGACAGTTCAGGAAACAATTGACAGTGTAAGAGCGTCATTTGCTATGGAAGGTCTGGAGATGACGCAGGAAGACGAACGTCGCGGAGAAGAGATTCTTACCGGTGAGCGCAGTGTGGATGATGTCATTGCCGAGATCTCTTTGAAGTATGTTCGCGTATCGTAAGTGCCTATGAAAGATATGGTATATGCATACGAGTACAACGGTGGGAATCTCTGCTATCCCGGAACCAATGTGCTTCGTAACAAATTGGATATTCATGACTTAGAAGAACTGCTCCGTGTTGAAAAGGAAATGTCCATGGCGCGTTACTTTGATTTGAGTACGCAGGGTGTGACGGGTGACTTTTCCATGGGGCATTTGTGCGCCATTCACCGGTATTTGTTCCAGGATGTGTACGAATGGGCCGGAGAGCTGCGCAGGGAGGATATCTCCAAGGGAACCTTCCGGTTTTGCCCGGTGATGTACATGGAGAAGACCTTCGGGGATATTCATCGTTGGTTGGAAGCCAATCATTTTCTCGTGGGAATTGAAGACCGTGAAGTGATGGCAGCGAAGCTAGCCTATGTGCTGGGGGAGATTAATGTGATTCATCCCTTCCGGGAAGGCAATGGACGAAGTCAGCGAATGTACATGGAACAGCTGTGCAAGAACAACGGGAACTTTGAGATTAATTTTTCCAAGGCATCCAATGATGAGATGTTGGAAGCCAGTATGTACGCAGCAGTGTGTGAGTATGAGAAGATGACGGAGCTGATTGCCCGGTGTCTGCAATAGAGGAGAGTTGCATGAAAAAAGAAAAGAAGCCCTTGTGGAAGCGCATTTTAAAAGGAATCTCATGTCTGATTCTGGTGTTGGTGATTGCGGTAGTCGGATTGTGTGTGGCGACGATTGTTACCGAGTATAATCCGGATCCGGAGGAGACGGTGGCTGTGGAAGGAAGCGGCTCCAAGGAGTACGTATACGGCGAGCCTCTTCGGATTCTGACCTGGAATGTAGGATACTGCGGCCTGGGCGAGCAGGAAGATTTCTTTATGGACGGCGGACAGGAAGTGTTCCCATCCAGCAAGCAGGCAGTACAGGATAACTTAGAAGCCATCGAAGTGTACCTGCAACAGACGGATGCGGATGCGATTTTCCTGCAGGAAGTTGATCAGAACGCCACAAGAACTTCCTATATCAATGAAGTGGCAAGCTTCCGCTCGGTGTTAGACGGCTATGCAAGTGTATTTGCCAATAATTTTAAGGTGTTGTTTGTGCCGTATCCAATCCCTCCGATGGGCCATGAGGATGCCGGTATTATGACCTTCAGTAAGTACGATATTTCCGATGCCACCAGAATTCAGTTGCCTTGCCCATTTACAGGAATTGAAAAAATTGGTAATCTGAAACGGTGTCTTCTTGTAAGCCGCATTCCGGTAGCCAACAGCGACAAGGAACTGGTCTTAATTAACCTGCATTTGGAAGCGTATGATTCCGGTGAAGGTAAGATTGCCCAGACCAAGATGCTGGCAGAAGTAATGCAGGCAGAGTATGACAAGGGCAACTATGTTGTCGTAGGCGGCGATTTCAATCAGGTGTTTGATAATGTGGATGATTCCATGTATCCGGCTCAAAGCGGCGGAAGCTGGGTGCCGGGCAAGGTAGATACCTCGGTCTTCGGTTCCAAGTGGACGTTCCTTATGGATACCACCCATCCGACTTGTCGAACCCTTGCGAAGCCGTATGTGAATGTATCCCCGGATGAGGATTTTCAGTTTTATATGATTGATGGATTTATTATTTCCAATAATATCCAGGCAGAGTCTGTTGAGACGAAGGATTTGGGATTTAAGAATTCCGATCATAATCCGGTAGAGGTGACCCTCTATCCATCAGAGATTCAATAAGGAGTGTGCTTTGGCACAAGCGTAGTTAGATTATGAAAATGACAAAAAAGCGATTCAAAAAGTATTTCACGGACTTCTTGATTATTTGCTTGGGAACCACCATCGTGTCCTTCGCAGTGAAGTATATTTTGGATCCGGCAGGTTTGGTTACCGGTGGTGTATCCGGTTTGGCGATTGTAGTTCGATTCTTGTCCGGACATTACGGACCCTTTGAGATTCCACTGTGGGTCAGCAACGTGGTCTTCAATGTCCCGATTTTCCTGTTTGCAATTCATACAGACGGAATCCGTCGAATTGCGCGAACGGCTCTGGCTTGGGTGATTATGTCCGTAGAGCTGGCGGTTTTTCCGGATTATACCTTTATTTCCGATAACTTGCTGTTAACGGCGTTGTACGGTGGTATCTGTTTCGGTGTCGGTACCGGACTTCTGCTTACCGCACATGCAACCAGTGGTGGTACGGATATGTTGGGTAACACCATTTCCAAGTACATCCGTCACGTCAGTGTTGGTCGTTTGATTGAGATTCTGGATGGAATCGTTGTAATCTTCGGTGCGGTTGTCTTCAACATGGAGCATACCTTATTTGCAATTATTTCCGTATATGTTATGGGACGTGTGACCGACTATATGGTAGATCGCGGTAAAAAAGCCAAGATTGCACTGATTATTTCCAGTCATCCGGACGAAATCGCAGATCGTATCTTAAATACCATGGATCGCGGTGTTACCAGTATCCCGGGTATCGGAGAGTATTCCAAGCATGAGAAGAAGGTATTGGTGTGTGTCTGCACCAAGCGTGATATTCCGGAGATGAAGGATATCGTCAAAGAAATCGACAACAAAGCATTCTTCGTTGTAGGCAACATCAATGAAGCCATGGGTGAAGGATTTGTGGAACGTTGGTGGTAAGCAACGATATTATTTCTATAGAAGAGGAAAGCCCGCGGAGAACCCGCGGGCTTATATTGCAAATGGGGGTAACCACTTGCAGTTGTATTGTATGAAAAGTATATAGTGGAGGCTAATTCATTATGCTCTGGCAGCCAGTGCAGCACCTAAATCCTGCAGTGCGCTTACCGTAGCATCATCCGGTGCACCTAAGAAGGCAACACCTTCGTCATTGACAACAGAAGCACCGGCGCTCTTGCAACGGTCTTCCCAGTCGCGCATCCATTCCTGGTTGCCCCAGCCATAGGATCCGAACAATCCGACGGTCTTGCCGCCCAAGGATCCTTCCAGTTCTGCCATGAATGGTTCCATTTCGCCTTCTTCCAACTGCTCTGCACCCATGGACGGGCATCCGAGAGCGAAGGCTTTTTCTCCTGCCAAATCTGCAACGGATGCAGTTCCTACAGGAATTAACTGTGCATCAGCACCGGCGGATTTTGCACCATCGGCAACAGCCTGAGCCATTGCTTCCGTATTACCGGTACCACTCCAATAAACGATTTTTACTACACTCATATCTCTAGTCCTTTCTGAAGGCCGATGGCCCTCAACATTTATCCGGCAATCTCCCGGATGGTTTTCCCATGAATAATGGAACGGACTACATAATCCCGATCGGCTTCGAAGCGGGCGAAAAGCCGCTTGCGATGCTCCACATCGGCGTAGACTTTCCAATATCCACTGTATTCATAATTCTGACCGTGGTTTTCCACAAAGCCCCGTACATCGGCGAGAGGATAACCGAGAAATACACCGATTTCGTGTGGAAAAGAGATCTCTCCGTTGTCATAGAAGAAAACCTTCTTGGCTAAGCAGTTCAAGTAAGCGGTCAAATTCCGGTCGCAATTGCCATAGCCGAAGTCAGATATGAACTCACATACGTCGTCCCGGCAGATATAAGCTGCCATGACTTGTTCCCGATACAACAGCATAATCAATCGGTCGCCTTTGGATTTTAAAAGGCGATAGGAGATTGCGCTGCCATGCAATAATTCCCGGATGCCCTGGAAGTCACATCGATCAATGGTGATGATGTTGGAAATCTTGCTGCCGCGCAACATAGGAGCACAATGCATAGCAAGTAATAGTGAGAGTCGCTTTTTGGCATCTCCTGTGGTGTTATACTTCATAATTTCAGTAATTGACATTCCGGTCTCCTTGCTGTTAGGATTACCTAACGTTAGTTGGTACTAACAAAGTATACGAAAGGTAAATCGAAAATGCAATACCTTTTTTATAAAAATTTTATGAATCCTTTCCATCCTTTGATTTTACGCACTTTTTGCAACAGATTTCCGGTTTCGGTGGTTGCGAAATAGGGGGTATTGCACTAGAATAAGTACAGCAAAAAAGAGGAAGTAACACCATGAGACAGATGGAATTCAAGATGGAGCGCACAGGACTTCTGAACATTGGAGACGTGCTTCCGGTGGTGGAATCCAAGCTCCCGAACTCATACTATTACACATTGGGACGGGCCTATGCCATGTCTGCCAATTATCCGACCCTGGAACGTTTGAAGTCCACGGAAGGAACCGTGGTAGACGTGAAGGAGACACCGAAGGGATTCTTTGTAACAGTTGAGTTTGACGAATAATATCATTTTTTATTGAAGTTAGGAGACGGATGATATGCGCTATCTCCCGATTAATCAAATACAACAGGATATGATTCTAGGTCAGGAACTCTATGACGGTAGAGGCAATTTGCTTTTGCCGAAGTATACGAAGCTGACAGAAGATCACATATCATATATTATTTTCCACGGCATTACCGGTTTGTATATCGACGATTCTTTTTCCAGAGATGCAGAGATTCGTGAGGTATTGGAACCGGAAGTTCGTCGTGAGACCCTTCGCGTTATCAGCAATTTGTTCCAGCGCACCTTAGATGGAGATACCTTAACGGATCCGGAAGAGGATGAGCTTCGGAAGAAGGTTGAGAATGTAGTTGCTTCCGTTCTGGATAACCAGGACGTTCTTTACAATCTGTTGGAACTCAAGACGTACGATGATTATACCTATTGTCATTCCACCAGTGTTGCGGTCATTGCCGGCGTGCTGGGGGCGAAATGCTGTCTGAACGAAGAACAGCTGAAGGATTTGGTTATGGCCGGATTCCTTCATGATATCGGTAAGGTCTATGTGGATGAAGACATTATCAATGCGCCGCGTCGCTTGACAGAGACGGAGCGTGCCAAGGTCATGGATCATCCTCGTTTGGGATATGAATTTTTAAAAGAGAATTACAATTTTCATGAGACGGTGAACCGCAGTGTTTACGAGCATCATGAGTGGTATAACGGTGGCGGATATCCGTGCCGCAAGAAGAACCAGGATATTTTGTATCTGGCACGCATTTTGAAGGTGGCGGATGTATTTGATGCCATGACCAGTAATCGCTCCTATCATTCTCCGTATCTTCCGTCGGAAGTCATGGAATACATTATGGCCAGAAGCGGAATGGAGTTCGATCCGGAAGTTGTGGATGTGGCCACCAAGGAACTAAGCGTATATCCGGTCGGTTGTGAAGTGGAGTTGTCCAACGGTGCCCATGCACTGGTTATTCGCAACCACAGAGGATATTCTCTGCGCCCAACCATTAAGCATTTGGAGACAGGCGAGATTATGGACTTGAGCGATAATCGGAAGAGCTGGAGTATCACGATTACCAAGTTGTTAATGTAGAGGTAAGAATGACTAGTCAGATGAGCAATACGATCGATTTGTTACTGGCAGAGAGCTTCAAGGAGATTGCCGTTACCAAACCAATCGAGAAAATTACAATCAAAGAAATCACTGATCGGGCCGGAGTAATTCGGCCCACATTTTACAATCATTTTCAGGATAAGTACGAATTGATGGAGTGGATTATTCAGACGGAACTGATTAGCCCAATGAAGCCGCTTCTAAAAGAGTACAAGTTTGCTGAGGCATTGAATCTTCCATTCGATGCCCTGCTTATGAATCGGGAATATTACAATCAGGCGTCGAAGTTAGAGGGACAGAATTCTTTTGAGGATGCGCTTCGCATGCAGATTAGTGCGTTGATCTTAGAATGCATTCCGGAGGAGAAGCTCCGGGCGAAGCTGCCATACAGCTGGCTGACACCGCGGCGTACGGCGGATTACTTTGCTGCGGTCATTACGGATGCGGTATTAAGCTGGATTCGTGCCGGGATGGACGCTCCGAAGGAAGAGTTCATCGATGTCTTTTTGAATTTGTGTTTCCATTCCATTGCGGAATTGGTGACGATGCTTTAAGGAGGAACTTATGAGTTGGATGGAATACTTGCTGATTTTTATCGGAATCAGCGTAGAAGCATTTGCCATCATGCAGATAGAGGGAGCAATGATTGCCAAGGTAGTGAAGCGGGCGCTTTTCATCGCCTGCGCCGTGGTGATGTCGATTCAGCTGTTGTTCTTTTTCGGAGGATATGAGATTTGTTCTGTTTTGGCAGAGCACGATTTTCTGTCCGATCGGGTCAAGGACGGCTCCATTGTTGCAAGTTTTGTGTTTATTTTCCTTGGTATTCGTATGGTGTATAAATCCTTCAAAAAAGATTACCGGGAGGAACATCGCAAGGAAATTAAGGTGCGGGAGTATATCAAGGCGATTGTAGTGTCGAATTTTTATACTTTTTTTGCCGGATGTGCTTGTGGCTTATTAGATACCAATGCAATTTTTGCGCTGAGCTCCATTGTGATTATTTCCATTGTTATGGTGGTTGGCGGTGTATTTACCGGTTATCGTTTCGGCTTGGAGAGCAAGACTAGAGCTTTCTATCTTGGAGCAGTGGTATTCTGGATCGCCGGATTGGATCTGATTGTACGTAATGTATTAGGAGTAGTGGTTTAATGACCAAACGAACAGGGGAAATATTAGCGATTCTGGATGAGATGTACGGAACAGATGACAAGTGTTATCTGAACCATGAGACACCGTGGCAACTACTGATCGCGGTAATTTTAAGTGCCCAGTGTACCGACGCCAGAGTCAATATTGTAACGGCAGATTTGTTTGTGAAGTATCCGACGTTAGAGGCCTTCGCTTCGGCGTCCCTTGCTGAGATGGAGCAGGATATTCATTCCATCGGATTCTATCACAACAAGGCGAAGAATATTATTGCCTGTGCCAGACGGCTATTGGATGATTTCGATGGAGAAGTGCCGTCTACACTGGAAGAACTAACCAGCTTGCCGGGGGTAGGTCGGAAGACCGCCAACGTGATTCGTGGAAACATTTTTCACGAACCAAGTGTGGTAGTGGATACCCACGTAAAGCGGATTTCCAAGCGCCTGGGTTTCACTAAAAAAGATGATCCCGAGGCAGTGGAATACGACTTAATGAAAGTCCTGCCCAAGGATCATTGGATACTATACAATATGCAGATTATTACCTTCGGACGGCAGATTTGTTTTGCCCGTAATCCGAAGTGCGAATTATGTCCGTTGCAGAAGTACTGCAAGGAACATCATTGATTCTCCAGAGAATCCAGATATGAGAGAATGGAAGGCTCTAACAGCATGTGCAGCTGTTGGAGCTTTTCTTTTAGCGGTGAAATTTTGTCCAGCTGATTGGTTGCCTGGTAGCACTCTCCAAGGAGGGTATAGTTACTGCTGATGTCGGAACCAACGGATACGCCGTACTCTAAGATACGAATAGCGTCGTTGATGCGTTCCTTCTGCATCAGAACCTTGGCGTAATCCACCAGAAGCATCTGCAATCGGTCGAAATTATCAGCCACGGTGGTCATGTAGTCGAAGTTATCCGTGCCGTAAGTCTCCTTCAGATAGGCGTTATCCTTGCCGTTGAGATTCAACAGCGGCAGATGGGACAATTCCCGAATGGAACCAATCAAGGTTGCAAGCTCTTCGTCTTCTTCCATCTCATCCAACGGGAGCTGACGAAGGGGTACTTTGATATATGGTAGATTGGTTAAATCCTTGGCCGGTGTATGTTCGGCGCGTTCCTGTCTGTCCCAGTAGGCATCCATGCGCTTGGCACGGCGGTTGGCAATGCTTCGATACCGGATGGCCAGGAAGACAACAAACACGATAAATACAGTTAAAAACGGAAATGCCATTTTTCCCTCCATACATAGAACTATGATATGAAAAAAATATACTAAAGAGGACGTTTTTTTGTCAACGGATTCGTGGGATATTCGTCTTGAAATAGGCGCTATTTATGATAAAATTAGCCCATAGTGCAAAAATAGACTCTTTTTAAGGTAGGAAATGAACAAGAATATGAAGAAATCATTAATTTTAAGTGCATTTTTGATGATGGCAGGGGGCTTGTTTTTCAGCCAATCCGTAGAGGCGAAGGCAGCGGATGCCACCATCGCCAAGGGCGTAACCATCGAGGGAATGGATGTGTCCGGACTCACCGCTTCCGAAGCGGCAGAGATGGTGGGAGACTACTTAGCGTCCTATGAGCAGGCAACATTCACCCTGAATGCAGAGGGCAAATCCATAGATGCAACCGGCGCGGATCTTGGCATCCACAGCTTAACAGATGTAGCTGCACAGGCGGCAGATTACGGTAAGAAGGGCAATCCCCTTGCTTGCTATATGGCATCTGCAGACTTGGAAGCCGGCAAGACCAAGGACTTCGGGGTATCCGTTGCTGCGGATATTCACACCATGAAGACCTTCCTTGCGGAGCACGAAGAGGATTTGGTTACTGTTGTTGTAAATAACGGCCTGAAGCGCGAGAACGGCGCATTCGTATATGTACCGGGTACCGCCGGCAAGAAGATTCTGATTAACGAATCCGTTGCGGCAACTGCAGATTATATCCTGAAGGATTGGGACGGCAGTGATTGCGATATCAATCTGGAAGTGGTATCCAAGGAGCCGGAAGGTAGCGAAGAGGAATTGAAGTCCGTACAGGATTTGCTTGGATCCTTCCATACCAGCTTCGGAAGCTCTACCACACCACGTGGAATTAACGTAGCCAACGGAACCAGCAAGGTGGACGGCACTTTATTGTATCCGGGCGAGAGTGCTTCCGTAGAAGAGAAGCTTGGCGCCATGACCGCAGCCAACGGCTATGCTCCGGCAGCTTCCTATGAGAACGGTAAGACGGTAGATACCTATGGTGGCGGTATCTGCCAGGTGTCTACTACATTATATAATGCCCTGATTCGTGCAGAGCTTCAGATTGATGAGCGAAGCTCCCACTCCATGGTAGTCGGATACGTAGATTTATCTATGGATGCGGCAATTGCTGAGGGCGTGAAGGATTTGAAGTTTACCAATAATACGGATTACCCAATCTATGTGGAGGGTTATACCGAAGGTGGCAATGTGTACTTCAACGTATGGGGCAAAGAGACCAGAGATCCGAATCGCGAGGTATCTTTCGTATCCGAGACCTTGTCCGTGACATATCCGGGCAACGTATTCGAGCCACATCCGGAATTGCCGGCTGGTGCATCCGTGCTTGTTGAGAAGGCACATACCGGTTACAAGGCCCGCTTATGGAAGATTGTAACCGTCAACGGCCAGGAAGTTAGCCGTGACGTATTTAATACCAGTAGTTATCGTGCAACCAATAACATCTATGCCGTTGGAACCGGAAGCGATAATCCGGATGTTACCAATGCGTTGAATGCAGCAGTTGCTACACAGAACGGTGCGGAAATCGCCAATGCGGTATCTCCGTACGGCGATGCATCCGGAATTCCAACCGTCTCCCCGGCTGAGCAGGCAGCAATCGATGCACAGGCCGCAGCAGATGCTGCAGCAGCCCAGGCAGCCGCTGAGGCAGCCGCTGCAGAAGGTGCGAACCCGTAATCGTAGATGTAGGACTTGGAAGTGAGGAGAACTATGGAGATTGGTAAAATCCCGGAGAACGTATTGAAGCGTTCCGTTATGCGCCAGCTAACCACCAAGAGAGAAGAAGTGTTGGTGGGAAGTGCTGTTGGTGAAGACTGTGCAGCGGTGGTGTTAGAACCGGATGAAGAGTTTGTGCTCTCCACGGATCCCATTACCGGAACCGCCAAGGATATCGGGAATCTGGCGGTCCTAGTAACCACCAACGATTTGGCCAGCGCAGGAGCTACCCCTATCGGAATTATGCTGACTGTTTTGCTTCCGAAGGGAACGGAAGAGGCAACATTAAAAGAGATTATGCAACAGGTCAATGCAGCCTGCGAAGCGGCCAACATCCAAGTTATCGGTGGTCATACCGAGGTAACGGATGTGGTGAACCAGCCGGTATTATCCGTTACCGGTGTAGGCAAGGTGAAGCGTGGGAAGTTGATTTCCACCGGTGGTGCCAAGCCGGGCATGGATTTGGTTGCCACGAAGTGGATTGGCATCGAAGGTACCGCCATCATCGCCAAAGAGAAGGAAGCAGAGCTTCGTGCTCATTTTCCGGATGTGATTGTGGATGAAGCGATGGGATTGGATGCCTATGTATCCGTCCAGAAGGATGGCGAAGTAGCCGCGGCCCATGGGGCAGAAGCAATGCACGATGTGACCGAAGGAGGAATCTTCGGAGCGTTATGGGAGATGGCAGAGGCCTCTTCCGTAGGATTGGATGTGGACTTGTCCAAGATCCCGATTCGCCAAGAGACGGTGGAGATTTGCGAGTATTTTGATGTGAATCCTTACCAGTTAATCTCCAGCGGATGTATGCTGATTGCAACATCTGACGGCAGCGGATTGGTACGCGCCCTTGCAGATGCAGGTGTGGCAGCGTCTATTATCGGAAGTACTACAGACAGTAATGACCGCGTCATTCGCTATGATGGCGAGATGCGTTATTTGGAACCACCGAAGGCGGATGAGTTCCATAAGGTAATATAAGGAAAAGAAAAAGGATGAGGAGGAATGACATGCAGGAGAAGATTTTGAATTATATTGAGAAAAACTCTCGCATCGATATTCATGAATTGGCTGTAATTCTCGGAGAAGACGAAGTTGCAGTAATGAACACATTGGAGGAGTTGGAACAGCAGCACATTATCTGCGGTTACCATACGCTCATTAACTGGGAGAAGGCCGGAATCGAGAAGGTAACGGCTATGATCGAAGTTCGTGTTACTCCGCAACGTGGCATGGGATTTGATAAGGTAGCGCAGCATATTTACAACTATCCGGAAGTAAACTCCGTATATTTGATTTCCGGCGGTTTCGATTTTATGGTTACCATCGAAGGTAAGACCTTACGTGAAGTAGCTGAGTTCGTATCCGACAAGTTGTCTACCTTGGATTCCGTATTAAGCACCAAGACCAACTTCATCTTGAAGAAGTATAAGGATCACGGAACCATTATGGCCGATCAACCGAAGGATGAAAGGATGAAGGTGGTACTGTGAGAAATCCGTTAAACAAAACGGTCACGGAGATTAAGCCATCCGGCATCCGTAAGTTTTTTGACATCGTACACGAGATGGATGATGCCATCTCTCTCGGTGTCGGTGAACCGGATTTTGATACCCCTTGGCGTGTCCGTGACGAGGCAATCTATTCTTTGGAACAGGGACGTACCATTTATACGTCCAACTCCGGTTTGATGGAGTTGCGCGAGGAGATTGCAGTATATCTGAAGCGCAAGTATGACTTAAGTTATGACCCGAAGACCGAGATGATGGTTACGGTTGGAGGTAGTGAGGCCATTGATGTGGCCCTTCGTGCCATGTTGGATCCGGGGGATGAGGTACTGATTCCGCAGCCTTCCTATGTATCCTATCTGCCTTGTACCATTCTTGCAGGTGGTACTCCGGTGACCATTGATTTGAAGGAAGAGAATGAGTTCCGTTTGACTGCGGAAGAATTGGAAGACGCCATTACGGATAAGACGAAGATTCTGATTCTGCCGTTCCCGAACAATCCTACGGGAGCCATTATGGAACGCAAGGATTTAGAGGCTATCGTTGATGTTGTGTTGAAGCATGACATCTTCGTATTGACGGATGAGATTTATTCCGAGCTGTCCTATGCCGGAGAGCATGTATCTATTGCATCTTTCCCGGGTATGAAGGAACGCACCGTATATATCAACGGTTTTTCCAAGGCATTTGCTATGACGGGATGGAGATTAGGCTATGCCTGCGCACCGGAAGTGATTTTGAAGCAGATGCTGAAGATTCATCAGTTTGCCATCATGTGCGCACCGACCACCAGCCAGTATGCAGCCATCGAAGCGCTGCGTAATTGCGATGATGAAGTGGCTGCCATGCGGGAAGAATACAATGAGCGCCGTCGCTATTTGGTGCATCGTTTCCAACAGATGAACCTGCAGTGCTTTGAGCCTTTCGGAGCCTTCTATATTTTCCCGTCCATCAAGGAATTCGGTATGACATCGGATGAGTTCGCAACCCGATTCCTTCGTGAGAAGAAGGTGGCAGTGGTTCCGGGCAATGCGTTTGGAGATTGCGGTGAGGGATTTTTACGTATTTCCTATGCGTATTCTTTGGAGAATCTGAAGATTGCGCTGGATCGTTTTGAAGAATTTGTAAATGAATTGAGAGCAGCGAAATAATGGCAACATTAAATATTGTTTTACACGAGCCGGAGATTCCGGCAAATACCGGTAACATTGGAAGAACCTGTGTAGCAACCGGTACCAAATTACATCTGATTGAGCCCCTTGGCTTCGTCTTGAATGATAAGACCGTGAAGCGTGCGGGTATGGATTACTGGAAGGATTTGGATGTCACCCGTTATGATGACTGGAATGATTTCTGCCGTCGGAATCCGGGAGCAAAAGTTTACTTTGCAACCACCAAGGGACAGCATGTCTATACGGACGTGCAGTACGAAGAGGACTGTTTCATTATGTTCGGTAAGGAAAGCGGTGGAATCCCGGAAGAGATTCTGGTAGAGCATCCGGATGAGTGCGTACGCATTCCGATGGTTGGCGAGACCCGTTCGCTGAACCTATCCAACTCTGTTGCAATCGTCCTCTATGAGGCGTTGCGTCAGAACCATTTTGAACAGATGAAGTTAGAGGGAGAATTACATCATCTCCACTGGTAACGAAGCGAGGAATACATGAGTTTCATTGATGCAAAACAACTGGTGCATGAATATTTTCGCCGGGATGAAGAAGGGAATATCGAAGGAATCCAGGTGGCGGTTGACCACGTGGATTTACAGGTAGAACAGGGACAGTTTATCTCTATTTTGGGACACAACGGTTCCGGTAAGTCTACCCTGGCGAAGCATATCAATGCTTTGCTTAGCCCATCAGACGGTACCCTGTATGTGGACGGCCGGGATGTGGCTGATCCAAGAGAGCATCTGGCCGTGCGCCAGACTGCCGGCATGGTATTCCAGAATCCGGATAACCAGATTATCGCCAGTGTAGTGGAAGAGGATGTTGGATTCGGACCGGAGAATATCGGTGTGCCTTCCGACGAGATTTGGCAGCGGGTAGAGTATGCCTTGAAGTCTGTTGGTATGTGGAAGTATCGTACCCATTCTCCAAACAAGCTCTCCGGTGGCCAGAAGCAGCGTGTGGCAATTGCCGGCGTTATGGCTATGGAGCCGAAGTGCATTATTCTGGATGAGCCGACGGCCATGTTGGACCCGAACGGCCGTAAGGAAGTCATTCGTGTGGCTCACGAATTGAATGAGAAAAAAGGCGTCACTATTATTTTAATTACCCATTACATGGAAGAAGTGGTAGGAAGCGACCGGGTATTCGTTATGGATCACGGCAAGGTGGTCTTGCAGGGAACTCCGCGGGAAGTCTTCTCTCAGGTAGAGACTCTGGAGAAGTATCGTCTGGCGGTACCGCAGGCAACCAAGCTTGCCTATGAGTTACAGAAGAGCGGTCTTAACATTCCGTCCGGAATCTTAAACCGTGAAGAGTTGTTGGAGGCATTAGCGGCATGTCGATCAAATTAGAAAATGTTTCACATCGGTATAGCCGGGATACTGCCTATGCAATTACCGCTTTGGACCATGTGAATTTGGAAATCCACGATGGGGAATTCATCGGAATTATCGGTCATACCGGTTCCGGTAAGTCCACCCTGGTACAGCATTTGAATGGACTTCTGAAGGCTACGGAAGGAGCCATTTATTATAACGGACAGAATATCTACGACAAGGATTACGATTTGAAGGACTTGCGTACCCAGGTAGGAATGGTGTTCCAGTATCCGGAACATCAGCTCTTTGAGACAACGGTATTCGAAGATGTGAAGTTCGGCCCGAATAATCAGGGCTTAGATGATAAGGAAGCAACCCTTCGTGCTTATGAAGCATTAGAGAAGGTGCATTTCCCGACAGATTATTTTGATCAGTCTCCGTTCGACCTCTCCGGCGGCCAGAAGCGTCGTGCCGCAATTGCAGGCGTGTTGGCTATGAAGCCGGCGGTGTTGATCTTGGATGAGCCGACGGCAGGTCTGGATCCAAAGGGCCGGGATGAGATTTTGGATATGATTGCCGAGATGCATCGGAAGTCCGGCAACACCGTCATCCTGGTATCTCACAGTATGGAAGATGTTGCGAATTATGTAGATCGCATCATTGTAATGAACGATGCGGTCGTTGCATTTGACGGTACTCCGAAGGAAGTGTTTGCACATTACAAGGAGCTGGAAGCTATGGGATTGGCTGCTCCGGAAGTGACCTATATTATGCAGGAGCTTGTGGCTGCAGGATATCCGGTATCTGCGGATGCAACCACCATTGATGAAGCGAAGGAAGAGATTTTAAAGGTTTTTAGATAATGTTACGTGATATTACTCTGGGACAATATTATCCGGCGGCATCCGCCGTTCATGATATGGATCCGCGCACCAAGTTGTTTGGTACGCTGATTTATATTATTGCGTTGTTCCTTTTTAACAATGTAATCGGCTGGCTGGTGGTGACGGCGTTTTTGGTCCTGGCCATTCGAAGCTGCAAGGTTCCTTTTTCCTATATGGTGAAGGGCCTGAAGGCCATTGTAATGCTGCTTCTGATTGCGGCGGCATTCAATCTGTTCTTAACTTCCGGAACGACTGTATTTGCCATCGGACCGTTGAAGGTAAGCGACATTGGTCTTCGCAATGCAGGACTGATGACGATTCGTATGATTTATTTGATTGTGGGAACATCCATTATGACATTGACCACAACACCGAATCAGCTGACAGACGGATTGGAACAGTCCCTCAAATTTTTAAATCGTATTCATGTACCGGTACACGAGATTGCTATGATGATGTCCATCGCACTTCGTTTTATCCCAATCCTGATTGAGGAGACGGATAAGATTATGAAGGCACAGATGGCCCGTGGTGCGGATTTTGAGAGTGGCGGTATTGTAAAAAGAGCCAAGGCTATGGTGCCGCTGCTGGTGCCGCTTTTCGTATCGGCATTTCGTCGTGCGGGAGATTTGGCACTTGCGATGGAAGCGCGATGCTATCATGGCGGAGAAGGTCGCACCAAGATGAAACCGTTGCAGTATCACGGTGTGGATCGTATCAGTTATATCATTATTCTTGTTTTTTTGATTCTGGTAATTGTGTCCAGAGTGGTATATCATCCACTCTTACAACTGATTGGAGTCTAATATGAGAGTAAAATTAGTTGTGGCCTACGATGGCACTGCTTATTGCGGTTGGCAGGTACAACCCAACGGGATTACGGTGCAGCAGGTGCTGAATGAGACGTTAAGTGAGCTCTTTGACCAGCCGATTTCCGTGGTGGGCGCTAGCCGAACCGATGCAGGGGTGCATGCCCTTGGGAATGTGTGTGCTTTTGACGTAGATACCCGGATGCCCGGCGAGAAGATTGCCTATGCATTGAACCAGCGACTGCCGGAGGACATTGTCATCCAGGAATCGGCGGAGGTGGATGCGGATTTTCATCCCCGTTTTTCTAAGAGCGACAAGACCTACGAGTATCGGATTTTGAATCGGAGATTTGCAGATCCCACCCTTCGTCATAATACGTATTTTTTCCATCATAAGCTGGATGTGGATCGGATGCAGCAGGCGGCGAATGTTCTGATTGGAGAGCATGACTTTACCAGTTTTGCTTCCGTTCATTCCCAGACCAACACCTTCGTTCGTACCATCTACGATTTGACGGTGACACGGGACGCGCAGGATATTATTACGATTCGTGTGCGAGGGAATGGATTCCTATACAATATGGTCCGTATCATTGCGGGAACTTTGATTCAGATTGGAACCGGCCTGAAAGAAGTGGAGGATATGCCTCGGATTCTGGAAGGCAAGGATCGGGAACTGGCAGGACCGACAGCTCCGCCGGAAGGTTTGACTTTAATTCATATTTCATATAACGACTAAGACGCGTATTCCTTGTGAATGCGCGCTTTTTTTGTTTATACAACATATTGCGTGACATTTTTTTCGGAACGTGCTATAGTGTGTATGGGTGTACTATAACAATTAATACACTCTTGTGTTTGAATCTAACCCAGGGAGGATAAGGATATGGGTCATAATTTAGAAGGAACCAAGAAAAAGAAATGGGTATTGCCGGTGGTTATTGTAGTTATCGTTGCGCTCATCATCGGTGTGGTATTTGCTGTGCTGCGCTTCCGTGGTGCAGGTGCCGGGGATGATATGTACGGAATGGATGATGATTTCTATGTCGACGACTCATTTGCCGGCGTCGGTGCGTCCAACTATTACTCCGGAATCGTAGAGGCTCAGGAGACACAGGAAGTTCAGAAAGATGCATCCAAGGAAATCGATGAGATTTTTGTTCAGGTAGGTGACGAGGTCAAGAAGGGAGATGCGCTTTTCTCCTATAAGACCGATGAACTGAAGCTGGAGATTGAGAAGGCCAAGCTGTCTTTGGACAATACCGCAACCAGTATTACCGAGTACAACAACCAGATTGCTTCTTATCAGAATGACATTAACAACACTTCCGATAATGCCATTAAGACAGAATTACAGTTGAAGATTACGGATATTCAGAATCAGATTCGCCAGGCGCAGTTAGAACAGCGTACCACACAGGCGGAGATTGAAGCGAAGCAGAAGAGCATTGAGAATGCCATTGTAAAATCTACCGTAGACGGTGTGATTAAGACCATTTCTACCTCTTCGACTGACCAGGGTCCTTACATGACGATCCTTGGAACAGGTACCTATCGTGTGAAGGGTAGTGTCGATGAGATGAACGTGGGCATGCTTTCTGAAGGAATGAGCGTTACCATTCACTCCCGTGTAGATCAGAGCAAGATCTGGGAGGGAACCATCTCTAAGATTGATACGGAAAGCGTGAATAAGGACACCAATAATCAGGATATGTACGGCGGTGGCAATAGCGGAGAATCTTCTACCAAGTACACCTTCTATGTAGACCTTGGAAGCGTAGACGGATTGCTGTTGGGACAGCATGTATATATTGAGCCAATCTTTGATTACGGCGATATGGAAGATGCAGCGTCTGATGAGGTAACAGAGGATGATGCAGTAGTGGAAGAGGGCGCTGAAGAAGCAACCGAAGAGACGACAGAAGAATAGGAAAAGAAGGAAATCTTATGATTTTAGAATTATCGAATATTTATAAAACATATCAGCAAGATGCCTTGGAAGTTCCGGTTTTAAAAGACGTCTCGCTGTCGGTGGATAAGGGAGACTACCTGGCCATCCAGGGACCGTCCGGATCCGGTAAGTCTACCTTGATGAATATTGTAGGCTGCTTGGACCTTCCGACGGAAGGCAAGTATCTGTTGGACGGTATCGATGTTTTGGCGCAGAGTGATAACTCTTTGTCCGAGATTCGCTGCCACAAAATCGGATTCGTATTCCAGAGCTATCAGCTGCTTCCGGGTGAGACAGCCCTGCATAATGTTATGTTACCGTTGTCTTTTGCCGGGGTACCGCGCTCCAAGCGGCGGGCAATCGCAGAGGAAGCATTGAAGCGTGTTGGCTTGGGCGAGCGTATGCATTTCATGCCGAATCAGTTGTCCGGTGGACAGAAGCAGCGTGTTGCCATCGCAAGAGCCTTGGTGAACGATCCGCAGATTCTCTTAGCAGATGAGCCGACGGGTGCGTTGGACCAGAAGTCCGGTGCCCAGGTGATGGAGCTTTTTAAGAAGCTGAACGATGAGGGCGTTACCATTGTAATGATTACCCACGACAGCGGAATTGCAGCTCATGCCAAGACCGTAAAATACATCGTAGACGGACGAATCTATGATAGAGAGGAGGATGCAAGACATGCCATTGTTGAAGAAGAACAAAGCGCAGAAAGCGCCGAAGGCACCGAAAGTGAAGAAGCATAAAGGCAAAATCATCGGCCTTGTCATCCTCGGAATTGTGGTATTGGCGGTTGTAGGTGGAAGTATCTATTATAAGTACATGTACAGCAAGGCCTATGTGCAGTCCGTTATGGATATGAACATGACTTGGGTGTTAAGCAACTCTACCAGCGAGGGTGTGATCCAGGATGCGGCAACCCAGAATATTTACTGGGATGCAACCAGCAATATTACGGAATGCTATGTGAAGAAGGGCGATACCGTAGCTGTTGGAGACAAGTTGTTCCAGTACGATACCGAGAGTTTAGAGCTCCAGGTGGAACAGGCGAAGTTGAGCTTAGATGTGGCCAACTACAATCTTTCTGTTGCGAAACAGACCTTGGAGAATACCGGCAAGGCCACCATCGTTCCGACGGATAAGGCACAGGAAGAGGAAATCAAGAAGATTGATGACAAGTACGATGCAGATGTGAAGGCGGCAGCAGAAAAAGATGCGCAGGCACAGGCTGCTTCAGATGCGGCATATAAGACAGCACATGAGTTGACCTATGCAGGAATTTCGGCGGGTGCAAGCATTGCCGGCGTTGCAGACTATGTAAACGGTGATGGTACCGCGGGAACCCCTTGGACCTATACCTGCAACGATACCACGATTATCAGTAGTGAGACCGTACAGGAATTAATCAAGAATGATAAGTATGTAGTGCTTCGGGGTACAACGACAGGCGAAGACGGAAATCCGAAGAATTATTCCTATAATATCGGTGGAGCATCCGGTGTTCCGTTCAGCAGTGCATATCGTTTGGTGTGCACCATGAGCGATTTCTCTTTCCCACAGGTAGCTGCAACAGTGGTGGCAGATCCGAAGTATCCGGAATATGACCCGAAGGGCCTGACGGAGAATGAGAAGAAGGAACAGACCGCATCCGATGAAATCGGAATCAAGAAGGCAGAGAATGCAGTAAAGAGCGCCCAGATCAATCTGGACGATGCGAAGCGACGTCTCTCTGAAGCAACAGTAACGGCTAAGATTGCAGGCGTTGTCCTTACCATAGGAGATTACAAGAACCCGCCACAGGACGGAAGTGCTTTTATCACCATTTCCAGCCAGAACGGTTTGGCAGTCACCGGATATGTCAGTGAGTTACAGCTGGATTCCATGAAGGAAGGCGACGAAATCGCCATCAATTCCTGGGAGAGCGGTTCCTACGCAACGGCAACCATTACCGAGGTATCTTCTTATCCGGCAGCCAACTACAACGGATGGAGCAACGGCAACAGCAACGTATCCTGGTATCCGTACACCGCTTATATCGAGAATGCGGACGGATTCAAGACCGGGGAGTACGTGCAGATTTCCAAGGTGATGGAAGAGAATACGGATGCCATCGTTCTGGAAAAAATCTACGTACGCAGCGACGATAACGGCAACTATGTTTTGGCAGACAACGGCAAGGGACGTTTGGTGAAGAAACCGGTTACGGTAAGAAATACATCGGAATCCGAGTATGTTCAGATTACAGACGGATTGACGCTGGATGATATGATTGCCTTCCCATACGGTAGCAAAGCCCAAGAGGGTATGAAGACAACAACCCAGATGTCCGTTTTTGATATGTTATTCTAGGAGGAAGCTTCAAATGATTGAAAATATTATACTTTCCATGCGAGGTATATGGTCTCATAAGCTTCGCTCCATACTGACAATGCTGGGTGTGATCATCGGTATTGCATCCATTATTGCCATCGTATCCATTGTACAGGGAACCAACCGCAAGCTGGAGAAGAGCTTGATCGGTGCCGGTAACAATGTGGTTACGGTCAGTGTATTGCAGGATAACTGGGAATACGATTTTTCATCCGGAATTCCAAACGGAGTTCCAATGGTAAATGACAGCTCCATCGATGCCATCAAACAGATGGATGGGGTTGTAGATGCAGGTAAGTTCCATGTTCGCCAGGGCTGGAACCAGGTATACTACCAGGATATCGGAATGAGCTATGGTAAAATCTACGGAATCAATGCCGGATATTTGGATATGGTAGAGTATCGTATTTCCGCCGGCCGTGATTTTACCGAAGATGAATATACTACCGGTAAAAAAGTAGCCATCATCGATGAAGGTGCCAGAGACATCATGTTCAATGGAGAGAATCCGGTAGGCGAAGCCATTGAGATTAACAGTGAACCCTTTGTTGTTGTGGGTGTTGCCAAGAATCTGAATAAGGAAGAGGAAGAGTACGAGTCCATCAGTGATTACTATATGAACAGTTACTCCAACGGACAGGGACAGGTCTTCATTCCGGACGGAACCTGGCCAATCGTATACCAGTATGATGAGCCGGAATCCGTAGCTATTAAGGTACAGACCGCCAAGGATATGCAGCCGGTAGCCAAGAGCGCTTCCGAAGAACTGAACATGTATCTGATGTCCGGTCAGTATCAGTACGGCTCCAACAACGGAGATTCCGGAGATGAGTTGAAGACCTTGACCAATGCCATCCAGTTGATGTTGGTTGGTATCGCAAGCTTGTCTCTCTTGGTTGGTGGTATCGGTGTTATGAATATCATGTTGGTATCCGTAACCGAGCGTACTTCCGAAATCGGTTTGAAGAAGGCGTTAGGTGCCAAGCGTCGTGTGATTATGGCACAGTTCTTAACCGAGTCCGCAGTGCTTACCAGCGTGGGCGGAATCTTGGGAATTATCGTTGGAATCGCACTGGCCAAACTGATTTCTACTTTGACAGGATTGGAATTTGCGGTAAGTATTCCGTGGATTTTTATTTCCGTAGCATTTTCTATGGGAATCGGTATTCTCTTCGGAGCAATGCCGGCCTCCAAGGCATCCAAGCTGAACCCAATCGAAGCCCTAAGACGAGATTAATTTACGCCATTGACACACCGGGATTCGTGTACTATAATGTAACGGCTGATGTAGTTTTGAGATAAATTACCATTAGCCCCGGTAGTTTATTTTTAACTATATAGAGGCGGGTTCAGTATTTCGGACATTTTACTGATGAGCCACGAGTAACATCAATAGAATTATAGGAGGATACAACCAGATGAATACATATATGCCAAACCCTGCTAAGGTTGAGAGAAAATGGTATGTTGTTGATGCAGAAGGACAGACTCTTGGTCGTCTTGCATCTGAAGTTGCTAAGGTATTAAGAGGAAAGAATAAGCCAATCTTCACTCCTCACGAGGATTGCGGTGATTACGTTATCGTAGTTAACGCTGAGAAGATTAAGGTTTCCGGTAAGAAGTTAGATCAGAAGATTTACTATCATCACTCTGACTATGTTGGAGGAATGAAGGAGACTTCTCTTCGCGACATGTTAGCTAAGCATCCAGAGCGCGTTATCGAGTTGGGTGTTAAGGGAATGCTTCCTAAGGGACCTCTTGGAAGAGAGATGTACAAGAAGTTATTCGTATACGCAGGCGCTGATCACAAGCATGAGGCTCAGAAGCCTGAAGTTCTTACATTTTAATAGGAGGTAACGACATTGGCTAAGAATTCTAATAGATATTACGGAACCGGAAGAAGAAAGTCTTCTGTTGCAAGAGTATATTTAGTACCAGGAACTGGTAAGATCACTATCAATAAGAGAGACATCGATGAGTACCTTGGTCTTGAGACCTTGAAGGTTATCGTTCGTCAGCCACTCGTATTGACCAACAATGTTGACAAGTTCGACGTATTGGTTAACGTAAGCGGTGGTGGTTATACCGGACAGGCTGGAGCAATCCGTCACGGTATCTCCAGAGCTTTATTAGAGGTTGATGAGGAGTATCGTCCAGTATTAAAGAGCGCTGGATTCCTTACTCGTGATCCTCGTATGAAGGAGCGTAAGAAGTACGGTTTGAAGGCAGCACGTCGTGCACCACAGTTCTCCAAGCGTTAGTCTTACATCTGGTTTATTACGATATCAAAGACCACATTATTACAATGTGGTCTTTATTTTTTAAGAAAAAGATTACTCCCTGTCGAATTTGTTCCATAGAGAGGGAGAGACAATGAACAAAGACAAGAAAATGATGTGGTATACACTGGCATTCATGGCATTTTCTACCGTTTGGGGATTTGGTAATGTTGTAAATGGCTTTGTATACTTCAATGGTAACCAGGTAATCTTCAGCTGGATTTTGATGTTTGCGCTGTACTTCGTACCATACGCATTGATGGTAGGAGAGTTAGGCTCTGCATTTAAGACTTCCGGCGGTGGAGTAAGTTCTTGGATTCATGCAACCTTAGGACCGAAGTTCGCATACTATGCAGGTTGGACCTATTGGGCATGCCACATTACTTACATTTCCAGTAAGAGTAGTGGTGGATTGAAGGCATTAAGCTGGGCAATCTTCCGTAATGCGGAGACCTATGATTCCTTCAAGACCATTTACGTACAGCTTGCTTCTTTGGCAATCCTGTTGATTTTCGGTTACATTGCAAGCCGTGGATTGAATCCACTGAAGTCTCTGGCAACCATCGCAGGAACCAGTATGTTCGTCATGTCTATTTTATTTATCCTCATGATGTTCGCTGCACCTGCCATTAATCCACAGGCAACTTACGTTGCTGCGGATACTTCCATGAAGGCACTGCTTCCGGAATTCAATGTGAAGTATTTTACTTCTCTGTCCATTCTGGTGTTTGCCGTAGGTGGATGTGAGAAGATTTCTCCATACGTTAACAAGGTAGAGAACCCAAGTAAGGGATTCCCACGTGCGATGATTACACTTGCTATCATGGTTGTGGTATCCGCAATCCTTGGTAATATTGCACTTGGTATGATGTTTGACCCGGCAGTGATCAATGAGTCTCCGGAGTCCTTCAGTGCATATGTTGCCAACGGTTCTTACTGGGCATTCCAGAGATTGGGCCAGTACTATCACATCGGTGATACCCTGGTAGTTATCTACGCATTATGTAATGTGGTTGGACAGTTATCCACATTGGTATTGTCCATTGATGCACCGCTTCGTATGTTATTGGACAACGAGGATGCGCGTGATTTCATTCCGTCCAAGTTATTGGTTCAGAATGACAAGGGCGCATATGTAAACGGTATCAAGATGGTTATGGTATTATCCGGTGGAATTATCTTAATCCAGTCCTTCGTACCGGGCGCAGCAGACGTATTGAAGCAGCTGAACAAGCTGAACTCCGTATGTATGCCAATGCGTTATTTATGGGTATTTATTGCTTATATTGCAATGCGTAAGGCAATGCAGAAGTTCCCTGCAGAATATCGCTTCGTCAAGAATCAGGGCGTGGCATTATTCTTCGGATTCTGGTGTTTGGCAGTAACTGCAGCATGCTGTATTTTAGGTATGTATGATGAAGACCTCTTCACCATGATTTTAAATATTGCAGCTCCGGTTGTATTATTTGCACTTGGAATTATTCTTCCGAAGATCAAAGCTTCCGAAGACGCAAAGGCAACAAAATAAAAATAAAATGCCAAGGGATCATTCCCTTGGCATTTTTTGTGATGTGATTATCGGTGAAAAAGCCATGTACTACTTTGGCCTATGGTATGTAACCGGCTGTATCTCCGTTTCCCCCGGAATATATACAGCGGCATACTGCTCGCCGGATGTCACAGATTCTTTTTCTTCAAAAGATTCTTTTTTCTTACGAAGCTGCTTTTTCTCATTTTTCCTTTGTTGCGAAGTCATAGTTGCCGGACCGACAATCTGGGTAATAAACCTATCCATAAGTCTACCTCCTTGATTGCTCAGAAACGTTGCACTTATACTTTTCATATATATTATCGTATGTTTCGTGCGAAAAATTAAGATAATAAGTCAAATAATTATATAACTTCGACAGATTCGTAATAATATACGAAAAATAGCCAGATAGGAAGGGGCGTCTTTGGGCGAAATAGATAAAACAAAGCCCGAAAAATCAACATTTTCCAAGGAGAGGGTGCGAAAACAGAGGGAAATATGGTATACTCTTCTTCGTGAGAAGTACACGTAGAGGAATATAAATCATTTTCATATAAGGAGGGCAAGGTTATGCCAATGCCGGAACAGTCAATTGAATTTCGTTATGATACCCAGTTGTTATTAGATAAGTACGTAGAAGACGGAGAGGATCCGGATGATGTGTCCGATGATCTGGTAGATGAAATCCGTGATTACCTCTTAGAGAACGTGAAGGGAGACAGCATGGTTATCGCCGGTGATTCCGGAGAGGATGAGTTCGGTGAGAAGGCCATCGTGAAGTTACATTATCACGTGAATGAGCCATGGGATGTTTTATCCTACTGCCGTAAGTTCGGTGAGATCTACGACATCGTAGTAGAGGATATGGATCGTCAGTCCAGAGACTTGAAGGGCTAAGATAACGAGAACGATACAAGCGCTATTCCTGAGGGAGTAGCGCTTTTGTTATGCCTTCCTTACGCCATTGTTCGGAAAAGAACACACAAAAACATCCCCCTAGTGGGGTTATTGGACAGTAAGCCACACGTGTCTATTGACGCTCCGAAAACCGCAAGATACAATATGTTTAAGAAGTTTATACTCATGTGTGAATATTTTAACGAATTTAGGGTGACACATGATGATAACGGGAAAACAGAGTTCTAGTAACTCGTGAATTGTATGTATGTGAGAGGAGATCATAAATATGGCAGACTATGAGAAGATGGGTTTTACCAAGCCTGCAGACTGGCCGGAGCCGACCAGAGACAACACTGAGGTTACCTACCCACTCAAGCCTTATTTCGCACCGGCAGAAGGAGAAGAACTTCGTGAGTCCATCGTGAAGTTGGGTACCATGATTACCGACCGTGTTCCACAGAAGCTGAAGATGAAGAAGATTACCGGTGAGGATCCGGAGTACTGGGCACTTTCCAGTTTCGTATCCGACGAAGAGGCTAATCTTGCATTATCCTTCGAGAAGATTCGTAATCCGTTGACTTTCGAAGAGGTATGCGCACGCAATCCACAGTTGGCACCGGAGAAGGTTCAGGAATTATTGGATCACATGAGCTGGACCGGATTGGTTGAGTGGAACAACGAGAACTTAGACGGCAAGAATCCGGAAGGAAAGCGTCGTTACTTAGTTCCTATGTATGTTCCTGGTTCTGCAGAGTTCACCAACATGAACGCTGACATGATCAACGAGCATCCGGAACTTGGTATGTTCTTCCATATGATGACCAAGCTTCCATTGGAGAAGGTTACTCCTATGGTTCCTTTGGGTGGTGCCGGAATCGGTATGCACGTTATCCCGGTTGAGAAGGCCATCGAGATGGAGAATGAGTCCGTTGATGTTGAGCACATTTCTCACTGGTTGGAGAAGTACGAAGGCAAGTATGCTAAGAGCCCTTGCTCCTGCCGTCGTAGCCGTAAGACTTATGATGAAGGCTGCGGAGACGATGAGATGGGTTGGTGTATCGCAGTCGGTGATATGGCTGACTATGTTGTAGAGACCAACAAGGGTGGCGAGTACATCACCAAGGAAGAGGCGCTGGATATTTTCCGTCGTGCTGAGGAACTTGGTTATGTTCATCAGATTACCAATATTGATGGTAAGGACAAGATTTTCGCTATTTGTAACTGTAACGTGAATGTATGTTATGCATTACGTACTTCTCAGTTATTCAATACACCGAATATGTCCCGTTCCGCATATGTTGCGAAGGTTGAGAAGCAGGACTGTGTTGCTTGCGGTCGCTGCGTAGAGGTATGTCCTGCTGGTGCTGTTAAGCTTGGTCAGAAGTTGTGCCACGCTGACGGATCCGTACAGGAATATCCGAAGCATGAGCTTCCATCCCAGGCGAAGTGGGGACCTCATAAGTGGGCAAACAACTATCGTAACGATAACCGTAAGGAGTCTTATGATGCTGGTACTGCTCCATGTAAGGTTGCTTGTCCTGCACATATCGCTGTTCAGGGTTACTTGAAGTTAGCTGCTCAGGGTCGCTACACTGAGGCTCTTGAGTTAATTAAGAAGAACAATCCATTGCCTGCAATCTGCGGTCACATCTGTAACCGTCGTTGTGAGGATGCATGTACTCGTGGAAACATCGATCGTGCAATCGCTATCGACGAAGTTAAGAAGTTCATCGCAATGCAGGATTTGAATGCGGATACCAGATTCATCCCGAAGAAGATGATTCCTAAGGTTGACGGCGAGTTCGACGAGAAGATCGCTATCATCGGTGGTGGCCCTGCCGGATTATCCTGTGCTTTCTACTTGGCTGAGAAAGGCTATCGTCCAACCGTATTCGAGAAGAACGAGCGTGCCGGCGGTATGTTGGTATACGGTATTCCTTCCTTCAAGTTGGAGAAGGATGTTGTTCAGGCTGAGATCGATGTCATGAAGGAAATGGGCGTTGAGATCAAGACTGGCGTTGAAGTAGGTAAGGATATTACCTTAGATGAGTTACGTGCACAGGGCTACAAGGCATTCTACATTGCCATCGGTTGCCAAGGTGGACGTAAGGTTGGCGTTCCTGGTGAGGACGCTGCACAGGTTACTACTGCAGTTGATTTCTTACGTGAGATCAACGGAACCGAGAAGTATGACATCCAGGGTGATGTTGTTGTAGTTGGTGGTGGTAACGTAGCAATCGACTGCTCTCGTGATGCAGTTCGCGTTGGTGCTCCGAAGGTTACTCAGGTATCTCTTGAGACCAGAGACATCATGCCTGCAAGTGCAGAGGAAATTGCTGAGGCTGAGGAAGACGGTGTTGCATTCCATGGCGGCTGGGGCCCGAAGGAAATCCTTCTGGATGAGGCTGGTAACGTGAAGGGTATCGCTTTCAAGAAGTGTACTCAGGTTAAGGATGCTGACGGACGTTTCAATCCTCAGTACGATGAGAACGACATCATGACCATCGAGTGTAAGCATGTTGTTCTTGCTGTTGGTCAGACCATTGTTTGGGGCGACTTGTTGAAGGGCTCCAAGGTTGAGCTTGGTCGTGGTAACGGCGCTGTTGCTGATGGTTACACTTACCAGACAGCTGAGCCTGATATCTTCGTAGGTGGTGATGTTTACACCGGTCCGAAGTTCGCCATCGATGCAATTGCTGCAGGTAAGGAAGCTGCTACATCCATCCATCGTTTCGTACAGCCTGGATGTACCATGATCATCGGACGTAACCAGAACTACTACAAGGAGCTGAACAAGGATGATATCCAGTTCCCTGAGAACTACGATACTTCCAGCCGTCAGATTCCTGGACATAACGACAGCATCGACAAGAAGTCCTTCCGTGATGCGAAGTTGGTATTTACCGAAGAGCAGGTTAAGAAGGAGACTTCCCGCTGCTTAAGCTGTGGTGCTTCTTGGGTAGATCCGAATAAGTGTATCGGATGTGGATTATGTACCGTACAGTGTAAGTTCGACGCTATCCACTTGCATCGTGAGTTGCCGGATGCTTCCAACATGGTTCCTTCTGAGGACAAGTTGAAGTACATCCTTCCAAACGGATTGAAGCAGGCAATCAAGATTAAGTTTGGTGGCCCGAAGGGCGATCCAAGACTGGACGCATAAGCTGACTGTATATAGACTTTTTACCTTTAGCCCTCTATAATCAAGAGGGCTAAAGTTTTTGATAGGAGTATATGATTTATGCATGAATTAGGAGTGGTTTTTCACGTCATCGATAATGTGAAGGAAGTCTGCACAGAGAACAATCTGACACAGGTATCTTCCGTTACAATACAGCTGGGTAAGGTCTCTGCCGTTATTCCGTCCTACCTGAAGGATTGCTGGAAGTGGGCAGTGAATCGTGAAGAGCTGATGAAGGATTGCGAATTGGTGATTGAGCCAATCGAAGCAATTACCTTCTGTGAAGACTGTAAGCAGGAGTATGACACCATTAAGCATGGGAAGACCTGCCCGCATTGCGGCAGTGAGCATACCTACCTGTTACAGGGGAATGAATTTATGATCAAAGAGATTGAGGCTTGTTAGGAGAAATGGTAAAAGAGATTATCATTCATGTCATTCAATATTATTTGATTTTGACCTTCGTACTTACGGTGGTAAGTGTTCTGCGCATGTATCGTATCCGTTTTCGCGCCGGAGCTGCCAAGTACGGTAAGGCCAGGAAGACGCGTCTGGCGGAAGAGCATCGCCTGCGCCAGTTCCCAATCTATACCATGGAAGAGATTAAGTCACGGAAGTCCCGCGGGGCGGTTCGTGTAACATTCTTCCCGGCGGACGGCGTGGAACGAGGTAAGGTTGCCATTGTATGTCCCGGCGGCGGTTATGATCATTTGGTAGAGAAGTATGAGGGATATCCCATTGCTGCGAAGCTGAATGAGATGGGTATCAATGCATTTGTATTGGAGTATCGTGTGGGACGTCATTGTTCTTATCACGCACCGATGCATGATTTGGCACGGGCGGTATCCTATATTACCGAACACCAGGAAGAATTCAACGTGGATATGGAAGACTATGCCATCGTAGGATTTTCTGCCGGCGGTAACATGGCCGGAATCTTCGGTAGTGAAGAATATGGCTATGAGCATTACGGTGTAGCTAGACCGGGAGCGCTTTTGATGGGCTATCCATGGACCAACGTGAACCACTGGTTCGAGCATCCGTATTGGAATATCTGGGTCGGCTTGATGGGCGTATGGCTGTCTGAGCGCGGCAACTTCTGGATGTTCCGTTTGCATCATTTTAACCGGGAGAATCGGGATTCCATCTGTGTTCAGAAATGGATTACGAAGAACTTTCCGCCGGTGTATATGTTTGCGGGAGGCAATGATATCCTGGTTCCTTCCGGAGCGCATACGGATGTCTTAGAGAAGGCATTGAAGGAATATGAGGTTCCTTACAAATATGAGAAATTCTTCGGAGTTCCCCACGGTGTCGGACTTGGCGTTCATACCAAGGCAGAACATTGGTTGGAGACGGCCGTAGAATTCTGGCAGGAACAGATTGCAAAATAAGAAAAGGCTTCGGAATTATCCGAAGCCTTTTGCCGTTTTATTGCTGTTGATTCATTTGTTCCGCTAACTCGCATACCAGATGGACACAGGTATCTTCCCCAAGTGTTCCGCTGTCTAATGCTAAGTCATAATTGGAATACTCGCCCCAATGCTGGTCGGTATAGTAGCGGTAGTAGGTACGACGCTGCTTATCCTTCTTCTGGATACGTTTGCGAACATCTACGTTCTTGATATCGCCGTAACGCTGCAATACACGCTGAATGCGATGTTCCATATCGGCATGGATCAGAACGTTTAAGCAATTGATTTCTGCGTTACGAAGAATATAATCGGAGCAACGGCCAACGATGACACATGGCCCTTTTCTGGCGTTCTCTAAGATAACTTTTCGCTGTGCCAGGAAAATCTCATCCTGAGGACTCTGGAAGTACATGGCACTTGCTGCGGAAATATCGAACCACTTGTTGGCAGAAGAAGTGTCCTCGCCCTGCTCTTCGATGAGCTCTTTCGCATATCCGCTTTCGATTGCAACACGATCCACAATCTCACTATCCAAGAATGGGATATTCAATTTCTTGGCAATTTTCTCACCAATGCTATGACCACCGCTGCCAAATTGTCTGCTGATTGTAATTACTGGATACATAACGTTCCCTCCTTCACGATGGTGCCTTGCGGCACAACCCCTATATCTACTTTAATTTTAGAATTCCGTAGGGGAATTGTCAAACAATTGTACACGGCCGCAAAAGTGCTATAATATCCCCCATAAAGAAAGAAGAGAAAATCATGCAGAATGTAAATCAAGGAAAACAAAAATATATCGGAATTTTATACATTATTTTGGCGGGCTTGTTTTTTGCCGGAATGACGGCCTTTGTAAAGCTCTCGGGAGACTTGCCTTCTACGGAGAAGGTCTTCTGGCGGAATGCCATTGCCATCTTTTTTGCGGCAGCGACGCTAAAAAAGCGGGGAATCTCCTTCGTGCCACCACAGGGCAAGGTGCGCTGGTACTTGATCGGTCGCGCCACGGCAGGCTTCCTTGGCATGCTGTGTAACTTCTATGCCATTGATCGACTCTACATTGCGGATGCCAACATGCTGAATAAGCTGTCGCCGTTTTTTGCGGTATTGTTCTCCTACTTCCTGTTAAAAGAGAAGATTAAGCCGTATCAATTCGGATGCTTGTTATTGGCTTTTATCGGGGCGTTATGCATTATGAAACCGTCGGGAGAGGGATTGTTTACCTTTGCGGCATTTGTTGGCTTATTGGGCGGATTAGGAGCCGGATTGGCTTATACCTTCCTGCGTAAAGCGACGGGCGAGGGCGTGCCGGGACCATATGTGGTATTTTTCTTCTCTACCTTTTCCACACTGTGCTGCATTCCGCTACTGTTTATCAACTTTAAGATGCCGTCATTCCAACAGGTTTTGTTGCTTTGCGGAGCGGGACTTTGTGCTACGGGAGGACAGTTCTCTATTACGGCGGCCTATAGCCATGCGCCGGCCAGAGAGATTTCCGTCTTCGATTACGTGCAGATTATTTTTGCCACCATCTTTGGAATTCTCTTCTTCGGAGAGTTGCCGGACGGCTGGAGCTTCTTGGGATATGCCTTCATCGGGGTTGCATCGCTTACCATGTTCCTGATGAAAAAACGGGAGGTGGTAGAATAATGGTCTATATGGATTTTTCGGGTCAGTACGAGGGCTGTGACGGGGAATACGTGGATTGCCGTAGTATGCAAGGCACCAATTGTTACTGTGACGATATTGCCAAAGAAGAACTAAGGCAGAAGATCGCATCATTCGGCCCGGAGGGAGTCCACTTCTTCGATTCCGGGAACTATCACTATGTCAGTCTCCTCTGGTTAGAGAAGATTGAAGAGGACTTCGCGCTGGTGCTGTTTGATAACCATCCGGATATGCAGCCGCCAAGCTTCGGAGATATCACCAGTTGCGGCGGCTGGGTGAAGGAAGCAATAGAGACAATGCCACATCTGAAACGGGTGTATATGGTGGGCGTGGATGAGACGTTATTGGAAGAGTTGGAACCCCTGCCATCACAAGTGGTGAGAGGCCTTCCACAAGACGAAGCGTTGCCAATCTATATCTCCTTGGATAAGGATGTGATGATGGAAGAATATGCCAGAACAGACTGGAGCCAAGGCAGTATGACGTTGGTGGAATTGGAGGAGCATCTTCGTGGATTACTTGCAGATTATCGTATCATAGGTGTGGATATCTGTGGAGAGAAGAAAGACAATCCAAGCGACGAAGACCTACAAATCAATCGTCGTACCAACGAATCGCTAATAGAGATTTTTTAAAATAAAAGGCAACGCCCAATGGACGTTGCCTTAAATATTACATATTCTGCTGACGATTGATGTTGAAACGCTTACGCTGGGTAGGATCCAGGATACGCTTACGGATACGTAAGTGCTCCGGAGTAACCTCAAGAAGCTCGTCGGTCTCGATGAAGTCCAAAGCCTGCTCCAAGGAAAGAATCTTCGGTGGAACCAAAGTCAAAGCTTCATCCGCGGAAGAAGAACGGGTATTGGTTAAGTGCTTCTTCTTGCAGACATTCAACTCGATGTCCTCGGAACGGGAAGAAGAACCGATAATCATACCGGCGTAAACCTTCTCACCAGGTCCGATGAAGAGGGTACCACGATCCTGTGCGGAGAAGAGACCATAAGTAACGGACTCGCCGGTCTCGAAAGCAATTAAGGAACCCTGCTTACGGTAAGCAATCTCACCCTTGAATGGTTCATAACCATTGAAGATGGTGTTGATGATACCGTTACCCTTGGTATCGGTCATGAACTCACCACGATATCCAATCAATCCACGGGAAGGAATCTTGAACTCAATACGTGTATAACCACCGGTAATAGGAGTCATGTTCTGTAACTCACCCTTACGCTGGGATAACTTCTCAATAACAGCACCGGTGAATTCATCCGGAACATCAACATAAGCGATTTCCATCGGCTCAAGCTTCTTGCCGTTCTCATCAAAGTGGTAGAGAACCTCAGCTTTGGAAACTGCGAACTCGAAACCTTCACGACGCATGTTCTCAATCAGGACGGACAAATGTAACTCACCTCGTCCGGAAACCTTCAGGCTGTCCGGAGAATCGGTATCTTCCACACGAAGAGATACGTCGGTGTTCAACTCCTTCATCAAACGCTCACGGATGTGACGGGAAGTAACGAACTTACCTTCCTGTCCTGCGAATGGGCTGTCGTTAACGATGAAGTTCATGGAGATGGTCGGCTCGGAAATCTTCTGGAACGGAATGGCTACCGGATTCTCGGATCCGCAAATGGTATCACCGATGTGAATGTCGGAAATACCGGAGATAGCTACGATGGAACCGATAGTAGCTTCCGGAACCTCAACCTTGTTCAAACCGTCGAACTCGTATAGCTTGGTTACACGAACCTTCTGCTTCTTGTCAGGATCGTGGTGGTTTACTACAACAGCTTCCTGGTTCAACTTGATGACACCGTTATCAACCTTACCGATACCGATACGTCCAACGAACTCGTTGTAGTCGATGGTGGAAATCAATACCTGGGTATTGGCTTCCGGATCACCGGTAGGAGCCGGGATATAGTCAACGATGGTCTCGAATAATGGCATCATATCCTTGCGCTCATCATTGAGATCCTTCATTGCGTATCCTTCCTTAGCGGAAGCAAATACGAATGGGCAATCCAACTGCTCGTCGGAAGCATCCAAGTCCATGA
>JAEEGF010800992.1_pt1 | contig 86944 bp, 57 predicted proteins | sample 9134171 | NCBI WGS metagenome assembly JAEEGF01 (sample SAMN16246542, study PRJNA631951) | gut metagenome | biome: gut microbiome; feature: rumen; material: AP-attached | host: Bos | place: Iran: Karaj | collected 2018-10 | reverse complement strand
TACCATTTGTATATAGACCGCGTAATACTAAAGAGTAAAGAAACCGGTGATGAAATAATTCTCGACCCTCAGTAAACCATTACAATGATGAAAAATATATTAAATGATAAATTCATGCACAAGACACTGAAAACAGGTCTGTGTTTCCTGTTGCTTTCCGGTTTGAGCATTCCCAGCGTATATGCGCAGGACGAAGTGGAAAGTACTGACGGAGAAGAAGAGGTTGTCGTACGTAAGGCCAAAAAGCCCGAGAAAGTGTACGAGACAAGAACCGTAAAGGGTATTGTTACCGACGATGCAACCGGTGAGCCTATGGGTGGTGTACGTGTTCAGGCCTTAGGACTGGCAAGGTATTCTACACTGACTGAGGAGGACGGTACCTATACTCTCGACATCCCCGTTTTCTCTGATGCTGTTTATGTTTACGCTGAAGGCTACAATCCCAGTCAGTGTGCAGTAAAGAACGGAGAGGCCAATGTAAGACTTATTGATACAAACTTCAATGCATATTTTACAGAAGGTACCACCATTACATCACAGAAGACCATCACTCTGAGCGAGACCAGCAGCATCAGTGCCGACGAAGACATTGAAAAGAAACTGGCCGGTGATATCCACACCGTTCTGCGTAACGGCACACCCGGTATCGGTAACTTCATGACCATACGTGGTGTCAATTCTATCAATGCCAATGTACAGCCCCTGATTATTCTGGACGGCAACATCATTGATGCACAGTATGACCGTATGTCGGCTCACGAAGGGTTCTTCAACAATATGCTGGCCGGCATAGACCCCGAGAACATCGAGACCATTCAGGTTCTTAAAAACGGTACTGCACTCTACGGTGCCAAGGGGGCTAACGGTGTTATTATCATTACCACCAAGCGCGGTAAGAGCATGGCTACTAAGATTAATCTCCGTATCTACGGTGGTGTTGAGCTCATGCCTAAGACGTTGTCTATGCTCAATGGCAACCAGTACTCAACCTACCTGGGCGATGTTATCAGCACACTGGACAACATAAGAGCTACCCAGTTGAACAGTTTCCCCTACTTGGACAAGAGCCCCTCTAATTACTACCGCAAGGTTTACAGTAACAATGAGGATTGGCAGGACGGCATTTACCGTACGGCCATGACACAAAACTACAAGCTGAGCGTAGAAGGTGGTGACGACGTAGGTATGTATGCCCTCTCACTGGGTTATGCTTCGAGCAACGCCAACGCCAAGGGTACGGGTATGAACCGTTTGAACCTGCGATTCAACACCGACATCGAGGTATTCAAGAGGTTGAAGACCGGTCTGGATATTGCCTACAATCAGGTAAGCTACGATTTGCTGGATCAGGGTTGGAGCGAAGATTACTCTATGCAGAACATCGGCTCACCCAACGTTTTAGGTGTGGTACAGTCACCCTTCATCAGCAGGTATGCCTGGTACTACGATGAGACTTCAACAGATCCCATCGCATCTAACCGCCTGAAACTTTCAGGTGACTATGCAGGTAAGTATGCAGCAGACGGCGGCAACTATATTGTGAACCCCTTCCAGTTCAATAACAGAATTGGCAACACCCGTCTTAACGAGTCTCTGCGTAATCCTTACTGGATTCTGCAGAATGGTGGCGGTAAGGAGAAGAACTATGCCCAGAATACGGTTATCGACATTAATGTTAGTCCCAAATGGCAGGTTACCGACAACTTCAGCATCAGTGACCGCTTTAACTTCCAGATGAACCGTAACAACGAGAGGTACTTCCTCCCCATTGCCGGTGCAACATTGTATTACCTGCAAGACCTGGGTAACATTCACAGTATGCAGAAGACCCTCTTCTCTAAGGAAACCACCCTTAACAATGACCTCCGTCTGGAGTGGGCCAAGAACTATGGTGCACATACCGTAGATGTATTTGGCGGCTGGCGTTACAACAAGTACTCTTTCAGTTACAACTACATGAGCGGTTATAACAACGAGAACGATAAGTTGCCCATCATCAACAAGGATATGGACTACATCAACTATGGCGGTACCAATGACGAATGGTCAGACATGACCTATTACCTGAATGCAGGCTACAACTTCAAGAACCGTTACTTTGCCAACTTTGCCGTAAGTGCACAGGCTGCCAGCCGATTCGGTGCCAACACAAAGTCTGGTATCAAGGCATTCGGCGTAAGCTGGGGTATCTTCCCCTCACTGCAGTTGGGCTGGCTCATCAGCAACGAGAAATGGTTCAACGCTAAGGGTGTTGACTACCTGAAGTTGACCGCAGGCTTTGATATGAGCGGTAACGATGATTTGGACTACTATGCCGCACGTACTTACTGGGAAAGCCAGAAGGTGACCCACAACACGGTAGGTCTTTACCTGAAGAACATCGCCAATAGCGGTATCCAGTGGGAGACCACTACCAAGTGGAACGTTGGATTGCAGGGAAGCTTCCTGAACAACCGTTTGCAGGCGGGTATCGATATCTACTGGCATAAAACAGACAATCTGCTTACCCAGAGAGAACTTGAATATGTATCTGGTATGACTCAGTACTGGACCAATGAGGGCCAGCTCACCAACAAGGGTGTTGAGTTCAATGTCAATGCTGCTATTATCAACAACAAGAACTGGAAGTGGGAACTGGGTGCAAGCCTCGGCCACTACAACAACAAGATTACCGAGTTGCCCGTAAGCCGCAGCAACACCATGACACTTACCGATGTTAACGGTAACAACGTGCAGTACATCCACGGCTATACCAATAGCGTATATGGCAAGGACAACATCCTTACAGCTGTTGGCTATGCAGTAGGCAGTTTCTACGGATGGCAGACAGAAGGTGTATTCGCATCTGATGCTGAAGCAAGCGTAGCTTACAACGGAAATGATTATCTGAAGTATCCCACCGGAATTGCAGACGAAACCAAGAAGTATGCAAACTTCCAGGCTGGTGATGTTCATTTCAAAGATCAGAACGGTGACGGTGTTATTGACGATGCCGACAAGGTTGTAATTGGCAACCCCCACCCCGACATCTACGGTAACATCTTCTCAAGCCTTACCTGGAAGAACCTCCGTCTGGATGTTAACTTCAAGTACAGCCTTGGCAACGACATTTACAACTACCAGCGTTCTGAGATTGAAGGTCTGAACACCACCTACAACCAGACAACTGCCGCTTTGCGTCGTTGGACCTATGAAGGACAGGAGACAGATATGCCTCGTGCCTGCTTTGCCAACACTGAGGACTGGCGTAACAACGAGCGTATGTCTGACCGTTGGATCGAGGACGGTAGCTACTTGAAACTGAAGAATGTTCGCCTCACTTACAAAATACCTTATTCTAACAGCTGGCTGTTAGGTCTGAAGGTATGGGGTGAAGCTAACAACCTATTCACATTGACCAAGTATTTGGGAACGGATCCTGAGATGAGCAGCCACAATGGCGTACTTTATCAGGGTATTGACACAGGCCTTATTCCACGTGGCCGCAGTTTCAACTTTGGTGTAACCATCAACCTGTAATCAGAAGAATATAAGATTATGAAAAAGAAATCAATTATAAGCTTGCTTATCTGCTGCATGACAATGGGTATGGTGAATACGTCATGCCAGGATATGCTAACACCCGATAATGAACGTCACGCTTACGAAGTGGCTCAGGATACCCTGTACTCCTATTGGGGTGTAATTAAGTCTCTGCAGAACATTGCAGAGCGTTATGTGATTCTCAATGAGTGCCGTGGTGACTTGGTAGATGGTAGTTCATACGTAAGTGATACCATTGCAGCCATCATCAACTTTGGTAAGAACGGTTACGAAGATAAGTATAAGGACGGTGCATGTGTATACATGAAGATCAGCGACTACTATCACGTAATCAACAGCTGTAATGCTTATATTGCCTATTGCGATACAGCCAGAATGATTTCTACCGGTCAGCAGAAGAGATACATGCTGCAGGAGTGCGCTCAGGTTCATGCCATCCGTGCATGGGTTTATATGCAGCTCATCTATGCCTACGGCAGAGTACCTTTCTATAAGGAACCATTGCTTTCCACGGATGACATCACTAAATTCTTCAACGACCCCAATCATCCCATGGCAGATGCCAAGACACTGGCAGACCTGTTGGGTCCTGACTTGGAGCAAGTGTATGCAGCCCTCGACCCTGAGGACATGTTCCCCCAGTATAACAACTATGGTAATGTAAATGATAAAAGGAGTTCATACGTTTGTGATGCCCAACGTACCATGTTCCCCCTGGATGTGGTTATTGGTGACCTCTATCTGATGCAGGGTGACGAAGCTGCATGTAAGAAGGCTGCCAGCTATTATTACAAGTTCCTGAACAGCAAGTACTGCGGTCCGTTGGAAATCGATAACTATATCAGTATTGGTGACCGTGTGGAGAATCTTGAAACCGCCCAGTATGGCCACGTTGGAGTCCCTTATACCGAAGTTGATTACAGACTCGTAAACGGTCGCTATCGCCATGAAGCCATTACCTGTATCCCCAGCAACAAGGGTCGTCTGGATGGAATGGTATTTACCGACATCAACCGTTTGTTCGGTTTCGAGGCAACCCTGAGTGCAAGCGGTAGTGGAATTGCCGATGAGGAGGCTAAATCAACAACCTCTTCCGTTTCTCTGAACTACCGCGACAACGGTTACCGTCGTGAACTTATCCCCAGTAGAGGTTATGAGGCATTGTGCGACAGCCAGAAGTATGAATGCTATCTTGGTGCATCTTCAGAACAGCCTTATCAGGAACTGGTAGTAATGCCCGGAGTTGGCGATGCTCGACGTTCATGGATTTACCAAACAGGTAGTAGTGTATCAGCAATACTTCTCATGCCTCGCAGTGAACAATATACACTGCCACAGGGTGATAATACATTGTATGGCAAACTGGTTAGCAAACAAAACCCCAACGGTGTTTTCAGTGCTGTATATCCCTTGGTTTACCGCAAGTCAACCATTTGGTTGCGTTATGCCGAGGCTATTAACCGTGCGGGCTTCCCCAGCTATGCATTTGCAATCCTCAAAAATGGCTTGGTAAGTAACCATAGCATGTGGTTCCCTGCTAACGTAGAGGAAGAGGATTATACCAGCACTGCATTCAGCTACATCTCCGGAGCTGGAGTGGACTATGCTGTTAAGGATTCCATCTTCGTATACATAGAGGAGGCCGAAGATACCACCTATATCTGGGGTCTTCCCCCATACGATCCTGACGTAACAGAGTATATCACTTCATTCAACGATTTGAAAGCATACGTTGAGAGCAAATATCAGGAAGAAGGCGACCCGGCAGATCCTAAGGAACTTGATCTTAAGAATGTAGGCTTCTTTGCCAAGACTTTCGCCAACTATACAGCAAATACCTGTCAGAAGGCACTTTGGTACTTGGATCGCCGCGAAGTAAAGAAGGCTGCCGCAACGGATTTCCTGAACTACAACAACCGTCCCTATCTTCGTGGATATGATGGTTATATCAACCCATTCTATAAGAGAAACATCTATGACAGATCTGGATACTACACGGCAAATCCCTATAATCTACCCAATACATCAACTACCAGTGATTTCCTGACCATTGGTGTTCACCAGCGTGGTTGCGGTATCATTAAGCCAAACGATCCTGAGCGATGGAGTTCTTACGACTACGTAAAACTGGTTGCCAAGAAGATTAAGGAGAACCATGGTGTAACAGTAACCAAGGATCAGATTTATGATGGCAGCTATGATGAATGGGTTAAGGAAGCCGTAGAAGACCTCATTATCGATGAGGACGCTCTGGAGTTGGCCTTCGAGGGTTGTCGTTTCTCAGACTTGGCCCGTGTAGCTATCCGTCGTAACGATCCCAGCTTCCTGGCATCACGCGTAGCAAAGCGCAGTGGAACCATGAACATGAGTCTGTATAACATCCTACTGGATTCTAGGAACTGGTATCTCCCCTTCCCCACTGAATAAAGAAACTAACAGATAAAACGAAGAGCGCCCGGAACAATCCGAGCGCTCTTTTTTCGCCACAACAACCCAAATGAAAATACTAAAGGATCTATACAACATCCTCATGCCTCGCAGATGCATCGTGTGCAAAGGAACATTGGAACCCAACGAAGAATACCTATGCACATCTTGTTCCATACAAATGCCACGCTATCAAATAAAAAGCATCGAAGATAACGAGGTACTGAGAAAGGCATGGAACTTTGCTCCTATAGAATACGGTGCTACCTTATTATATTATAGGCACCAATCCAACTATCACAATATCATCATTAATGCCAAATACAAAGGAAAGACAGAAATGGGGGCTCATATGGGACAATGGGCAGCCATAGAAATAGATTCTCTGGAACTGGCAGAAAAGATTGACATAATTGTCCCCGTACCACCGGACAAGAAAAGAAAAAAGAAAAGAGGATACAATCAGGCAGAAGTAATAGCAAATGGTATAGGAAAAGCCATGCAACGTCCCGTTAGGAACTTTCTTATAAAGAAAGAGTCTGGTGAATCACAAACAAAATTAGACCAAACAGCCCGAAAAGAAAACGTAACAGATACGTACAAGGCAAATATTCCAACGGAATACAAGGGCAAACGTATTCTTCTGGTGGACGATGTGCTGACAACAGGAGCCACCATAGGCAACTGTGCACAGGCAATACTTGCCAACGACCCACAAGCAAAAATAAGCATTCTAACCCTTGCACTCAACGCAAAATAGTAACGATTTGAAGAGAATTGTATATATTTTCTTACAAATGGTTTGCAGAATCAAATATTTTGTGTAATTTTGCATCCGAAATTACAACAATTAACAATCTTATTAGTTAAAATCATTTTAGAATGGACGCAAAAAAAGTATTGGAAGACCTGAAAAGACGCTTCCCCAATGAGCCTGAGTACCATCAGGCAGTAGAAGAGGTTCTTGGCACAATTGAAGAAGAGTACAACAAGCACCCCGAGTTTGAAAAGGTTAATTTGATTGAGCGCCTTTGCATCCCCGACAGAGTTTACCAGTTCCGTGTTACATGGATGGACGACAAGGGTCAGATTCAGACCAACATGGGTTACCGTATCCAGCACAACAATGCTATTGGTCCCTACAAGGGCGGTATCCGTTTCCACAAGAGCGTAAACTTGGGTATCCTCAAATTCCTTGCTTTCGAGCAGACATTCAAGAACTCACTGACCACATTGCCCATGGGTGGTGGTAAGGGTGGTTCTGACTTCTCTCCCCGCGGCAAGAGCAATGCTGAGGTTATGCGTTTCTGCCAGGCTTTCATGCTGGAGCTGACACGTCACATCGGTCCCGACGTTGACGTACCTGCTGGTGACATCGGTGTAGGTGGTCGCGAGGTTGGTTACATGTTTGGCATGTACAAGAAGTTGACCCGTGAATATAGCGGTGTATTGACAGGTAAGGGTATTGAGTTCGGTGGTTCACTGATTCGTCCTGAGGCTACCGGTTACGGTACCGTATATTTCCTGCGTGCAATGTTGAAGACCAAGGGCGATAGCATAGAGGGCAAGAAGGTACTGATTTCTGGTGCCGGTAACGTTGCTCAGTACGCAGCCGAGAAGGTTCTTCAGTTGGGCGGTCAGGTAATGACTATGTCTGACTCTGACGGTTACATCTACGATCCCGATGGAATTAACCGCGAGAAGTTGGATTACATCATGGAGTTGAAGAATGTATACCGTGGCCGTATCAAGGAATATGTAGACAAGTATCCTACAGCCAAGTATGTAGGCGACGGTGCAAAGCCCTGGTTTGAGAAGGCTGACATTGCTCTTCCCTGCGCTACTCAGAACGAGTTGAATGAGGAGCAGGCCAAGGCTCTTGTTGCTAACGGTGTTATTGCTGTTGCAGAGGGTGCTAACATGCCTACTACTCCCGAAGCTATCAAGGTATTCCAGCAGGCTAAGATTCTTTACTCTCCCGGTAAGGCTAGCAACGCCGGTGGTGTATCAGTATCTGGTTTGGAGATGTCTCAGAACTCAGAGCGTTTGAGCTGGTCAGCTGAGGAGGTTGACGCTAAGTTGCTCTGGATTATGGAGAACATCCACGAGAACTGCGTGAAGTACGGTACAGAGCCCGATGGTTATGTAAACTACGTAAAGGGTGCCAACGTAGCCGGATTTATGAAAGTTGCTAAGGCTATGATGGCTCAGGGAATTGTGTAAGTAATTCAACCATAGCAAACATATCTGTAAAGCCTCAGCTTGGCGATTTGCCGGGCTGAGGCTTATTTTTCTACCGCCGAACCATGAATCTCAATTATTTTTCGTATTTTTGCAGATAATTACGAACAGAAACCATGCAACTGAAAGATACCTCATTTGTAGATTTGATGCTGAACCGCATCTGCAACGTTTTGCTAATCGCCAACCCATATGATGCTTTCATGTTGGAAGATGACGGTCGAGTAGATGAGAAGATATTCTCGGAATACGCACGTCTGGGACTTCGCTTCCCTCCCCGATTCATTCAGGTTGCCAGTAAGGAAGAAGCAGAAAGACAGATGGCTGGCGGCAACATAGACCTCGTTATCTGTATGCCTGCCGCTGAGGATAACAGCGTATTCGACATTGCCCGTTCCATCAAACAACTATACGTCAACATTCCCATTGTTGTACTGACCCCGTTCAGCCATGGTATCACCAAACGAATGCAGAACGAAGACCTTTCCGTCTTCGAATATGTATTCTGTTGGTTAGGCAATACGGAACTGTTGCTGTCCATCATAAAACTGATGGAGGACCGAATGAATCTGGAACACGACATCAGAAGTGCCGGTGTACAGATGATTCTGGTGGTAGAAGACAGCATCCGATTCTACAGCAGTATCTTGCCAAGCCTTTACAACTTTGTCTTGCAGCAAAGTCTTGAGTTCGCAACAGAGGCTTTGAATACCAGTCTGGAGACACTGCGTATGCGTGGTCGTCCAAAAATTGTACTGGCCCGAAACTACGAAGAGGCATGGCTCTTATACAGCAGGTTTGCGAACAACACATTGGGAGTTATCAGCGACTGCCGTTTCCCCTTGACACCAGACACGGAGAAAGATGAAGATGCCGGCTTTAAATTGCTGAGTGCCATTCGCGCAAATGATCCATACATCCCTCTTATTTTGAACTCATCTGAGACAGAAAAAGCTAAGTTGGCCGACAAGTGCCATGCACACTTCATCGACAAGAACTCCAAGAAAATGGCTGTCGACCTTCGTAGCCTTGTACAGCGTTTCTTCGGCTTTGGCGATTTTGTATTCCGCAACCCGGATACCATGGAGGAAGTGGTTCGTATACACAACCTGAAGGACCTGCAGAACAACATCATGACAGTTCCTGCCCGAAGCCTCCTTTACCACATCAGTCATAATAATGTTAGTAGATGGTTGGCCAGTCGTGCCCTCTTCCCTATCTCGGAGTTCCTCAAGAATATTACTTGGGACAACCTGCAGGACGTAGACGCACACCGCCAGATTATCCTGGATGCCATTGTAGCCTACAGAAGGATGAAGAATCAGGGCGTTGTAGCTGTTTTCCAGCGCGAACGCTTTGACCAGTATTCTAACTTTGCCCGTATTGGCGATGGAAGTTTGGGTGGAAAAGGCCGTGGATTGGCCTTCATTGACCACATCCTCATGCGGCATACCGACCTTAACGAATATCCGGGGGCACAGGTGCGTATTCCCAAGACTGTTGTCCTATGTACCGATATATTTGATGAGTTCATGGATACCAATGAACTCTACCAAATAGCACTGAGCGACCTTCCAGACGAGGTTATTCTGCAGCATTTCCTTCGTTCGCGTTTGCCTATGCGATTATTAGGCGACCTGGAAGCCTTCCTCTCTGTTGTAAGTACACCTATCGCCATCCGAAGCAGTAGTTTGCTGGAAGATTCGCACTACCAGCCTTTTGCCGGCGTCTATTCTACATATATGATTCCATATAGCACAGACAAGTACGAACGACTCTCTATGCTTGCCGGAGCCATAAAAGCAGTCTACGCCAGCGTCTTCTATCAAGGGAGCAAAGATTACATGACGGCTACCAGCAACGTCATCGACCAAGAGAAGATGGCTGTAATCTTGCAAGAAGTGGTTGGCGAACAGCATGGAAATCGTTTCTATCCTGTCATAAGCGGTGTAGCACGCAGTATCAACTATTACCCTATTGGCGACGAGAAGGCTGAAGAAGGTACTGTTTCTCTGGCAATGGGACTGGGTAAATACATTGTAGACGGCGGTGTCAGTCTTAGAGTCTGCCCCTATCATCCGCATCAGGTTTTGCAGATGAGCGAGATGGAGATTGCCCTTCGTGACACACAGACACACTTCCTTGCTCTTAGGACTAAGGAGGAGGAAGGCGACAAGGAATTCAAGGTAGACGATGGATTCAATCTGGTAAAGGTCCCTGTACGTGAAGCCGAACAAGACGGAACCCTACAGTGGATATCTTCCACCTTCGACCCCTACGACCAGTGCATTTACGACGGCTACTACGAGGGTAAAAACCGTAAGATTGTATCCTTTGCCGGTGTACTGAAACACGAGGTGTTCCCCTTGCCGGAAATTATGCAGAAAGTTCTGCGCTATGGTCAGAATGAGATGAAAAGACCAGTAGAGATTGAATTTGCCGTAAACCTGCATGCCGACAAAACGGGCGAATTCTATATGCTTCAGATACGTCCCATGGTCGACAATCGCATGGAGCTTAACGAAGATATTACAGAGATTCCCGACGAAGAGTGTCTGCTACGCTCTCATAACGCTATCGGACAGGGAATCTTTACAGAAATCAGGGATGTTGTATACGTCAAGACAGACGGCTACACGCCAAGTATGAACTACGAGATTGCCGAGGAAATAGAACGCATCAACCGTTCTTTCCTCAACACCAGTAAACTACCGAACGTCAATGACGAGAATGCACAACAGGGACAAAACTATGTATTAATAGGTCCGGGTAGATGGGGCAGCAGTGATCCATGGTTAGGCATCCCCGTTAAATGGCCACACATCAGTGCCTCCCAGATTATCATTGAGGCCGGATTGGACAACTATCAGGTTGATCCCAGCCAAGGCACACACTTCTTCCAGAACCTGACGTCACTGGGTGTTTGCTATCTTACCATAGATGCCTTTCGTGGCGATGGCATTTACCGCCAGGATATCCTCAACCAGCTTCCTGCCGTAGAGGAGACCAAGCATGTACGTCATGTCCGTTTCCCCAAACCGTTGACTATAAAAGTGGATGGATTCAAAAAAGAAGCGGTGGTTCTTCAGAACGATAAGATATAAATTATGGATTTCTTTACTTTCCTTAGCGATTTTCTTTGGACTTATGTGGTGATAACCATGCTGGTAGGTTGTGCCCTGTATTTTACATGGAACCTGCAAGCTGTTCAGTTTACACACATAAGAGAGATGTTCCGTAGTCTTATCACCCCCTCCACCCCACCAGAGAAACAGGCTGACAAGAAACAAAAGAAGATTTCTTCCTTCCAAGCCTTTGCCGTAAGTCTATCAAGCCGTGTAGGAACAGGCAATCTGGCCGGAGTAGCCAGCGCCATCTTTGTAGGCGGTCCCGGTGCAGTATTCTGGATGTGGGTGATGGCACTATTGGGAGCCAGCACAGCATTCATGGAAGCCACTTTGGCTCAGCTTTTCAAACGTAAAGGCGAAGATAGTTTCTATGGTGGTCCGGCTTACTATATGCAACATGGATTGGGAAAAAGATGGATGGGCGTTATTTTCGCCTGCTTCATCATATATGGCTTCGGCCTTGCCAACCAGATTGTACAGAGCAACACCCTTTGCGACGCTATGAACGAAGCGTTTGCCATCGGAACGGACAAAGCAGCCTGGATACTTACAGGGTTTACATTGTTGATTATCTTTGGTGGCATCCAGCGCATTGCACACTTCTCTGCTATGGTAGTTCCCTTTATGGCGGTAGGGTATCTGATTCTGGCTATTGCAATCCTGATTATGAATATCCAACAGGTTCCGGCCATGCTGGCTCTTATAGTGAAAAGCGCCTTCGGCTGGCATCAGGTAGCGGGAGGAACCGTAGGAATGGCCATCATGCAAGGTGTCAAACGAGGGCTGTTCAGTAACGAGGCCGGAGAGGGAAGCGCCCCGAATGCAGCAGCTACAGCAACCATTACACATCCCGTGAAACAGGGATTTCTGCAAAGTCTTGGTGTATTCACAGACACACTGGTTATCTGTACCTGCACGGCTTTCATTATTCTCCTTAGTGGCATCTACACACAGGCTGACGGCATTATCCTCACCTCACGCGCTATGGAACACCATTTGGGGTCTATGGGAGCCTGGTACCTGACAGTAGCTATCTTTCTGTTTGCCTATAGCACCATTATCGCGAACTACTTCTATGGTGAGACAAATATACGTTTTATCTGCGACAAGCCTTGGACCATCTTTGTATTCCGTCTACTAAGCGGTGTTGTCGTATTCCTGGGCGGCTACATGACATTACAACAGGCATGGAGCATTGTTGATTTTGCCATGGCACTGATGACCATACTGAACCTAATAGCCGTAATATGGCTTAGCAAATATGGTTTCCGCCTGCTTCAGGACTACCTGCAGCAACGTAAAGAAGGCAAAGACCCTGTATTCCGTAAGGATATGTTCCCAGATGCCGACATAGAAGGATGGGATTAGCCCCCTCCTACTCCCCCTTTGGGGGAGAGGGGATGGTTGATAGTTGATAGGCGAGAGTTGACAGTTTAAGGAGATTCAGAGTAATCAGAGTAATCAGAATAATCGGAGTAATCAGATAATAATAGAATGATAACAGAACCCAATAATACAGGAAAGGTATTTCTTATAGCTGGCAGTGAGCCTTTGGGGAGCGCTGGCGTTCAGGCTGACATCAAGGCCATTACACGCTGTGGCGGATGGGCTGCCGCGGCCCTTACTTGCATAGTGGATGAGGATGTTAACCAGATAAAAGGTATTCACCACCTGCCCACAGACCTCATCGTATCACAAGCTGAATCGTTCCTCAGTACCGTAGGTGCTGACTGCATTAAAACAGGGGTACTACCCAGCGCAGAAATCATAAACGGAGTGGCAGGTGTACTCAGAAAATACAACCAGCAGCCCATCCTCATAGACCCCGTCATCGTCAACTTTGCCGGTGAGCAGTTAGTGAGCGACGAAGCCATCCTGGCCTATAAAGAGCAGCTATTCCCCTTAGCAACCATTATCACGCCCAACTTCCGTGAGGCCGAATTCCTACTAGGGCATAAACTGCAGGATATCGAGGCAGATCTGCGCTGGCTCAGCCATTGGGGATGTTCCGTCATTGTAAAAAGCGTTGACGAAGGAAAATACCTGGTGGACTATCTTTACGACAAGACCACAGATTCCGTAACACCCCACCCCAAGAAAAAACTGGAACTTACCGACCGCAACGGCACTGGTGACACGCTGGCCTCTGCCATAGCCACCAATCTGGCCAAGGGTGAAGACCTGCAGACTGCTGTATCACGTGCCGAGGCCTATATGAACTACTTCCTGGCTGGTCCTCGCTACTATATCAGCGTAGGAAAGTAGGCAAAATACAAAACAAATAATAAAAGTTTCTATAACATGAAATTTCAGACTATTATTGCAGTGATGGCATTGGCTATCATGTTTGTAGCATGCTCAGATAATGGAGACAACCCCGTTGTTCCAGAAGAAAAGTCATCGGGCATTGACATCAACAATCTGGATCCATCGGTACGGCCTGCCGATGATTTCTACCAGTACGCCAATGGAGGATGGATGGCGAAAAATCCCCTACCCGCTGCCTACTCGCGCTATGGCACCTTCGATAAACTTATCGAGGAGAACAACAAACGCATCAAGGGTATTCTGGATGGCATGCAGAGTGGCGGCTATGCCGAAGGTTCAATGGAACAGAAACTGAGCGACCTCTACCAACTGGCGATGGACAACGGAAGACGCAACCAGGAAGGTGTGCAGCCGCTGATGGGCCTAATCCACCAACTGGAACAGGCAACCACCAGCGAGGAGCTCTTCCAGATACACCTGCAACTGGTACCGCAGGGCGATGCTGGCTTTATAAAAGCCATTTTTGAAGCCGACGAGAAGAACGCCACGCAGAACATCCTGAAAGTGAAACAGGGAGGAATAGCGCTCAATCAGAAGGAGTATTACCTGAATACCGATGCTGCAACCACCAATATCCGTGAAGCCTATAAGCAGAACATCGTAAAGATGATGCAACTCTTTGGCTTCACAGAAGAGCAGGCTACACAGAAGATGACGAACATCATGCGTCTGGAAACCGAACTGGCCCAGGTGAGCCGCTCGGAAACCGAACTACGTGACCCAATGGCTAACTATAACAAGATGACACTCGCCCAGTTCGAGGCCAGTTACCCCCACGTGCAGTTGGAGAAAGTGGTGAACGCAATGGGCGCTCAGTCGGCCTACTTTCAGGAACTGGTGGTAGGTCAACCTGAATTCCTTGCAGGAGCTGAACAACTCCTCGCCACTATGACCGTCGACGAATATCGCGACTATCTGGAGTGGAAACAGATTGTGGCTTCAGCCCAATATCTGGACGACAAGTGCGAGGCCACTTATTTCGAGTTCTTCGGCAAAGTGCTGTCGGGCCGTCAGGAGGACTACCCCCTGTGGCAACGTGTTATGCAGCAGATGGAGAATCAGATGGGCGAAGCCTTAGGAAAGTTATATGTTGCACAATACTTCCCCGCTACTGCCAAGGAGCGTATGCTACAACTGGTAAATAACCTACAGGCGGCACTCCGCGAGCGCTTCGACGCGCAGGACTGGATGAGCGATGCCACAAAAGCTGCGGCAAAGGACAAACTGAATGCCTTCATAATAAAAGTGGGATATCCCGATAAATGGACAGACATAAGCGGCCTCACCATCGACCCGCAGAAATCGTACTACGACAATGTCGTAACGTGCCTATGCTTTTGGAACGCCTATAAGATAGATAAGAATGCCGGCAAGCCTGTAGACCGAACAGTTTGGCAAATGACACCACAGACGGTGAATGCTTACTACGATCCCACGACCAACGAAATCTGCTTCCCAGCAGGTATTCTGCAATACCCCTTCTTCGACATGGAAGCTGACGACGCCTTCAACTACGGTGGCATAGGTGTGGTAATCGGGCACGAAATGACTCACGGATTCGACGATCAGGGACACCTGTACGACAAGGACGGCAACATGAAGAACTGGTGGACGCCAGAGGACGAGGCGAAATTCAAGGCAAAAGCCGACATGTTTGCAGACTTCTTCGATAACATCCTTGTACTACCCGACCTCCATGCCAACGGACGTATGACCTTAGGCGAGAATCTGGCAGATCATGGTGGACTACAGGTATCATGGACGGCCTATAAGAAAGCTACGAAGGATAATCCGCTGCCCACCATCGACGGCCTGACTGCCGACCAGCGCTTCTTCCTGGCTGATGCCGGAGTATGGGCACAGAATATTACTGAGGCTGAAATTCGTCACCGTACTGTAAGCGATGTTCACTCTCTGGGCCGCTGGCGCGTGAATGGTGCCTTCCCACACATAGATGCTTGGTATGACACCTACGGCGTGAAAGAGGGCGACAAAATGTACCTTCCTAAAGACAAACGCCTGGAACTTTGGTAAATTCCAGGCGACTGACTTATTCAAGCAGCAAGCTTATCGAACGATTATCTTCTTGCCATCTTTGATATACAGACCCTTGCGGGCAATCTGGTGGTTTAGTCTGCGGCCTTGCAGGTCGTAGACATTGCCAGTATTCTGTTCATTATCAACCATAGTTGCATTAATGCCTGTTGCATCCAGTTCCTCTACATTGTCGTCAAAGAACTCCTTCCAGCAAACAGCAGATTTGTAGGCATCGCGCGTTCCTACAGGATAGAAGAGTATCATATTGGCAGCAGATAATCCGCCAAAAATCCAACCATCACAAACAGGAGGTACTGGACCGAAACAAGAGACGCTAGTCAACTTTGTGCCGTTAAAGGCTAAACTACCAATAGTCTCAACAGAAGGAGGTATGGCAATAGAAATGATTGAACTACAGTCGTTGAAGGCCGTTTCCCCGATGGTTTTCAACGAAGAAGGGAATCTCGCGTGTTTCAGGGCATAACAACGCCAGAAAGCACTCTTGCCGATTTCTTCCAAAGACTCAGGCAGGTTGATATCCTCCAAAATGTCGCAAGAACTGAAGGCGTCAATGCCGATACGGGTAATCATGGCGCCCAACCGGACATCCTTCAGCACTTTACAGCCATTGAACATCTGGTTCTGAACTTCTGTAGCATAGCCAGAAACAGAGGCTTTCTTCAGCGTGGGATGATTGCTGATGAAGTTACCATACCAGTCGTACCCGGCAATATAGTTACGCCCTATATATAAGGTGGCAAGATTGCGGAAATCATCAAATACGCGACAGGGCAGTTGGATAGCATTGGGCGAGTCCTCCAGTTTTAAGGAAGTAACACCATTGCAGCCTCCAAAGGCACTCATACCAATAGACTGAACAGAGGCAGGAATGGTGAAAGAAGTCAATGCTGAACAGTTGCGGAATGCTTCCTGACCAATGGTCCTCAGCTTAGATGGCAACTTCAGGTCAGGCATTACAAAACAATCATTAAATGCGCGCTTTCCTATTTCTTCTACGCCATCGGGGATTTTTATCTCGCTCAGCAGTTCACAGCCGTCAAATGCAATATCACCGATAGACGTGATGTTCTTGCTGAGATTGACTTTCTTCAGTGACTTACAGCCAAGTAACTCGTGCTTCTGAATCTCTGTCACATAGTCGCCAAAGGTGATTTCCTCCACGTGACTGCGTGCAAAGAGGTTAATCTCATAATCCATAGAGGCACCAATGGTCGGACAAATGTGGTTACGACCCACGTAGGCCTTCTTCAGCAACGGCTGGTCGGAGAACATGCTCGACATCACGGATACACCTCCGCGCCCAGCATGAAGTACATTGGGAGAATCCTCGATAGTCACCTGCTCTAATGCATCCCAAGCGTTGAAGGCAGCTCTGCCGATGCTGTCCACCGACGCAGGAATAGTCAGTTCCTTCACGTTAGGACACTGTAGGAAGGCTTCGTCATGAATAATCTTGATGGTGTTAGGCAATTTGACAGATGTGATATCGCACCTGAAGAAAGCACCCTTGCCAATGGCTGTAACCTTCTTTCCGTCGAATTCCTCAGGAATCACGATGTCGCCCGTATAACTGCAACAAGTACCAAAATGAAGATTGCCTGTTGGTCCGTGCCAACGTTCACCTGCATGAGTAATGGTCAGCGTACCATCTTCATTCTCATAATAGTAGAAGCCACCTGTGGCACCCTCCGGAAGGTAAGTAATGTCATCGACCATCAAGCCAAAGATGTCATAGGAGATGTGTCGGATAGCGAAGTATTTGGTGCCCATGGGCAGACCGACGGTAACTTTTTCCCAGTCAAGACTCGAAGCCTCACGCACTGGTCCCACAATCTTGAAGTTGGCAAGGTCGAGGATATCGCTAGAGGAGGCCAGCACCTCGTACTTCTCTGCGCCGTATTTATCAGCGATTTCCCTGACGTAGAAACAAATCTCCTGTGCAGCACCCGACAGCGCTGGGGAAATGAGCCAGTGGTCAGTAGTTGCAGGAACACTTTTCTCGACTGGACAAATTGAAAGCATGCACTGCTCTCCGCTATGAGACACACCAGAATCGTATGAGGGTGTTGTCTTAGCGAAGTTAAAAGGCATCCATGCCATAGGTTCAAACTTGTTAGGATATTCACGATGTTCAATACCATATACGTGCATACCATTACCGTCATATACAATCCATTTACCAAAAATTCCAGCGTGCTGTGTATCAGTGATGCCTGCAAGATTGAATGAGGGGAAAACAGACTCGTCATCGAAAGTCTCGGTTACAGCTCCGTCGGCCCAGGCTCCTATACTCAGGACCGTCAGAAAGAACAATGTAAGTAGTCTCTTCGTCATAGTTGTAACGTTTTTAATTATGTTTTTGGGGGGTTGACTTCCATTCTGTAGGGGTCATACCAGTATATTCCTTGAAGTAGCGGGTCATGGTTTTGTCGTTGGTGAAGCCTGACTCAATAGCCACAGTGGAAATCTTCATTCCCGGATGTTCCATCAACAGGCGCTTGGCGTGCTCCACGCGATATTCGTTGACAAACTGTGTAAATGAACAACCTCTTTCCGCTCTTATACAATCGGAAATGTAACGGATGTTAGTGTCGAGAGCTGATGCAATGTCGGAGACTTTAAGACCTTGTTGAAGGTAGAGCTGTTGACCGTCCATCAGGTCGCAGATACGCTGCATCAACTGTTCGTTCCCCTTTGTAGTCGCCTCCGATTGTTCCTCTGGCTTGGCCTGCAGCCGTGGCTTTCTGCGACTTAGCACATAGGCAACCGCAACGGATATGAACAACGCAATAGCCAACAACCACCAGAGCCAACCGCTGATAGCCGCCGACGTCGCGGAACCGTCATCATTGAAGCGCAGCAGCCAAACGGATGCCGCTGGCGAGAAATTGCTGTTCGGCTCTACACCCACGCCGCCTGTCAACATCAGATTACCTTCGGCAGTCAGCACGGGTATGGTCAGCATACCGGCATCGGGCAACGGGTCGGTATGATAGAGGGAAAGGGGGGCTGGCGTCTTGGAGTAATCGATGCATAGCACGTACAGACGGCTTGTCTCGTCGAAACCCATCACATAGCCACGCTGGTGCTGACGGTCAGCATAGACAGGCGTGATGTATTTGATGCTGCCCCACTGGCTTTGCATCGGGACAGGCGTCAAAGTGGGCAACGGAGTGAATACGGTGTCGCGAACATCAATGATAGCCAGTTGGCCGTCCTTGTTTTCTACAGGCATCAGGTAACGGAACAGGCCCTTCGCCTCGTCGCCAATAAAACTGTCACCGCTATGTTGTACGAGGTCGTACTGTAAGGGTTTCCAGTTGTCAAACAATTCGTTGCGGAAAGGTTCGCCGTATAGTCTGTCGACGATGATGGTGTCGATGGGGTTGCCGCGATAATCGTAGCCGGCCACCATCAATGCGTTGCCATTTGAGGTACGGAACACGTGAGGCAGACTGCGCGACTGGGCGACAGACTTGATATGCGAGAACGTCGCCTTGCCGTCGAAAATCTCAATGGCATCGTCGGCATACCAGTTGCCGGCAATCATCACGCGTCCGCTATCGAGTTCCACAGCAGCACCAGAGACACGTTTCTTGTCGAGACAGCCAAAACCGTTGAACTGATGGGTCACGGGGTCGTACAGTTCTACCTCGTAACTCTGGCCGATACCGAGATTGTCCTTAAAACCGCCTGCCAACAGCACCTTCCCGGACTTCATTACGATTGAAATACCGCCATCGTGGTTATAGACGGTCTGTAATAAGTGCCATTCGCCGTCTTTCAAATACTCTGCCGTTGGAGTCAACACAAAACCAGAGGTATGGCCACCCACCACCGTCACCTCGCCATTCACCAGAATGGCCGAGTGGCCGCTACGGGGAATGTTCATATCGGGCAGCCTTTCTGCCTCAATCTTGATAAAAGGACAATTCACCTTGTCTACGCCATCGGCTGTCGACTTCGAAGTCATCAGCAGGGTTATGAACAATAGAATAAGGTGAAAGCGATGTCTCATACTTTTCAATTATATATTAATTCTTGGGTACAAAGATAGACAAAAAGCCGTCAGAAAAACAAGTTATAGCAATAAATATCCGACAATTTCTGAAATTGACGGACTATTTCTGTTTTTGGGTAATATTTTAATAAAACAAGCCGCCCACTCTGTTATTCTCAAACAGAATGGGCGGTGAAGGATTATGGAATGCAGCTAGGGGTTAGTCTTCCCAAATCTGCCAATCGTCATTTTCCTTGGTCAATACTTCCGAATCGTCTGCCTTTCCATCATCTATGATAGAAACAGCTATCATCTGTACATAGTCAGCGTGAAGCTGCTCAATGGCGGGTTTGATATAATTCTTCATATTATAGCCCCTCCCATCCTCCCCACAAAGGGGGAGGTGACAAATGAGGGTATGGGTCATGGGTTACTTTAATATCTTTTTACCGTTCACAATATTTACACCCTTCTGCATCTTGCTCAGTCGCTGACCAGCTATGTTATAGATAACGTCGTTAGAGTCCTTAAGGTCATTAAGGTCCTTAATACCTGTGGCATCCTCACTGAAGAAGTAGGCCTTAACATCAGATGCAGGAGCTTCCAAATAAGCACGGAAAGCGTTAATAGTGGGCTTTACATCAGCTACACAATAGAAACCGGTAACACCGTTCTGGTTCTGCAGTACATATGAACCTTCTTCGGCAGCTGTTGACTTGTATATTCCGCGGAGTACACCTTCTGCCAGTTTAGATGAAGTGGCTGGCACAGCAACGTTTGTGGCTGCAAGAACCAACAGGCCCTCGCCCTGAACCAGAACAGGTCTGTTAGCGCTGACACTGGTGACAGCACTCAGATTAACAGTCGTACCGGTTACAGAAGTAGCTTTTGAGATGGTAAAATCAGCAGGAACAGTTGCCTCGAAGGGGAGAATCAGTGTTCTGTATGAATCTACCTGTGTCATATATGAAGCATTGGCAGCTGTGAATGCATAGGGTGCACCAAAGTCAGAACCATCCGTCAGAACCAAGTTCTCGCAAACGCCATTATTGATGATATTGGTACCGGTGATACCAGACTCAGGAGAAACGGTAACCAGCAGGTTAGAACCGTCGGGCATACTGCCAGCCAAGGCATTAGCTTCGAAAGTGTAGTTGCTCAGGTCTATGGATGTAGCTTTTTCGCTCAGCGCCTCAGATACCAGATTCTCAACGTCTGCAGGATAAACAACACCCAGCATCTTCTGACGGAAGTCTGCAATATCCTTTGCACTCAGACCTAACTCCTTGTGACAGTAAGTGTAGAACTTATCTGTCAATGTTTCGCCGTCAAGGGTATTGATGTATTCTAAGATACCGTCTATGTTCTCCTTATATCGGTAGGTTTCATAATAAGAGAAGGTCGTAAGCTCATAATCCTTGTATAGATCACTTACATTAACACCTAGCAGACCTTCGAGAATAACACCTAGTGTACCTGTACGGTCAGCACCAATGTGGCAGTGGAAATAGACAGGCTTGTCATTCTTCACACAGTCGAAGACAAACTCCAGATCCTGCTTGTAGAGGTCCTTGCAGTTTTGCATGCCGCTCTCGTAGTAGTCTTCGTTGGTAATACGTTTATAGACAACATCCTCGCCCAAAGGAGACTGTGTGATGTAAGCAGACTCCCAATCAATACGGAGGTCAAGTTCTGCCTTCATGCCAACTGCACGGAGAGCTGCAATTCCCTCTGGTGTAAGCTGATATTCGCCATTCCATTCTGCACCACGATAGATGAATCCATACTTGATAGGCTTGCCACTGGCTGTTGCCCAACCACCCAGGTCACGTACATTACCGGTACCCTGAGCATAGATCTGACGGAGCTGGCCGCTTGTAGTGAAGCTAGAGTTAATGATCTCTGTAGGATTACCATCAACGGTTGCTGTTACCTTATAATAATAGGTCTGGTTGGGAAGAAGGTTGTAAATCTCGTAGTGAGCATCACTCATGCCGACTTCTGCAGTGAAAGCATCAGAGAAGTCTGCATTAAGGCTCCATGTGATTGTTTGAGTCGTAGCAGATTCGTTCTGAGACCAGAAGATGGTTGCGGGTTCGGGAATGTCACGACGTGCAGGAGGAGCTACATTGTAAGTCTTAATCTTTGTTTCCTCTGTGCCTTCGTATGTAACCTCAGCCATATACTCTCTTACACGGATATTTTCAATGTTAAAGTCCTGTGCGAATGTACCGCTCTGTACAGGGTGGAAGCGCCACCAGGTTCTATTGTTCTCATCGGTATAGTCGTCGCTGACATTTACATAGCCGCTGGATTGTCCATAAAGATTGCTTGCCGTTCCTTCGACAAGGCTTTGCATCAAGAACTTGCCACCGCTGAGCCATGTGATAATCTGCTCATTTTCGAAGGTGGAGGTGGACAGAACCCAACCATCGGCATCGGGAGCACCGAAGTAGTACGTTGTCTCTTCGTTGGCTGCCCTGACAATCCAGTTGCTGCCTTTGCGCGTGAGCTTGAAGCAGAACCTAGTGTCGGATGCATCGAAAGTCTTTACATCGACATAGCCGTCGGTGCCGGTTCGTATGTACTTGTTGTTGTACAAGCCTTCGATATAGTAGTAGCCCTCGTTAAGAGGATTAATAGAAAGACCATCTACTGCAACAATCATTTGGAGGAGAGCATCGTTACGTTGCTGGGCCGTTGCATTCTCGTCAAGAGCACCGGCAACTGCCAAAGCATCCTTGACTGCTTTTACACTAGCAGATGTGTAGAAACCAGGATCAGTACCAACTTCCTCATCACCAGGTAGCATGGCGCTATAAGTCAGGATAGCGTTCTGAAGCTCTTCGTTTGTCATATCCTGTACCAAATCAGGAACGATTTTGTAACAGTTCCAGTGATAATCGGTCTTGTAATCGATATAGACGGAGGGATAGACGTGTATGGTGGAAGCGAAGTCATTGTCAAAGGTATAGATGTCGGGTACCTCAGGTTTCGTGTCGCAAATCATATAAACATCATAGGCACCGGAAGCGCGCCAGAACACCCATTTACCCCATTTTTTGGATGACTCATTTCCATTCACGGTAATCTTAGTCAATTTGCTATTGTTTGCCATAGCGTATTTACCCGTTGTCGTAAGGGATTTGGGCAGAGTAATCTCGGTAATGTTTGTCTCGTAGATGGCTTCCTCGCCGATGGAGACTATACCTTCCGGTAGGGTGATGGAGGTAATATTCGCCTTGCGGAAAGCATAACTGTCAATACCAGTAACGTTATAGGTTTTGCCTTCATAGGTAACCTGTGAAGGAATGACGAAATCGCCTGTATAGGTGTTTGGATTACTGGACCCCGGCTGACCCTCGGTGGCATAGGTTATGCTAACTTCGTTTTCTGCTGTCTGCGTATACTTGATATCATCAACGGTAAAGTCGATGAATTCTGCACCGACGGGAAGAATGGTGTGCATACCCCACCACTTGTCTGCCTTGTAAGTGTCAACCAACTCTGGCTTCACGTATATCTTTGAAGCGTGAGAATCATCAAAGGTATATTCATCGGGCAGTGTAGGCATTGCATCGCAGACCATATAGACATCATAGCCGCCTGAAGAACGCCAAAATACCCACTGCCCCCATGTGCTACCGCCTCCACTCTCGCCGATGTGGATGGTCTTCAGTTTCGAGTTCTGTCCAATAGCATATTGGGCGAGCGACGTCACACTGTTTGGAACGGTGATTTCTGTGATGTCTGTCTTACAGATAGCCTCTTTGCCGATTGATATTAAACCTTCTGGCAGGCTGATAGAGGTAATGGTAGCGCTACGGAAAGCCTTCTTGCCGATGGCAGTAACGTTGTAAGTTACATCATCCACAGTGACAGTAGCAGGGATGACGACGCTACCCGTGTAGTTGTTCGGATTACTTGAGCCAGGCTCGCTGCCGTTGTCTGTGGAATACGTAACAGTTGCTGTATTTCCATCAAGGATGTACTTGATGCCGTCAACAGTCACTGTTGTTTGTGCTGACAGACTTATTGCCACCAGCACCACTGAAAAAAATGATAAGATTTTCTTCATGAAAATTTGATAGTTTAAGTAAATTAAAAAAAAATGTGTGTTGTTAATGTATTTTACATATAAGACAAAATTCTAATACAAAAAAAATACCACTTCGATGTTTTTTTTGATAAAAAAAGAAAAATTGTTTAAGGAACTGTCTCGGTAGTACGTTCTAACCAGCCCAGCCACGGGCTGTTCTACATGACTCCGGAGAGATTGACTTCCAGTCCATCCCAGCCCAGCCACGGGCTGTTCTACATGAAAGAGAGGAATATCCCAAACGAAAGTAAACTTTCTTTCTAGGATTTTCCTCTCTTTCATGTGACTCCGGAGGGATTCTAACCCTCGACCTTCAGAACCGGAATCTGACGCTCTATACAGCTAAGCTACGGAGCCATTGATTACTTAAAAGCAGTGCAAAGGTACAATAAATCAGAGAAAAACGGAACGAAATTCCAAAATTTCTCATTCCTTACTGCAGATATTGCTTAAAGTGCTGTGTTATCTGACGGAACAGATGCACTCGGGTATTGCCACCACTAATGCCATGATTACGATTGGTATAAGTAAGCTGGCGGAAATCTTTGTCGGCCTGAACCAAGGCCTCGGTATATTCTGCTACATTGCGGAAATGAACGTTATCGTCGGCAGAACCATGGCAAATAAGCAGATGACCGCTCAACTGACGGGCTCTGCCTATGGGGCTGACATTATAGCCATCGCCATTCTCGTTGGGTGTACGCATGTAGCGCTCTGTGTAGACACTGTCGTAGTAACGCCAGTCTGTTGGAGGAGCTACAGCTACACCTGCGGCAAAGACTGGACGTCCCTCGCTCATACTCATCAGCGTATTGAAACCACCAAAGCTCCAACCCCAGATACCAATATGCTCTTTGTCAACGTATGGCAATGTACCCAGATAGATAGCAGCCTCTACCTGATCATGGCTCTCCAACTGGCCTAATTTCAGATAGGTACACTGCTCGAAATCACGTCCACGACCACCCGTACCTCGTCCGTCCACACAAACGCAGATAAAGCCCTGCTGACAAAGATACTGCTCATAGAGCGATCCGCCCATATTGCCGGCATTCCAGCTATCTACTACCTGCTGACTGCCGGGACCACTGTACTGGTGCATGATAACAGGGTATTTCTTGCTTGGAGAGAAGTTAGCGGGCAATACCATAAAACCGTTCAGTTCAACACCATCCTGCGTCTTGAAGGTAAAGAACTTACGCTCGCCCAGGTTCAGGGCAGACAGTTTCTGCTTCAGTTCGGCATTATCCTCCAATGTTTTCAATGTCTTGCCGCTGGCATCGCAAAGGGTAGTTACATAAGGGGTATTCAGATTGCTATACACATTCATGTAATAACGCAAGCCTTGGCTGAAAACAGCACGGTTGGTACCGCGTTGCTGGCTCAGCTTTGTCACCTTGCCTTTGGCATCGGCCTTATAAACAGTACGGCAAAGCGGACTTTCCTCTGTGCTGGCATAATAGGTGGTTCCCGACTTTGCATCATAACCATAGAAGTCTGTCACTACGAAGTTACCCTTTGTCAGTTGACGACGCATCGTACCAGTCAGATCATACAGGTACAGATGGTTGAAGCCACTGCGTTCGCTCATCATAATGAAGCCGCCATCCTGCACCTCAAAGTTCTTGTAGACTTCCTCGGTAATATATTTATCGGCTTGTTCGCGCACAATCACACGACACTCTGTACTGCGGGGATTAGCCAAATATATATCCAGGCAGTCCTGATGGCGGTTATTGGTAAGAATAAGCAACTTTTCGGGGTCTTTGGTAAAGAAGATGCGAGGCACATAACCATCCTCGGGAATAGGCAGTTGCATCTTACGGATTACACGACTCTTAATATCGAAGCTGTGCACACTTACCACACTGTTTTTGGCACCAGCCACTGGATATTTATAATCATACGAGCCGGGGTACTGGGCATAATCTTTGCGCTCGGGTTTCAGTCCTTTGTACATTGGAAAACTGAACATGGGCACCTCGCTCTCGTCATAACGAATCCACGCAATCATTGTATTGTCCTCGTTGAAGTCAAAGGCACGGCTAAAAGAGAATTCCTCCTCGTTCACCCAGTCGGGCTTACCGTTTATCACTTCATTGAACTTACCATCCTTGGTAATCTGACTCTCGCTATTGTTAAACAGCAGCTTCACAAGAAACAGGTTACCCTCGCGTACGAAAGCAACCATATTGCCGTCGCGACTCCACAGAGGAACTTCCTGAGGACCGCCGTCGCTCAATCTGGCCACGGTACGATTCTTTACATTATATATATAATACTGGGCTGTACGACTGTGACGGTAAATGCTCTTTGTCTCTGTTCGCAACAGGATATTCTGCTCGTTAGGGCTCATGATAAAACCATCTATGCGAGGCAGTTGGATACGGGTCTTTATGTTATCAGCATCAAAGATAATCCCCGTCTGCTCACCTGTGCGGAAACTCATACGCAAAATCTTCTTACCATCATCACTCATCCGACTATAGCTTTCGCCATCCATCATAGGATTCACACCATAAATCTGCTTGGCATAGTAGGCACCATGGCAGAGTTCGTTTAGTTTAATTTCACCTGCGGCACGCAAACCGCAAGCCAAGCTTAATACAGCGACCAAAAATAATATACGCTTCATGCAGTTTTTATAATGATTGTTTTTGTAATTTTTGCAATTTAGGCCTCAAAGTTACGACTTTTTTTTCAAAAAACATCAGTTATTTCACTCATTTCACTCTTTTTATATAATTTTGCATTATGAAATACATAGAATTCGGTCCTTGGCTACAAAAACAGCTGGGAACAAAGGTACAAAAGATATCCGTCAATGCCGGTTTCACCTGTCCCAACAGAGACGGAACCATAGGTCGTGGCGGTTGCACCTTCTGCAACAACCAGACTTTTAACCCCGAGTACTGCCAACCCAACAAGAGCATCACTCAGCAGCTTCAAGAAGGCAAGGAATTCTTTGCCCGCAAGTACCCCAGCATGAAATACCTGGCATACTTTCAGGCCTATACCAACACCTACGGAGAGTTGGAACACCTGAAAGAGATGTACGAGGAAGCCCTAAGTGTGCCAGATGTAGTGGGACTGGTCATAGGCACACGGCCCGACTGTATGCCCCCTGCCCTACTGGATTACCTTACGGAACTGAACCGCCACACCTTTTTGATTATAGAGTATGGAATAGAGAGTGCCAACGAAAATACCCTGCTACGCATTAACCGTGGTCACACCTTTGCCCTTTCAGCTCAGGTAATCCGTCAGACTGCTGCCTGTGGCATCCGCGTGGGTGCCCATATTATTCTGGGATTTCCGTGGGAAAGCCGAGAAGAACTGATGCGCCAGGCCGACGAGATTGCCCGTCTGCCTCTTACCACCCTGAAACTGCACCAACTGCAGATTATCAAAGGCACAGCACTGGCAGATGAATACCTGCAACATCCATGGCCAGTTCCTACGGCACAAGACTATATAGAATTGGTCCTAGAATATATCTCTCACCTACCCTCCACCCTTGTCTTGGAGAGGTTCGTCAGTCAGAGTCCCCCAGAATTCGTAATTGCACCCCAGTGGGGCCTTAAGAACTATGAATTTACCAACCTGGTAAAACTGGCTCTTTCACGAAAATAAAAGAAACGGATAGACACATCACACAGCAAATAAAATATTGAGCTCTCCTTGCCATATAACGCCAACCGACATATGACAGGAGAGCTCAATATTATTATCAATGCAAAGAAGCTTGTTCTTTACTCAAACACCAGACACTACTTACGAAGTACCTTTCGGCCATTATTTATGTACAGGCCAGACTGAGTAGGCTCGACACTGACGCGTATACCACTCAAGCCATACCAAGCATCCTTCTCTTCAAGTGAGGGCTTTGAGGTGGGTACCTCTATACCGTCAATCTCATCCTGTGACAATGGCTCAGTGGTGAAGGTGGAAACTGCAGACCAATTGGTATTCTGTTCCCCTGTAGTACCCTGCACCTGCCATTCATAGGTTGTTCCAGGAGTCAGATCTGTAAGAACCAAGCTTGGAGTTGATGTAGTTACGGTCTTCCAGTCACTGGCATAGAGTGCTATATCATCTAAAGCCAGGAAATCCTTGCCCTCATCTATCAGGCGGAAGGCAATATAACCTTTCTTACCTGCATATTTGCTCAGGTCAACCTTAATCTCTTCCCACTGATACATCAGGGTACCATGACCAGGTTCGGCAACCTTTTCAAAAGCATTTGGAACGCATTCTGTGGTAGATACCCAAATCTCATAATGCTCATGCTTTGTTCCATCATCCATCAGCCAATAGCTGAGCACGCCACCCAAATCGACTTGGGGCGAGATAAGCCAGTTATCGACCTTATAGGCTGTCTGTGCAGCATAATCCAAACTTCTACCGAATGCCACATATTTTCCACTATGAGCATGCAAGTAAGTACCATCATTAAAGAAAGTGACCTTCCAATTGGTAGCAGAATTGCCTCCCTCGTTATGAACGCCCCAATTTACCTTCTCACCATCAAATGTCTCAAGGAAATAAGGCAGAGGACGGTAGCGAACGGTATATGTGTCTGAGTTACCATCCCATTGCAGAGTAGCTTCCTCCTTAGAAACTTCCGTTGTATCAACCTCAGGGGTATAGGTACCATATTCTTCCATTGTAAAGTAATCTACGTACACAGGACTGCTGTTCTCGACATACTTGATGGCCATGTATTTGGATTTACCTTTTGTTTCAAACTCAATATGGCCCCAACTTTTAAACAACGTCTCTGGCACATCAGACCATGAGAAAGCCGAAAGGTCTGCTGTGGTGTTGGACAGACCAATTTGCAACTTAACAGGTTGGTCAGATGTTCCTTTCAGGTAGATTTTTGTCTTCTGAGTGGCACGACAATTCAACTCGGGTGTAATCAAGTATTGAGCATGGTTGCTGGCAACAAACTTAAAACTGCTCTTTCCCTCGTAGCATTCCTCTTGGGAAAGGCCAGAACCTGACTGAAGATCGGCTACCGTCCAGTCACACAAGCTATTTTCGAAACGGAACTTGTATGGCATAGCTTTGGGGGTGTCCATATGGGCTGCAAAATATGTTTTTCCATCAGCAGCAGTAAAGGGATCATCCCATACATTCTTCACTTCCTTGGCGCTAACGGGCTGGGCTACAAGACTGGAAATCAGATTAGCCGCGGGAGCCGTCTGACTGTAAGTGTTCAAATAGAAGACATCTTCTGTAATGGCAGTTGGCTTACCATCAGACCATTTACAGGCAACAGGACTATATCGACCATTCTTTTCGGGCTTTATCTCTCCGCTAACCATACAGTTGCGCAGGTTCAGTGTAGCATTGTCACACCATCCTATCAGGCCAGCCGCATAGTTCTGGAAACCGCTTACAGAACCGTTAAAGACACATCCCTCCATAGTCAACTTGCCACTGCCCGCATGGCCGACAATACCACCGGCATAGGCAGGAGATTTAACGGTTGTATTGACCACACAGTTCTGAATGGTTGTACTGTCACCGCGACATACACCCACCAGACCACTGGCATGTCCGTTTCCAGTAGTAGAACATATAATAGAACCCGAGGTCTTAACACCATGAATAGTGGCACCCTTTACATAGCGGAAAGGTGCCGCAAAGTCATCTGCAGTAATCAAGTTAAGCTGAATCTCCCTACCACAACCCACAAAGATACCGGTGAAGGGGTGATCCGCAGTTCCCACCATCTCAGAAGTCGAAATATTACAAGCCAAACCTACCACTTTATCAGCTTTCAGGCCATTTGCCACATCCACAGCAAAGACATGCCAGTCATCACCATTCTTTATTATATAGGGATTTTGCGCGGTTCCCTCACCTGTCAAATCAGGGATTGCCTGTTTATAGCTAACGTGCATATAAATATACTGGCCGCCAGCATTTTCATTCAGGTCATAACCATCACCAGATCCGTTTTTAGGTTCAGCGCCCTTTTGAGTAGAATTAAAGGATATGCCGCTTACCACGTTTTGGTCAGAAAAATATTCCCTTGTATAGTACAAGTGAATGGCATCACTATTTACGCCCGTTCCACTATTCAGATCTCCCTTCTGGCTCACGAAATGCGTACCACCAACATATGGCGTAAGTTCAAATTTACACCCCTCTACATCCATTTCGTCCGGATAGGGCCAAGACCCACCCTTGAGGTAAAAGCCTGTGATAAATCTACGGTTAATACCATCAGAACGCTGCGTCTTGTAGAGTAGATAAACATAGTCACCACCTGCCCCGGCATTCAGGTCTTTGTCGATTAAAGTCCATCCCTTCGACTTGTAGGAATTAATAAGATTTTCTGTCTCAGATTTACTTCCACCAATTAACATTACGTCACTGATGTAATCTGTAGCCATCGTCTGCGATGCACAGAGTACCAAAGGGAACAACAAAGCAAGCACCCTCCGGGTAATTTTTGTGTAAAATTCTTTCATATTATTACTATCTAACACCTATTAACACCTATGGTATGTATTTTTCCGCTGCGAAAATACGAAAAAAAAAGAAACAAGCAAAGAAAGATAAGAAAAATTTCTTTATAAAGCATCAAAATGCAACCACAACATGGTTCTGCTGCACAAGAAGTACCTCAGGGTTACCTCAGGGTTACCTCAGGGTTACCTCAGGGTTACCTCTAGGTTCCAAAGCATGACAAAAACGCGCCCAAGCAGTACCTCATGTGTACCTCACGTTTACCTCATGTTTACCTCGTGCAACTAAAGGCATGCGTCACTTTTTTTCATATAGAAAGATGCACAATCTTATATTTTTGTAAGATTATTGGCAGAAACACATAGATTCGTTGTGAAATTAAACGAAAGAAAACGGAAAAATTATTGTTGTATCAGAATCTATTTGTATATTTGCACTAGAAAAGTTAACAAATTTATTTCTTTGTAGTATGAAAACATTGAATGCGCTACTTGTGTCGCTCATATTTATGATGCCCCTTTCGCTGTTAGCGGAAGTGAATATCATTCCCCAGCCCACTCGTGTTACAGAAAAGGTAGGGTCGTTTGTTTTGAAACCATGTGCTACCATAGCATACAATAACAAGAGCCTGCTGCCCGCAGCGGAATACCTGCGCGAGAAACTGCACCCTGCTACAGGTTACGAGCTGCCCATCCGAAAAGGCAAGAAGGCTGATATCGTACTGAGTCTGAACGCACAATGCCAAACTGGTGCCGAGGGTTACAAACTGACGGCCACCACCAGCGGCATCCTGATTGAGGCAGCCAGTTATCGCGGCATCGTGCACGGCATAGCATCACTACGCCAATTGCTACCCTATCAGATAGAAGAAACGACCCTGCAGCCCTACGTTACATGGATGGTGCCTGCTGTTGAAATAGAGGACACGCCCAACTTTGAATGGCGTGGCATGATGTTAGATCCCGTACGTCACTTTTTCACTGTAGAAGAGACAAAACGTTTTCTTGACATCATGGCACTGTATAAATTCAGCAAGTTCCATTGGCACTTGGTAGATTCTCAGGGCTGGCGTCTGGAGATTAAGCAGTACCCCCTTCTCACTGACGACAGCGGTTTCCGCAACCCTGCCGATGAGCATTGGGACAGACGCTGCAACGAGATAGCAAAGAATGACAACAACCCTCGCATGACAGTGCCCATGACGGCAGATCGTACCCGTATGCGTGGCGATGTGCTGGAATATGGTGGCTATTACACACAGGACGAGGTAAGAGACCTTGTGGAATATGCCTTGGTAAGAGGCATTGACATTGTGCCAGAATTTGACGTTCCCGGTCATAGCTATGCAGCCACAAAGTGCTATCCATGGCTTTCATGCGCAGGCGACGGCCGCGACCCCATCTGCGTGGGTAAGGACACCTCGCTTGAATTCTGCCGCAATGTCTACAAAGAGATTTTCGAACTCTTCCCCTATGACTACGTTGAGATTGGCGGCGATGAGGTAAACCGCTCGGCATGGAAGAAATGCCCCGACTGCCAAAAGCGCATCAAGGACCAGGGCGTAAAGGACGAGGCTGAACTACAGTCATGGTTCACATGCACCATGGAGAAATACTTTAACGAGAACGGCAAGAAGCTGATCGGCTGGGACGAGATTCTGGAAGGTGGCGTAAGCAAGTCGGCTACCGTAAACTGGTGGCGAGGCGACCATACCGATGTGGTACAGCGCTCTACCAGCGGAGGCAACGAGGTTATCCTATGCCCCTTCACCTTCTGCTACTTCGATTATGCCCAAGACAACAACACACTGAAGACTCTCTATACGGGCGACATTGTCCCCACTGACCTCAGTGCTGAGCAGTTGAAACTGATAAAGGGTATGCAGGGCAACATCTGGTGCGAGCGAATCCCTACCGAGGCTCAGATGCAGTATATGGTGTTCCCACGTGCACTGGCTCTGGCGGAGAAAGCCTGGACACCCAGCAACAAGCAGAACTGGGACGGTTTTTACCCTCGACTGCTGAAGCATGTTCTGAGACTGAAAACCATGGGAGTCGAGCAGAGAGAGTTAATTGAGAATTGAGAATTGAACATTGGATATAAAAAAAGCTATGAAAACCAACTGCAAACTATTATCGCTTTTAGCAACAGCTGTCCTATTGGTAGTAGGATGTTCTGAATTCGTAGACGAAAGCAACCGCTACGTTTTCAAAGAAGAAACAATAATCTCCTATATGGAGAAACATGCCGATACTTATTCAGAGTATTTGGATGTTCTAAAGAACACCCCAATCAGCGAGATAAGTTCTTCTACGGTTTATCAGTTACTGACAGCACGCGGAAACTACACTGTATTTGCTCCCACCAACGAGGCTGTACAGCAGTATCTGCAGGACCTGTGCGAGGAAGGTCTAATATCTGAACCTACATGGGACGGATTCCCTAACGAAAACATTCTGGACTCAATCCGCAAGGTTGTTGCCTATAGCAGTATCATAGACGGAGGCGATTATCAGAGCTACCAGACTTACACTTTCCCCAACCAAAACAACGGTGAAATGCAGTTGGGAAACCTCAGAGACCGTAAGTTAACGGTGCGTTATGGAGAGAAGGCTCAAGACAGCATCTATATCAACTACGACTGTCCCATGAGCCTCAAGAACCGTGATATTCCTGCCATTAATGGTGTATTACACCAGATGGAGAAGGTTATAGCTCCGAAGGACATCACAATGGCCGACCTGATGGCCAGCATCCTGGACAAGAAGAAAGAGGGATTCCTGGTGGCATCACGTCTGGCCATGGCATGCGGACTGAAGGACACGTTCAGCGTAATCGAGGACAATAAATACCGCGAGATGTATATGAAGGGACTCATTCCAGACTTTGATGCCAGAGCCTTCGGATGGGTATTCCATGGCGCATCAGGTCATCCGACAGCCTATGCTCCCGAGCACCGCAGATACGGCTTTACCCTCTTTGCGGAAACAGACGATTTCTGGCGTAAGGAAATCGGCAAGGAACCCGATGAGATCACTTGCAAGGATGTGCAGGAATGGGTTCTTACCAATAAACAGTACAGTTCAACCGATGTATTTACTACCGATGAGAACTGGACATCACCCAACAACCTGCTGAACCAATGGTTCACCTACCACGTACTGCCCATGCGCATAGCTGCCAACCGACTGGTATTCCATGTCAACGAGTTGGGTTACAACATGAACACGAAGCAGCTAACCATTCCCGTATACGAGTTCTATGCTACAATGGGAAAACGCAGATTGCTGAAGATATTCGAGAGTAAGGAGAGCGAAGGTATCTTCCTGAACCGTTTCCCCAATCTGGACAACGGACGAAGGGGTACATACCACGAACTATCCTGTGATCCGGACAAAGTGGGTTGTCACATAGACAACTATTCAGAAAACGTATTGGTATATCAGGCCTTAAACGGAATGATTTATGGTATAGACAAGCCTCTGTCTTATACCGACGAGGTACGCGAGAATTTAGCCAAGGGCCGTATCCGCTTTGATGCCATGAGTCTCTTCCCCGAGGCAATGACAAACGATATCCGCAAGAAAGTCAGCGAGGATCCTCGCAATCAGTTTGTTCACTTCCCGCCCAACACCACATACAGGTATCTGGACGATATGGATATGAACGACGAGACACACTTTGTTTATCTGAACAGCTACAAATATGACTGGTGTAACAATCAGGCCGATGAACTGAAAGCCGAGGGGCATTACGAGATTACCATTAAGTTGCCCCCCGTACCACGCAAGGGTACCTATGAGTTGCGCTATCGTGTACTGCCCAATGGTGACCGCGGTATTGTGCAGTTCTACTTTGGCACCGACAAGGAGCGTCTGGCACCAACTGGCATTCCTGTTGACCTGACCAAAGCGGGAACCGACTCTCACTACGGATATGAGCCTGACACAGAAGATGAATTCCACAACATAGAAGTGGACAAGCATATGCGTAACAACAACCGTATGAGAGGCGAGATGAGTGTGAGCAACAGTGCTGGTCCATGTCGTACAGGTAGTCCTAATAACCTGCGCCACATTCTGGTACGTCAGACGCTGGATCCCGACAAGACATACTACCTACGCCTGAAGTCTGTACTCGACTCTAATAAAAAAGAGATGTATATGGACTATCTGGAATGGTGTGCCAAGGAAATATACGATAATCCCATAGAGCCAGAGGATATCTGGTAAGTCAGTTAATAGATTAGAAGTCCCTTTCATCTCCCCCAAGGGGGAGAGAAAGAAGGGATATGAAATTTGAGAAATAACAATGAAAAATAGAACCATATTCCTGACACTATTGTGTCTTTTACCGAGTCTTAGGACAACAAGCCAAACTATTGTCTTAAAGAACAACACACCATTACAACGCCACGAAGTGGTGGAGGTGGATAATCTAAATAAAGATCCTCAATTGGTTCTGTTCGATGCTTTCGACGTTGAGCAACCCTACCAATGGACGTACGATGGTAAGTTATTGCTTTTTGCCAGCATACGGCCATTCGGAACTGCAACATATATTCTGAAACCCGGTAAGCCTTCGGAGATGAAACCATACGTGTTTACCAAACATTATCCTGAGCGGCTTGATGATATCATGATTGAGAATGACCGCACGGCTTATCGTTTCTATGGCCCTGCCCTTCAGCGTTCGGGACAGCAAGGATATGGCATAGATATATGGCTGAAGAATACGCCCGACATGATTGTTGACAATATCTATAAACTGGAGTATTCGCGCCACCCCGAGATTTCTGCCCTGAAAAAGCAAGGCAAACAGCGTGAAGCCGAATTGCTGACTACCCTTACAAGTTACCACCTGAACCATGGTATGGGTATGGACTGCTACAACGTCGGTCCTACGCTGGGTTGTGGAACACCATCCATTATAGTTGGAGATTCGCTTCTCTTTCCCTGGTGCTACGATACATATAAGGTACTCGACCGAGGTCCCCTGCGTGTGACGGTTCAACTGGACTTTGCCCCCACGGATCGCGGTACCCTCGGCAATGTTACAGAACATCGCATCGTGACACTCGACCGCGGTTCTAACTTCTGCCAGATGAAGGTTTGGTACACTGGACTAAAAAAACCAGCCGACATAGCGTCAGGTTTTGTAATTCATGCTGCCGATACCACCGGTGTGGTAGTGGAACGCGACTTTATGCATTATGCTGACCCTACAAGCGATCCCGAGCGTTACAACTGTCAGATATACGTAGCCGCACTCTTCCCTGGTGGTATAGACACTACAAAGCAGCTGATGTACAAGCAGCCAACTAATGGAAACGCGGGTCATGCCGTGGGCATTCATCAGAAATTACGCAATAACGAACCTTTTACCTACTATTTCGGTTCCGCCTGGAGCCAATACGACGTGCACAGTCAGAACGAATGGCAGCAACGCATCACCAGTTTCATGCAGGCCTGCCAACATCCGGTGGACGTATCAATTTACGGCAATCCAGTTCTCCCGGACTACCATGCTGACCCTGAGGTGCTATATTCCCAAAATACGGGTCGTTTCTACATCTACCCCACTACCGACGGTTATGCTGGTTGGGGCGGATATAGCTTCGATGTTTTTTCGTCCACCGACCTTGTTCACTTCCGCAACGAAGGAACAATTCTTAATTTGGCAGCAGGTGGTGATGCACCGTGGGCATCAGGTAACGCCTGGGCTCCATGTATCGAGGAGAAAAAAATAGACGGACAGTGGAAGTATTTTTTCTACTTCAGTGCACATAACCCAGCCCTCAATAAGAAAACGTTAGGTGTAGCTGTTGCAAATTCCCCAACAGGACCTTTCAAAGTTTCTGAAAAGCCTCTGTTCACCACAACATCTGGCGGTCAGATGATAGACTCGGATGTATTTACAGATCCCGTCAGTGGGCAGACGTATCTGTATTACGGAAACGGCCATCTGCACTACCGATTACTCTCTGATGACATGATGAGCGTAAGTGAAGAGGAATACACCATAACGCCACAAGGAGGTTCGTTAGCGGACTACGCTTTCCGAGAAGGCGTATATGTATTCTATAGAAAAGGGCTTTACTATTTCCTGTGGAGTGTTGACGATACAGGTGCCAAGAACTACCACGTTGCTTACGGTACCAGTACGTCACCACAAGGCCCTATCAAAGTGGCAGAGAAACCCATCGTCATTATCCAGAACCCCGAGGAGGAAATCTATGGAACGGGGCATAACTCAATAGTCAACATACCGGGAACAGACGAGTGGTACATCGTCTATCACCGCATCAACAAGAATTATCTGAATAACGGCCCCGGCTTCCACCGTGAAGTGTGCATAGACCGTTTGACTTTTGCAAAGGACGGCACCATCAATCAAGTGCAGCCCACCCACAAAGGTATAAAGCCGATAACAATCCTTTCCAAGAAGTAGAAGCTGGGAGAACGCCTATTCCTCTCCCGCTTCACATCACGTAAACATTTCGCCCGTCCACGATATTCAATCATTTCTGCAAGGTGTTAAGGCGCTGCCCTTGGAGGTTATAGATAGAATGGTCACTTACCTCTGAGTTCTTGCTTCTTATTCTTCTATTCCTGTTGTGTTTGAAATGTCTGTACAGCTAGTACAGAAGTTCTGTACTGCCAGTACAAGAGTTTTGTACTGATGATACAGAAGATGTGTACTGATGATACAGAAGATGTGTACGACAATAAGACGACTGTTCTCAATAGAAGAACGAGTAACTATTCTTCTGATTAACAACGTCGGAACATAGATACTGGCTTCTACATCTACGGCAACGTTTATGCCGGCTACACCCACTGGCTTCATCCTAAAACGCCATAAAGCCAAAGGACTGCTGGTACGACAATTCTTATTTCTCCGTTATTCTGTAACTCATTAAGTCGGGATCAAACTGAATTCCATCAGCCCGAATAAAACGCGTAAGTTCACCATTCTGAGACAGTTCGGCAGGCTTTCCTATTACCACTTCACCGGGATACATAATCCACAAACGGTCGCTAAGCTGAAGGGCCAGTTCAACATCGTGTGTACTGAGGAAAATAATCTTCTGCATATCATGAGCCAAACGACGCAGAAGGCGTAGCATCTCTACCTTGCTGGGAAAATCCAGAAAAGCTGTGGGTTCGTCCAACAGAACGACGGGTGTCTGCTGAGCCAGCACCTTGGCTATCATCACCTTTTGGCGTTCACCATCGCTAAGAGTGTTAAACATACGATGCTCTAAAGCCGTAATACCCGCCAGTTTCATTGCCTCTGAAACGAACTTATTGTCCTCATCCGTAAGGCGGCCCCAGAAACCAGTATACGGACTACGGCCCATGCTTACCATATCACGGACGGACATATTCTGTACATCTGGACGCTCGGTAAGCACTACACCTATAAGACGGCTAAGCTGTGCATTAGACAACTTGCTCAACACCTGACCCTCCAAGATCATCTCGCCCTGCAGGGGAGGCAAAAAAGTGGAAAGAGTACGCAACAGGGTACTCTTCCCCACTCCATTGGAACCCAGGAGGCTGGTAAGCTCCCCGGGTATCAATGTAGCGTTAATATCACTGGTTACGATCCTGTCGCCGTAACCCGTGGTTAAATGATTTAACTGTAACTGCATTTATTCGTAGCTTGTACAGAACTTATAGCCCAGACGACGATACATCTGCTGCATAGCAGGAAGACGCTTACAGAAGTCCTCGTAGTTCTTTGCATCGGGCTGAAGCCACTGCACCTCGCACATAGCAGCCAGACGGGGCAACAACATGTACATAGCATGGTCGGGGCTGACAACATACTCTGTCCACAGATTACACTGGGCACCAATTATGAACTTACCCTCTTCGGGTGTCAACTCAGCAGGAACAGGCTCCATGCTATATACCTTACTTAAGGGCAGATAGCCACCGATGGCCAAAGGCTGCGCGTTCTGATTCTTGAGCTGATAGTAGTCGATGTAGCAGTTGTCGGTAGGAGTCATGATAACGCGGTGATGCTGACGTGCTGCCTCTATACCGCCCTTGTATCCGCGCCAAGACATAACTGTAGCGTTCTCGCTAAGACCGCCTTCCAGCGTCTCGTCCCAACCGATAATCTCACGCCCTTTCTCGGCCAAGAAGCGTTCCATTTCCTTATTAATATAGGTCTGCAGTTCGGCCTCCTTCTCTAAGCCCAGTTCCTTCATCTTAGCCTGACACTTGGGGCACTTCTGCCAACGGGTACGCGGACTCTCATCGCCACCGATATGGATAAACTTGCTGGGGAAAACATCGCAAAGCTCTGAGAATACTTTCTTCAGGAAGTCCAATGTCTTGGGATTACCGGCACAAAGCACATCATGTGAGATACCCCACTGACACCACACATTGTAAGGGCCGCCTGTACATCCCAATTCGGGATAAACACTAAGCGCAGCCACCATATGACCGGGAAGGTCAATCTCGGGAATGACAGTGATGTAACGTTCTGCTGCATAAGCAACAATGTCCTTTATCTGATTTTGGGTGTAGTAACCCTCCTCGGGTGTATCATCGAAGAGTGTATTGTCGCCATCTCTCAGTCCCAGATTCTTACCAAGGATGGTGTGGGGACGATAGCTAGCCTTCTTGGCTAATTCTGGAAGTGCCTTCACCTCGAAACGCCAACCCTGATCGTCGGTAAAATGCCAATGGAACTGGTTCACTCCATGAAGAGCCAGAATGTCGATATACTTCTTTATGAACTCCACGGGAAAGAAATGACGGGCACAGTCCAACATGGTACCGCGATAGCTATATCGGGGCTCATCGGTAATAGTCACATAGGGCAAACGGATGGTATCACCCTTCTCGCCCTCTATGCTCTTTCGTAGAGTCTGGATACCATAGAAAACGCCACTCTCACTGGCACCCTGAATGCTGATACCATTCTTATTAATGGTAATAGTATAAGCATCAGGATTGGGATTCTGCAAACCCAAAGAAATCTGCATAATGGCTTTCGACTTCTTGGAAGCTACTTCGGGAATCACACCCAGATACTCCTGCGCAAACTGAGCGTTACGCAACATCTTGGCATTCTCTGCCGGATAGGCAACGCCCTGCCCTTTAATGAGCAAAACCACATTGCCTCCGGGCAACATATTAACAGAACGAGGTAAAGGAATAACCTGATAAGTCACGCTGGCGTGAGCGAAGATAGCCAATGTAGCGGCTACGAAGAATGTTGATAGTCTTTTCATAATAGTTTGTTATAATTTGTATTTAAAGATTGTCTATAGACTAAGGTCTAAAGTCTAATGTCTCTTCAGTATCACATACAATATCACCGGCGCACCAATGAGCGGAGTTATTACATTCACTGGGATGATGCTACCACTACTGGGCATCGTGCAAATGAGGTTACAGAGCAACGTCAAACAGGCACCCATAAGCATAGAGCCTGGAAGCAAGACCCTGTGCTGGCTGGTACGTAGTGTCATACGGGCAATATGCGGAACAGCCAGACCTAGAAAAGAAATGGGACCGCAGAAAGCTGTGGTAGTTGCAGTGAGCAAACCTGTACAGAGCAACAGCCAATTGCGGGTCATATGTACGTTGACACCCAAATTGGTGGCATAACGTTCACCCAAAAGTATCGCATCCAGAGGCTTTACCAACAGGACTGCCGCAAACAATCCCAGCAAAATCAATAGGAAGAAAAGCGGCAGGCGATCCATACTGACACCGCTAAAGTTTCCCATACCCCAGACAATGTAGTTGTGTACACCCTCTTCAGTAGCACTGTAGTTAAGCAAAGATATGATGGAACCGGTAACATAACTGATGATGACACCCGTTATGAGCAACATAACCTGATTGCGCAAAAGCGACGAAAGCAGGAGCAGCAATAACATAATGCACAAGGCACCCAACATGGCTGCAAGAATCACCAGCATGTAACCACTCACACTAAGGCTGCCCAGCGTTACGGTCCCACCCAACAGCAGCATAACCAAAGCTACACCCAAATTGGCTCCCGCATCGATACCAAGGATGCTGGGACCGGCCAAAGGATTACGAAACAAAGTCTGAAGCATGAGACCGCACGTACTAAGAGACATACCACAAAGTATGGCCGTAAGCATCTGTGGAAAACGACTTTCACGAATGATATATGTCCACTGCGGATGCGCATCGACCTGTCCGCCCAGTAGAATCTGAATTACATCGGCTACAGGAATACGCAACGAACCCCATAGGAGATTGGCCACTGCCAGTAGCAGTAGGACTAACAACAATAATGCAATGATGAATCTTTGTCTCATTCCAAGGGACAAAAATACGCTTTTTTCACATCAACGCCAAGTTCCGGATGCAAAATTTGAATGAGATTACGTAATAAGACGTCGGGATGGAAAGGCGTCTGCTCATAAAAACCACTGCTAAAGGTATCGCAAAGCCATATTTTTGCGGGTATATTCCGTAGGGCAGGAACATCCTGAACAATCTGTTCTCTGCTTTGCGGTCCGTGGTGTTTGATAAGCCAAACCTGAGCCGTCAATGCGCGATCCAACACTCGTTCGATGCTTAGAGCTGTACTACCCGACCCCTCAATATCATGGAACAGATAATCAGCACCTGCATCCCGATACATAATGCCCATAGTGCTATTACCACCAGGTACATACCAATAACCACTTTGTGGTGTCTCGCAAATGAGACGAGGTTTCTGAGCTGTATGAGAAGCTTTTTCCCTGAGTTCGAGATACGAACGCTCCACCTGCCCAAACAGACTGTCTACCAACTCGGCTTTACCAAACAGGCGCCCATAAAATCTGATCCATTCAGCCCTTGCCAGGGGGGTACCTTCCATATATTCAGCACATTCTATAAGGGGAATACCCATACGTTCCAAACGCCCATAGCCGCCACTATTCTCGAAAGGACTTAGCATAATGGCATCTGGCTGCAAATCCATGATGCGCTCCAGGTTGGGTTCCATTCCATTACCCAAGTCTATAATACGTCTTTCCTTAACCCCCTTCTGAACAAAGGGGATATGAATGTATTCTAACTCACAGATACCACCTATACAATCCTGGCAACCTAACTCCATCATTAAGGAGCAATGAACAGAAGTGAAGACACCCACATTCTTAAGGGGTACTACCACTTCACCCTTCCGTCCCTGAGGTTCCTTTACCAAAGTATAGGAGTTCAAGATACGAGTTGTATCCCACGGATTACGAATGGTAACTTGTGTGTATTTAGGATATTCCACAATAGTCAAATTGCGGGCATAACGCATGGAAATGGTGTCTCCTTCCTCATCAGACGACAATGTCCGATTGCCAGTGCATGCAAAAAGAGTAATGAGTAAAAAGAGACCCACCCCCCATCCCCTCCCTTGTAGGGCGGGACGTAAATATAATTGATAAATACTTTTCATTAATTCTCTGTTCATTATTAGGTACTCACTCCCCGCCTTAAGGGCGACTGGGGCGCGTCTTCTACCATTGCGGTTTTATTTCCAAGAAGATTTCAAAATTTCTGCCAGGCATGGGACGCGAGAGAACGGTGACATACTCCGACCCCAGCAGATTATTAACAACGCCCTTAATCGATGCATGTACCCGACGCCATTGGAATGTCTTCTCTAACGAGACATCATTCATATAATAAGGTTTCAGCCGTCCCGTGATATACGAGACCTCGTTACTGGTAGTCGTGAAACGCTCGCTATAGTATGTCCACTGGTATGTCAGCGTCCATGTTCGCCACGAAAGGCGTCCATTCAGGTTAGCCGAATGGCGTGGTACATAAACCAACTGCTTGCCATACGAGGCATCGTTAGCATCCAACATGTCGCTTTTATTAATACTGGGCGTATAGGCATAGTTGCCCGTCAGCGCAATCTTCCAGTGGCGTTTTATCTTCACCTCGGCCGTTGCCATCATCTCGGTGCCGTAATTATGCACCTTCTTCAAGTTCGAGGGTTGCCAATACCCCTTGGCATTGGGCGTCCAGAGTATCCAATCGGTAATATACGAATCAAAGGCCGAAAGATTCATTTTCAGCAAGAAGGACTCAGATTGCAGAAAAGCTTCTATTCCTCCATCATAGGTGAATCCCTGCTCTGGTTTCAGATTAGGATTACCACCTGGTTTGAAATACAGATCGTCCATCGTAGGATAACGATAGTTGCGAGCTACAGAAGCTTTCAGATAAAGACCTTTTTTAAGTTTTCTTTCCGGAGATGCTTTAACAGGAACCTGATATTCAACAAACAAAGCAGGAATAATGGGAACAAAATCATTCTTGTAACATTCCTCCCTGAATACGGCCGACAGGGAGAGATACTTGGTAGGCCGATACTTGGCTGATAGATTTATGTTAAATTCTGCTCTTCCCAGATTATAGTTATCGCCTATATGAAACGGGCTTTTGTCCTCGCTCTTTACGTGGTTGTAATAGAACGATGCATTGGCCGTCAGCAGAAAGGAGGGACGCGGCATCCAGTCGGCATTAGCCTGAAGATATCCCTGATGACTGATACTGCGTGAATGGGTGATATCTGTATTGACAGTCTCGCGTGTAGTGGTATAGTCATAGGCTATATCCTGCCACACGTAACCGGCACGTGCTCCCAGATTCCATGTCTCGAAGGTTTTGTCCCAACTTAACACCCCGCGAATGGCATTCTGCAGATGTTCGTTCTTGAAGTCGGTATTATCCTTATAGTCTACACTAAGGAAAGGCAGTCCGCGCAGACTGTGCGTAAACCAAAGCATGGCACCAAAGCGACCTGCTTGGGGACTGTTGTAATAGACATCTTGTAAAACATGAACATCATCGAAATAGCCACTCTTATTACGTTCTACGGGATGACCTATCTTGTCGTAGTTGGTATATTTAAAATCATTTTTCGAAGTGGAATATACTGCCCTTGTGCTAGTGCTCCAGTGCTCGTTGCCATAGGTAAAACGCAGAAACTGGTCGTATGTACCAAAGGAGCCTATACCTTGTATATACTGAACGGCATAGCCTTGATTAAAAAGCGGCAAGGTTTGCATATCCACGGCTCCGCCCAGTCCTCCGCCTGTAACGGTCAGAGAAGAGGCCCCGTGTAACAGCTTGGCCTGGTCAACAAAGTAAGAAGGGATAGTACTGAAATCCACCGTTCCTATCATGGGCGAGTTAATCTTCATTCCATTCCATAGCACCTGCGTATGACTGGGCGAAGTACCACGGAACTCGGCTGTTGATTCTGTGGCCCGCCCATAACTCTTAATGAAAAGAGTAGAGTGCTGTGTCAGGATGTCAGACATGCTAAGAGCAATATTCTGATGCAACAGCGTAGTATCCAGAACCGTCTGCTGTACACCAGCATCCTTCAGTCTGCGAGTAGCATTAACCTGCACTTCATGTAGCTGATGATCTTGGGCAAGAAGCCCCCCTCCTACTCCTCCTTGTAGGGGGAGAGACATTACAACCCATATAATCAAAAATAACCTTTTCATTTAATTACCCCCTCTCTAGGGAGGGATGGGAAGGGACCCTATTCCAGATGATAATCACTGATGTAATATACCTCGGTACTGATTTCACCCAGATTGGGGGTGGAACCCGTCTGTGCTGTCTGAATCTTTATAAAATCTATGTACTGCAAATCGGCAGGTTTTCCATCCCAAGTACGGGCATTGGAAATCTTGTAATAACCCATCTTACCAGCAGGTCCATCTATAAAGTCACCCAAATTATCAGCATAGCCCCAATCATAAGGCGGAATATCTGAAATACCTTTCTCGTAGGTACTGCGGTCTTTGAGACGAGAACCGAAGAACGTCATCTCGTTTTCTTTTTGCCATGATTGCCAATAGAAGGGTTTCGGATTCCAATAACTCATATAAGGGATATAGCCCGTATCGTTATTGCTATCGCGCCAGCCTATTGCTGACTTGGCTTTCTCAGGATGAAAATAAGTAATAGCATACTCTGTGGTATGATTAGTTGTACCATATTCAGAGCCAGCTAATTCAAACCACTGGTCGTTAGGCAGTCCATCGCCGTTATCATCCTGACTGACCCAGATAATGCCGGGCTCGGACTGATAACTGAAGGGATTACCCTTGATACATAAGTCGTAAGGAGCTCCACCGGCTGGTACACTGTGGTCGAATCCCGCAATGAGATAGCCTCCTTGACCGCCCAGACTTACTGACCACTTACGAGAGAAATGAGCCATGACCGAGTCACAGGCCTGCTCATGCGTACAATTATCAGGATAGCTTTCACCGACAATGATATAACCGTTTACCTGATGTCCGGGAGCCGGCATATACTCATACACACGGTTCACCATTGCCTTACCTGTAGAAGGACGCTTGAAGTTACCTTCTGGAGGACAGACATTGATAATAAAATCCTGTGAACTGCCACTGGCCTCATCCCTTAGGGTAACAGTATGACGTCCCTGAACCGTAGCCGTGAAAACTTCCGATATTTCGACATTCGAACCTGTCATGTAGGCCTTAACCTTGATGGTACGGCCCTGTGCCACGTTTATTTCAGTCCATGGGAATTTCCACCCATTGTGTTCCGGAATCTCGGGATATTCAACCACCTCTTTCTCAACAACGGTTATCTTCACCTCATCATCGACCTTGCCGTAACGGTTAGTAACACAAAGCTGGATAAAGTATTCGCCCGGTTCGTCGATGGTGAACGTGTAGTAGTTATCGTGCCCAACTACCTTATTTTCGAAGGTCCAAGTATAACTGCTTGTCTCGTCCAGATTTTCTATATCGGGTACCAACTGAATGGTTTCGCCTGCCTGAATGGTAAAACGTCCCGAAGACATAGCCCAAGTAATCTTAGGCAGCGGCCCCTCACCACCTTCATCAGGCAAAGGATCTTTGCTACACGAGGCAATAAACACTATCAAGGGTAGAAGAAGATATTTTTTCATTTGAATGCAAAATTATTTGGAGTAATGCCTACCCGGAATTTGTCGAGAAGCGTGCCCTCTGCGCTATAGCGATATACAACGCCACTTTGGCTATAGTCTACAGCATCGGCCACATATATCTCACCGTTGTGGGGATTTACGCCAATTCCATACAGGAAATGCTTGCGTCCGTTGCTTCCCCTCTCAGCCTCGATAAAAGGACGTACTGGGACATGAGGGGCCGTTATTTCCATGCGGTAGACATCATTGTTTATAATATACAAAACAGTTCCTGAAGGATTGGTTGCCAACTTTACATTGGCATTATCAGTATCCAGTGCCTGGTTCTGCTCAATAGTAAGTGTGGTAGCGTCAATACGATAAAGATGTGGAATATTGTCGCCGAAGCTATCGTCGTCCATCTCATATCCACCATCCGTAATTACCCACAACTTACCCCTTGCATCCAACGCCATACTTTTAGGCTGCCAACTGTCGAGAACTATACTATCACATACCTCATCCTTCGTAGTATCGATAACCAGAATCTTGTTAGAATAGCTCCAACAGTTAGTGAACACACGATTATCAAACTGCACCATCTCCTCCGTACTGTTATATCCGAAGGCATCGGGCTGACCCGTTGGGATACTGCCCAAATACTGCATGGTTCGAGGATTAAAAATAGTGATATATGGCGAATAAAGGTCTGTTACATACGCCTTTTCCGATGACAGGAAATGAATGTAACGAGGATTTATCATATGCTCGGTCTGACCCGCAGTCAAACGGCCTTTCACCTTGAACGTTTCTGTATCTAAGGCCCAGATGATGCCGCTGTTCTCCATAGCCACATAGGCCAGTCTACCATACAATTGAATGGATTGGCCCGTGTCGCCCATCTTGGCAGCATTTACACGTTGGAAAACTCCGTTCTGAACTTGCTTAGTTTCCGGATCATAAAAAGACAAGGTACTGTTTCCTGCCTGATAATTGCCTTCACACAGGATGATAACGCCCTTCTTATGCCAATCGTAATCAACGGTTGGACCGTCAGGCTCTGAATTGGAACATGCTGCCATCAGCAACAAGGCCAATAGCAGCATGCATTTTTCTTTAAACTTTATCATTTACATTTAGCACTCACCCAAAATGAGAGAGTGGAAAAAGAGGCTTTATTTAATTACGACATTATCGAAAGCAAAGTACTTGGGAGCCTTCATACCCCAGTCAGATACATCATTTGATTCCATGGTAAACGAGAGAACATCTACCTTACCAAGATCAGACAAATCCACTGTCATCCAGTTAGTAACAAAACCACCATCCTTTGCCAGCGCGATTGTCTTAGTTCCGGTTACAGCGTTACCATTGTAACCTGTTACAATAACATTCACATAGTCGCCCTTATCTACCATAGCCTTGGCATAGCCATCACCATTCTTGATAACACCCAGCAGGTAGGTAGTACCAATAACATCCATTGACTTAACAACGTGTGCCTGATTGTCAGCAAAAAACAATGATGCATCGCAGTATACGACGGCGAAGTTCTTGCTACCATTGCTAACAGGAACTGCCAACTGGTCTGTGTATGAACGAGCCTCGCTGATATTATCGTCAATATAGTTGCTGATAGCAATACCACCCTCAGCAAATCCGTATGTACCACCCCATGCATTGGTCATACCACCGGATAGCTGGGTAGTGACATCACTCCAACCATAGTTTTTAGCGTCAGGACCATACAACAATGGACCATTGTACTGGGGAGCATCAATCAGAGCATCCCAATAAGAACCCTCGAATGTTACAGTCTTAGTTACCTCAGTATCAGTACTGGGATTAAAATTGGAGTCGTCACTGGCACAACCAGTGAACATCATACCTACACAAAGCAGGCTTGCAAAAAAACTGATTTTTTTCATTTTAATATGTTAATTTGGTTTTACTTACGTCCTCGCGTTTTGTTTACCATTTTGACTCTTACTACAGATACTCTGACTCATCCTGTCGGACTTACAGTTGCGGGACAGCTCCAGATTTCCACTGGATTCCTCTGCAGCAAAAACAATGCAAATATAGGGTCTTTTGATGACACCTCCAAATTTACAAAGAAATACTTTCAGATATCCGAGGTGTTTTGCCAAAAGAAATACAATATTATATTAATTAATGTATACGAATGGACATTTATTTTATCATTATTTTCTTTCCGTTCTGAATGTAAAAACCTTTTTTAAATTGCGCATTAATCCTACGGCCGGAGAGATCATAGACGATTCCCTTGTTTTTAGAGACAGTCGAGACGGAAATGAGTGCATCTGTATCATCCTGCAAAACGGGAATCTCGGGAAGCTGAATGAAGGAAGGACGCTGTGCATCAGAGAGACCAGTGGTGAAATACGAACTGAGAGGCGAAAGCGCAGTCTTAATCGTAACATACTGGAAGGCTGTTCCATCGGCATTCAGCAGATAGCAGTCTTTGGGTGTCGATGTCAGGGTGTTTCCACAGAACTTGAAATCTGGCGACGAGACTACCATCTTGTCGCTGCCGGATTTGTAGAACGGCACATCAACCGCACAGAAGACAATAGAACGGCCGGCCATAGTGGAATCAGCAGCAATGATGTATGGTGTAGCACTCCTCAATTCGGTAACAGGAGCAAAGATAACTTCGTCATAGTCTCCCTGTGCAACAAACTCGTAAATCCAGAAATGCTTCAAGCTATCATCGAGGGCAACTGGTATACCATCGACATAGACAGAGTCGGCTTGGAATGGCATTGTAAAGGCATGCCAGCCCGTTCCCTTCTCGTCCTGGGGGAAAGTATAGGTGAAGGAGGCACTGTCTGCCTGGAAACTAACAGGGATAAAATAAGGGTTGTCGCCGACAAGATTAATGCGGGCGGCATGTTTGCCACTTACAACATTTGCATTACTGAGGTTAGTCGGTATTGTCATCCCGTCGGCAAAGGCATAAATTGTATTAGGGTTATTGTTGGTCATCAGACGGACAATCTTTTTGCTACAATCTGCATATACACCACAGACATTACCAGCTGTGGTTACAGTAGTAGTATAGGCTTTGCCCGATACGGAACCGTCATTCTTCCAATTCAGGACACCTTCCTGCATCTCGCATTTATAATCCCATACACCGCCGCCACTAAGCGTTCCGTCCTGGTTGAGATACATAGCCTTGAAATGGTAGTAATAACCATCGCTAAGATTGTCAAAATCATAATTCACAGTGGCTGTCTTACCGACAGGAATATCGACGTTAAACGTACAACTCGAACCGCTGGAAGCCGTGCTGGCACCAGCCTTCTGTTTCCATAACTGAATTTTGACACCTCCGTGGTAATCCTCGGAGCCATTGTTCTTGATGGTTGCCTTTGCAAAGAGTCGTTTGCCATATGCAACATTACCAGTTCCATTAACGACTGAGTAGGAGATAGAAAGGTTAGCCTTAATAGCCGATGACTCTGTCAGAACATCCATAGTACCGTGTCCAATCTCTTTATTACCTTCTTTATCAGAACAGAACCATAAATTATAGGTACCAGTCTCCTCTGGTGTATAGTAGAACGAGAAATCTGCCGTCTCGCCCTTACGGATTGCCACGCGAGCCAAGTTGTCAGTATAAACCTTGTTCTTCGTCTTACTGGCAAAGAGATAAACATCTTTGTAATATTCGTCTGCATTGTTACGGAAAGTCACCACGATCTCTTGTTCTTGGCCCACAATTCGAGGACCACGGAACATTATGGTGTCAATACTGATATCATAAACAGGACTGACAATGCGCATGGATAGTTTGCCGCTTGCATCAACTATAGCCTCGATATATTCATCACGCAGATTGTAGTAGGGTTTCCAATTATCAGAATTCACGGGTTTGCTGGCCGGAGAAAGCTTGTAGATTCCTTCAGGAAGCTTATTCGCCAGAGGGATTGTCTTAACCTGAGTGCCTTTGTTAGGAATGCCAGTAACAGTCAATTTGTTGCTGACAAGCGTGGTACTGCCATCGTCGGCAAGCATAACGATACCCACATTAAAGCTACCCGTGGCACCTGTATTGTTGGTATAAGTGGAACGAACTGAGGTAGCGGCAACAACCACATCGCTGATAGTAAGATAAGTCTTGGCCTTGATATTATCCGGACGGCGAAGACCGATGACTGCCGCCTGGCCTCTGGCATAACCGCCACTGCCACTGGCAGCACCGATACCGCTATTATCACCAGAATTAAGGACTCCGATAAGGAACCAGCCATTGCTGCTACCGCCCCAGCCCCAGTTGACGTGGAAAAGTTGGTCGCCATCGAATCCGTCCAACACGAAGGCATGACCGCCACTGAGTTTAGAACCGCTAAAGGGAACGGGATAGCCCGCAGCTATCTCATTGTAAATCAGATCTTGCCATTCGTCTATGCTGCACTCATCGCGACCGACCCTGTGGCTGCTGTCATCAAAGCCAAAGTACTTGATGACATCATCAACCTTCCAATTAGCGGAAGAGGAACCGCCATAACTCATCTTTACAGCCTGTCCGCAATAGCGCATCAGGTTAGCCACCGCTGTATCCTGTGCCGTATGGGCATGACTCTCACTACAGCTATACGTGTCACACATATTGTCCCAATCAATCTTGGCACCACGAGGTACGGCAGGGAAGGTGACGGTCTTCTTCGTTCCATCCTTCAGCGTATAGGACTTGGTGTAGGCAGGAATTTGTGTTTTAATCTGATCGGGGAACCTGTGAAAGTTGATAACCTGTGCCCATGCCGTAGCGATACAGCCTGCAGCCGGACGCGCCTGAGTACCATCCTCCTTGTAGTACTTCTCGATGGTAAGGTTGTAGGGCAGTCCCTGGTTCCAGCGGGTAGTAAGAATCTCCGGAATGCTGTGTTTGGTTCCTTTTATTTTGCTTCTTCTAAGGACAGAGGAATTAGGATTAATATCATTGTCGATGACATACTTTATCTCTTCGGCATACCCATCAAGCCATGCACGCATATTATCGGGGATGGTCTCAGGATCAAACGAGCCTTGTTCGACATATCCCAGAATAGGTTCCACACGGTCGTCACCAGATACGATGACATAACCGCCGTTACCTCCGGCATTGAAGACATAGTAGTAAGCTTCCTCCTCTCCCTGGGAGGAAACAGCACTTCTGCGCGCAGCCTTGAAAGGCTTTTGGGCGGTGTTCACAGTTTTACCTTTGCCCATCATATAAGATTGAGCCGTGTAAAGTGCAGACTGCTTGCTAACGGGTTCGGCCGTTACCATGAAAGCAAAGGACAACAGGATGAATGACAATGTGAGTCTTTTCATATTATTAGTTCTCTTTTCTAAAATAAGGTATCCTTTTCAAAGGAAATGTGTGTTAGTATGTTTATTAAGCATCGCAAAGATACACACTTTTTCCGAATTGGCAACCATATCTTTATAGAAAATTACAAAAAGAAGGCAACAAGTAAGATGCCAACAACAGCCAGCAGTTCGGAATGAAAAGCAATACGGAGGCTGAAATGCATGTCGGCAGTAGTGAGCAAACGGGGATTGGTACCAATAAAAGGCTTAGGAAATAGCTGGCCAAAATAATAGTGCGGTCCGCCAAACTGACAATCAAGAATGCCTGCTAAGGCAGCTTCCGGATACCCGCTATTGGGGGAAGCATGGCAGGGGCCATATTTGTATACAAAATGGAAGAGTCTACCCCACCCTCTCCTAGGGAGGGGTGAAGATACAATGCCCTTCTCTCCCTCTTTTAGAAGGGGCAAGGGGGAGACCACAATCATCAGCAATGCTGTAAGACGGGCCGGAATGTAGTTGGCAATATCATCTATGCGGGCCGCCCAACATCCGAAGTCCTTATAGCGTTCGGAACGATAACCAATCATGGAATCAAGCGTGTTAACCATCTTGTAGGCCATCATGCCGGGAACGCCCAACAAAACAAACCAGAAAAGAGGAGCCACTACGCCGTCCGAGAGATTCTCTGCCAGAGTCTCGAGAGATGCCGTACGTACCTCCTGTTCAGATAGTTCGCCAGTATCACGGCCTACAATCCGAGCCACCTGCCGACGACCAGCATCCAACCCGCTGTCTACGGCTTCGAAAACCATTCTCACCTCCTTACGCAAAGTATGTCCAGCCATACAAAAGAAGATAAGAACTGCTGCCACCCCGGCTCTTCCTAAAGGAGGCATGGCAAACATCACGAACCATGTCACAGCAAAGACTGCGGCTATAAGCATGACAGCTACGAAGGCCCCTTTTACTTTGCGGTGAGAGCCCTGATTCATTTTACGCTCACAAAAAGCAATGGCTTTACCAAACCATACAACAGGATGTGGCAACCATGCCGGATCGCCCAAAACCAAATCAAGCAGCCAACCGACAAGAAGCGGAGCGACAATGGTCCATATAGTTACAGGCATATCCATTCCTCAATGGCACGAATTAGTGTATCATTCTCTGTTTTATCCTGTACGGCAATACGGAAGAAACCATCATCAAGCCCCTGAAAATTACTGGCATCGCGAATAAGCAAACCATGTTCGGTGGCCAGATAGTCCTTCAAGGCAGCAGCCTTACCCATCCTGAGTTTGCAAAGTAGAATATGTGTCTGGGAAGGCCATACATCAACACACCCCAATGCCGTTAGACGTTGGGCCACACGCTGACGTTCCAACATCAAATCATGCAAAGGCAATTGGAACTCGTCGGGATGAGACAGCATATAGAAACCAGCATCTATAGCCATCTGATTCACTGACCATGGCATACGCTGACGACGGACTTCTTCCAACAGGTTCTTATTCCCCGTGATATATCCCAAACGTAACCCGGGAATCGCATATTCCTTGGTCATAGAATGCAACATCAGCACATTGGGATAGTGGCAGCCCTCTTGGACATTCAACAAAGTCTCTTCTGTGAATGGAGCATAGCTGGCATCGACAACAAAAAGAGTCTTGGGATTCTTCTCAATGGCCTGCGCCAAGACTTTCTTATCCATAACAGATCCTGTAGGGTTGTTGGGATTACAGAGCCAAACCAACTGAGAGTTGAAAGAAGAAAGCTGAAAATTATGGATGAAGGATATCTGGTGTTCATGAATCTGACAGGCATCCTGATATTCAGAGAAAGTGGGCACAAGGATGGCAGAGTGACTGCGTCGGAACGTCTGGGCTATCAGGTAAATGGCTTCCGTAGCACCGTTGGTAACGCAAACCTCAGTGGGCTGCAAGCCCAATAACTGGGCAAGAGCATTCTCTAAACGAGTTGGAACAGGTTCAGGATACGAAACCACATTGTCCAACTTATCAGCCAGATAACAAAACAAGCCCTCGTGACAAAAATGATTATAAACATTTGAACTGAAGTTCACCCTAATGTCCTTGTATCTGTAAATATCGTCTCCGTGCCCTTGAATCATCTTAAAAGAATCTGGTAAAGTTTATTCATATCGATGTACTTCCTGACATGCTGTGCCAATAGATTGTACTGTTCATCCTTGAACTGTTCGGGCGTAAGGTCAGGCTTCTTCTCCCCTCTTCCAGCCAAAAGACAATCGATTACGGAGGGATTGTCAAAAAAGCCATGAATATAGGTTCCTATACAATTGTCTTTTACAAGTACCTGTTCTTCTGATGTGCTACGTCCCTGATGAATCTCGTATCCTTTGCAAGGCGCGCCATTGAACTGGAAGGTTACTGCCTGTGTGGTCTTCTCGGATGTCATAATGGTATGAATGGGAAGTAGGCCAAGTCCTGGAAGTTGAGGGATATTGCCTTCCACCCCATCTGGGTCACTGACTGTCTGGCCCAATATCTGATAGCCGCCGCAAATACCGATAATCATCTTACCTTCCTTGTGTGCCTGAATGATAGCACCGGCAATTCCGTCCTTACGTAACAGCAACAAGTCGTCAAGGGTAGACTTGGTGCCAGGAATGATAACAATATCGGCCTGAGACAAGTCCTCGGCGTTATTGGCATAGAACAGATTTATGCGCTCGTCACGTTCCAAAACGTCAAAGTCAGTAAAGTTGCTCATATGACGAAGCAGGACGACAGCAACGTTCAGTCGGGATTTGTCAGATGAAAGACAAGTGTTTTTGTGGGCAAGGCTGACACTATCCTCCTCGTCAATATATATATCATGGAACATTGGCACAACACCCAGGACAGGTACACCACAGATATCCTCCATCATACGACGCCCCTCCTCAAAAAGGCGGATATCGCCACGAAACTTATTGATGATAATACCCTTGATACGCCCCCGGTCCTCGGGAAGCTGTAACATAATGCTGCCATATGCACTGGCAAAAACACCACCACGATCTATATCAGCGACAAGAATGACATCAGCATCGGCCCAACGCGCCATAGGCATATTCACCAGATCGGTACCCCTTAAATTAATCTCTGAAACACTGCCAGCTCCCTCCATAACAATAGGATTGTAACGCTGGCTCAGACGATCGTAAGCAGCATTCACTGCCTGACGAAGTTCCTCCCTACCCTCTTTGCGGAAATAGTCATAAGCCGATCGGTTGCCAACAGGCTTGCCGTTCAGCACCACCTGCGTGGTGTGCTCCGAGTTAGGCTTCAGAAGGATAGGATTCATATCGGTATTGCAGGGTACCCCAGCAGCCTCAGCTTGAACTGCCTGTGCACGTCCAATCTCCAAACCATCAGGCGTAACATAGGAGTTCAAAGCCATATTCTGAGCCTTGAAAGGAGCCGGAGTATAACCATCCTGCAGGAATATACGGCACAAAGCCGTGCAGAGAACACTCTTGCCAACATCTGAACCCGTTCCAACGAGCATTACGGGTCTGAGTCTGTGCTTCTTGTCTTTCATACGATGTGCAAAATTACAAGAAAGGGATGAAATAATCAAATATATTAAGAAAAACACTTCGTTAATATCAACTTATAGGCCGTAAGTCCGAAACACATTTTTATTCGATAAATGAAAAGAAAAGAAGGTTTTCCTTTGCATTTAGCTCACTTTTTCGTACCTTTGCCCCAATTTTTGACACAAAAACATAAATTACACAAGAAAAATGAGCAAACTTGAGAAGCCAACCAACTATAAAGCGCTGCTTGATTTGAAGCAGACTGAGTTGGCTATAAAAAAGATAAAGGATTTTTTCTTAAGTAGCCTTAGCACCGAACTAAGACTACGCAGAGTTACCGCCCCACTCTTCGTTTTAAGAGGTTTGGGACTGAACGACGACCTAAATGGTGTAGAACGCCCCGTAAGCTTCCCCATCAAAGACATGAACGAGGCAACAGCCGAAGTGGTTCACTCACTGGCAAAATGGAAAAGAGTCACATTGGCAGAATACCAGATTGAACCCGGCTTTGGCATTGTAACAGATATGAACGCCATCCGTTCAGACGAAGAAATGGACAACATACACAGCCTGTACGTTGACCAGTGGGACTGGGAGCGTGTGATAAAGGCCGAGAATCGCAACATTGCCTTCCTGAAGAAAATTGTAAATAAGATATACAGTGCTATTCTGCGCACAGAGTTCTTTATCTGTGAAACTTACCCTCAGCTGAAGCCCTTCCTGCCCGAAGACGTATTCTTCATTCACAGCGAAGAGTTAGCAAAGATGTATCCTGGCAAAAGTGCCAAGGAACGCGAGGACCTTATCTGCAAGAAATACGGTGCAGTCTTCATCATGGGTATTGGAGGTAAATTGAGCGACGGCAAGGAACATGACCTGCGTGCCCCCGACTATGATGACTGGAGCACTCCCAACGAGGATGGCTTCCTTGGCCTGAACGGCGACCTGCTGATATGGTATCCCATTCTTGAGCGCAGTATTGAGCTAAGCAGCATGGGTATACGTGTAGACAAGGAAGCACTGGAGCGTCAGTTGAAGATTCAGGGAAAAGAAGAACGCAAAAAGCTATACTTCCACCAGCGCCTTCTGAACGACACATTACCTCTCAGCATCGGCGGCGGTATCGGCCAAAGCCGTTTGTGCATGATACTATTACACAAGGCTCACATTGGCGAGACACAATCCAGCATCTGGCCCGACAGCATGCGCCAGGAGTGTAAAGAAGCAGGAATGACGTTGATTTAGTTTACTCGTTTAGTTAACGAGTTGGTTGTTTTGGTAGATTGGTAGATTAGTTATTTGGGAGATAACTATCAATTGCCAACGGCCAATGACCAATGACCAAAAGAAAGGCTTTAAGGACTTAACATCCTTAAAGCCAGTATTTTAATCAATATTTTATTAACAAAATGTACAACAAACAGACAAGAAAGCCAAAAGCCATCACTTGGAAGCAATTCGCCAACAAGGGCTACTGCGCTTTTGCCAGTCTGAGAAGGGAAGTACGCATTGGCGTGCTGAGCATTGCTACACTGGGTGTTGCTGCCCAGGCCGAGGCTATGGCAAGCACTTCCAGAATGCTAAACCCCGAAACAGAGGAAGCAGAGGACGAACAAGAGATGAGCGAGGTGACCGTAAGCGGCACCATGGCACCGCTGACCCTATTGCAGTCAGCAAGGATTGTTAGTGTACTCAGCCGTCAGGATATCGAACAGGCGGGGGTGCAAAGTATCAACGATCTATTCAAGTTAGCCACAGGCGTGGACGTCCGACAACGTGGTGGCTTTGGTATTCAGACGGACATCAGTATTGATGGTGGCATCTTTGACCAGATTACCCTTTTACTTAACGGTGTCAACATCAGCAATCCCCAAACAGGACATCTTACAGCAGACTTCCCCGTATCCGTCGGTGACATCGAACGCATCGAGATACTGGAGGGTGCAGCCAGTCGTGTCTATGGAGAACAAAGTTTTGGCGGAGCCATCAACATTGTTACCAAACACGACGAAGGCAAGGTGGTTGAAGTAGGCGTTCAAGGCGGCAGTTTCGGCAGCGTAGAAGCGGATGCAAGATTCGGCTTCTGCATAAAAGGTGTCAACAACCGCATCAGCGGTGGTGGAGGCCGAAGCAATGGAGGTACCACCAACAGCGACTGGCGGAAGGGACAGCTTTTCTACCAGGGCGACTACAGCAATGAACAGCTGAGCATTGACTGGCAATTCGGCTTTTCGAAGAAAGCGTACGGTGCTAACACATTCTACAGTGCAGCCTACCCTAATCAGTTTGAGCGAAACGAGCGTTACCTGCTTTCGGTCAGTGCCGAAACGAAGGGAAAGTTTCATTTTACGCCACAGGTGTATTGGAACCGGACATACGACAATTTCGAGCTGATTCGTGATGAGCGTTTTGGCGAGAACTTCCATCAGACGGATGTCTATGGACTAAAAGCCGGTGGGTATTTTCGTTGGATTGGCGGCAAGACTGCCCTGTGCGCAGAATTTCGTCACGAAGGCATCCTAAGCACCAATTTAGGACAGGAATTGAAACCAGAGCAATACGTATCGGTCAGAGGCGAAGACGACATTTTCTATACCAAGCAAGACGACCGAACAACAGTTTCCTTTAACTTGGAACACAACATCCTGCTTAAGCGATGGACTTTGTCTGCAGGTTTACTAACCAGCATGACAACCAGCGTGGATCATACATTCCGATTCTACCCAGGCGTGGATGTTGCCTACCGGCCCAATGGAGCATGGAAGGTATTTTTCTCGTACAACAAGGGATTCCGACTGCCCACCTTCACGGACCTGTATTACAAGAGCGTCACCCTTGAGGGTAACAAGGGACTGAAGCCCGAGAATAATCATTCATTCCAGCTGGGAAGCCAGTTCCGGAAGAACGGATATGCCGGAACGGTACGCGCTTTCTACCACAGGGGCAATAACATGATAGACTGGGTGATGTACTCTCCGGAAGACACCTACCACAGTGCAGCATTCCAGTTGGACAACATGGGTGTGCAGGTGGAAGGACGGTTCGACTTCGATGAGATTACCGGTAAAGATGCATGGATAAAGAATCTGACGTTGGGTTACACACATATCTACCAGAAAAGGAACGACAACACAGAGATTTACAAGAGCAACTATGCAATGGAGTATCTGAGGAACAAGTTCGTGGGGACGCTGCACCATAAAATATGGAACCGCTTGTCAGCAACATGGAGCGTAAGACTACAAGACAGAATGGGAAGTTACATTAAAGCAGGAGAGTTAACAGGCTACAGCACGTATGCCGTCCTCGATCTGAAACTGCAATGGACAGCCCCCCACTACACCATCTTTGCCAAAGGAACTAATATCACCAACAAGGAGTATTACGATTTGGGGAATGTTCCTCAACCTGGTGTTTGGATAATGGCAGGCATAAGGTGGAAGATGTAGAAAAAAGCTAGCTTTTTTATAAATCTTTTTGATAATTTGCAGATTTTGCTTAATTTTGCACAAAATTTAAGTAAAAAGTGAAAAAGATTATCACAATACTATTGGGTGTATGCTTGAGCATCAGTGCTCAGGCATACACTATTGTTATAGATGCAGGACACGGCGGAAAGGACCCCGGGGCCATTGGTTTCTTCAGTAAAGAAAAGAACATCAATTTGGCTGTAGCATTGGAACTGGGACGTCTGATTGAACAAAACTGCGCTAACACCAAGGTTGTCTATACACGCAAGACTGACGTCTTTGTCGAACTGCACGAACGCGCTCAGATTGCCAACCGGGCCAAGGCCGACCTTTTTATCAGCATTCACACCAACAGTACGGCTGCAGGACCCAAGGGAACCACATCATGCGGTACAGAAACCTACACATTAGGTATGCACCGTGCTGCAGAGAATCTGGCCGTCGCCAAACGCGAGAATACCGTTATCACGCTGGAAAGCAACTTCGAACAGAAATACGAAGGATTTGACCCCAAGAGCAGCGAGAGCTACATCATCTTCGAGTTGATGCAAGACCAGAACATGGCTTCAAGCGTCGGATTCGCCAAAGAGATACAGAAACAGTTCAAGGCAACAGCAGGAAGAATAGACAGAGGCGTGCATCAGGCAGGTCTTCTGGTTCTTGCACGCACCAGCATGCCTGCTGTTCTTGTGGAGTTGGGTTATATCAACAATCGTGCTGAAGAGCAATACCTGAATTCAAAAGACGGTGTGGCCGCATTGGCAAAAAGCATTTACAATGCATTCGTTGCATACAAAAAATAGACTAAACAAAGATGAAGAAAGAAGTTAAGATTGGAATTACTGGAATAATAGCCCTTGTGGTATTGTTCCTCGGCATAAACTTTCTGAAGGGAAAAAACCTTTTTTCCTCTACCAGTACCTATTACATCAAGTTCCCCAATGCAAAAGGACTAAGCAAGAGCAGTAACGTGTACGCCGACGGTTACAACGTAGGTGTCGTAAGCGATATTATCTATGACTATGACCATCCGGGTTCCGTTTTAGTAGAGATTAGCACTAACAAAGAACTCCGAATCCCTAAAGGCAGCAGCGCCAAACTGGATGAGGCAGTTTTAGGCGGATGTACCCTGAACATGCTTCTTGCCACAAATCCTACCGACGCATTCCACCCCGGCGATACCATTGAAGGTTCCGACTCACAGGGAATGATGGCAAAAGCTGCCAACATGATGCCACAGGTTGAACAGGTTGTAGCAAGGGTTGACACACTTATTGCAACACTGAACAGGCTGACATCAGATCCCAACCTGCCCCTCATCATTCAGAACGCAGAGCTGATATCAGAGAACCTGAATAAGAGTTCACAGGAGTTAAACAAATTACTCGAGTATAATGTGCCTCAACTCACCAACACGTTCAACAAAGCAGGCGAAAATGTCATCACCTTTACCAACCACCTGAACGAACTGGACTTACAGGCAACATTAGACAGCGTAAACACTACCATCAGCAGCGTTCACCTGCTGATGAACCAGATACAGAGCCCACAAGGCTCGTTAGGCCTGCTCATGAGAGACCCTGCCCTATACAACAATCTGAACCATACAGTTCAGAGTGCAGACAGTCTTGTAACAGACCTGAAAGCGCACCCGAAAAGGTATGTTCACTTCTCTGTCTTCGGAAAGAAAAATTAATGAGTATTTTAATTTAGTTCAAATAAGCAATCCTTTGCATTACATTTCACACATAAACTAATAAGAACATATATTCTTGCAAGTTACATATGTTCTCTATTCAAAAAGTAGTATAAAGGGATTTTTTGCGGACTTGTCTAAAACACAACAAGTTGCACATATGCAAGACGGACAATAAAAAAAACATTCTATTGCTTTTCTTTCGTATCTGTAAAACAGAAAGTTAAGAATCATATCTGCATTTTTATCTAAAATAAGGAATTTTGCCATAAAACGAAAAAGGCATAACTTTGCAATCGCTAAACGACGAAACAACGTTTTACCTAAAAAAGAAAAATGACTACTTCACCACACATATTGTGGGCACAGTGCCAGGATATTTTCCGGAGCAATGTGAATGAGCAACAATATCAGACTTGGTTTACACCTATTAAATTCAAGTCTTACGATGTTGGGGCCAAGGAACTTGTTATATCAACTCCCAGTCAGTTTTTCTATGAGTACCTCGAGTCACATTTCCGTAAGATTATCCACCTTACTATATATAGGGTGTTCGGACAAGATGTGAGTCTGATCTACGAGGTAGAGGTTGTAAGCAATGGTTCCGTAAAGATAGAGAGCGACAATGTTCCTGCTATCGAGAAAACAGAACCCAGCAACCGTCAGGCAAACCTTTCCCCCACCCTTACACAGGCAGTTGGTCCTGCTCAGGACTTGGATTCACAGTTGAACCCCAAGCAGACGTTCAGCAACTTTATCGAAGGCGTCAGCAACAAACTGCCACGTAGCATCGGACAGGCCATTGCAGAGAAACCCAATCAGCAGACCTTTAATCCCTTATTTATCTATGGCCCCAGCGGTGTGGGTAAGACCCATCTGGTAAACGCCATCGGTACAAGGCTGAAAGAGCTGCATCCTGAGAAACGCGTGCTCTATCTGAGTGCTCACCTTTTCCAGGTTCAGTTCACAGACTCTATAAGGCATAACACCTTCAATGACTTCATGCACTTCTACCAGAGTATAGACGTACTGATTATCGACGACATTCAGGAGATGATAGGATTGGAGAAGACGCAGTATGCATTCTTCCACATCTTCAATCATCTGCGCCAGAACGGACGCCAGATAATCCTTACCAGCGACCGTCCTCCTGTTTCCATGCAGGGAATGGAAGACCGTCTGCTTACCCGTTTCAAAAGCGGACTGCTGGCAGAATTGGAGAAGCCTGAAGTGCAGTTGCGCAAAGATATCCTGCGTAGCAAGATCAAGCACGACGGACTGGAGATACCCGAAGACGTTATCGATTACATTTCGCAGAATGTATCTAACAGCGTCCGTGAACTGGAAGGCGTCATTCACAGTCTGTTGGCTTATTCTGTAGTCTACAACAAGGATGTTGACCTGAATTTTGCCCAAAGCATAATCCAACACGCTCCCAAAAACGTTGTTAAGGAAGTCAGCTTGGATAAGATCGTAGAAGAAGTCTCTAATAAATATAATGTTAAACAAGAAGACATCTACGGCAAGAGCAGAAAGGCCGAAATTGTTCTGGCCCGCCAGCTAAGCATCTATCTGGCTCAGGTTCACACCCAACTTTCGGCAAGCAAGATAGGACTGCTCATAGGAAACAAGAACCACGCTACGGTTCTGCACAGCATAAAGACTATCAAGAATCGCCTGAAGATAGACAAGAGCCTAAAAGAACAGGTTGACGAGTTAACAAGCATATTAAAAGGTACCAGATGAACATCCAGGAAAGAAGAACAATCCGCAAATATACTCAGCAGCCCATCTCAGATGAGCTGCTGAATCGCTTATTAGAAGACGCTGCCAGAACGCAGACAATGGGTAACCTGCAACTCTACAGCGTAGTAGTGAGCAGAAGTACTGAAATGAAGAAGAAACTGGCTCCTGCACACTTCAACCAACCCATGGTTACCGAAGCTCCTGTGGTACTTACGATATGTGCTGATTTTCGCAGGACTACCGACTGGTGCGAGGCACGCAAGGCAGTCCCCGGCTATAACAACCTGCTCAGTTTTATGAATGCCGCCACAGATGCCCTACTCTATACCCAGACATTTTGTAACCTGGCAGAAGAGGAAGGATTGGGAATCTGTTTCCTGGGCACTACTATTTATATGCCTCAACAGATAATCGAGGTGCTGCAGCTTCCACAGTTGGTCTTCCCCGTTGCCACACTGACCATAGGATGGCCCGACGAGACACCAGCCAAGTCTGACCGTCTGCCTCTGAAGTCCTTTGTACACCCCGAGGTTTACCAGCCGTATTCCGAGATGTCCATCAACAGTATCTATGCATACAAAGAGGCACTGGAAGAGAACAAGCACTTTGTAGAGATAAACAACAAAGAGACGCTGGCACAGGTATTTACCGACATTCGCTATACGAAGAAAGATAACGAGTCGATGTCGCAAGGGCTGCTTAACACCCTACTCCAGCAAGGCTTCATAAAGGCCGACAGTGCACCTATTCTTTCCGTTGTAGAAACCCGCCCGGAGGTTCTTGAATGCGATGTAGTCAGATTCCAGAACAAGAAAGAGAAGTGGGTGGCCTTCGTAGGCTTGCTCGAAGGACTCCCATACGAAATCTTCACAGGCCTGATGGACGATGAAGAGGGCATTGCCCTACCTAAGAGCGTAACCAACGGACGAATCATCAAGCATATTGACAGACACGGACAGAAACGCTACGATTTCCAGTTTATCAACAAGCGCGGCTACAAGACTACTATCGAAGGACTGAGCGAGAGGTTCAACCCCGAATATTGGGACTACGCCAAACTTATCAGCGGCGTACTCCGTTACCGCATGCCCATCGACCATGTGATACGTCTGGTCACCTCCCTGCAGCTAGAAAGAGACAGCATCAATTCATGGAAAGTGGGTGTTGCCCGCGTGCTTAGGAAGTACCTACCCGAGTCACAACAAGAGGAATTACTTGAGGCAGAATAAAATTACCTCCCTTTTGTTAACTTTTTGCCGAAAAATTGCTCAAATTGAAGATTTTTTGAGTAATTTTGCGGCAAATTTTATTTTAAGGTATATTATATGGATAATTTAGGCATTGGTTTTGAGCTCATGATTGTTGGCATGAGCACCGTTTTCCTTATCTTATTGATTGTCATCTGGGGAGGCAAGCTCCTGATAAATGTCGTTAACAAGATTGCTCCAGAGGAAGTTGTTTCTGCAAAGAAGAACGCTACACCCGCTGCAACTGTCGACAGAAGCACGATGGCAATCCTTCAGCAGGTTGTCAGTCAGATTACCGGTGGTAAGGGACATGTCTCTTCGGCCAAGAGAATATAAGAGAGAGAGGATAACTTTTTGTAACAAGAGAATAAGGTAAAAATCAAGATAACACAAATGAAGAAAGAAGTTAAGTTTAGTCTGGTCTTCCGTGATATGTGGCAGAGTGCTGGTAAGTATCAGCCCCGCGTAGATCAGTTGGTAAAGGTGGCCCCTGCTATCATCAAGATGGGATGTTTTGACCGCGTTGAGACCAACGGTGGTGGTTTTGAACAAGTAAACCTCCTTTATGGTGAGAATCCCAACAAGAGCGTTCGCCAGTGGACGAAGCCCTTCCACGAGGCAGGTATTCAAACCCACATGCTCGACCGCGCCCTGAATGGTCTGCGTATGAGCCCATGTCCCAAGGATGTACGTAAGCTCTTCTATAAGGTCAAGAAGGCTCAGGGTACAGACATCACCCGTATCTTCTGTGGTCTGAACGACACACGTAACGTAATCCCCTCTATTCAGTATGCCAAGGAGGCAGGCATGATTGCTCAGGCCAGTCTCTGTATCACATACAGCCCCATTCACACCGTCGAGTACTATGTGAATCTGGCTAAGACCTTCATCGAGGCTGGTGCCGATGAAATCTGTCTGAAGGATATGGCCGGCATTGGCCGTCCCGTTTCTCTGGGCAAGATTGTTGCAGGCATCAAGGCTTTGAAGGAGGACATCGTCATCCAGTACCACTCTCATGCCGGTCCTGGCTTCTGCATGGCCAGCATTCTGGAGGTTGCCAAAGCTGGTTGCGATTACATCGACACCGCTATGTCTCCCCTCTCTTGGGGTACCGGTCATGCTGACATCATCGCCGTTCAGGAGATGCTGAAGGATGCCGGCTTCAAGGTAAAGGAAATTAATATGGAGGCCTATATGGAGGCTCGTACCCTCATTCAGGAGATGTACGACGACTTCCTAGGTTACTACATCCCCGCCCTCAACCACATCAACAACTCACTGCTTGTTAAGCCCGGTCTGCCCGGCGGTATGATGGGTTCTTTGATGACCGACCTCGAGGACAACCTGAAGTCTCTGAACAAGTGGAAGGTGAAGAACAACCAGCCCGAGCTGACAACAGACCAGCTCTTGGTGAAGCTGTTCGACGAGGTTGCATACGTATGGCCCAAGGTTGGTTATCCCTGTCTGGTAACTCCTTTCAGCCAGTATGTTAAGAACCTGGCTCTGATGAACGTTATCCAGATGGAAAAGGGTAAGGAGCGCTGGAGCATGATTGCCGACAATATCTGGGATATGATTCTTGGCAAGAGCGGTCAGTTGCCTGGCCCCGTTGCTCAGGAACTGGTAGATATGGCCAAGGCAGAAGGTCGCGAGTTCGAGACCAACGATCCTCAGAGCTACTATCCCGACAAGTTGGAAGACTTTAAGAAGGAAATGCAAGAGAACGGCTGGGAGTTGGGCGAAGACAACGAGGAGCTCTTCGAGTTGGCTATGCACCCCGAACAGTACCGTGCTTATAAGAGCGGCAAGGCTAAGGCCGACTTCGAGAAGGACCTTGCAGAGCGTAAGGCTAAGAAGAACGCTCCTGCTGCCGGCGCTGAGATGCCAAAGCAGATTAAGGTTAGCGTAAACGGCCAGACCTACGAGGTGAACATCGCCTATGGCAACGAGGCTCCTGCTGCTACAACTGCTCCTGCTGCCGGTGCTGCTGCACCTGCTGGAGAGGGTCAGGACCTGTTGGCTCCCCTGGAAGGTAAGTTCTACCTGGTAAAGGATAATTCAGAGACTCCCAAGAAGGTTGGCGACAGTGTTCAGGAAGGCGACGTACTAGGTTACATCGAGGCAATGAAGACCTTCAACGCCATCCGCGCTGACAAGGCCGGTGTTATCACCGCCATCCTTGTTAACAGCGGCGATGCCGTAGAAGAGGACGATCCCATTATGAAGATCGCCTGATTCTCAATTCCCAATTTCAATTTTCAATCAGAGAAACATGGAAATGATATATGACATCCTTGACAAGCTGTACCAGATGACAGCCTTCTCCGCTATCGCAGAGAATCCCTTGTTCATCGTCATGTACTTGCTTGCCTTTACGTTGCTCTATCTGGGCATCGTCAAGAAGTACGAGCCCCTGTTGCTCGTGCCCATAGCTTTCGGAGTACTCATTGCCAACTTCCCCGGTGGCGGTATGGGTGTTCTGCAGGCCAACAGCGAGGGTATGGTTCCCGTTACCATTAACGGCGTTACCGAGATGCGTAACATCTACCAGATGCCCCTGCATGAGATTGCCCACGACCTGGGTCTGATGAACTACCTCTACTATGCCCTCATCAAGAGCGGTCTGCTGCCCCCCATCATCTTCATGGGTGTAGGTGCGTTGACCGACTTCGGTCCTATGCTTCGCAACCTCAAGCTGGCTATCTTCGGTGCTGCTGCCCAGATGGGTATCTTCGCCGTACTGTTGGTAGCCCTGTTGGTAGGTTTCACTCCTCAGGAGGCTGGTTCACTGGGTATTATCGGTGGTGCCGACGGTCCTACCGCCATCTTTACAACCATCAAGTTGGCTCCCCACTTGCTGGGCCCCATCGCCATTGCAGCCTACAGCTATATGGCCTTGGTTCCTGTAATCATACCTTTGGTAGTGAAGTTGCTCTGCTCAGAGAAAGAGTTGCGCATCAACATGAAGGAGATGGATAAACTTTACCCCGACACATTGGAGATCAAGAACATCCGCGTCTTGAAGATTATCTTCCCCATCGCCGTTACCACCATCGTAGCTATCTTCGTTCCCACGGCTGTCAGCCTGGTAGGTATGCTCATGTTCGGTAACCTCGTTAAAGAGATTGGTAACGACACCAACCGCCTCTTCGACGCAGCCAGCAACGGCATCATGAATGCAGCTACCATCTTCCTGGGCCTCTGCGTAGGTGCCACCATGACGGTAGATGCCTTCATCAACGTTCAGACATTGGGTATTGTAGCCGGTGGTTTCTGTGCCTTCGCCCTCAGTATCGCCAGTGGTATCTGCATGGTTAAGGTTTGGAACCTCTTTGCCAAGAAGAAGATTAATCCGCTTATCGGTGCCACAGGTCTTAGTGCCGTTCCCATGGCCAGCCGTGTCTGCAACGGTATCAGCACCAAGTACGACCCCAAAAACCACGTTCTGAACTACTGTATGAGTTCTAACATCTCCGGCGTTATCGGTTCTGCCGTTGCCGCAGGTGTCCTCATCAGTTTCTTAGGATAAAGAATTTTATACATCAGAATAGTAAAGGCAGGTTGTTTCGATAACCTGCCTTTATTCTTTTTCTAAAGCCTTACTCCCCCCCCCCCTTAACACTTAACCATATGTACTGTAACCTTTGCTTTATTCCCCTTATCCGAACAACTCATCCAGATAAAGGGAACAGCTCATTCGAATGATTCCTTTACCCCCTAAGAGATTATCCGAACAACTCGTTCAGATTATTCGAACAACTCGTTCAGATAATCTGAACAACCCATTCAAATAATCTCTATATATTAATCTAAAGCTTTATTCTTCGCCAGAGGAAAAGGGGTATTGTGCGCCAAACGGCAGTCAGGAGACGGTACTTCCAGTCTATAACACGAACATGCTCATGGGCATTAATGGCTCTGATGATTTCGCAAGCGACCTTCTGGGGCTTTAGCATCATGGGATAGTGGAAATCTCCACTGAGCAGAGCCGTATCGACAAAGCCAGGACGGATATCCGTGAAGTGGATGCGCAGGCCGCGGGCATGGGCCTGCTGCTCTAATGCCTGCAGATAGACGTTCTGCATAGCCTTGGTGGCAGAATAGGCAGGGGCGGGGCCCAATCCCTTTGTACCAGCTATGGAGGTGATGGCTGCTATATGCCCCGCGCCTTGCTCCGCAAAGTATCGGTAGGCCTCGCCTATCATCCGTGTAAAGCCCAAAGCATTGGTCTGCATCGTTGCTATCTCGATATCCTGCTGCAATTCCCTGTTCTGCTTGCCTATACCCGATGCATAGAAGAAAAGATCCATACCCCCTAACTTCTCTATCAGGCTTCTAAGCCTTGCGGGAGCATCCTCGGTTGTAACATCAATCTGCTCGACCTCTACGTTGCCAATATCCTGCAACATCTCTACTCGTCGGGCTGCAACGCCCAAGGTCCATCCTTCCTGAATCAGCAGTTTGGCAACCTCTCTGCCTATGCCCGATGAGGCTCCGATGACAATTGCTCTCTTTTTCATATATAAAAAAACACAGGGTATATAACGTTACTTTATCTGACAATCTTGCGCCCATTCCGAACCAAGATACCACGTGAATGGGGCGTAGCGGGTACTCCGAAGAGTGTGTAATCATGCAAATAGGAAGCTGAATAGCACGATGAACCGCCAACGGAATGAAGGGCGGTAACCGTACTCTCGGGCTCGATGACTATCATGGTCCAGAACTGAAGGGCCGGAAGGGTGAATCGCAAAGTGCCGGAGGTGAGCGTATAGTCCTTTATCTCTTGCACTGCACCGCCCTGATAGTCGGGAGAAGCAACCCATACGCGACAGAAGCTTCCCAGGTCGCCAAGGTCCGAGATGGTAAGGGAGAGGTCTTTATGCTCGACAGGCCAGGGACGAAGGCCGTCCCTATCGTGCCAGCAAAGCAAATAGGCCGGATCTGTAATGCTACTGCTCTCCTGCGTACAGAAATTGAGCAGATGAATGACCTTGCGGCCCTCGACATTACGGCCCAGCTGTGTTATCTGCTGGTTTACGGGATTCCACTTGTTGACGGTTACGCCACTGGCCTCGACCTTAATGACAACATTGTCCTTCCAGTCGCCACGCAAGAGATTCTCGTAAGCCGTCATGAAATCGTAATAGCGAGTCATCCAGTCCTCCAGTTCGGACGACATCTTCATTCCTGCATGAGGAAAATATTCGCGGCAAAGCATATGGTCGCCTCCCAGTTCGAGATGAGAGCCACCTAAGGCGAACATTACAGCATCTGTCATTACGATGCCAGGGATATTGAAGTAACCGTTATCGCAACAATAGTTCATATAGGCTGCAAAGACTGTCTGCAGCTTGGCATTATAGGAACGGTTGTTCTGGATAATCTTCTTAAGATTAGTGAACATAGCCTCTGAATTCGTCAGGGAATTACGGGCGTGGCAACCCCACACCTCGTTATAGAAACAATCCAACATACCTGTCTTGCCCATCTGGGCAGCTCCATACTCCGAGACGGCATTCATAATAAGACGCTTCTGCGGGTGACGAGCCTTCATGGCCCGGATAAAGGAAGCATAACCGGTAGTGAGGTCTATGGCAGTGCCTTTATAGTCGTACAGCGTACCGCGATTGCCTAACTGGTCTATCTGATATCCATCGAAATCAAGGCAGGCATAGACATCGTCGTTTCGGTCGGCCAGGTATGACTGCCAATTGGTATTGCCGGGATTGGCCAGATAGATGTCGCTCTTCCAATCATCGGGCAAATCATGTTTATCCTTCTCTGTATGCTTCCTGTCCTTGAAGAGTAACCATTCCTCTTGCACTCCGCGCGATTCATAGCCATCCAAGACACCAAAGCAAAGGTTGTAGAAGAAGCTCTTCATACCCAACTGATGCTGGCGCGAGATGTAATTCTTGACGGCACTGGTATAAATGGTGCGATTGGCTATATCCTTGTAAGAAGTATAAAGCTTCTCGCGTGTACCACCCAAGGGCCAGTCGTGACAATAGTGCCAGTCCTGGAACTGCACCGCATTGATATGACAACGATTGAGCCAAGCCATCTCGTTACGAACCTTTGATATCGTCTTATCATTCCCGAAGGTAGCCACAAATCCATAACGGGGGAAACGTTTCCAATCGGAAGAAACATCCACAGCTATGGTGCCTTGAATTTGATCCGAAGTGCCATCCGTGGTATAAACCTCTGCCATATAGCCACGGAAATCCTCATCGGGCGCCTTCCAGGTCCATGTCTTGGTAGTCAGCAACGTATCGGCCACGATATCTGCCAAATGGCGGTAACGCACCCTAGTACCCGCAGCGGGCGTGGACGAAAGGGTAAAGGATACTTGCTCTCCGGGCGAATAAGAACACTTATCAGTAGATATCTGATAATAGAGGGGAGCTAAAAGGAGAAGAAGTATTGTTTTCATGAATGAAGAGTGAAGAATGAAGAATGAAGAGTGAAGAATGAAGAATGAAGAGTGAAGAATGAAGAGTGAAGAATCTAACTGTCAACTATCAACTGTCAACTATCAACTGTCAACTATCAACTGCCTTCAGGCCCATTTCACTCGCTTTCTGCAACATGAACTGACGGGCAGCCTCATGATCGTTGGGAATGACGGAATCCCAAATGGCATCCTTGACGGCTTGCTTGAGGACACCAATCTCGCGACAGGGCTTCAGACCAAAGGTTTCCATAATCTCCTCGCCTGTGACAGGGTTCTGCCACGTACGGTAGTTGTCACGAGCCTGAAGGTCGGCCAGCTTTTCGCGCACCAACTGGAAATTGTCCAGGAAACGCTGTTTCTTCTGTTGGTTCTTGCTGGTGATATCAGCTTCGCAGAGAATCATCAGGTCGTCTATATCCTCGCCTGCCTCGAAGAGCAGACGGCGAACGGCAGAATCCGTAACCACATCATCGGCAATTGCTATGGGACGCATATGCAGGCCTACCAACTTCTCTACGTAGGTCATCCGTTCATCCAACGGCAACTTCATACGACGGAAGATACCGGAGACCATCTTCTGACCAATATAATTATGGTTGTGGAAGGTCCATCCCACCTTTTCTTCCCAACGCTTGCTGCGTGGCTTACCGATGTCGTGAAGGAGGGCGGCCCAACGGAGCCATAGCCCCCCTTCAACCTCCCCCCGAGGAGGGAGGCTTTCTTTACTCCCCTCTCCTCGGAGAGGGGCTAGGGGTGAGGCTACATTCTCTAGGACCTCAAGCGTATGATAGAAGTTATTCTTGTGGGCTCTGCCATTCCTTTCTTCAACGATATCGAGGGCGGAAAGCTCCGGCATGATAATCTGTAAAATGCCACAACGCTGTAAATAATCGAAACCGATACTGGGATGCTGGGCCATCATTATCTTGTTGAGCTCGTCAATGATACGCTCTTGCGAGATAATCTTGATGCGTTCAGCATTACGACTGAGTGCTTCCTGTGTTTCTTCCTCGATCTGGAAACGCAACTGGGTAGCAAAACGGATGCAGCGCATCATGCGCAAGGGGTCGTCGCTGAAAGTGATATCCGGGTCGAGAGGTGTGGCAATAAGCCCGTCCTCCATATCCCAAAGACCGCCAAAGCGATCAATAAGACGCTTGCCATCCACCAGACCTTCTGAGGTCAGGCAGTATGCCAAGGCATTGATGGTGAAGTCGCGACGATCCAAATCGTCCTCTAAAGTTCCGTCCTCGACAATCGGCTTACGACTGTCATGGCTGTAACTCTCGCGACGGGCACCAACAAATTCTATCTCCTGATCTTTCCACTTGACCTGTGCGGTGCCGAAATTACGGAAAACGCTGACATGCGCTCCCCTACCCAACTTCTTGCCTAATGCCTTGGCCAAACGAATACCGGGACCATCAGTGACAGTTGACAGATGACAGTTGACAGGTGACAGTTGACAGGTGACAGTTGCTTGGGGGTCTACCACCACACAGTCTATGTCTTTGGAGGGACGCTCTAAGAAAAGGTCACGAACATATCCGCCCACTGCATAACAGTGAAGTCCCAACTGGTCAGCTACCTCTCCGATAGCCTGAAAAACAGGAGTTCTGAAAAGATGTGCTAGTTCCTCCTCTGTAAGATGCCTCATTCTGCGTCCTTCTTTTTATCCTCTAATAGTTTGCGTTCGAAGAACTGCTGTTTGATGTGGAGGCGTTCCCATTCATCGCCCTGTGCATTCTTGAGGCTATCGGCTGCTGCAGCCATCTCTACACTATCCAGCAAGAGAATAGCCTGACGACGAACCTCTATGGCTGTAGGATACTTCTGACGCAGAGAGAGGATAGAATCCCTGGCCTCGCTGTATTGTCCGTACTTCAATGCAATACGTGCATCTGAGAGCATACTGGATGCCTTCTGGTTGGCATCGTCACCACCGCAGGCACTGAGCAGTAGCACCGACAAAAGGGAAAGAATAAGCTTTTTCATCTTAGAAAGACTTTAGACGTTAGACTTTAGCTCCCCTCGCCCACGGGAGAGGAGTTGGGGGTGTGGCTTTACAGTCCGAATAAGGGTAATACAAAGTTACGCACATCGTTACTGAAGGCCAAAAGCATCAAGAGAATGAGCAGACCAAGTCCTATCTTCTCGAACCATTCGGCTGCCTTATCCGAAGGTTGCTTGCCTGTGATGCCTTCCCAAAGCAGGAATACGATATGGCCACCATCCAAACCGGGAATAGGCAGGATGTTCATAACAGCCAGAATGATGCTGATGAAGGCAGTAAGGAACCAGAAACGCTGCCAGTTCCAAGCTGCAGGGAAGATATTGCCGATGGTTATGAAGGAGCCGACATTCTTGGCACCCTCTGCGCTGGCAACGTACTTGAGGTCGTTGACATATCCGCAAAGCTCGCGCCAGCCCTGCTGCAGACCTGCAGGAATACAGGAAAGGAAGGTGTATGAGGCATGTTCCCTCTTGTAATCAGGAGCCTGACGTATAACACCCATCTTATATTCCTTGTTCAACATAAGCTGAACCGTATCAGGCTGAGCATCCTCCGCCAACTGATATACCACCTGCAGACGACGCTGACGAAGGCTATCGGCATGTGTACAACCGGGAGCCTCCAAAATATCCTGACGACGCAAGGTAACCTCGTAATCGAAATCGGCCCAAGTGGAAATCTCCTTTCCGTTTACAGCCAAGAGACGGGTTCCCTTCTGGAAGCCGGCTTTCTCGGCCGCAGAACCAGTCAATACGCTATCCACAATAGCAGGGGCAACGGGAGACATGAAGGCAGGAATACTCTGAATCATCTCCAGCATATTAAGTCCCTTAGAGGGCATCTGCAACTGCACCTCCTCATTGCCACGAAGTACGGTGACATCGGATGCATTGGAAAGGGCACGATATACGGTTACTGCATTGTACTCGGCAATCTCCTTACCATCAATGGCAACAGGAATATCACCATCACGGAAACCTATGCTCTGAGCCTCCTTACTGAACTGGAAGCCCTGTGTGATATTGCGCATAGGCAGATAGTCGCGTCCCCACGTGAACATAATAGCACTGTAAAGGAACCAGGCTGTCAGGAAGTTCATGAGGACACCACCGAACATGATGAAGAAACGCTTCCAGACCTTCTGAGAACGGAACTCGTTGGCCTGAGCGGGCTTTTTCATCTGCTCCATGTCCATACTCTCGTCTATCATGCCGGATATCTTAACATATCCTCCCAGGGGAATCCAACCAATGCCGTATTCTGTCTCGTTATCCTTGAACTTAGGGAAGAGACGGGTAAACCACTTGCTCTTCGTGCTGAAGAGATGGAACTTATAGTCGAAGAAGAGATAGAACTTCTCGACCTTCACACCAAAGAGCTTGGCAAATCCGAAATGGCCACCCTCGTGCAGGAGTACCAACAAACTGAGGCAGCACAACAGCTGCAATGTCTTTATAAGAACTACTTCCATGTATTTTTCCTTTTTACCTTATTAAACATTATATGAGCGAGGCAGCAACACGACGCGACTCGGCATCGCATGCCAAATAATCCTCGAGTGTAGACTGCTCTTGATGAGCAACGGTCTGCAGGGTTTTCTCTATCACATCGGCCATTTGCAGGAAGCCGCAACGCTCCTGACGGAAGGCCAGGTTTACAACCTCGTTGGCAGCATTGACAATACAAGCGGCATTTCCACCCATACGGATAGCCTCGTAGGCCATATGCAGACAGCGGAACTTATCTTCATCGGGGCGCTCGAAGGTCAGGTCCTTCATCTGCCACCAATCCAACCGGGGGAAGCTGCTCTCCAAACGCTCGGGATAAGAAAGGGCCAACTGGATGGGCACACGCATATCGGGTGCTCCCAACTGTGCCTTTACAGCACCGTCCTTGAACTGAACGCCACTGTGGATGATGCTTTGCGGATGAACGACAACCTGAATCTGCTCTGGTGCGACATCAAAGAGCCAACGGGCCTCGATGACCTCAAAACCCTTGTTCATCATACTGGCGCTATCGATGGTTATCTTGGCACCCATATCCCAATTGGGATGCTTCAGAGCCATAGCGGGTGTTACACTCTGCAACTGTTCCTTGGTAAAGTTGCGGAAGGGACCGCCACTGGCAGTGAGGATAATCTTCTCAATCTCACTCTGCTCACCCATCAAACTCTGGAAGATGGCACTGTGCTCGCTATCCACAGGAAGGATAGGCACATGGTTCTGCAGGCAGAGGTCGGTAATCAATTCGCCAGCCACAACCAGAGTCTCCTTGTTGGCAAGGGCAATAGTTTTCTTAGCCTTTATGGCACTGATGGTAGGACGCAGTCCGCTGAAGCCCACCAGAGCCGTAAGCACCACATCCACGGGCTCCATCTGTACTACCTGACAAAGTGCATCTGCTCCGGCATACACCTGAATAGGTTCGGCTGCCAAGGCATCCTGCACGTACTGATACTTATTCTCATCAGCAATCACGACGGCTGCCGGTTGGTACTTACGGGCCTGCTCTATCAGCAAATCGGCCTGTGAGTTGGCAGTAAGCACATAAGCCTCAAAGAGGTCTGGATGCTCTTCTATCACTTGAAGAGTCTGGGTACCAATGCTTCCCGTTGATCCTAATATGCAGATTTTCTTCTTCATTCTATATTTTCAACGTAAACGTCAACGTAAACGACAACTATTCTTCACTCTTCATTCTTCACTTAAAGATCCAGCAGCCCTTCTGGCAACTGCATGGTAATGATGCGTGCCTGATGGTCTATATCGGAAATAAACGATTCGACAGCAGGTATAAGATGTTCACCGACGTGAAAGAGGACATTCTGTGTACTATCGTCCACATAGGTTATCTCTCCCAACTCTCCTGCCTGTTTGTCCACCACGCGAAAACCTGTGAAGTAACGCCATGTATATTCTCCATCCTCCTCGGGTGACGGGGTTAGGGCGTGAGGAAAATAGACATCGCAACCGCAGAATTCCTTGGCAGCCTCGGCAGAATCATAATCCTGGAACTTAACGAGGGCCGTAGTATCCGAACGAAAGCGATATTCCTCCATAAAGAAAGGTACCAGAATGCCATCTATACGCAGTACCAGATAGTCTGCATCGGCACGATCCCACACATCGTCGGTAAACGAGAGGGACACCTCACCACGAACACCATGTGTACGGGTAATAGTACCTATCTTATAAACCTCAGATTCTTTTATCATATCTTTTCACGCCCCATTACATCACTCCCCCCAAAGAGGGAACAGGGAGGGGGCTCAATCTACTCTCTTAATATTGGCACCAAGGGCATTCAGACGCTCCTCGATGTGTTGGTAACCACGGTCTATCTGACCAATATTCTCAATACGGCTGGTTCCCTCCGCGCTCATAGCCGCAATGAGCAAGGCAATACCGGCACGGATATCAGGACTTGTCATACGACGTGCATGAAGGGGAAGCTTATGGTTATGGCCTACGACTACCGCTCTGTGGGGGTCGCAGAGAATAATCTGTGCACCCATATCTATAAGTTTGTCCACAAAGAAGAGTCGGCTCTCGAACATCTTCTGATGAATGAGCACGGATCCCTTGGCCTGTGTGCTGACAACCAGCAATACACTCAGCAGGTCAGGGGTAAGACCTGGCCAGGGAGCATCGGAAATGGTCATGAAGGAACCGTCAAGGAACGACTCTATCTGATAACGCTCATGGCGGGGAACAAAGATGTCATCGCCTCTGCGCTGCACCTCAATGCCCAAACGGCGGAAAGTGTCTGGGATAATACCCAGCTCGTCATAGGCAACGCCCTTGATAAGGACGCCATCTCCCACCATAGCGGCCATTCCAATGAATGAACCTACCTCGATCATATCCGGAAGAATGGTATGGTCGGCACCATTCAATTCAGTAACACCCTCGATAGTCAGCAGGTTACTGCCAATGCCGCTGATGCGAGCGCCCATCCTATTGAGCAAACGACACAGCTGCTGGATGTAAGGCTCGCAGGCAGCATTATATACAGTGGTAACACCTTCTGCCAAGACAGCAGCCATAACAATATTGGCCGTTCCTGTTACAGAAGCCTCATCGAGGAGCATATAGCAGCCCTTCAGCCTGTCTGAGGTTATGGTAAAGACGCCACGTTCCGCATCAAACTGGAACTGTCCGCCCAACTTCTGCAAGCCAAGGAAATGCGTGTCCAGACGACGACGACCAATGTTATCGCCTCCAGGACGGGCTACCTCCGCCCTACCGAAACGTGCCAAGAGCGGACCGAGAAGCATGACACTGCCACGAAGACTTCCGCAACGAATCAGGAAATCATCGGTATGCAGGATGTCCGTATTAACATTATTAGCCTGGAATGTATAATCGCCAGGAGCATTCTTGGTGATACTGACACCAATATCCTTGAGCAGGCGAATCTGATTATTGACATCGGCTATATCCGGTAGGTTCTTAATCCTGACAGGCTCTGACGTGAGCAAGGTGGCGCAGAGAACCTGCAGCGCCTCGTTCTTGGCACCCTGAGGAATAATTTCACCCTTTAAACGATGTCCGCCTTCTATGATAAATGATGGCATAGGCTATAGAAAATGAGAGATATGATACTTAACGCTTCTTCTTGCGACTCTTAGATGCACCGTTATTTGCCAACTGGGCATTAGAAGGAATACCTACAGTGGCAAAATGGAAATCAGAGGGGAGCTGTAACTGTCCGTCGGAGTAACGTCTGATATCCTGCATAACCAGATTCTCGTCCATCGAATCGCGATTCCACACGAAAAGGTCCTGCTTCATCTGGTTGGCCACCATACCTACCAAAGCCGTACGTTCTTCGCTATCGGGAAGTGTCTGTGCATACTGCAAGGCACTCTCGACAAGGTGGCCGTAATGACGGCGACGAATTTTCTTCATCGGATACGGTAATGGCTTGGGATGCTCCATAGCCTCCTGCTCAGGAATAATCTCTACAGGGTAGTCGATATCAAGTTTGTAACGAGATATCTTGGCCAGATGATTCCAAAGGCGAACCTCATAATCAGCGGCATCTGTATTCTCGGGCTGAACTCGAGACATAATGGATATAATGGTATTGGCGCACTTCTGACGCTCCTTCTTGTCGGGCAGGGATATGGCCAAATCTACCATATACTGGATACCACGTCCGTACTCTGGCATTACCAGCTGTTCTCTCTGTGTATTATATTGCATTACAATAACGGTTTTGATTTTATAGCTACAAATTCTTTCAAATAGAAAGGTTCAAAGTATGCCACGTCCTGAAACTCCTGCAGATGCATGCTTCGCTCTGCCAGTGGAAACATGTTCTTGGCCAAAGGATGTATCCCCTCAATAAAGCGCGCATTAGGATGCTGGATGACAGCCTGACACTTCTGCGCTCCATTGCCAAAGAAATAAACAGGACCACGATTCAGATACTCCTGATAGATCTCTGCTGTTACCACATCAGCCTGAATGGGACGCACCTCTTTGAGCGCACGATCATATACGGCCGAGTACACTTCCATCCTGCGGGCATCTATCATGGGAACCAACAAGGCATCTTCGGGAAGTTCTTCCTTGCCAAGAAGAACAGGCACACAAAGCACCTTCAACGTGGGTACAGCTATCAGAGGCAAAGCACGGCCGTAGCATACACCCTTGGCCAAGGATACACCTATTCTCAGGCCCGTATAGCTGCCAGGTCCCATGCTGACGGCTACTGCATCAACGGGGATTGCGTGACTATTGGCGAAAGAAAGAGCCTCATCAACATACACGCCAGAGGTCTCTGAATGGCCAGGACCATCAAAATCCTCGTGATGATAAAGAAGCTTTCCGTCCTCGCTAAGGGCAACCGAACACACCTTCGTGCTGGTCTCTATATGTAGAATACAAGGCATTCGTTGAACTTACATTTAAATTTCGCCACAAAATTACTATTTTTTGCCATTATTTCCGTACTTTTGCAGAAAATTGTTGAGAAATATGATACAATCAATGACGGGATACGGAAAAGCCTCGGCCGAATTCCAAGGAAAAAAGATAAATGCAGAGGTAAAATCACTGAATAGTAAAGCACTGGACCTTTCAACCCGACTGGCACCCATCTATCGCGAGAAAGAGATGGAAGTGCGTGCTCTTATCGCCCAGGCATTGGAACGCGGAAAGGTGGAATTCAATCTCTGGATAGAACAGACAGATGCCCAAAACGCGGCATCCGTAAACGGCGAACTGGTAGCTAACTATTACAAGCAGATTACAGACATTGCCGAGAAATACAACATTGACACGCCTGAAGACATTTGGACCGTACTGATGCGTATGCCTGATGTCCTGAGCAAGACTGAAGTTCAGGAACTAACTGAAGAGGAATGGGCCGTTGCCAAGAGTGTAGTGGAGAAAGCCATTCAGCAGTTGGTGGACTTCCGTAAACAGGAGGGAATGGCACTACAGAAAAAGTTCGAGGAGAAACTGGACAACATCGCTGCCCTTCTGGCCAGCATTGAGCCATACGAAACAAGCCGCACGGTGAAGATTCGCCAGAGACTGGTAGATGCACTGCAGGCCATCCCTGAAGTGGAGTACGACCGTAACCGTCTGGAACAAGAGATGATCTACTACATCGAAAAACTGGACATCAACGAGGAGAAGCAACGTCTGACCAATCACCTCAAATACTTCCGCCAGACTATGGAAGAAGGACACGGCCAAGGCAAGAAGCTGGGATTCATTGCCCAGGAAATGGGTCGTGAAATCAACACCACAGGCAGCAAGAGCAACCAAGCCGAGATGCAGAACATCGTCGTAAAAATGAAGGACGAGTTAGAGCAGATTAAGGAACAAGTACTTAATGTAATGTAAGAAAAAGCCTCCACGCTCCCCCTTTAGGGGAGTGCTATAAATAGAAATAGTCTTATGGCAAGCGGTAAATTATTTATAGTTTCAGCACCATCGGGTAGCGGAAAAAGCACTATTGTACAGTACCTGATGAAGGAACATCCGGAGTTTCATCTGGCTTTCAGCATCAGTGCCACAAGCCGACCTCCGCGTGGAGAGGAAAGGCACGGAGTGGAATACTTCTTTCTCTCACCCGATGAATTCCGTCAGCGCATACAGAACAACGAATTCCTGGAATACGAAGAGGTCTATCCTGATCGCTTTTACGGCACACTGAAAGAACAGGTTGAGAAACAGTTGGAAGCTGGGCAGAATGTAGTTTTCGATGTTGACGTAAAAGGCGGATGTAATATAAAGAAATATTATGGCAATCGTGCCTTAAGTCTGTTCATCCAACCACCCAGCATAGAGGAACTGCGTCGTAGGCTGGAAGGACGTAATACCGATTCTGCAGAACAGATACAGATTCGTCTGAACAAGGCAGAATTCGAGATGAGTTTTGCCCCTCAGTTTGACCGTATTCTGGTAAACGACGATTTGGAAAAGGCAAAGAATGAAGCTGTTGAAATTCTAACAGATTTCTTAATGAAGAATGAAGAGTGAAGAATCTAACAGTCAACTATCAACTGTCAACTAAATGAAAACGGGTCTGTACGGAGGTAGCTTCAACCCCATTCACAACGGGCACATCCGGCTTAGCCAAGCGCTACTGGATGCACATCTTGTAGATGAAATGTGGCTGTTGGTCTCTCCGCAGAATCCTTTTAAGGTGAATCAGAAGCTATTGGACGATAACGCACGGTTGGAATTAGCAAAACTGGCGGTACAAGACATTCCCAATATCACAGTCTCTGACTATGAGTTCCATCTCCCCCGCCCCTCTTACATGGTCAACACACTGGAGCATTTGCGACAAGATTACCCAGAGAGGGAGTTTATCCTTATCATTGGAGCCGATAATTGGGAACGATTCCCCCACTGGTACAAGCATGAAGAAATATTGGCACATCATCGGGTGATTGTATACCCACGTAGCGGATGCCAACTCAGCAACGTTCCTGATGGCGTCACCATTGCCGATACGCCCCTCATAGACATCAGCAGTACAGAAATAAGAAGAAACATCTCTGAGACTAATTATCAAGGTGAAGGACTCTGTCCCGCTGTATGGAAAGAAATAAAAAAGAAAAAATATTACACAGGATATGAAGATTAGAGTAGGATTTGGATTCGATGTTCACCAGTTGGTAGAAGGTCGTGAACTATGGTTGGGAGGTATACGTCTGGAGCATACACATGGTCTGTTGGGACACAGCGATGCGGACGTACTGATTCATGCCATCTGCGATGCCCTATTAGGTGCCGCCAATATGCGAGACATTGGCTATCACTTCCCAGACAACAGCGACGAGTTCCATAACATAGACAGTAAGATCCTACTTCGGAAGACTGTGGAACTCATAGCTACCAAAGGCTATCATGTAGGCAACATAGATGCCACCATATGTGCCGAACGGCCTAAACTAAAGGCTCACATCCCCGCCATGCAGGAATGTCTTGCCAAAGTGATGGGAGTAGACATTGACGATGTCAGCATTAAAGCAACTACAACAGAGAAATTAGGCTTTACGGGGCGTGAAGAAGGTATCTCGGCCTACGCAACCGTACTGATAGAAAACAAATAAAGAAGGAGCCATGGCTCCTTCTTTATTTTTATAATGTATTCAAAAGAGAATCTTTATCTTCTTCTCATCTTACCAAAGAGGTCACGCATACCATCCAGATCGAAGCCCAATGAGAAACGCATTGTCTGATCCAAAGGGTTGGTCTGAGCCGTACTGAAGCAGTAGGCAGCGTCTATGGTGAAGACACTCATGTGGAAACCGGCACCTACGGTGAAGTACTTACGGTTACCCTTATTCTCGGATTCATGATGATAACCGGCACGAAGCATGAAACGATCGTTATAAGTGTACTCGCAACCTATACTCCAGCGAATTTCCTGCATCTCCTCCTTGAAACCGCCTGGGGCATCACCAAAACTCTTGAAAATACCTGCGATGGGAGAAACGTCATAATAATCGCGCTGTACACGGTCCAGATAATCATTTTCAGATTCACCCTCCTGTTGCTTGGGATAAGTAGGAACCAACAGTTTGTTGGCATCAAAGGCAAGACTGAACTTATTGTACTCGTTGAAAGGTACGGTGAAGTTCAAACCCAAACGCAGATTGGTAGGAATAAACTCTGCATCGTCAGAACCTCCGAACGAAATCTTGGTACCGATATTACTGATATTGATACCCCAGCCAAGGCTACACTCGCGGTTACCCATCATGAAATAACCCAAACGATACATGGCGATATCAGCAGCAAATGCCTTTCCTGCACTACTCTCCGCAGTGTAATCATACTTAATATCCGAGAATATAAAGCGTAGGTTTACACCCATTGAGAAACACTGGCTAAGCATACGGCTGTAACCGACATCAACAGCAAGCTCATAAGGTTTGATGGTCATATCTTCCATATCACTAAGATACACCTCACCCAAACTGAAATATCTCAACGAAGCAGAAACTGCAGAATAGTCGCCGATTCTATAGAAACCTGTCACGTTTGCCAAGTTGATATCGCTTACCAATTTACGCAACCATGGTGTATAGCTGATACCGACACCGGCACGTGCCACATTGAAAGGATACTTAGCAGGATTCCAATACTGGGCAAAAATGTCGGCCTCTGTAGCAGCACCGATATCACCCATAGAACCACCACGTGCATCAGGAGCGATGGCCAATGAAGTTACACCATATTGTTCAGGGTTGAAGACATTCTTCACATCCTGGGCTTTTGTGGCTGTGACGCTGAGCAGCACAGCCAGAAGCAGAGCTATCTTTTTATAATTTGTCGTTTGCATACAATATAAAAACTCTGTTTTTCCTTATTTATTGTTCAAGACAACGATTTTTTGTGTTTTTGACACTTTCTTGCTATCGCCGCACGTCATCTGGCAACGATAGAAATAAATACCTGTAAATAACTTGGCACCTGCGTTAGTACACAGATTCCAGGGAATAGTATACAATCCACCAGACGAACTGCCCTGTTCCTGACGATACCAAACGCGTCGGCCAGAGAAGTCAAAGACCTCGAGCGTAAACGTGCAGTCGGAACCGGCCAAATCATAAGAGATAAGGAAGTTCGTGCTTGTGTGGGCAGGATTCTGACTTGCCGTAAGACTGAATATATTGGGTGCCACTGTGGGATCGACCACGAAATCGAGGCTTACAGCATTGGTATTGTTAAGAACATCCCATGCACGGAATGTAAGCGTGTGAGAACCTGCCTCTAACTCGGGCAGAACATACGATACAGTACCGCGGGTATAGTCACCAAACTCCTGCACATAGTAATTGTTGAGCGTGTAGGTCTTACTTACATCATTATCTACACAGAGTATCAGGTCGTGTCCTATTCCGTTTCCACTATAATTGATACCGCTTTCATCCGTGAGATTAGCATAGAAATAGGGCGTTCCGTTAACAACACCTCCATTCTCGAAGTTCTCGGAATTCAGGCTTGCAAAGATCTGGGGTCCCAAAGTATCCTTTTCCAACTCTTCCTTTCCTCCTAACAGGAACCTCTCGTTGTATCCGTCGGCCTCCATGGTTCGTTCGTTGTTCAGGGCATAGAAGGCAAAGCGACCGGCTTCGTTACTGTTATTAATATCAACGGGGATAACAAATTCGAGATCAAACTTTCCGTTTATAACACTATCCTGACAGGAATAGATTTGAGTACGGTCCTTGAAAGTGAAGACACTTTTTTCTGACTGATTGTTATGGCAGGTAATGGTCTCCTCGTTGTCGTACATACGGGCTGTCATAGTTCCTGTAAAATCGGCCTTCAAATCACCCTTAGCATCAGTAAGGTGACCTGCCAGACGAACACGCTGACCAGCCTTAAGAGGTACATTAGATGATGCCAGACGCTTGCCATTGATACTGTCCAGAACCACACGCTGCAAGGGAGAGCCGAACTCTAACGAAGGATCGCCAAGCAAGGCATACTGCAGTTTATTCTCGCGATAAGAAGTATCCAAGTTATCCGAGATAATTACACTCTTGGCCAAGCGGATAGCATCTCCCACCTTGTATCTCCTGCCCTTCGAATCCTTGGCAAACAGATACTGCATAAAGTAAAGGTTCATAAGAGAGTTCTGATAAGCATATACGGTACGTGCCGTGCCGTAGAATGCCAAGGCACCACCATCTGGATTCAGGATGGCCGTCTCTCCGATATTCTCTACTTGGCCATCGAAAGGCATTACGTCACAAGCGGCAGTTACCCACAAAGCTAACTTATTACCATTGGGTTCGGCAAAATCGCTCATACGCAAAACAAATTCATGACTCATGCCATATGTGGCAGCATGACCTACATAATTAAAGATAGCCGCACCCTCCTTCATGGCACGCTTAATCTCCTGGGTACATGTGGGATAAGACTTGTTGCTGGCTGTACTCTCCATCTTATAGGCATCCCACATAATCTTCTTAACCTCCATCTCTGGATTATTTCGTTTAACAAGCTCTGCCACATCATTGGCATACTTCATATGATTATTTCCATCTCCATCATCACCCAACAGATAGACAAGATTCTTCCAGCTGCCGGCATTCTCGCGGCTCAGATAGGTAATAGTCTTGTCTACCATAACCTTAGCATCAGCATTAGAGGTGACGGGGAAGCGTCCTATACCCAAATCGGACTTTTCCCTAACGATATTTGATCCTTCTCCATCGTCCAGCAAACCGAAGTAATCTTCCATCACAAAACTCCGGGTATCACTGAAACTGTTCTCGCTGGGATAACATAAGAGATAGTCATCCGGCGAATATTTCCGCCACTGGGAACTAATCATACGGTTGTCCCACGCGGCATCGCCAAAGAGAATCAAATACTTCGGAGCGTCGTCTTTGTTCTCTGCCTTGTCATAAAGCATCTTCATAAGACGGCGATAGGCTGTTGCATCAGGTGTTCCGCTGGAGAACTCGTTATATATCTGGTTTGCATAAACAATAGCACAGTTCAGGCCATCGTATTGCTCATGAGCATCTGCCAGACGCTGAGCCTGCTCTAAGAGTTTTCCGCTTGTGGGGATAATGATGACCATATCCACGCTATCCATCGCATGCAAATCCTGATTCTTGATAGCACCAACGATTTTGGGCTCTGGGAAAGCATAGCTCTCGTCGAAGGCTACATACGGAAGTGTGGGATTGCTAACGGCAACGGAATAGACAGCTCCATCCTGTGTACCCTCGATAAGTGTGGCAGGATTGCCAGGGCGACCTATACGCATCACCTTAAGACCGGTTCCTTCGATATTGAAACGGCCGCCACCAGTCTTTGTCTGGCTAAAGGCAACATAACCCAAGGAAGGCTTCAGTTTTCTGAGATAACTGAGGGAAAGATAATCCAAACGGGCATTCAACCCAGCTTTTGAGGTTAGTCGAACATTCCAAGTAGAGGAAGGAGTCAGGCCGCTCAAATCAATTACATTTGTTCTAGAAGTAGCATAAGTGTATATATCATCCGGAATGTTTAATGTATCATTTAGTAACAATGTTCCATTAACACTCACTGTATAAGGGGTTTTAACCTTATTGTACCCCGAGAATACGACCCTTAGTTTTTCCTTGCCTTCGGAATCAATGGTCTGAAGACTATAAGTGTGGGAATTATTGTTGGCATAATTTGTATTCTCGAACAGGCTGCGGCCACCATGATACCAGGCATATTCGTCCTTCTCGTAAAGAACATGATCCGTAAAGTTAGTGAAGACGGAAACAATATTTCCTGTATATGAGGGCTCTGATTCTATCAGCTTGGCATCTTCGGCCTCTTCCGTTAGGAAATAACAGGCCTCGTTGGCATAGAAGTTTGTTACCCTGGTGTCTCCTTTCCACGAAATCAGTCCGTTTCCCCAGAAGAGCCAGGCATCCTGCTTCTGACTGTAATACAGGGGAACCTCTACCATATCATCATACTCTTCGCCAGTAAATAACAGCTCGTTCTGTAAATGACCGCCATAGCCATAAAGGTGTACTTTAGAGGGATTAGAGAATCCCATATTCTTCAGAGCCGAACGCGTAAGGCGGTACATTCCGTCGCTGGTAATAGAAATCTTTACCCAGCGGCCATTCTGCAACTTGGAGTGTGCAGCATAGCGTTTTGTCGTGCTGGAAGCTCTACGGCCCTGGCGATTAGGAATAGAAGTAATTACTATCTGTGCACTTACAAGCTTGTGGTACGCATTACCACGACGGATGATGGGGACAAAGGAGATGTCCAGCATTCCCTCTCCACGAGAAACTCCGACAAAGCTCTCTACGTTTATCGTCTCCGCAATCTGGCTGTCGTACTTCAGGGCTACTTCTGTCTCCTGTGGAGTAAGAGGGGCATATTCAGGATATTCTATACTAACGCTATAGGTATAATAGGAGTAATCCGTCTGTAGCGGAACTACCTCGGTATACACGGGAAGTACTGAGTCTATCTTCAACTCATCCCAATTAAGCGTTGTAATATCCAGATTGCCGTTTTGCTCTGCCATAAGAGGCAAAGTTGCAAACAAGAATAGAACATACTGAACAATGCGTCTCATCGGAATATAATATATGTGTTACTTTACGTTAAACTCCAAAACCTTACATCCTTCAAGGTAACCCTCCAGGTGATCGTCTATATGGACCGGCCCTACCCCAACGGGTGTACCTGTAAATATTATATCGCCGGTCTTGAGTGTGAAAAACTGACTGATGAAGCTTACCAACTTGTCTACGCTGTGTACCATATCGCCAGTGAATCCACTTTGTACCGTCTTGCCGTTTATGTCCAGATGAAAGTGCAGGTTCTGTACATCACCCACCTTATCAATCGGCAGCCATTCGCCCACAACGGCACTTCCATCAAAACCTTTGCACAAGTCCCAGGGCAAACCCTTCTCACGAAGAGACTTCTGCAAATCACGAGCGGTAAAGTCTATTCCAACTGTCACCTCCTGATAATAACGATGGGCAAAACGCTCAGGGATACTACGTCCTAAGTGATTGATTCGCACCACCAGTTCCGTCTCGTAATCACACTGCCGGGTATAGGCAGGGATAAAGAACGGCTTACCGCCCGTAAGCAATGAAGAGTCCGCCTTGGTGAAAACAACAGGCTCTTCTATATTTAATAACGTACCATGAAGCTCTTTATTGTGTTCAAGGTAATTTATTCCTATACCAAATATCTTCATTCTTTAGGCAAAGTTATAAAAAAAAGTGAACCGATCATGCGACAGGTTCACTCTTTTTATAGAATTATCTCAGTTCGCGACAGAAATTATTCAGCACGAAGTGTGAAACGCTTGAAGTCTGTAACAGTCAGATCCTTGTCTACTGACTGCAGGTAAGAAGCTACTGTGAAGTTCTTGTCCCAGATATACTCCTGGCTCATCAGACAGTTCTCTTTCAGGAACTTGTTCAGACGACCCTTAGCGATATTCTGAATCATACCCTCGTTCAGGTTTGCAGACTTCTCTGCAGTAACGTCAGCGATGATCTTCTTAACAGCAACTACGTCCTCGGCTGTAATCCAACCCTTGGTCTGGTTGCTCTCCATGTGATCCTCTGAATCGAAGTGAGCGGGGTTGTAGCCTGCCTTCTTGATAGCAGCCTCTACAGCCTTCTGAATCTGCTCTGACTTAGTCTTCTCGATAGCAACAGCGATCTCGTTGTCCTTTACAGACTGAGGAACGCCGCTCTCGTCGATAGCAACAGGAGCTGCACTGGCAATCTGCATAGCAATGTTCTTGCCAACGGTAGCATCCTCTACAGGCTTGTTCAGAGACAACATGGTGCAAAGACCGTTGCGGTTCATGTGGTTGTAGGTGGCAATGTTCTCAGACTCGATATAGCAGTAGCCATCCAACTCCATCTTCTCGCCAGTTACACCGCTACGCTCTGTAACAGCATCTGCTACAGTTACATCGCCCAGGGGAAGAGCCTTAACCTCGTCGAGAGACTTAGCCTTAGCTGCAACGGCAGCATCCAGGATCTTCTGAGTAAGGGCAACGAAGTCGGCATTGTTGGCAACGAAGTCGGTCTCGCACTTCAAGGCGATGATAGCACCGAAACCGTTCTCAGCCTTTACGAGAACACAACCCTCTGAAGCCTCACGATCGCTACGCTTAGCAGCAACAGCAGCACCCTTCTTACGCAGGTAAGCAACTGCACCGTCCATGTCATCAGACTCAGCCAAAGCCTTCTTGCAGTCAGCCAAGCCAGCACCGGTCATTTCGCGGAGCTTCTTAATATCATTCATTGTAACGTCCATAGTACGTTTTCTTTTTTTAATGGTTTGTGAATAAATTAATTACTCAGCTGCCTCTTCTGCGGGAGCCTCTGCAGCCTCCTCAGCGGGAGCTTCTGCAACTTCCTCAGCGGGAGCCTCTTTAGCAGCCTTCTTGCGACCGCGCTTTACAACGGGCTGATCTTCCTGCTCGGCAGCAGCATCGCTGTCAGCCTTCTCAGCCTTACGCTCCTCGAGACCCTCGGTGATAGCAGCACAACAAGCATCCAGGATAACCTCTACGCTCTTGCTTGCATCATCGTTAGCAGGAATCATGAAGTCGATGTTGTCAGGATTAGAGTTGGTATCAACAATACCGAATACGGGAATACCCAGACGGTTTGCCTCACGAACGGCAATCTGCTCCTTCAATACATCAACAACGAAAAGAGCTGCGGGCAGACGAGTCAAGTCAGCGATAGAACCGAGGTTCTTCTCCAACTTGGCACGCTGACGCTGTACCTGCAGAATTTCGCGCTTAGACAAGTTGCTGAATGTACCATCAGCTGTCAACTTATCGATATTGGCCATTTTCTTAACAGCCTTACGGATTGTGGGGAAGTTGGTCAGCATACCACCGGGCCAACGCTCAATAACGTAGGGCATGTTTACAGATGTAGCCTTATCTGCTACGATCTGCTTTGCCTGCTTCTTAGTAGCAACAAAAAGAATCTTCTTTCCGCTCTTGGCAATCTGCTTCATAGCTTCAGCAGCCTCATCTACCTTAGCAACAGTCTTGTGCAGGTCGATGATATGAATACCATTGCGCTCCATGAAAATGTAGGGAGCCATAGCGGGATTCCACTTTCTCTTCAGGTGACCGAAATGACAACCGGCCTCCAACAGTGTATCAAAATTTGTTCTAGACATAGTCT
>JAEEGF010568999.1_pt1 | contig 87804 bp, 71 predicted proteins | sample 9134171 | NCBI WGS metagenome assembly JAEEGF01 (sample SAMN16246542, study PRJNA631951) | gut metagenome | biome: gut microbiome; feature: rumen; material: AP-attached | host: Bos | place: Iran: Karaj | collected 2018-10 | reverse complement strand
TCGAGAAAAGAAAATCAAGAAACATTAATAAATTTTCAAAACTCCATAAATACAAAATTTGATACCCTTTCGAAAAATACACAAGAATCTTTGGATAAACAAAAAGAAACGATACAAGAAAATCTTAGAGATATTCAAAACAGCAACGAAAAAAAATTAGAACAAATGAGACTTACCGTAGATGAAAAACTGCAATCTACTTTGGAAAAGAGATTAAATTCTTCTTTTGAACTTGTAAACAAACAATTAGAATCTGTTCAAAAAGGTTTAGGTGAAATGCAAAATCTTGCAGCAGATGTTGGCGGTTTAAAGAGAGCCTTAACATCCGTAAAAGTTGCCGGTAACTTGGGTGAAGTTCAGCTTGAATCTTTATTATCTCAAATTTTAACTGTCGCTCAATATGAAAAAAATGCTCATCCAAATCCGTCAAATCCTACGGGTGTAGTTGAATTTGCAGTAAAGATTCCATCCAAGGAAAGTCAAAATAAATATATTTATTTGCCGATAGATTCAAAATTTCCTACCGCGGTATATGAGCAACTTCTTCAAGATTATGAACTTGCGGATAAAACTGCAATAGAAAATGACAAGAAAAAACTCGTATCCGATATAAGAAATTTTGCGAAAGATATTAAAAACAAATATATTGAGGTTCCTTATACAACTGATTTTGCAGTAATGTTTTTACCTTTTGAAGGCCTTTATTTGGAAGTATTAAGAATTCCGGGACTTATACAACAAATTCAAAATGAATTTTCAATAACTGTTTCTGGTCCGACTACTCTAGGTGCATTTTTGAATAGTTTGCAAATGGGATTTAGAACGCTTGCCATTCAGGAACAAACAGATTCTGTTTGGAATATTTTGAGAGCTGTAAGGACCGAATTCGGTAAATTCGGAGATGTTTTGGATGCAACAAAGAGAAAATTAGAGAGTGCAAGTAAAGAAATAGATAATGCCGGTGTAAGAACAAGAGCCATAGAAAGAAAGTTAAGAGATGTTGAAACTTTACCGAAAAATCAAGCTGAAACACTTTTGGAAAAAATTTAATTTTATAAAAATATAAATTATCCGATAAAAACGCAAAGTAATTTATACCGAAAACTATGTAAACCATAAAGCGGAACCAAACCGGTATATGTTTATAAATCATTATTTTTTTTATATAATATGAAACAATAATATGTAAGGAATGTTGTTATGGAAATTTTGAACTCAAATCAAATAGATTCTAAAATAGAAAATTTAGCGAATGAAATTTTAAAACAAAATATAGATGATATTGTTATCATAGGTATTCAAACAAAAGGTGTTGTTGTTGCTAAAAGATTATCAAGAAAAATAGAAAATATTAAAAAAATGAAAGAACAAATACCGTTCGGTGTGTTGGATATCACTCTTTACAGAGATGATTTGCAGGAAGCCGGAGCCGACATTCCCACAATAAAAGATACCGATATTCCTTTTGATATAAATAATAAAAATATAATTTTAGTTGACGATGTTTTATATACCGGCAGGACAATTCGTTCCGCTTTGGATGTTTTAAAAGATTTCGGCAGACCTAAATCCATAAAATTAGTTGTTTTGGTTGACAGAGGTTATAGAGAACTTCCCATACAACCGGATTTTGTAGGTCTTGTGCACCATACAAAAAATGAAATCTATGTGAATTTGAATACTGAAATTTCCGACAGAGACACTGTTACGATAGAAGAATAGAGCCAATTTGTAATTTGCAGTTTATAATGTCTGTAAAAATGTTGGTAACTGTTTAATTAAATTAAAATAAAGAGGCCAAAATGTCTTTTAACAGAAAAGATCTTCTAGGTTTGGAACATTTGGATAAAAAAGAAATTCAAACAATTATTGATGCGGCGAAACCTTTCAAAAATATGTTCACAAGATCAATAAAAAAAGCACCTGCTCTTATCGGAAAGACTGTGGTGACATTATTTTATGAACCATCCACAAGAACAAGAACTTCTTTCGAAGTTGCAGCAAAAAGATTATCAGCAGATGTTGTTAATATCGCAACCGCGACCTCAAGTGTTGTAAAAGGTGAAAGTTTGGTGGATACAGCCAAAACACTTGAAGCTATGAAAGCAGATATTATTATTATAAGACATACACTTGCGGGAACACCTGAATTATTGGCAAAAAATTTAAATGCTTCAATAATAAATGCCGGTGACGGTTTCCATGAACATCCAACACAGGGGCTCTTGGATCTTTTTACAATGTATGATAAAAAGAAAAAAATAGAAGGTTTAAAAGTTTTATTGGTGGGTGATATTTTACATAGCAGAGTTGCAAAATCAAATATTTGGGCATTAACAAAATTCGGTGCAAAAGTAAGAGTAGTGGGACCGCCGACTTTAATACCTAGGAAAATATCAGAATTAGGAGTAGAAGTTTTTTACGATTTGGATGAGGCAATAAGAGATGTTGATGTTATAAATATTTTAAGAATACAAATGGAAAGACAACAAGGAGCTTTTTTCCCTTCTGTTCATGAATATATTGAGCTGTATCAAGTAACAAAGGAAAGACTTGCAAAAGCTAAGCCCGATGTTTTAATTATGCATCCCGGTCCTATGAACAGAGGAATAGAAATAGCATCGGAAGTTGCGGATAGTCCGGCAGCAGTTATTAATGAACAGGTAACAAATGGTATTGCCGTCAGAATGGCAGTGTTGCACTTATTGGAATTAGCAAGAAATAAACAGGGGAGAAAACATGTTAATTCAAATTAAAAATATAAGAATAGTTGATCCTGCATGTAAAGTTGATAAAATCGGTGATATATTTATTGAAAACAACAAAATAGTTGAAAAACTTTCTTCTAAACCGGATAAAATAATTGATGGTAAAAATAAAGTTGCGGTTCCCGGTTTAATAGATGTTCATTCTCATTTAAGAGAGCCGGGACAAGAGGAAAAAGAAACGATTAAAACCGGAACCCGGGCTGCAGCAAAAGGCGGTATAACTACCGTTTTTTGTATGCCGAATACAAAACCCGTAACCGACAATGCGCCATCGGTTGAATATATTCTTATGAAAGCACAAAAAGAAGGAACCGTAAATGTGTTTCCTATAGGATGTATTACAAAAGGTTCGGAAGGTAAAGAGTTAGCGGAAATAGGGATATTAAAAAAAGCCGGAATTGTTGCTGTAAGTGACGATGGAGTTCCTGTTGCAAATTCTCAAATTATGAGAAGAGCCTTAGATTACACAAAAATGTTTAACTTAACTGTAATATCTCACTGTGAAGATAAAGAATTATCTAAAAACGGTGTTATGAATGCAGGTAAAAATTCCATGATATTCGGACTTAGAGGAATTCCTAACCAAAGTGAAGAAATAATGGTCTCAAGAGATATTATGCTCTGTGAACTTACAGGCGGTAAATTGCATATAGCACATGTTTCAACCGCAGGTTCGGTGGAACTTGTAAGACAAGCAAAGAAAAAAGGTTTAAATGTTACTTGCGAAACTTGTCCTCATTATTTTTCTTTAACCGATGATTATGTTCAAAACTATGATACAAGTTATAAAATGAATCCTCCTTTAAGAACACATAAAGATGTTGAAGCGATAAAAGAAGGTTTAAAAGACGGAACGATTGATTGTATTGCTACCGATCACGCACCGCATACACAAGAAGAAAAAAATAAAGAGTTTGATTTGGCACCGTTTGGAATTATAGGCTTTGAAACGGCATTATGTTTGGTTTTGAGTGAGCTTGTAGATAAAAAAGTTTTAACTTTTGAACAGGCTATTGCAAAAATGACAACAAATCCGGCAAAAATATTTTCTTTGAAAAACAGGGGGACATTGAAAGCTGGGTCCATCGCGGATATAACAATTATAGACTTGGAACAAAAATATGAATTTAAGAAGGAAGATATATTATCTAAGAGTAAGAATTCTCCTTTTATCGGAAGAAAATTTAAAGGTTGTGCGGTAATGACTATTGTAGGGGGAAAAATAGTTTGGACATTAAAAGATGGGATTATCAATTAGAAATAACTGAAAACAAAAATATTTGTTTGAATTTTTATAAAATTTCCGTAATATCAAAAGATATTGCCCAGGTTGCAAAAGCCGGTCAATTTTGTATGATTGGTTTAGAAAAAGTTTTTCTAAGAAGACCGCTAAGCATATATTCCGCAGATAAAAATACGGGAATTGTGTCCTTCTTGTATAAAGTTGTTGGTAAGGGAACGAATATTTTGGCAAATTTACCTGTCGGATCAAAAGTTAAGGTTTTAGGTCCGTTGGGACAAAGCTATCCTTTAGACATAGAAAAAAGTTTCAGACCTGTACTTGTTGCAGGCGGTACAGGAATTGCATCCATTCATTTTTTAGCAAGCAATTTAAGTACTCCGGGTAGTTTATATTACGGTGTAAGAAAAAAAGAAGAAATATTGTGCTTGGATGAATTTGAGAAAATGGGTTGGGAAATAAATATTTCTACAGAAGATGGATCTTACGGATATAAAGGTTTTGTTACCGATTTATTAGCAAAACAAATTCAACAAAACAGTATTGTTTTTGTTTGCGGACCTACACCTATGATGAAAAAAGTTGCACAAATTGTTAAAGAAAAAAATATTTCCGGATTTGCTTCTTTAGAACAGAAAATGGCTTGCGGTTTAGGGGTTTGTCAAGGTTGTGCCGTTAAAATTAATAATGTAAATAAAATGGTTTGTAAAGACGGACCGGTATTTTCAATATCGGAGATATCTTTTGAATAATGTTTATTAAATTGTTATTTTCAATATTACTTTTTTTTGTGCCTTTGAGTTTTGCTGCAACGGAGCCGTGGGCATTTTTTATTTTTCAAATTATAGTATCGTTTATTTTTTTGAATATCCTTCTTACAAATAAAATTTTTAAATTCACGTTGCCTGCATTGATTGTAAATATCATTTTTTGCTTTACCATTGTTGTTGCTTTTATACAGCTGTTAAATCACCATTCAATAACACAACAAGCAAACTTCATTCCGTTTACCGTTTCTCCTTATAATACATTAAAAGAACTTAATACCATGTTTACATATATGATGTTTTTTGTCATTGTGACTCAATTGTTTTACAGATTAAAAGAAATAAAAAAATTGCTGTATGTAATATTGTTTGCTTCTGCTGTTGTTATGATTATAGGACTTTGTTGTCCTAAAGGGGAGTATATTAAATTTTTCTTAGGTCCAGGAAGTTTTGGTAATTTTGGGCCGTTTACAAACAGAAATAATGCAGGAATGTTTTTATCAATGTCTTTTTTTATATCTTTATCTTTTGTGTTCTATAACTTTTTAAAATATCCAAAATATTTATTTTATAATAAAAAGAATAAATTCGTTGCATTACAGATAATAAATATAACATTGTCGATATTATTTGCGATAAGTATTATTGTAACCCGATCAAGAGGGGCAATGTTTGCAACTTATATATCTTTATTTATTTTTTTATTTTTACTTGTTTACCATTTTTCGAAAACAACTTGGCAAAAAACATATAGGTTATTAATAATTTTTATTTTAATTGCTGCATCATTTTTTGCAATATATAAAAATATGAATGACATAAATGATTATAGTAAAAGATTTGGAGGATTATCCGAAAAAGAAAGATTAGGCTTATATGAGATGTCCTTTGATATTTTAAAAGATTATCCTATTACAGGTATAGGTTTTGCAGCTTTTCCCGTAGTTTTTGATAAATATTTTGAAGGAAAAACAGTTGCATACCCGGAATATCTCCATAGTGATTGGTTGGAACTTTTGTTGGATATCGGGTATCCCATGTATATAATAATTTTGTTACTTGTTTCAGCAATTTTATTTATATTTTTAAGAAGAATAAAATTTTTGTCGAATAAGAAAAAAATTTTATTTATAGGCGTTTTTTCTTCTTGTTGTTCAATTTGTATCGGCAGTATTATTGATTTTCATCTTCATATTCCGGCAGATGCAATATTATTTCTTATATTTTTAGCAATATTGTGTGCAATATCTTTTTATAAAGGGGAAAAACAATTTAAATTTAATAATAATTTGTTTTTTAAATTTGTTAGTTGTTTATTGATATGTTGTTTTATATTCTTCTCTTATAGAAATATGTTGGCATGGAAATACTATATTTTTTCTAAACATTTGTCGAAACAGGAAGAAATACAATATTTAAATAAAGCATTTGATTTGGTTCATAATCCAAAATATTTTGAAAATTCCATTATAGTGATGTATAACTATTTAATAAAAAAGAAAGATGTAACCGAAGAAGAGAAAGAACTTCTACATTCTATGGCTTATGAATATATAAAACAATATCCTTATAATAACAAAATATCGAAAGTTTTTTTACAAAGTAATCAATAAACTTAATTCGAGCAAAATATTGAAAAAAATAATGGTTTGTATTATAATATATTGCAATATTTGATTAGCGATTTGTCAACATTGAAATAGAATGTTGTTGTAAGGTATTGAAGTTAAGAGATTCTCTTCCGTAACAATTTGAAATAACGGTTGGAGAATAAGTTGTTTGATACTTTTTATAGTCTTTTATGGAGAGATGGCCGAGTGGTTGAAGGCGGCAGTCTCGAAAACTGCTATAGGGGGAACTCTATCGAGGGTTCGAATCCCTCTCTCTCCGTATCCTTTCAAACTTTTTAATCAAAAAAGTTTTTGATGTTTATTGTTTAGATGTGTTAGTTTTAAGTGTTTTTGTTGGAAATAACAAATTTCTTGTTAGAATATAAAAATGAATTTTTCAAATATTCCCAAAACATATCAATCTGTTATTGAGAAACTTATAACAATAGCTAAAAGTAACAATTTTGTTATTTATGCTGTCGGTGGCTTTGTGAGAGACATTATCTTGAACAGAGAGCCTAATGATTTAGATATTATGGTTGAGGGGGAAGAAGCGGGTATCGAATTTTCTAAAGTTGTTGCTGAAAAATTGAATATTCATCCTCCGATTGTTTTTGAAAAGTTCGGAACAGCCAAACTTCTTATAGAAGACAAAGAAATAGAATTTATAATGCCGAGAAAAGAATATTATGATGAAAATTCAAGAAACCCCGAAACCGAAATAGGAACATTGGAGCAGGATGCGTTAAGACGAGATTTTACGGTTAATTCATTGTTTTTATGCTTGAATAATTTCACGCTTCTCGATTTAACTCAAAAAGGAATAAAAGATATAGAAAATAAAATAATAAGAGTTACCGATGAATCTGCATCCGATATCATTTTTGAACAAGATCCGTTAAGAATATTGAGAGCCGTTCGACAATCTTTTCAATTAAAATTTAAAATAGAACCTAAAACTTATCAAAGTATGAAAAATAAATCCGGTCGCATATCAATAGTTTCCGGTGAAAGAATATCAGAAGAAATAAATAAAATTTTGTTGTTGGATAAACCTTCAGAAGCCTTTTCTATGTTAGATGATATTGGTTTGTTGGATATTTTATTCCCGGAACTAAAACAAGCACAAGGAGTCTCTCAACCCAAACAATATCATACCAAAGATGTGTATGGACACACGATGGATGTAGTGGATAATATTACCCCCGATTTACTTTTAAGAGTATCGGCTTTGTTTCACGATGTAGGTAAGCCTAAAACTAAAACGGAAACAGACGGGAAAATATCATTTATCAATCATGAAACAACAAGTTCTATAACAGCAAAACAAATTCTGTTAAGATTAAAATATCCTTCTGATTTCATAAAAAAAGTTTGTTTCCTGATACAAAATCATATGTATCCTAAAATGTATACAAGTCAATGGAAAGATTCTTCTGTTAGAAAATTCGCATATAAAATCGGAGATGATATTGAAAATATAAAATTATTAAATTATGCCGATACCAATAATTTTAACGGAGAACTTTTTGATAGAGTTGAACAATTGAGAAATAAAGATATGTTGATGCCCAAAGAAGATTTACTTGACGGTAATGAATTGATGAAAAAATTTAACAGACCTGCCGGCAAGTGGATAAGCCAAGCAAAAGAATACATAAGAAATTTACAATCGGATAATCCTAAAATAACAAAAGAAGAAGCTCTTAAAAAGTTAAAAAATATATTGAAAATACAACAAATATAATGATATAATAAAAAGAAAGTTTTATGAGTGAATAAAATGGAACCGGAAAATAATAACGAAACAATAAATCAAGATAAAACAAAGCAAACAAAGCAACAAACTTACGATGTCGCAGGCCTTTTAATAGGAGCTGTAGTCGGAATATTTTTGGCAATAGTAGGTATAACAGATATTTTGATGGGGATCATTGCAGGAATGTTTATAGGTCTTGTTGCAGGAACTTTTATAAAAAAGAAATAATTTATAGGAGAAATACATGTCTGTAGACTATAGAAAAAACATTGATTCTTTTATAAAAAAAATAGCAGATGAAGTAGAGTTTTATCCGGAAAAGTATAATATAAAAATAAACAGAATTTTAAGCTCTCAACAAAAAAAAGAATTAAAAAATCTTATTTCGTCATATACCGCAAAAATTGCCTACAATCCTACGGACGCTTCGGTTTATTATAACAGAGGTTTAGTTTATCATAAAAAAACAGATTACAAAAATGCTCTCAATGATTTTACAAAAGCTATAGAACTTGATAAGAACTTTACTTTTGCATTTATTGCAAGAGGAGAAACTTATGTTTTTTTAAAAGAGTTTGAATTGTCTGAACAAGATTTTGCACAAGCAATAAAACTTAATCCTCAAAATCCGAGTATTTATACCACATTAGGCAATATAAGAGTTTTTCAAAATTTATTTAATGAAGCAATAGAATATTTTAATAAAGCTATAGAATTAAATGATTGTATAGAATCCGCTTTTTACGGAAGGGCTCTTGCTTATAGAAGTTTGTCGCAATATCAAAATGCGATAAAAGATTTTACAAAAGCTATAGAGTTAAATCCTAAAGATAGTTATGCTTTTTGTGACAGAGGTATAACATATGCAAATATGGAAATGTTAGATGAAGCCATAAATGATTTTGAAACTGCTTTAAAATTAAAACCCGAAGATGTTTTTTTCCTTAACAATAAAGGAATTGCTCACAGGAGAAAATTGGAAGAAGAAGAGGCGGAGAAGTGTTTTAAACAAGCTATAGAGAAAATGCCTGAGGACAGTTATGCATATTATAATCTGGGTAATTTACACAGAGAACAAGGTTTGGACGATAAAGCATTGAAGTTTTACAGTGAAGCAATAGATTTGGATTATACTTTCGGACCTGCATATATATCCAAAGCAATTATTTTTATAGCTCAAAAGAAAATTCAAAAAGCTTATGAAGAAATTTTACAAGCTATAGAATTTATGGATGAAAGTTTTATAAGTTTTGCATTTTTGGCATATATTAATTTTATAAATGAAGATTATCAAAATGCAATATTGAACTTTAAAAAATCTATAGAAATCGATGAAAATAAAAATCCTGAATTATTGTATTGTTGCGGTTTGTGTTATTTTCTTACAAAAGATTATCTTGCTGCGGAAAAATATTTTTCAAAAGCAATAAACTTTTCTTATGATGCTTCCGAATTATTGATGGCATATGCATTAAGTTTATTTGAGTTAAAAAAATACGATGAATCTATAAAGTATTTTAGTGAAATAATAAAAAAGGATTCTCCGCTTACGGAAGCATATTATTGGAGAGGTATTGCATATATCAATATAAGAAATTATGGTAATGCATCAGACGATTTCAAAAAGACAATAGATTGTAAATATATGCTGAAAGAGAGTTATTATTACTTAGGTGTTTGTTATATGTATTTGCCCGAGTATAATATGTCTCTTGAATGTTTTGATAATGCTGTTTCCTTGGGGTATAGTGATATTTCAATATTTAAAAACAGAGCTTTTGTTTTAGATAAGTTGGGTTTTGAAGATAAAGCACTGGAAGACTTGGATAAAGTTTTAGAGCAGCAAAAAAAAGATATTGAATCTTATATTATAAGAGTTCGAATATGTATAGATAAGAAGTTATATGATGAAGCCGAAGATGATATAATTAAAGTTTTGGAACTCGATGAAAATAACAGAGAAGCTATATTGTTAAATATAAGAATTAAATTTTTAAGAGAAGAATATGAATCTTGTATAGATTTTGCGACGGATTTTTTAGATGAAAATCCTAACAATATGGAATGTTTGCAATTGAGAGCAGATTCTTATGTTAGAGTTGATGAATTGCAAAAAGCACTTTTGGATTATACCAAAATGATAACTTTAAATCCCGGGAACGAAGACATTTATTTAAAGAGAATAAATTTATATATAAAAATGAAATCCTATTCGGAGGCTTTATCGGATATAGATTTCTTGTTAAACAGTGATGATACTAATGCACTTATATATTTTTATAAAGGGATAATAAACAGAAACAGAGGTGAAATTATTGATGCTTTGAAAAATTATGATATTGCATTGAAAATATTAACCGCTGACAAGATATTAAACTTAGATGAAGAAATTTTAGAAACAAAAAGATATTTTTATTCTGAAAAGAAAAGAATAGTTCCAAAAGTGTTTGGTAAAAAGTCTTCGTCAAAAAGTCAGAGTGAAAACAAAATAAAAGAAGAAAATGATTTTGAAGAAAAAGATGTAATACAAGAACAGAAGTCGAATGTGGAGACAAAAAATACAACAAGTGTTGAAACACAGACTACAGATTCATCAATGTCTCAAGAACAAAAAATTGCCGTAAATAATGAGCCTGAAAAAACTTTAGACGAAGTTTTACCTGAAGAAAAAGAAGAACAAAATATCGTGACAGAGGTTGAAACTAAGTCCGAAAAAAATGAAGAACAAAACATTTCGGCAGGACTTGAATCTAAAGTCGAAGAAAAAGAAGAACAAAACACGGAAAATGTTTTTATACAAAACGAAACAAATTCTTCAAATATAGTATCGGACAACGCTGCTAATTCCGATAACAATGTTATACAAACTGCAAACGAAAATATTGGATCAAACCAATCGATAAAAGACATTCAAACCGAAAATAAAAAAGAAACAGTTCCTTTAAGTATGGAGCAATTGAATAAACTTATAAAAGAAGATAAAAAGAATTCCTCTTATTATCACCAAAGAGCAGATTTGCTTTTTGCAAAATCAAATTTTAAAGATGCTGTTAAAGATTATGATTTAGCAATAAAATATTCCGAATTATTGAATCCGGAAATGTATAAAAGTAAAGCTAAAGCTTTTGTTGAATTGAAAAAATATAAGGATGCTATAGAAACCATAAGTAAACTGATAAAAAACGGGTTTGCTGATGCAAAGTTATATTATGAAAGAGCATTGTTATATCAAGAATTAAAAGATTCCGCCAATTATTTTGAAAATATAAATTCAGCATTGGAATGTGATCCGTGTTTTGATGAAGCTTATTTGTCGAGAATAAATTATTATATTAAACAATCAAGTTTTGCTGAAGCCTATAACGATATGAAACAGGTAAGTGATTTTGAATTAAAAACAGACAATAAATATTTGTTGGCTAAAATTTGTTTTCAGTTAAAAAAATATTCCGAAGTTGTTTTGTTGTTGACTTCAATATATGAAGCTAAAAAACAAGAAAAAGAGACCGATTATTATTTGGGAATAAGTTTTGCTGAAACCGGGGATTATGATAATGCATTGAAATATTTGACAAATGCTTTTGAAAACGGATTTAAGAATAAAAATCTTTTTTATTCTTTGGCAAAAACCTATTTCAATAAGAAAAATTTTAAAACCGCTTTGGATTTTTTAAATAAATCTATCAGTATAGACTCTTCGAATTATGAATATTATTGGTTAAGAGCAAAAATATATTATGAATTGAATAATATTAAACTTTCTTTGCAGGATTATGATAAAGCAATTAAAATTGATTTTAAGAATAAAGATTTGTTATTGGAAAAAATAAAAATTTTAGAAAAGGACAATAACACTGATGATATGATTTCCTGTTATTCTAAAATAATACAAATAGATGCTAAAAACGGAGATTTGTTTTATAAAAGAGGTTTGTTATATAAGAAAATAGGCAAGGATAAAGAAGCTGAAAAAGATTTTGCTCAAGCAAGAAATTTAGGGATAAATATATCAGAAGATAAATTAAGTAATGATATAAACAGTAACAAAAATAATGTTACTGATACTGTCGTTAAAGAGACTGTTGTTGATATTCCCAAAAAGCAACCGATATCAAATCAATTAAAATCTGAAGTTATAAAAGAAAAAATCGAAGAAAAAACCTTAACCAAAGACCATATTGATAACAAAATTCAAGAAATCAAACAGATAAATAATGCAGAAATGAAAAAAGAAGGGACCATAAATGTTTCGGCAAGCATGATACATTTGAATCGAGGAAATATAAGTTTTAGAAAACAAAATTATGAAAATGCTATTTCAGAATTGAATAAAGCAATAGAATTTAATTATAAAGATCCTCAATGTTATTTGTTGAGAGCCGAAGTATACAGTGAAATGAAAAAATTTGATTTTGCCATAAAAGATTTACTTATGGTTATAGATATTTCTCCGAAGGCAACTTTTGCATATTCGAAAATAGCTGATATATATAAATTAAGCAATAATATTGAACAAGCAAAAATATTTTATTCTAAGGCCATAGAATTAAATCCGAAATATGCAAATGCATATTTCGGTTTGGCGGAAATTTATGAAAAAAGTAATCAAACAGATTTAGCAATTGAAAAATATAAAGAAGCTGCAAAACTTGATGTGAAATTAGCAAAGGAATGCAATATGAAAATTGCAGAATTAAATTCTTAAAATGTTAAAAAACAAAAAATTTGCGATATTAATTTTTATTTTCTTTTTTTTAACACAACTTTGTTATTCGGCAACGGTTAATTCCGAAATGCTTTTAAATGCCGTAAGGCAAAATGATGTAGATGTAGTCCGTCAGTGTTTAAGAAAAGGCGTAAGCCCGAATTCCCAAGATTCTATGGGTAATTCGGCATTATTAATATCAATCAGTATGGGATACTCAAATATAGCAACCGTTCTCATAAAAAACGGAGCAACGGTTAATGTTGCATATAACATGGGAATGGATTCTTTGATGTTGGCAATAAACAAAGGCATGGAAGATGTTGCAAAATTGTTGATAGATTATGATGTGGATTTAAATACTAAATTAACGAACGGAATGACGGCATTAATGATGGCTTCTGAGAAAGGAATGTTTGATTTGGTGAAGTATATGGTAAAACACGGAGCTGATATAAATGCAAAAACAAAAGACGGGCTTACGGCATCCGTATTCGCAATGAAGAGCGGTCATAATGATATAGTTAAATATTTTAATCAAGTTGGAACTGTCCCGGGAACATTGGGAGAATCTATTCTTACTTCAAATATTCGATTAGCCGAAAGATTTATTGCTTACGGTTCGGAAATAGACGAAAGAGGTATACAAGGAAAAACTCCGTTAATAATTGCCTTTGACAGTAACGACTATGAGATGGCGGCTTTTTTGATATCAAAGGGTGCTGATATTAATGCCAGGGATAATAGCGGTATAACACCTATAATATCGGCATGTGCTTCAAATAACGTAGATTTAATTCAGCTTGCATTTACAACAGGAGCAAATATAAATGTTTGTGATGTTAATGGTGTTACTCCTTTGATGTATGCATTGTATAAATCGAATTATGATGTGATAAAAATGTTGGTAAAGTATAAAGCAGATGTAAATGTTTGCGACAATAATGGTGTTACTCCGTTGGGAATAGCCGTAAGAATGGGAAATTTAGAAATTGTGAAGTTGCTTGTGCAAAACGGAGCAATAATAAATTACAAAGATGAAAACAATACTCGTTTATTGAATATTGCGGTTGATACGAATAACTTGGATATGGTTTCTTTTTTATTGGATAGCGGAGCAAGAGTTAACGGTAAAGATTTAAGCGGAAAAACTCCGTTGATATTGGCCGCATCGAAAGGATATTTTGATATAGCAAAAAAATTGTTAGATAGCGGAGCAAGATTACATTCAAGTGATAATGATGGCTTAACTGCCTTAGATTATGCGAAAAAAAATAAAGATTACAGCATGACAGAGCTTTTGAAAAACAGGAAAAGCAATTAAAAGGAATTTTTTGATATATTAAAAAATGTTTTCCTTTTTTTAGATAAATAAATTTATTAATAAAGGATAAAATTATGGAAAATTATGTAAGACCGTTTTCATTGTTTTCAGAACAGGATATTTATCTTTTTAAAGAAGGAAGTCATTTTCAACTTTATAATTTATTGGGAGCTCATCATGTAAAGTATGAAGATAAAGACGGGGTTTATTTTGCTGTTTGGGCACCTAATGCAAAACATGTTTCCGTTATAGGTGATTTTAATTATTGGGACAAATATTCTCATCCCTTGGTGCCGAGAGGGGATTCTTCCGGTATTTGGGAAGGATTTATTCCTTATTTAAAACAAGGTGATACTTACAAATATTTCATAATTTCAAATTTTAATAATTATTCCGTCGAAAAAGCTGACCCTTATGCTTTTCATTGTGAAACTCCTCAAAAGACCGGTTCTAAAATTTGGGATCTTTCTTATGATTGGAATGATAAAGATTGGATGAATTTCAGATATAAAAAAAACAGTATGAAATCTCCTATGTCGATATATGAAGTGCATTTGGGATCTTGGAGAAGAAAACCCGAAGAAAATAACAGAATGTTATCCTACAGAGAAATTGCCCCGTTACTGAGAGACTATTGTGTTGAAATGAATTTTACACATGTTGAATTATTACCTGTTATGGAACATCCTTTTTATGCTTCATGGGGGTATCAAACTACAGGATATTTTGCACCAACCAGCAGATACGGAACACCTCAGGATTTAATGTATATGATAGATTTATTACATCAGGCAGGTATAGGTGTAATTATGGATTGGGTTCCTTCACATTTTCCTACAGATCAACACGGATTATCTTTTTTCGACGGGACATATCTGTATGAACATTCCGATAGACGATTGGGATTTCATCCGGATTGGAAAAGTGCAATTTTTAATTATGGCAGAAATGAAGTAAAAGATTTTCTTATTTCTTCTGCATTGTTTTGGCTTGATAAATATCATGTTGATGGAATAAGAGTAGATGCTGTTGCTTCAATGCTTTATCTTGATTATTCCAGAAAAGATGGAGAATGGGTCGCAAACAAATACGGCGGTAAAGAAAATATAGATGCAATAGAATTTTTGAAAAGATTAAATCATGTAGTATATGAAAATCATAATGATGTTCAAATGATAGCCGAAGAATCTACTGCATGGCCTATGGTCTCAAAACCTACTTATTTAGGCGGTTTAGGATTCGGTTTCAAATGGAATATGGGTTGGATGAACGACACATTAAGATATTTTAAAACGGATCCTATATTCAGAAAATACAGACATACGAATTTAACTTTTAGTTTACTGTATGCATTTACCGAACAGTTTATTTTACCTTTTTCTCACGATGAAGTTACACAAGGTAAAGGATCTCTTATCGGGAAAATGCCCGGAGATGAATGGCAACAATTTGCAAATTTAAGATTGTTAATAGGCTATATGTACGGACATCCCGGTAAAAAACTTTTGTTTATGGGTGCTGAGTTCGGTCAAAAAAGAGAATGGTCTCACGATATGAGTTTGGAATGGCATGTATTACAATTTTGGCAACATTCCGGAATGCAAAAATGGGTTAAAGATGTTAATGCAATATATAAAACGGAGTCTGCATTATTTGAAGATGATAACAGTTGGAATGGCTTTGAATGGATAGATTGTAACGACTCGGAAAATACGGTTTTGAGCTTTTTAAGAAAATCGCCGTCAACGGGAGAAATGATAGTTTGTGTTTGTAACTTTAATCCTGTTCCGAAATATAATTATAAAGTCGGTGTTCCGAAAGCAGGATATTGGAAAGAAATTTTAAACAGTGATTCCGAAGTATATTTTGGCAGTAATATAGGTAATTTGGGTGGAGTAAATACAAAAGATTATTCTACACATGCAAGGCCATATACGATAGAAATTGCTTTGCCGCCTTTGGCAGCAGTATTTTTTAAGTATGAAGGATAATGTAGTTTGTTTTTGGTTTCCGTTATCTTAGTTTTACTACAAGCTTTTAGAGATAACCTTTGATAAAAAACCAAAAACTTTTGGAGAAAGTAAAGATGTATTTAATTATAATAATTGTTTTTTTATTGTTATCTTTTACAATAAGTTCAATATCGGATTATCTCAATGCAAAAAACATAAAAGAAAATTTACCGGATGAGTTTGTCGGATATTACGATGAAGAAAAATATAAAAAATCTCAAAATTATTTAAAAGACAGAACAAAATTTTCTTTTATATCATCATTGACATCTCTGATAATATCAATAATATTTATTTTAATCGGCGGATTTAATTATGTTGATTTATTCGCAAGAAGTTTCGGCTACGGAGAAATAGTTACGGGGCTTATATTTGTTGCCGCCTTATATTTGTTGCTTGAGATAATAGGAATTCCTTTTTCGGCTTACAGCATATTCGTTATAGAAGAAAAATACGGTTTTAACAAAACCACAATAAAAACATTTATATCCGATATAATAAAAAATTTAATTTTAACGGCTGTTATAGGGTTGCCGATATTTGCCGTGATTGTAATGTTTTTTGTTAAATATGATTCTCTTGCTTGGATATATGCTTCAATAACCGTTATTTTGTTTGAACTTTTAATTACATTTATAGCGCCGGTATTTATAATGCCGTTATTTAACAAATATATCCCATTGGAAGACGGAGAACTAAAAACCGAACTTGAAAAATATGCAAAAGAACAAAATTTTAAAATGAAAGGGCTTTATAAAATGGATGGTTCTAAAAGATCTACAAAAACAAATGCCTTTTTTACGGGTTTCGGAAAATTTAGAAGAATAGTTCTGTTCGATACTTTAATAGCAAAACATACTACACAAGAGCTTGTATCGGTTTTAGCACATGAAATGGGACATTATAAGAAAGGCCATATTCACAAAATGATGATTATGTCTTTTTTAAATACAATAATAATATTTTTCTTGTTATCTCTGTTTATAGGTAATGAAGGTCTTTTTGCTGCATTTAAAATGCAGAATATTTCGGTTTATGCCACTTTGATATTTTTTGGCTTTTTATATACTCCGATATCTATGTTTTTGTCGGTTTTACAAAATATTATATCAAGAAAGCATGAGTATGAAGCAGATAAATATTCCGTTACGACTTATAAAAATCCTGAAGCAATGATTGAAGCTTTAAAGAAACTTTCAGTCGATAATCTTTCCAACCTTACTCCGCATAAGATGAAAGTTTTTATGGAATACAGTCATCCCACGGTTTTAGATAGAATAAAAGCAATTAGAAATATAAAAATAGAGGGATAAAATGGATAAATTACTAAAAGAACTTTTGGAAGCTCCCGGAATTTCAGGTTGTGAAGAAGCTGTTGCAGAAATTATGAAAAGAGAATTATCGAAATCTTGTGACGAAGTAAAAATTGATAATTTTGGAAATGTTATTGCAAGAAAAGGTAACGGCAAGAAAAAAATAATGATTGCCGCTCACATGGACGAAATAGGTTTTGCGGTTAAACATATAACACCGGAAGGTTTTATTTATTTTATTAAAGTCGGCGGTATTGCCGATATGGTAATACCTGCACAAAGAGTTGTAATAAAAGCTAAAAAAGGTGATGTTGTCGGTGTAATAGGAACAAAACCGCCGCATTTAATGTCTCCGGAAGAAAGCAAAAAATTGGTTCCGTATACAAATATGTTTATTGATATAGGTTGTAAAACAAAAGAAGAAGTATTGGAAAAAGTAGAAATAGGAGATCAAATAATATTTGAACCTAATTCCGGAGTGTTAAATAAAGATGTATATTACGGTAAAGCCGTAGATAACAGAGCCTGCTGCTATGAAATGATAAAAGCTATGGAAACCCTTGCACCTGTAGATGCTGAAGTTTATGCGGTTGCAACGGCTCAGGAAGAAGTAGGTTTAAAAGGTGCAAGAACATCTTCTTTTGCAATTAATCCGGATTTTGCAATAATACTTGATACAACTATTGCAGGAGATGTCCCGGGAATAGAAGATAAAGTATCTGCATTAAAAATCGGTGACGGTATAGCAATAACAATGATAGAAGCCGGAGGCAGGGGAACAATAGTTAACAATAAAGTAAGAAGACTTATGATAGATACTGCAAAAGAAAACAATATAAAACATCAGGTAGATATAGTAAGCGGCGGTATGACCGACGGTGCAGTTATTTATATGAACAGATCTGGAATACTTACCGCGATATTAAGTCTTGCAACCAGATATTTACATGCAGCAACATCGGTATTTGATATAAACGATTTAAATGAGGGTGTAAAACTTACACAAAAAATCATAGAAAAGATTGCTCAAGAAAAAGCATTGTAAATTTTTTAAGTTTTTTATATAAATATTCTTTATAAAATAATATATGAGGTTTTATTATGATAATTCTTACCGGCGGTGCAGGTTTTATAGGCAGTTGCTTTTTATGGAAACTTAATCAGGAAAAGATTGATGATATTTTGGTTGTTGATCATCTTGATAATGGCGAAAAATGGAAAAACCTTGTAGGTAAAAGATTTTATGACTACATGCAAAAAGAAGATTTCTTACAAGCTGTAAAAGATAAAAAGATTCAAAAACCTCAAGCTATAATTCATCTTGGAGCTTGCAGTTCCACAACACAAACAGATGCAAATTATTATATTCACAATAATTTTGAATATTCAAAAATTCTTGCTTTGTGGGCAATGGAACTCGGAATTCCGTTTATTTATGCATCATCTGCAGCAACTTACGGTAACGGAGAAAACGGTTACGATGATCAATGTGATATAGACAAACTTGCTCCGTTGAATATGTACGGTTATTCAAAACAACTTTTTGACTTATGGCTTTTAAGAAACAAATATAATAATAAAGTTACCGGAATAAAATTTTTTAATGTTTTCGGACCTAATGAATATCATAAAGGAACGATGAAGAGTGTTATATGCAAAACTTATGATGATGTTGCACAAAAAGGAATAATAAGATTGTTTAAATCTTATAACAGTAAATATGGTGATGGTGATTCTTTAAGAGATTTCGTTTATATAAAAGATGTCGTAGAGGTTATGATGTTTTTATTAAATAATCCTAAAAATACCGGATTATTCAATATAGGTACCGGTAAAGCAAGAAGTTGGAACGATATTGCAAGATCGATGTTTGCCGCAGTAGGTAAACAAACAAATATAGAATATTTTGATATGCCTGAAATTTTAAGAGGGAAATACCAATATTTTACGGAAGCAAAAATGGATAAAATAAAACAAGCCGGTTGTAATCATAAATTTATGGAACTTGAAGATTCCATTAAAGATTATTGCAGTTATTTGAAAAGCAAAAGTTACTTGTAAAAATTGTTTGCACTATACATTAATTATAAATTGTAAATTATAAATTATAAATTGGAGTAGGTATGGATTTATTGAAAAAAGTGTTGAGTTTAAAAAATAAGTCTATTTTGGTTGTCGGTGATACAATGGTTGACAGGTTTATTTGGGGAAAAGTTTCAAGAATTTCTCCGGAAGCTCCCGTTCCTGTTGTTGAAGTAAAAAATGAAACGGAAACTTTAGGCGGTGCGGGAAATGTTGCAAGTAATATTACTTCTCTCGGGGCAAAGGCATACATAGTTACCGTTATAGGAGACGATCTTAACGGTTTACATATGAAAGAAATGCTCGAAAACAAGAGAATAAACACAAGTTATATAGTTGTAGATAAGCAAAGACCTACCACTTTAAAAACAAGAATTGTGGCATCAAATCAACAAGTAGTTAGAGTAGATAAAGAAATAAAAGGTGCTTTTTCCGGAAAAACGGAAGAAAATATTTTAGATAATATAGATGCTGTAATGAAAGAAGTTGACGGCGTAATAATTTCGGATTATGCAAAAGGTATAGTTACGAATAAAGTATTGAAAAAAATCATAACTCTTGCAAAAAAGAAAAGAATTCCCGTAACGGTTGATCCTAAAGTTGAAAACTTTAAAAAATATAAGCATATAACTTGTATGACGCCGAATACAAAAGAAGCAATAGAAGGTATGAATGCACAACATCAGGGAATAAAAACGGATATGGATATTGCTAATCTCGGTAAAAGAATATTAAAACTTTTACAATCCGATTCCGTTCTTATTACCAGAGGTGAAAAAGGCATGACGGTAATAGAAAAAAATAAAATCACACATATTCCTACAAGAGCAAAAGAAGTATACGATGTTACCGGTGCCGGTGATACGGTTATTGCAACAATGACACTTGCTTTGGCAGCTAAATGGAAACTTGTAGAAGCTGCCGAAATTGCTAATTTTGCAGCAGGTGTTGTTGTAGGTAAAGTAGGAACGGCAACCGTTACAATAGAAGAAATTATAAAGACGATAAAAAGTTTTAATAAAAAATAGAAAATTACATATAGAAGATTTAAAGATTATTCTTCTAATTTTTCTTTTTTCCAAAAGTACGGAGTGTTTTTATATGAAAACAGCAGTAGTGATTCCTGCAAGATATGCATCAAGCAGATTTCCGGGGAAACCTTTATTTTTAATAAACGGGAAACCTCTCATATTGCATGTCGTAAGCAAAGTATCAAAGTGTAAAGGTGTAAATTGTGTTGCTGTTGCTACCGATGATAAGAGAATATTCGATACTGTAAAAGCAGCAGGTTTTAATGTTTTTATGACACCTGCAACTTTAAAAAGCGGGACAGACAGAGTAGCATATGTCGCGAATAAATATTTAAAAAATTATAATGTGTTCATTAATGTTCAAGGTGATGAACCGTTGATAGATAAAAAGCTTGTGGAAAAAATGGTTGAAGAATTTAAGAACAACAGAAAACTTGAGTATTTAACTGTTGCTTATAAAATGAAACCGACGGATGATGTATCAAATCCAAACACGGTAAAAGTTATTTTTGATAAAAATAAGTATGCATTATATTTTTCAAGATATCCGATACCTTTTGTGAGAGATGAAAAAAATAAAAATAAGGCAGATTACTATAAACATATAGGTGTCTACGGATATACAAAAAAATTTGTTTGTGAATTTACGAAATCTAAACAGACAAAACTTGAAATTTGTGAGAGTTTGGAACAATTAAGAGCATTGGAACAAGGTAAAAAAATAAAAATTATTATCTCTGATAAAGATCTTCAAGATATTAATGTTATTGAAGATGTTGCAAAGGTTAAAAAAGCATTAAAAAATAAATAATATAAAAAGCAAAGGAGTTTATGGAATGAAGACAAAATATATTTTTGTTACCGGAGGAGTAATATCATCCGTAGGAAAAGGAATTACGGCAGCATCAATTGCATGTTTACTTAAAGCAAGAGGATTAAAAGTAAATATATTGAAATGTGATCCTTATTTAAATATTAATCCGGGGCTTTTATCACCTATGCAACACGGAGAGGTTTTTGTTACCATAGATGGTATGGAAGCGGATTTGGATTTAGGTCATTATGAAAGATTTATCGATCAAGAGACAACAAAAGTAAATACCGTTACTTCAGGCAGAATATATCAAAAAGTTTTAAACGATGAAATTGAAGGAAAATTTGCCGGTAAAACCGTTCAAGTTGTTCCTCATATAACAAATGAAATAAAAGAAAGATTAAAAGCGGTAGCCGGGGACAGCGATGTCGTTATGGTTGAAATAGGGGGAACAGTAGGAGACATCGAAGGCCTTCCTTTCTTGGAAGCAATAAGACAATTCAGAAACGATATCGGCAGAGAAAATGTATTGTATGTTCATGTTACATTGATACCATATATAAAAGCATCCGAAGAATTAAAAACAAAACCTACTCAGCATAGTGTTCAAAAGTTAAGAGAAATAGGTATAGAACCGTCAATAATTCTTTGCAGAATGGATCAGCATTTAACCGATGAAATCAGGGATAAAATATCTCTTTTTTGTAATGTGGAAAAAGATGCGGTAATCGAAGAGAGAGATGTTCAAACTTCAATTTATGAAGTACCTGTTCAATTGCATGAAAACAAAATAGATGATTTGATAGTAAAATATTTGAAACTTGATGCAAAACCCATAGATTTAAAACAATGGAATGATATGATACATAACTGCAGATGTCCGGAACATCAGGTTACAGTTGCAATAGCAGGGAAATTTATAGATTTAAAAGATTCTTATAAAAGTGTTTTCGAAGCATTAAAACATGGCGGTGCAATAAATATTACTGAAGTTAAAATAAAATATGTTGATACCGATTCTCAACATTTGGAACAAGATTTGAAAGATGTAAATGCAATTATCTCTCCCGACGGAGACAGCGGCGGGACTTTGGACGGAAAACTCAATGTAATAAAATATGCAAGAGAGAATAAAATTCCTTTCTTCGGTATATCGTTAGGTATGCAGAGTGTTATTATTGAATATGCAAGAAATGTTTGCGGAATAAAAGATGCAAATTCTTTAAATATAGATAAAAATGCAAAGACACCTGTTATAATTCAAACAAATGCAAAAAATAAAGATGGACATTTAATGAGACTTGGTTCTTGGAAATGCAATGTGACAAAAGATACAAAAGCTTATGAAATTTATAAAAAGGATGTTATAAGCGAAAGGCACAGACATAGTTATGAAGTGAACAAAGATTATGTTAAAATATTGGAAGAAAAAGGACTTGTTGTATCCGGTTATTCTGCCGATGAAAACAAATATGTTGAAATCGTGGAAATAAAAGATCATCCGTGGTTTGTTGCTGTTCAGTTTAATCCGGAGTTTCAGTCAAGACCGACCAGACCGCATCCGTTGTTTGCAAATTTCATAAAAGCGGCACTCATAAATAAAAAACAGTAATTGTTTATAAAAGATAGGAAACACTCTTTCTCTAAAAAAGGGTGTTTCTTTTTTTTGATAAAATATATAGAAATTCAATATAAAATATTGATAAAAAAACGTACAAGTGTTATACTTTATGTATATGAAAAAAATCGCAATTCTTTTTCTGTCTTCTGTGTTATTTTTCGCATCTGTAGATTTTTCGTGTATTTCAATATTAAATAGATTTTTTGATAATACACAGAAAATATCTGTGTCTGCCGTTATATCCGTCCAATATAAAATTTTTGAGCAAACAAAACAGGCTTTTTCCGAAATTTGCGGCAACATACTCGAGGATGTAAATCTGTTTTTATCTTCATCAAAAAAACAAAAAACACATGCAGCATTTCATAAAGTTGTTGTTAATAAAGAATATTTAAAATATTGTTTTTCTTTTGTTGCCTTTATAGAAGAGAAAATAAAAAATATTACTTTTTATGGAGATAATATTAAAGTTCCGTTGTTTTTCTTTTTGTTTGTGTTTATTTTTTTATTACGATATTTGGGGCTTTTATTCACGTTTGACGGGATAACTATGTCTACACGGTATAAAAAGGCATATAGCATGTAAAAATGCTATATGCTTTTTTTATTATAAAGAGGAAATGATGATAAACAATTTTTTGAAGAAAAATTTTAATTCAATAAAAATCTGTGCCGTTTTTACGGCCGTATGCTTTTTGGTATCTGTATTGGGTGCAAACCTTTATGCAGTACCTATGACCGAAAATATAAACCAAAAGTATGAAGACATATTCAATAAAGCAAGCAGCATAAGTGCCGAATACGGGAAAATAACATCAAGTAAAGATGCACAAAGTGACATAACGGTAATAAACATACAGGATTTACATTGCCATCCTCAAACTCAAAGAAATATATCAAAAATAATTGCTCAAATTGCCGATAAATATAATTTAAAGAAAATATATGTTGAAGGCGGATACGGAGACATAGATGTAAGTTGGTTAAGTTCCATAAAAGATGAACATATAAGGAAACAAGTAATAGAAAAATTGTTGGAAGATGGAATTTTAACCGGAAGTGAATATTATAAATTAACAAACAACAATGAAGTGGAATTAAAAGGTATAGATGAAGTAAGTTTACATCAAGATAATATAAAAAGATTGGCTTGGATTATAAATAACCAGGAAAAATATAAACAAATAACCGAAAAAGTAAACAAAGAAATAAGTATGTTGGAAAAAACATATGTTAACAAAAGGAACGAAAAGTTCAATAAAAATATAGAAAAATATTTGTTGAAGCAAACAGATGACAAAAAATTTTACATACAATTGATAAAATATATTCGGGATATAAATAAAAATCCGAACAAGTATAACAATATAACCGCTATAAGATTGGAAGATTATCCGAACATTTCCAAGTTTATGTTAATGATTAAAAATTCGGATAAAATAAATATAAAAAAAGTAAAATACGAATTACAGGAATTAATATTGTTATTGAAAACCAAATTGCCGTTTGGTGTTTATTCTCAATTATTGAAAGAGACGAATAATTTTACCGACAACCAAAAATCATTGGAATTGATAAATTCATTGTGTGCCAAAGAAAATATAAATTTAAATAATAATTTTAAAGAGTTCGTGAAATTATTGAATATAAATTTAGATAATCAAGATTTTAATCCTATAAAATTGGTTTTGGAAGAAAGGCAATTAGTAAACGAAATAAGGAAAGCTCTCTCTTATAATAATGAAGAATACGAAATAACTTTTTTGTCGGATTTCAGCAGATATTTTAAAGATTATTTGGAATATAAATTAACAGATGCCGATTGGAAATATTTCGAAAGGGAATATGAACGTTTTAGAAATTTATATGCGAAATATGCTGTAGTAGACAGAATAAAAGAAATAGAAAATGATTTTATCGAAATAAACAAATACTACGATATAAACGATCAAAGAAATAATATTTTCGTAAAAAATCTATTAAAAGACGAAAAAATACGTTTGATGTCAATCGATAAACTAAGGCAAGAAGACGAAATGTTAAAATCTTCGAAAGATGTAATAATTGCCGTGACCGGAGGTTTCCATAGTAGCGAATTGGAACAAATGTTGGCGAAAAACGATGTAAACACTATAGTAATAACTCCTAAAATATATGAAGATATAAAACCGGCAAACGATAAGTATATCGAACTTATAAACTTGCAAAGCGGATTAAAAAGTCAGGCTTTATCGTATACCATCTTTTCGTCTGTAACAGATGCCGATAAACAGAAGATATTAATATCAACGGTAAAAGATCTTTTTGGAGGAAATGCAGAAAAAGTAAAAGAAGTTTTGGGAAAAGATGTAGATTTAAGTTTATTAGATGAAGAACGGATTATAAACACAAAAGAAAAAAATGAAATAAGAAATATAATAGAAACTGCCGTAGATCAGGTTTTGGCCGTTATTCCGCAACAAGGTATGCGGGATATTTTTGTTCCGAATATAGACGATATAATGTTGAATATGGCAGAACTGTTTGTTAGAAAAGGATTTTATTTTAGCAAAGGAATGATATTTGATATAGAAAACTCAAATTTAAGAGGGAAAGATTTAAGAGGAATACCTGCGGAAATTTATTCAAGAATGTTACCGAGCTTACAGAAAGCTTTACTTGAAGTTGATAAAAATTTTAAAGGTAAGTTTTATAGAACTGTGAGTGATACAAAACCTTTCTATGATGAGCAGGCTGCAAGTTGGTTAAGATCAAACGGAAGATCTATAACCTATTTTTCAATTTTTGCTCCTTTGTCCGACAGAAATAAGCTTTTTAACACATTATCCAAAACACCTCATATTTGGGAAGAAATTATATTTAGAGCCGTTCCTGTAAGTATTGCTGTTATTTTCATGTCTTTTCCTGCGATATCTTGTTTAAGTGTTCCTGTTGGTTTAATGCTTTTTGCAATATTTCAATATCAATTTGTAAAAGCACACAACATAAGTGCTTGGATAAAAGAAAATAATTTAGATTGGAAAACTTCGGATATTTTGTTAGCAACTTTATTTAATATCTTTCCCGATAAAGATTCAAAAGAAAAATTTAATACTGATACAAAAAAAGCAGAAGTTAGTTCCCAAACAAGATCAAGATTTTTACCCACACTTTTATTATCGATTCCTTATTTGTATTCTTTGTTTTTTGCACCAAGTATTGCTGTTGCCGTTTTAGCTACCATTATAGGTGTTTCTGTTCATAAATATTTAAATTTAATATTAAAAAATAAATTAAATATCTTTGATGAGGTAAGCAGGTTTGCCATATCTCCGGATAAAGATTTTAAAATAGATTCAAATTATTCTGTTTCGTTAAAAAACAGTGATGATACACAAAAATTGATTTCACTGTTAAACGGCAGGAAACTCTCTAAAGAAGAAGCCGAAATTTTGGTGGATATTATTTTAAGTAATGTTGAACAATACGGATATTTTATAGAACTTTTGCAGCAAATAAGGAACAGGTTTATGGGTAATGTTGAATTGTTGGTTGAAACTCTTGCCGAGAGAATTGATATAACAAATACTAACCAACTTAATCTTTTTAAAGAAATATCCGAAAACTTGACTTTGAAATGGGAAACTGTTTTGCCTACACTTTTTAAAAGGATGGATTTGAATAATGATGCAAATGTTTCATTGATAAAATATTTTATATCCAAAAATCAATACAATTCCGAGTTAAGTGTCATAGTAGTGGAAAAAGCTGATTTTAATAATAAAAATCATTTATCTATAGTGAACGATTTAAAAAGTATTAAAGACGATGTTTTATCCGCAATGATGAATAAAACAGATATTAAAAAAGTAGAACATTTAAGTTTAATATTAAATTCGTTGTTGAAGGCAGGTTATTTGTTCTCTTTTCAGAATCTTTTTTCCGATATAATCAAAGAAATTAATTTGTCGGATAAGCAGGTACTGAAAACTTTTTCCGACTTTATGAAAAAAGACGAACATAGTTTAAGTGATAATAATATTAAATCGCTTATACAGAAAATAAATTTTGAAGCAGATGAACAGGTTGAACTATTAGAGTTTGTTTTAAAGAAAAATGCTGCCAATATTGATCTTGTTTTTGATGTTTTACTTGCCAATAATATTGATCTCAATGATACAAGATATAGCAAAATATTTAAAATAATAATTGATAAAATGTTATCGAAATATAGTTCTCATAAAGATGCAAGAAAATATTTAAGCTCAAATATTTTCTTGCTTCCCGCAAATTCTATTCAAGGGAAATATGCGTTTAGTTCATTAATAGATTTATTACATAATGAGTTAATTGCTCATCAAAATAAATATTTAAAAATAGTTAACGGTCGTATTGCTGTTAGAGTAAATGAAAACGGAACAGATCCGACTCTTGAAAGTATTTTGCGTTTTACGAAAGATATCGATGCTAAAAAAGATTTATTTGATTCTGAGTTGAAAACAAAATTTAACGGTTTTGTGAGGGAGTTGAATTTCTTCAAAGAAATGGAAAACAGAACACCTAAGATATCATATACGAGAAATCGAAAAATTGCAGATTCTGCAGCAAATAATTTAACAATAGAAGAATTTTGTAAAGAAAAAGGCTTTTCTTTAATAAAACAGACACCGAATGTGTTTTTTGACAGCAGGCGATATTCTTTTACAAGTGTATTAATTTTTATTTCTAAAAAACTTTTTAATTTTAGACCGAGTCAGCATAATCCTACATACATTATGACAACAAATACCGTGGATGCCGAAAAATTAGACGGAGTTATTTTTCTTTTTGATATATATATGAAGTTGTTGGATGAAAACTTGTATACTTTAAACAAAATTGACGGCTTAACCGATTTTTCTTCTCAATTTGATGATATTGTTTATCACACAAACTTAATGATAAATTATTTGGAACAAATTAGTTCTCAAAATGTTTCTTTATTTAAAAGATCTTTAAAAAATATATTAGATAAAATTGAAAATAATGATACTACAATTGAGGAGCAAAAAAAACCCATAGAATCTCAATCAAGTAATATAATTGAAGATATACCAACAATAAATGCTCTTGCTAACAGAATACATCAACAGGCAAATATGTCGTTCGTAATGAAAGTAATGCATTCTTTGAGCGATTATGAAGATGTAGGATATAATACATTGATTTCAAAGGATGCTAACTTAATATCCGTATATAATTTGTCAGTGGGCAACATAAATCCGCAAGTGGAAAGATTTTTGTCGGATTTAGCGGAAAATCCGGATTTTTCAACAGATATTAAAACTCCGATTTTTGTAAAAGATAATATTGTATTGTGGGTGGCAAAATTGGGAGCACATTCCGTAAGAATTCTTATAGATTTTAATGAAGAAACAAAATCTATTCTTGTAGATTTTCATGAAGGAGCAATAGATGACGGAAGTACAATTAGAATAAAAATGCTCGATAATATTTTAACAAACATCGGTTTTGAGGTTAAAGAATCTGTTCGGGATTTTGAATCAAGACGATTACCCGTCGGAATTGTTGCCAAATTAAATAAAGATGTAGGATTAACAACCGGTATGGATTTTAATAATATTGCAAAACAAACGGTAATTCTTTTTAACAATGCCGCTTCTTTAAACAATCTTATAAGCAACAAATTTCAAATGAGACGTAATATTGACGTTGCAAAACTTGCGATAATGGATATATATTCAAGATATTATGCATTGAGTTATATAAGAAGTAATTTTGTGAGAACCAGACTTAACAGCAGAAGGAATCTTAATAAAATTTTAAAATCATTAGAGTTACCTTTAATTCCGAGACAAGAACAAGGTTTTTGGACATTTTTAAAAATAGGGATGATAAGGGTAGGTTTTATAAAAACATACGGACAAAATACAATAGACAAATACATAAACAAAACGATAGAACGAGCTTTTGCAACCGGTTATTTAAAAATAGATGAGGATGGAATTTTAAAAAGAGATACCAACTATAATCCTCTTTCTTCAGCGGCAAGAAAAATGTCCGAAATGCTTAATTCTGAACCCGGAAATTATCAAGAGACGGATATGCTGAATCAAGGCGCATTACTGTCCCAAATTCCGCAAGGTGATTTAAATTTTACAACAATAGGTAAAGTAGGCGGATATGTCGTAAAAACAGGATATATAAAGTTGAACAACGGGAGATTGAACGAAAACACAAAAGGAGAATTTCTGGCAGTCACAATTTTGGTCGACAAAAACGGTATTTTAAGATATTCTTCAAGTGAGCTTGCAGGGTTTCCTCAAAATCTACAAACTAATACAGGAAGAATATCTCTTAACTTACAACAATTGGCAAAAATACTTGAAACAGAAGGATATAAAACATATCCGATAGAACCGTTAAACGATGTGGAAATTTTAAATTACAGATCTAAATTGAAAGAACAGATAACGGGATCAAAAACTGCGGTTGCTTACGGAACAATAATTTCCACTTCCAAACAAAAAAGAAAAACTGTTTTCGGATTAATGGATAATAAAAATACAAGTGAAAGAAATGTGTATATCAATAAATATGCAAGTCCGGACAATGTCAAAGAAGCGTCGCAACATCAAGTATCATTATTTACGGGAGGCTCTTATTCCAGTCATGCAGCTATACTTCTTAGAGAGTACGAAAAAACTGCAATGATAGTAAACGATTCTCAAATAATGGATAAAGATAAAAAAATGAGAATAAAGTTCTATCAATCTACAGGAAATGTAAGGCAGGAAGAAGGTTTGCATGTACAAGATATAGAAGAAAAAGATATAGTATTACAGGAAAATGATATTGTTTTGGTAGACACAAAAAACAATAAATTATTATTATTCGAAAATAAAGTATTTAAAAATGCAAAAGGGAAAAATGTTTTATTGGAATTGCAGGAATATATAGACACACATCAAGAGGGGAAAATAAAAAATTTTATTGAAAGGTATAAAAGCAATAAATTTATCGATAGTATTATTGAATATATTTATTATCAATCAGGAGATAATGATTGGTTGGCAAATTTATTGACAATATATAGAAAACAAGAAATTACCGAAGAATTTGTTCCGTATGTAGAACATAGAAAAATAAATAAAAAAGTTTTAAAACTTCAAAATTTCTTACCTCACACATCAAAAAACAAAGTGTATCGCTTTGGCGAAAAAGAATCTTTAGATAGTAAAAGAGTAGGAGCAAAAGCGGCAGGGCAAGCAAAATTATATTTATCAATCAAACAACTGAAAAAAGATACAGGAATAAAAAATGTGGCAAGTCCAAACGGCATTGCCATAGATTATGAAATTCTTGAAAAATTATTGGGAGAGCAATATTCTTTTCTATACAACAAATTGGAAACACTCATCAATAAGGAATGGAAAACAAATTCCGATTATAAAGAAATTCAAAATATTATATCTCAAATCACGGATTTAATAAAAGAAATAAGTGACGACAAAATAATAGAATATATCGGGGAAGAAAATTTAGAAATGTTTAAGGATAAACTTGCTATAGTGAGATCTTCTGGCGTAGGTGAAGATTCAAAAGAACATTCTGCGGCGGGAATAGCGGAAAGTTACGGAAATGTTGAGTATGATGATATTGCGAAAGCAATAAAAAGTTCTTTAGCTTCTTTTTTCTCTCCAAATGCTATGGATTACATGCTTAAAGCAAAAGTTTTAATAAAGCCTACAATATTAATTGAAGAATGGATAAATGCCGATAAAGCCGGAATAATGATGAGCGAAGACACAGAACATAACAGACTTGTTCAGGTTATAAACGGACAAGGAGATGATATTGTTTCCGGAAGAATAAATCCGTATTCTTTTGTTATAGACATAAAAAGCGGGAAAAAAATTGACGGATCTTATACAAACAAACAGACAATAACCGACGAAGTTCTGCAAGATCTGGTAAAGATAATGGAGTGGTTCGAACAGACCGAAGGTTATCCGGTAGATATAGAGTTTCTGATAAAGGACAATATTATTTATATCGTTCAAGTAAGACCTATAACTACGCTTTATAACAAATTTGAAACTTTATCGAAACGTTCTCCATATGATAGTGCGGATTTGGATATTATTGATATGAAAACAGGAAATGAAACCGAAACAACTAAAAAACCGTCTGCTTTACAAAAAGAAGGTACAAAGGAAAAATTATATAAGCGAGGTTTTGATAAATATTTAAAACAATATTTAAAAAAGACGGGAAAAAGCGAAAAAGATTTAACTGAAGAAGAAATTTCCGCAATAAATGAAAAAGCAATTAAGTATCATTTATCTTTTTTTGGTATGCTGTATGGAGTTTTTCGTTTAGAATTTTTTGACATTTGGTTTCCTAATTTTATTAAAAATCATAATTTCGACATTTCAATAGAAAACGGGATGAAGGCAGCAGTTTTTACAATATTAATGTTATCTGTAGTTATAGGGGTATATTCGACAATTTGTTTATTCCCGGCAATACCTTTGCTTTGTACCGTTGCAATGAAAATTTCTGCACTTTTAAATATTTCGACAACTGTTGTCATTAACATATTTTCTTTTATTTTAGGTGTTGCATCTGCATTAGTTTCAAGTTCAATATTACATTCATTATGGAATATTTGTGCCATCATTTTTAATACAGATTTTATATTACAAACAAAAGCTTTTTCCGAAGAAACTAAAAAAACTTTTACAATAGGGGAATTAGTAGGTGTATTAAAATCGATTGACTTAAAAGAAGAAATCAATAAAAGCGAACTTTCACCCTATTTTGTAGTGCAAGCAAAAAAGAATGGTGCAAAGTTTATATCAATTTATGATTTCATAAAAGAAATAAGAAGTTTAAGGAAAAGAGATTTTAGAAATAATGAAGGTATTGAAAAATATAGAAGGAGTTTAGGGCCTGTACCTGCTTTTCTTAGAAAAAATATTGAAAAAATATTTGAAGATGAGTGCAGAATTGTTGAAAACAGTTTCGGTTTTGCTTTGGGATTAAGTTACACAAACATTACCGATAAATCCAAAAATAAAGTAAATTTGGTTCAAGCTCTCTCTGGCAAATGCAATATTGTTTCTTGGGAAAAAGGTTATAAATATTTTTATGGAGATGATACAATGCCTCCTGAAGATTATATGGATAAGTTGAGAGAATGGTCTTCATCAGACAAATATAATAAAAAAATATTCTTCTTCTTACCCAAACATATAGATTCCAACGATTTGTCCTTTAAAACAAGGAAAGAACTTGAGTATATACAACGACATCCTGAAATGCAAAAGAATGTTATTTTTATTTTCGGTCTTTATGATTGTTTCAATATCGGAAATGAAGAAATTTTTAATAAATATTTTAATGAAGAAAAACTCGCGGCAACAATCAAAAGATTATTTTCAAATCCGAATTTATATATTAAAAATAGTCTTGGCTCTTCGGAAAGAATTCAATCTAACGGCTTATATAAATTTGCCAACAAATTTTTAAAATTATCTTTTAATTCAACATCAGCAGTAAAAAAACTTGAACTTCCAACAGAAAAGGATGATGCGCAAAATACCAGTGCTGTTGAACAGTTAAGAAAAGATATTATAAACAATAATCATAAAAAAGTTTGTTTTATCTGCACGGAAGATATAAACAGAAGCGCCGTTACTCACTTATTATTTGAAGATAGATTGTTAAAATTTGGAATAGATAATATTTCTGTTTCTTCCTCAAGATTAATGTCTGTTTCACAGGAAGACAAAACAAATATTCGTCCATTGGAACAAGATTACAAAAATATTCTTACAGACAACGATGTTGATCCTGATCTAATAGACGACTTTCACTTCGAAACATTTTCACAAAAAGACAGTGATTCCGACTATTTTATAGTTGCAAATCAAGAACAAAAAACTCTTTTAGTAAAAAGATACAACATTGATACTGCAAAAATAATTTTATATTCGGAACTTTATCCGGAATTGAAAGCGGATTCTTTGCAGGATTTTCAAAATGGGAAAACATCAAAAGAAAGATTTGTTTCTCTTGTTAAAAAATTTTTCGGTATATCTTTATTTAATTTTATATTAAACGGAAGTTCGAAGTGGTTAGCAAGTATTTTATTAAATACAGATACACGTAATGTTGTTGTAAGTTACATGAAATTAAAATCAACGGAAATTGAGAAAATTTCTAAAAAAGATCAAACGAAAGAATCCGAATCTATAACGGAAGTATATATACTGGAAGATATTGAGAACTTGCCGAATAAATATGAACCTATAAATACGGGAATAAAAGTTGACGGGAAATGTATATATAAAATAAAAATTGGTAATGCATTGATATACTGCGCAAAAGACATTTCAAGAATACAAATTGCAAAAGTATTGAATGAAACGGAAGAGTTAAAACAAGAAATTAAAGATATACTCTCTTTGAAGGGAAATATAGAAATAGACGGAATAATAAGAAGAAACGGGGATGGTATCGGTATAAATGGGGGATTATTGGAAGTAGGAGAAATGGAATTATTTGGAACGAGACTTGATCAATATAAATCTCCTGAAGAAATAACAAAATTTATGCTTTCTGCTTTAGAAGTAAAAAGAGCGACAGGAATTACTTTCGGGCAAAAAACAATAATAGACTTAAAACAATTATCCGGGCAGGATTTATTAACCGCATTGGAAAACGGAAGGGCAAGAAAAGTTATAACGGAAGAACAGTTCAGACAATTAAATTTAGATGAAAATAAAATTTTGGAACTTAGAAAAAAAGGTATGGAAATTTATGTTGTAACACAAAGCGATATATATAAAAATACAGGAATTTCCGGCAAGATAATAGAAGAAAAAGATAAGTTTTACATATATGATTATTATACGGATGAAAAAATAGAAGTTGATGTTTTAACAGCAGAAAACGGGTTGGGATTTTTAGAACAAAAAATAATAAATTCTGATAAACCTATAATGATAGATATTGAAATATTGAAAGAGAATTTTCAAGGTAAAAATGTCATAGAAGCATTTGAAATTTTAGGAACACTATTGGGGAAGATAAAAATAACAATGGGGTTAAGAAATCTCAACGATAAAGATATAGAAAATATAGGTTATAATATTAGATTTGATAAAATTCCGGAAATTACATTCGACGAAGCTCAAAAATTGTTAAAATCATCGAATTATATGGAAATAATAAGTCTTGTAGGTGAAGATAGTGAATTTGGAATAATATTGAAAAGTATAAGAGATAAGAAAGATAAAAAAATGTTTGAGAAATTTATTGACATAATAAAAGAAAGAATTTTAGTTAAAAGTAAATTACTCGAAACAGGTAACGAATTTGAAGGTATAGAATTGAAAGACAAAAAATTAGAAAGACTGTTAGGTGTTTTGTTGATAAGAGCAGAACAAAACAATTATAAAACTTTATCTCAAGATGAAACTGAGCTTTTAATGAAAGATGTTACCGGTTCAAATGCAATGAATGTGTTGATGGAATCCATGAAACAATTGGAAATATCAAATATCAAATCCGGAATAAAGGATTCTGCAGAACAAGAAATGTTAGTGAACAAAATAATACAAATAATATTGTTTAGTGACAGAATAAACGGTAAGCAAACACAAGAACAAGTAGGTGTAAGTGATATATCAACTTACAGAGCAATGTTGGCTGCCGCCTAAACATTTATTAAAAAAAGTTGTAAAATCTATAACCATAAAAACTTGAAGGTATTTTTGTTTTGTGTAGTAGTCGTTTCCATACCTCTATTTATCCATACATCCATACCTCAAAATTGCAAAGCAATTGTGTTAGGAGTAAAAAAATGATTACATTTTTAATCGGATTAATAATTTTATTTGCAGGATATTTTACATATTCAAAATATGTTGAAAAACAATTTGAACCGGATGACAGGCCAACGCCTGCTTATTCAATAAATGACGGGGTGGATTTTGTTCCGTTAAGCACTAAAAGAAACCAAATGATACAACTTTTAAGTATTGCCGGTATGGGACCTATTGTGGGGGTAATACAGGGAATATTGTTTGGCCCTATAGCTTTTCTTTTAATACCTTTGGGATGTATTCTTATGGGTGCAGTTCACGACTATGCCGCGGGAATGATATCCATAAGAAATAATGGTATGCAGGTTACAGGTTTAATACAAAAATATTTAGGTAAAAGTTGGTATTATATATTTTTCGGAATAATTGCAATAATGATGTTGCTTGTTGCCGTAGTGTTTGTTTATACATCGGGAGACCTTATTGCTTCAAAATTTTTTAATGTTGCCGATTTTTCTTTAAAGAATAATACCATCCTATATATTTACGGCTTGATAATAGCTTATTATATGCTTTCCACGATGTTTTCAATAGATAAAATTATAGGCAATATTTATCCTATATTAGGACTGATTTTAATTATAGGAACTTTACTCTTGGTTGTAGGCTTTTTTGTAAAAGGTGTAAATTTACAGGAAATAGATTTTGCCCATATTAATATGCACCCTAAAAAACTTTATTTAATTCCTATATTTTTTATGACGGTCAGTTGCGGACTTTTATCGGGTTTTCATTCTACACAATCAACAATAATCGCAAGAACCGTTAAACACGAAAAAGAGGGGAGAAAAGTATTTTATGCAATGATGTGTGTAGAGTCTTTTATTGCTATGGTTTGGGCGGCAGCCTCTATGACGGTTTACAGCTTAAATATCGTTCCTGACAAATTTGTAGGACAAATTCCTGCAATACAAATTATAACCGAATATTTCGTTCCTTCATACTTAGCATTTATAGTTATAATAGCAATAGTTGTGTTACCTATAACGACAGGGGATACATCGCTAAGAGCACTGAGATTAACTTTATCCGATGCTCTCAAAATAAAACAAACAAAAGTTACCGGAAGGTTTTTAATAAATATTCCCGTATTTTGTGCGGTTATTTCTTTGCTTTATTTGGTAAAATCTCAACCGGACGGATTTGCTCTTGTTTGGAGATATTTTATGTTCGTTAATCAATTAATAGTTTTACCTACATTTTTTTACGCAACAATATATTTATATAAGAATAAAAAGAATTATTTTATTACTTTGCTGCCCGGCTTGCTTTTCGTTTATATAGATATGCTTTTTATATTAAATGCAAAAATAGGTTTTAATTTAAGTTATGCTCTTTCAAGTATAATTGCATTAATTCTTGTAGGAATAAGCATATTTTGGCTTTCAAAAAGGATACATAAAAAATCTTTTTCGGAGAATATATAAATGAATATAACATTTGAACAGGTTATAACAAAAGAACAAATAAAAGTTTTGGCAGATACGGCAAACGTCGTTTGGCACGATGCTTTTAAAGAAATTTTAACTTTGGAACAAATTGAATATATGATAGAAAAGTTTCAGTCTTTTCAAGCATTGTCACAAGCTATAAATGATAACGGATATAAATATTATTTAATAAAAACAGATAATAATGTTGCCGGATATACCGGACTTCACGAAGAAAACGGTAAGATGTTTTTAAGTAAACTTTATATTTTAAAAGAATATAGAGGGAAACAAATTTCTTCTAAAACATTTGATTTTATTGAAAATTTAGCAAAGGTGAAAAATTTAAAATCCGTTTGGTTGACCGTGAACAGAAATAACAAACATGCAATAGCTGTTTATAAACATAAAGGTTTTATTTTAATAAGAGAACAAGTCGCGGATATCGGTAATGGGTTTGTTATGGATGATTTTGTATTTGAAAAAGTCTTATAGAACCGCTTTGTAATATCTCTATTCCTCTATTATCCCGTCCATTAGATTTTTTTCTTGAAAGTTGCTTTTATAAGTGCAGCCTCTTTTTCAGGCGTTCCTATAGAAATTGTAAAATCCGTCTCGGAATTGTTTTGAACTTTTGCCGTTACTATATTATCTTGTATAAAAACCGGTTTTTTAAAGTTTATTTCCATTTCATCTAAAACATAATCTTTTTTAAATTGTTGGGTAAAGGTTTCCATTGTCCACATGGGGTAAACACAATTGTTCACATGTCCGTTACTGTCGATATCATCTTCTCTTATTTGTATTTGTTTTTCAAAATCAATCTGTTGAGGTGATTGTATTTTTGTAAATTCGGATTCTACAGCTCTTTCCGGTAGAACATCGTAAGTAAGATTAAAACTATCAAATTTTATCGGTCTCATTCTTTTTGTGTCTATCATTGCCCATTGGCTTGATGCTGCAATCAAAACATTTCCGTTAACATCTTTTATAAGGAAATCTCTTGTTGCAATAAGAGCCGTTCTTGCACATGGCCAAGTTTCAAGAGTTATTTTATCGAAAATTTTAGGTAAAGAAAATATTTTTATGTGATAAGCTCTTCCTACCCAAGCCAAATGATTTTGTTTGTAAAAAGTATATCCTACATTAAGTTTTTCTGCATGAGCATCTGCCATATCTTGTAATAAATGAAATATGCTTATTATTTTTATTGTTTCATTTCTGTTACATTCGTAATTTGATATTGTATGTTCTCTTATAAGTTTTTCCATAACAAAGCTCCGAATAATTTTCTTGGTATTATACAAAATAAAAAAATTTTTTAATAATAAAAGGTAATATATTGTTATATATGTAACGATTAATTATTATTTGATTTTTCAATATAAATTGATTATAATATGTAGTGAGAATATAAAAAAAGTTGTTCATATAAAAGGGGGACACTATGGCTATAAAGTCTTTTGTATTGGATACAAATGTCTTGTTGCATGACCCTGACTCAATGTTTGCCTTTAAGGATAATAAAGTTGTTATTCCTTTAACGGTAATTGAGGAATTAGATAATTTTAAAAAGCTTAATGATGAAAGAGGCAGAGGGGCAAGATTAATTTCCAGAAGATTAGACGATTTAAGAGCAAAAGGGAAATTAACACAAGGTGTTCCTTTAAAAAATGGCGGGACTTTAGTTATAGAGATGGTTCATAAGGTAGATTTTCCGGAAGAATTTACTGTTTCCAAATCAGATCATCAAATATTATCCATAGCTTTGTACCTTAAACAAAAAGGCGAAACCGTTATATTTATAACAAAAGATATCAATTTAAGAATAAAAGCCGAAATTTTAGATATTGTAACTCAAGATTATGAAAAATCAAAAGTTAAAATAGACGAAATTTACAGAGGATGGAAAGAAATTATTATTTCACCCGATAAAATAGATAAATTTTATAAAAACGGTAAAGTTGAAGTCCCTAAAAACATTGAATTTTATGCTAATGAGTTTGTGTACTTGAAAGATGAAACAGGTTCTTCAAAAAGTGCTTTGGGAAAGTATTCGGCAGAAAAAAAAGTTATTCAACCTTTATTTCATATAAATTCTCAACCTTGGGGATTAAAACCATTAAACATAGAACAAAGATTTGCATTTGAACTTTTATTATGTGATGACATTTCATTGGTTACGTTAATCGGTTTGCCGGGTGCAGGTAAAACTTTGCTCGCTCTTGCGGCAGGTCTTCAAAAAACAGTGGAAGAAAGACAATTCAGAAGATTATATATTGCAAGACCTATAATTCCCATGGGAAAAGATATCGGATTTTTGCCGGGTACAAAAGAAGAAAAACTATCTTCTTGGATGGGTGCAATAAACGATAATCTTGAATTCCTTATGGATAAAGGTCATGAAGATTCAAAAGTCGATGAAAAAATAGATTATTTGTTTGAATCAGGGCAGATAGAAGTAGATTCTCTTACATATATAAGAGGAAGATCTTTGCCTAAACAATACATAATAATAGATGATGCTCAAAATTTAACTCCTCATGAAGTAAAAACAATTATTTCAAGAGCCGGCAACGGAACAAAAATTGTTTTAACCGGAGATCCGTACCAAATAGATAGCCCTTATTTGGATGCATCATCTAACGGATTAACTTATTTGGTCGATAGATTTAAAGGACAGTCGGTGTTTGGACACTTAATGTTTTCCAAGAGTGAAAGAAGTGTTCTTGCCGCATTGTCATCGGAGTTGTTGTAAGAAATGTCTCAAAAAGAATATTTTGTTGATTTACATATACACACATGCTTTTCTGACGGAATTTTTACACCTGAACAGGTTGTTGAATATTCATCAAGAGTAGGACTTTCGGCAATAAGTATTACCGATCATGATACGGTTGATGGTGTTCAAAGAGCTGTAGAGGCCGGTAAAAAATACGGAGTCGAAATAATATCCGGTATAGAATTGTCGGCGGAATTGGACAATGTTACAAAGACAGAAATGCATATTTTGGGATATTATGTAAATTGGAAATCTAAAAGTTTTAACGATGCTCTTGCAGTGTTTAAAAAAGTAAGAATTCAACGAGCAAAAGGTATATTTGAAAAATTAAAAAACTTAAATATTGAGTTGGACCCTGAAGGTTTAATTTCTGGTGTGGGCGACAAAGTAATAGGACGACTTCATTTTGCAAAAGCTTTGCTTGAAAAGAAATATGTTTCTTCGATATCTGAAGCATTTCAAAAATATTTGGGACTTGACAAACCCGCTTATGTTCCGAAACATTATCTTTCCCCTAAGGATGCAATATCTCTTATTATAAGAGCAGGCGGAATTCCCGTTTTGGCACATCCTTACTACGGACATTACAGCAATAAAAATATTTTTAAAGGACTGATCAACGATGGACTTATGGGAATAGAAGCTTGGCATACCAGTCATCCGCAACATATAATAAAAAAGTTTTTGTCTATCGCCGATGAAATGAATTTAGTTGCAACCGGTGGATCGGATTGCCATGGCGCTTACGGCAAAAATGCAACACCTTTAATAGGAAAAATGAAAGTTCCTTATTCCGTTTTGGAAGCTTTGGAAAAGAAGAAAAGACAAATAGAAGAAAAAAACAATACACTTCTTTAAGTGTATTAATATCATATAGTTATGAAATCAATTAACAAAAATCTTTTTTTAAAAACATTGGAATGCCCGGTATATGCATGGCATTTGTATAGAGGTCTTGTTCCCAAAGATAATTCTTTAACAGATGATTTTTTAATAATGGAAGCAAAAAATATTCATAATATGGCAAAATTGTTGTTTAAAGACGGAGTTCAGGTTTCAGGAAAGTTCGACGAAGCGTTACAACAAACAAAAGATTTAATAAAAGATAAAACAGTAAAAACAATTTTTGAACCTGTTTTTGAATATAACGGATTTGTTGCAAAAGCGGATATTTTGCACAGAACGGAAAATAATTTGTGGGAAATAATAGAAGTTAAGTCGGGAAATAAATGGAAACACAAATATATATCCGATACTGCATATATAAGTTTAATAGCGACAAAAACAATATCTTCTCTGTCTAAAGCAACTCTTTATTTATTATCAAAAGATTTCAGATTGGGTAATTCGATAGAAGAACTTTTTACTAAAGTTGATTGCAGTTTTGATGTTTTCACGAGAGCTGAAGATTATTCTATTTTATTAGACACCGTAAAAGATATTTTGTTTGCCGAAACTCCAAAAAAGAAAAAGCTTAAAATGCCTTGCAAAAATTGCGGGCTTTTTAAACAATGCACGGGGGAAGGTATAGAATACCATATCTTCGATCTGCCAAGACTTTCACAACTTGTTTTTGATAAGTTATGTGAAAACAAAATTTATGATATTAAAAATTTACCGGAAGATATTGAACTTACACAAATGCAAAAAATTGTAAAAGATTGTGTTATTAACGACAAAGTATATATAAGTCCGGACTTAAAAACAGAACTCGAAAAAATAGTATTCCCATGTTATTATTTGGATTTTGAATCTGTTATGACTATATATCCGTTATATAATAATATTGCTCCGCATACTCAAGTTTTAACGCAGTATTCGGTACATAAATGCGACAGAATAGAACATATTGTAGATCATTTTGAATATATCGCAGACCATAAACAGGATTGCAGGAAAAGGATTGCCAAACAGCTTGTCGAAATTCTTGGCACACAGGGAAGCATTATTACTTATTCTTCGGCGGAAAAGCAGATAATAGAAAAACTTATTTTGCTTTGTCCGGAACTTGAAGAACAATTCGAAGCAATAATAGAAAGAATAGTGGATTTAGAAGCAATATTGAGAGTGAACTACTATGATAAACGATTTCACGGAAGAACATCTATAAAAAAAGTTTTGCCGGTTATGATTCCTCAAATGAACTATAATGAACTTGAAATAGGTGAAGGAGGTTTGGCACTGTCGGCCTTTGCTTATATGGCTATGGGTTTATATGACGAAGAAAAAGTTAAAGAAACTAAAACAAACCTTTTGAAATATTGCGAACAAGACACTCTTGCTTTGGTGGAAATGCATAAGTTTTTATATGCAGCCGCAAATAATAACAGTTTATAACTGTTTATTCCAATTAATATCCGTTGTTTATAATAAATACGAACTTGAATAAAAAGTTATTTGAAGTTTATTTGGAAAGTTTCTTATCTTTTACAAATGCTCTTTTTGCGGTTTTAAACATTATTTCCAAATCCAATAAGAACGAAGAGTTTTTTACATACCAAACATCATAAGCCAATCTCACAAAAGCATCTCTGAAATAAATGTTTCTTTGAAAATTATTTTCAAATGTAGGAAGTTGTTCGGCAGAATAATTTCTGGGTGCTTTAAAATTTAATTGTGCCCATCCGGTTAATCCCGGCTTTACTAAGTTTCTCAATTTATGAACCGAAATGTTTTTATTTAGTAATTCATTGTCTTCCAATTGTAATGGTCTCGGTCCTACAACGGAAAGATTTCCGTCTAAAATATTTATCAATTGAGGTATTTCATCCAATCTAAACTTCCTTAAAATTTTACCTAATTTGGTTGGAGTTTCCGTTCCGTTTATAAAAGTTCTGAATTTACATAACTGTATAGGCACACCTTTAAGCCCGACTCTTTTTTGAAAAAATATAGGGTCTTGTTTATCGATAAGAAGAATTAAAAGATAAATTATTATCCCTATTGGTAAAAAAACAGGAAACAAACAAATTGAAAATGAAATATCAAAAAGTTTTTTAATAATAAAATAAGTCGAATTTTGGTTTCTGTTATCTATATTGTTTATTAACCAAGTCATATTTTCTAAAGATTCTTTTGATAATCTCGAGAATGTATATTCAAAGAAAGAAAAATCCGTTAAACATTTGATTCCTTTTGAAATAAAGGTATTGAAAATCATTTCTGTTGTTGTTGAGTCTTGATTAAGAAGGTTATTGGATACCAATAACAAATCTATATTTTTTATATCTAAATTGTTGGGAATATCGGAAATATTATTGAACTCTTGTACGATTTCATAATTGTTAGTATTTTTTAATATTCCTTTTAATCTGTTCAAAGTTCGGCTTGTTCCTAAAGTAATAATTTTAATTTGTGAAAAATGCAGACTTCTGTATAAAGCTCTTGATAAAAGTACATAAATATAGAAAATCAATAAAATTAATAACAGGTTTGTTTTCGGTGTCGGAACTTCAAAAAGAGTTGCTCCGAAATATATTCCTGCCGCAGATAGTATGAAAGAAATAATAAACGATATAAATATTTCGATAAAAATATTTGAATGTTCTTTGTGAATTCGGTTAAGATCGTAAAAGGAAAAAATCAATAAAAGAATTATATTTAATATGAATACCGGGAACATCACTTTGCAGTTTTCTAAAAAAAATACAGTAGGATTTAACGCGACATCAGAACGAATTGTAATGATTATCGCTGTAAGTGTAAAGAAAACTATAAAATCTAATAACAAAAACAAAAATCTCATAGATTTTTTCCCGTGTTTTTGATGAATATTATAGCATTAAAAGATGAAGAAAGAAATATTTTTTTATTAGTAATTTCTTTTTATTTTTGGTAAAATTATAAAACTATGAATACAGATATAATAAATTCGGTTCAGGAAATTATAAAAAATATAAGAGAGAAAGGAGATAGTGCGGTAATAAGCTATCTTAAGAAGTTTGATGGTGTATCTTTTAAATCTGCAAAATATTTAAAGGTTACCGATAAGCAAATAAATGAAGCGATAACAAAAGTATCCGCTGATTTAAAAAAAGCAATAAAAACTTCATATGCCAATGTTTTGGCTTTTCATAAGAAAGAATATTCTAATATAAAAAAACAATGGTTACTTACCGATAGTATAAAATCTGTAGGACAAATATATAGACCTGTAGAATCGGTAGGTATATATGTTCCCGGAGGAAGATTTTCGTATCCGTCATCCGTTATTATGAATGCCGTTGCGGCTAAAGTTGCCGGTGTTAAAAGAATAGTTATGATGACTCCTCCAAAAAAAATGAGTAAAGAAGTTCTTTTTGCAGCAAAACTTTGCGGAATAAATGAAATATACACAATCGGTGGAGCCGTTGCAATTGCAACTCTTGCTTACGGAACAAAAACAATAAAACCCGTGAATATGATAGTTGGTCCGGGAAATGCTTATGTTAATGAAGCAAAAAGACTTGTTTTCGGTAAAGTCGGAATAGATTCGTTGGCAGGTCCCAGCGAAGTTGCAATTGTTGCAGATAGCGGTGCGGATAAAGAATATGTTTTGTATGATTTATTGGCACAGGCCGAGCACGATGCAATGGCAAAAGTATATTTGTTGTGCAGTTCAAAAGAAATAATAAAGTATATAAAGAAAAATTTTGATAAAGAAAAGTTAAATCAAGTTAAGATTTATAATGTGGATACGAAAAGAGCTATAGAAATGGTTAATGATATAGCTCCGGAACATTTGGAACTTTTAATAAAAAATGCAAAACAAACGGTATCCGAAATTTATAATGCCGGAGCAATCTTTGTGGGATACAATACGGCAACGGCGGTAGGTGATTATTGGGCAGGTCCTTCACATGTGTTGCCTACGAATGCATCCGCAAAATATTCGAGCGGGCTTTCGGTTATGACATTTATGAAAAGAAGCAGTTATATTGAATTGAAAAAAGTTACAACTTCTGTAAAAAAACAAATCGCAGATTTTGCAGAATCCGAAGGTTTGGTAAATCATAAAAAATCTATAGAGGTAAGAAAGATATAATGAAAGTAGAACTTTCTGAAAGAGAAATAGAACTTATTATAAATATGCTTACGGAATCCGTAAGTAAAGTTACCGATGGAAAAGATCAATTAAATTTTTCCATAGATGAAGTTATTTTATTGGAAAAGTTAGATAGAATATTGAAATTTAAAGACATGGGAAATGTTTTAGACGATAAAGATTCGCCAAAAACAAAATATTTAAATTAGAGAGAAAAAATGAGAAAAGCACACATTCACAGAAAAACATTTGAAACAGATGTTGATATTGAATTGAATTTGGATTCAAATAAAAAATCTTCAATCAATACAACCATACCTTTTATGGATCATATGCTTACATTGTTTTCTGCACATGCCGGAGTATATCTTAATATAAAGGCTAAAGGTGACACGGAAATAGACGATCATCATTTAGTTGAAGATATGGGAATTACTTTAGGGCAAGTATTTAAACAAGCCTTGGGAGACAAAAAAGGTATTGTAAGATACGGTCACTTTTTATTACCTATGGACGAAGCTTTAGCGTATATTGCACTTGATATTTCAGGAAGACCGTTTTTAAGTTATGAAGCTAAAATAGAATTTCAAAAAACAGGTTTCAATTACGATTTGATACAAGAATTTTTTATTGCTTTTGTTAATAATGCAGCAATAACTCTTCACATAAAAATGATGAAAGGGAGAAATAATCATCATATAGCAGAATCGATTTTTAAAGGATTCGGAAGAGCATTGGCAATAGCAATAAGTATAAATAAAAAAATAAAAAATAAGATACCTTCAACAAAAGGTTCTATTTAAGGATGAAATAAGATGATAATAATACCTGCAGTAGACATAAGACAAGGAAATTGCGTGATGCTTAAACAGGGAAAAATAGCAGACGAAACTATTTATTCAAAAGATCCCGTGTTTATGGCAAAACTTTGGAAAGCAAAAGGTGCTGAAAGATTACATGTTGTTGATTTAGACGGATCTTTTTCCGGGAATCAATCAAATAACCAAATCATAGGAAATATTTGTTTAAGTGTTGATATTCCGGTTGAAGTCGGTGGCGGAATAAGGAACATGAAGAGAATAAACGATATTTTTACTTTGGGTGCATCTTATGCAATATTGGGAACAGTTGCTATTTATAATCCCGATATTGTAAGACAGGCAATAGAAAAATACGGTCCTGATAAAATTATAGTTGCATTAGATGTTTATGAAGGCAAAATTGCTATCGGCGGATGGAAAGAAATTACACCGGTAACGACTGAAGAAATGATAGAAAAATTAAAAAATATGGGAGTTAGGGAAATAATTTACACCGATATATCAAAAGACGGAATGTTGAAAGGACCTAATATTGACGGATTAAAGAAAATAGCAAAAACAAGCGGAATGAATGTTATAGCTTCCGGAGGAGTAACTACCGTAGACGATGTTAAAAAAATAGCAAAACTTGAAAAGTATGGTGTTACGGGAGCAATCGTAGGTAAAGCACTATATACGGAAGATTTTAAGTTGGAAGAAGCAATAAGAACTTTAAATAAAAAATAAAAAGAAGTTGTGGGGGAAAGAAGATATGTTGGAAATTACAAAACAATTGAAATTCGACAAAAACGGATTAATCCCGGCAGTTGTTCAAGATTATAACGACGGTGCAATTTTGATGGTTGCATATATGAATGCTGAATCATTTGAAAAAACATTGAAAACAAAAAAGGCAACATATTGGAGCAGATCAAGACAGAAATTTTGGATAAAAGGTGAAGAATCGGGAAATATACAAAAAGTAAAAGAAATTTATTACGATTGTGATGCGGATTGTATATTGTTAAAAGTTATTCAGGTCGGCGGTTCGGCTTGTCATACCGGTTACAGAAGTTGTTTTTACAGAAAATTATCTTTTACCGGAAATACGAGAATTGTAGGAAAAAAAGTTTTTGATCCGAAAAAAGTTTACGGAAAATAGAAATTTCTGCAAAACAAAAATTTGAAGTATAGATGTAACAATGCTTATTATCCCGAATTGTTTAGGGATTTATTTTAATCGTTTGAGGATATAATGTTAAAAGTAAAAATTTGCGGTATAACAAATTATGACGATGCATTGAATGCAACAAATTTGGGAGCAGATTATTTAGGCTTTCAATTAGTGAAAGATTCTCCTAAAAAAGTTTCCGATAAACTGTTAAAAGAAGTTAACGAAAAACTGCCTCCTTTTGTTTTGGCTGTAGGAATATTTGCAGATCAAGACAGTAAAACTATAACAAAAGTTGTTAAAAAAACAGGAATAAAAATTGTTCAGTTGAATGGCAGCGAGACTCCGGAATTTTGTAAAGCATTGGCGGTATCGTTGGGCATAAAAGTTTTTAAATATATGAAATTTACAAGTGTGACGGATGTAATAAAGTTACAGCCTTATATAGGTAATGTGGATTATTTTGTGTTGGATATTTCTGCAAAAGATGAAAATGGCAATGATGTACTTGCACTTGAAGCTCTTTCCGGTCTTGAACAAATAACAGTTCCTTATTTCATAACAGGAAATATATCTTCGGAAAATGTCGGTGAAGTTATGGAAAAAGCAAAATCATTCGGAATTGAAGCGGATACAAGCATAGAAAGACTACAAAGAAGAAAAGATTTTAATAAAATGGCAGATTTTATAAAAAATGCTCACAGTTTAAGGTAATTATAATGGAACAAATAAATATACAAAGAGCAATAGATACATTAAATTTAGAATCTCAAGCTGTAAAAGATCAAATAAAACATCTTGATGAAAATTTCATAAAAGCAGTTTCTTTAATAGAAAAATCTTCGGGAAGAGTTGTTATTATAGGACTTGGAAAATCCGGTCATATAGGCAGAAAAATAGCAGCGACTATGGCTTCCATAGGAGTTCCTGCAATATATTTGCATCCGGCAGAATGTTTGCATGGTGATTTGGGTATGATAACTAAAGGTGATGTTATTATTATGTTATCGTATTCCGGTGAAACGGAAGAAATTAAACAGGTGTTGCCTGTGTTACAAAAAATGAATTTAAAGATTATAGCAATTACAGGCAAAATAAATTCTTCCACATGGAAAAACTGTGATGTTGTTATTGATTCTTCCGTGGAAAAAGAAGCTTGTCCTTATAATTTGGCACCTACATCATCCACAACGGCATTACTTGCTTTAGGTGATGCTTTGGCACTTGTTTTATCCGAAAGAAAGGGATTTAAAAAAGAAGATTTTGCAATATTTCATCCTTTAGGGGCTATCGGTAATAAAATTAAAAGATTAACAATGAAAGTTAAAGAGATAATGAGACAAGGTAAAGCAAATCCTATAGTTAAAGATAGTGCAACGGTTCAAGACGCATTATTGGTTATGACAGGAACACGAGTTGGAGCAACAAGCGTTGTAGACGAAACCGGTAAACTTGTAGGCTTTTTTACCGATGGAGACTTAAGAAGGCAAATTCAGTTACATGATAATTTGTTAAAGAAAAAAATATCCGAAGTTATGACTAAAAATCCTTCAACATTAACTCCTGATATGCTTGTGGGTGAAGCTGAAAAAATATTGCAGGGGAAAAATATAGATAATATTCCCGTTGTAGATGAGAAAGGAAATCCTGTAGGTATTCTTGACGAAAGAGATTTGTTTTCCGAATAAAATTAATAAAAAAATATAAAACGGACTGAGCTTTTATAGAGCTTTGTCCGTTTTTTTGTTGAATGAGATTTTTATTTTACAAACCATTATGTTTATTATCAAACAAACCAAAAAGAAGATTGTTAAACTTAATATGCAATAAGTTGCATAACCTATCCAAACAGTATCTAAAGAATAAATTCTGAAAATGTTTACAAAATAAGTTGAAGGGAAAATATAAGCTGCTATCTTTAAATATGAAGGTAACATATATATCGGCCAAGCAAATCCCGAAATTAGAAGAACCGGCATAGAATAGAATGTTAATGCACATAATGATACTACCGGGCTTTTAAATAAGTGTGAAATTGCCATAGCAAAAAAGACTATAACAAAAGAATAAATTACGGATAAAAATAAAAGATTTATTATTGAAGTTTGAAATATGGAATTGAACGGGAAAACAAAAAACACAAATAATAACATCATAAAAAAGGCGGCACATACATAAGGAACAGCTTTCCCGAATAAAATAGGCATAACTTTATTGTTTGTTATTTTATATAAATCGTTCCATGTTTTTTCTTGTGTTTCCAAACTCATCGTATGACAAACAGCCACTATAAGAATTTGTTGAAAAATTGCAAATAAAACAAAAGGAACAAAAAAGTTTGCATAAGTCTTTGTAGGGTTAAACATCCACTTAAAGTTACCTTTTATGGGCTGTATCATTTGCATTGCGGAGTGTTTTGAAATTCCGTTTTTTATTAAGAATTTTGCGGATACTTGAGCTGCCAGGAACTGAGAAGTTGTAACTATTGTTTTTATTGCGGTACTTGAAACCATAAAATTACTTGCATTTGCACCTATAAAAGCAAAAGTACTTTTTGCTCTTTTTAGGTTTGTTGAAAAATTGCTCGGTATAAAATAGAACAAATCTACTTTATTTGTGAAAATTGCATTGTAAGCTGCATATGTTGACGGGAAATAATCAACAATATTGAGTTCCGGTGTAGAGTCTATCATCCTTCCGTACTGCCTTGATACCGAGGAATTATCTTGGTTTACAAGAGCAATTTTTATATCTCTCGGATTTTGTTTATGATATATGTATGTTATACCAAAAGAATATACAATAGGAGCAATTATACATATCAAAACTAAATCTTTTGATGTGAAAAATCTTTTGAATTCTCGTAATAATACTTGTTTAAATAATTTAAGCATTTACTTTATTTATCATTCCTTAATTACTAATGCTTTTTTTATTGTTTTATTTCTCATTCTCAAAAATATATAAGTAAGTAAAAAATATAAAATAAACAATGTTAATAATATTTTAGCAAACGGGATTATGTACTCTGGTTGCATATTTTGTTGAAATATTTTTCTGAATCCTTCCAAATAAGCAGATAAAGGAATAAACTTTGCGATAGTTGCCATTAATACAGGCATTTGTTCCAAAGGCCATGTATATCCTGATAACAAAAAAGCCGGAGCGCCTATTAAAAGACAACCTTTTAAAGCATCAATTCTGTTACCTGTCACTGCAGGCATAAGCATACCCAGTAAAATTGTTGAAAGTATAAACAGTACACTTAAAATTATTGCACCGGAAGTATTTCCGTCGAAAGGTATTTGAAATGCGGGGAAAAACATTCTAAACAATATTTCAAAATATATTACGGATATTATCGTGTATACAATAAGTTTTCCTGTTATAAATAAAAATATGGAATTTTTGTTTTGCTCTTTTTTTTCGAGCTCTTTTCCTATTGTTAATGTCCCGAAAATTAAAAAAAGTTGTCCTAAAATTGAAATCCATATTCCGGGAGTTAAAAAATATCCGTAGTGGTATGTTGGATTAAATAATTTTGATGTGTCGTTTTGTATAGGTAGCATCATTGCTTTTGCTTGCTTTGATTGTATGCCCTTCTTTTTCATCATGGCATTTTTTAATCCTGCATTTATCGTTCCTAAAATACTTGCACCTTCTATTTCCGAAAGGTTTGCTGTTAAATAATTTGAACCGTCGATATAGAAACTTATTTCTGCAGGTAAAGATTTTTTTATGTTTTTTTGCGTATCTTTAGGAATATAAACTCCCATATATATTTTGTTTCTTGTAAGAAGATATCTTAAATCCTCAATATCGTCTAATTTGTATTTAACATCGAAAGCATAAGATGTATCGAAATATCTTGATATAGTTCGTGAAATTTTTGAATGATCTTTATCTATTACGGCAATAGGCATATTTTGAACGTTGCCGTAATAATATATACCGCCCAAAAAAATAAAATCTATAAATGGCCACAAAAATATTAGGAATAAATAGTATTTGTTTGTAAATATAAGTTTTAATTCTTTTATAATTACATCTGTTAAATATTTCATAAAAAAGCTCTGCTTTTTTTTTGATGTATGGATATATGAATGTGCTGTCCCTCTATATCTTTTAGTCCTTAAGAACTGCCGTCATTCCGGGTCTTAAATTTTCTATTTTTTCAGTCGGCTTTGCTCGTACTTCAAATGTTTTTAAATCATAATTGTTTTGTTGATTAGTCGGTTTCCATGAAGCAAAACTTGCCATAGCGGAAACATAACTGATTTTCATATTTAATGTCTCTTTTATTGCAGGTATATACACTTTGATTTCTTTATCTTTTTGAAGATTATTTAAAAGATCTTCTCTTATATTAAACACAACCCACATATCGTCTGTATTAAGCAATGTGATAATAGGATAACCCGTGGCAACAAGTTCTCCCGGATTAGATATAACTTGCGTTACTTCACCGTCTATCGGTGCAACGATTGTAAGTTCGTCGTAATAAGCCATTATCTCATTTTTTTGCCCTTGAGTAGCGTTTATTTTTTGTAAGGCTGCATTATATTTATATTCTACTTCGTCGTATTGTTGTTTTGGAACAATTCCGTCTTTATATAAAGTTTTTATTCTGTTATATGTTTTTTCGGCAAGCAAATATTGGTCTTGAGCTTCCTTTAATGCGGCATTTATTGTTTTTAATTTGGCATCAAGTTCTTTTCCTTCAAGTCTTCCCAAAATATCACCTTTTTGAACAGATTGTCCCTCGCTTATAAAAATTTCAGCTATTCTTCCGGGAACTTTTACACCGATATCAATTTCCGTGGCATCAACTTCTCCGGAAATAGTTTGTTTAGGCTTTGAACATGCAAAAAGTGTTATCATCAAAAAGAATAACAAAATTAACGAAAATCTATTTTTCAACATTTTTATTATCTCCTATAATATTATCCAGTAATAATTGCGAATTTCCGCATATATCCATAAGTTTTGCATAAGCAACATTAAAATCGAATAGTGCTTGAGATTGCTCCAATCTTACTTTTTCCAAAGCAAGTTCGGCATCAATTACTTCTATTGAAGTTGCAAGACCTTCTTTAAAAGATTTTTTATAAAGATTTAAATTCTCCTCCGTTAAATCTTGAGAACTTTTTAAACTTTCATATTGTTCAATAGCAGACATAGCTTCATGATGATATTTTTTAACGGCGGTATCAATCATTTTGTTTGCATTTTGGACATATAAATCCAATACTTCGGATTGTTTTGAATAGGCTTTATACTCTGAATAATCTTGTCCTCCGTTAAAAATATCCAGCCTTGCATTTAATCCGGCAACCCATTCAGGCTCGAACAATGTTAAATTGTCTTTATATATTTCATATTTTCCGAATGCTGCAATAGTGGGTAAAAAAGTTCCTTTTGTTGCTTTTTTCTTTTGATTAAGCATATCTTTTTTTTGTTGCATATCTTTTAATGTTAAATTGTTTGAATAAGCAATATCTTCATAATAATTAGCTTCTCTTATATTGTCGATCTTTTTAAAATCCGTTACGAGATTAACTTCTTCAAGTTCAACACCTATTATGTTGGATAAGACAACCAGGGCAAGCTTCAAATCTCTTTCTGACTGTTGATATTCTCTTGTCGCTTGTGCAAGAGCAACTTCTGCTCTAAGTTTGTTTGCCTTTGATATCATACCGACTTTAAATAATTTTTGAGCATTGTCGTTATGTTGAATAATATCATCCAAATAATCTTGTCTTATATCTCTTGCTTCTTGAGCAAGCTTTGCTCTGAAATAATTTTCTATTACCGATGTTATTGTCGAGTTTAAAGTCTTTGAATATTCCAGTTCGGAAATTTCAAGTTCTGCTTTTCTTGCTTGAGAATTTGCTGCAATTTTACCGCCGGTATATAACGGCCAAACAACGGCGGCACTAAGTTTATAAAAAAGATCGTCTTGAAATTTCATATTGAAATCGGGAATTGCCTTATTAAGACTATTTTTAAAAGCATCTATGTATTCTTGCGGTAATGTCGGATTGGAAGCTTTGAAAGTGGCAACTGATGCTCCTATAACTGCCGCTCTTGCATCACTTAAGTTTAAATTTATCGAATCGTTTATTTTGTTTACGGAACCTTCAACATATACATTAGGATAATGTTTTCCTCTTGCAGCTTTTAAGTTGTATTTGGAAACTTCTTTTATTTTTGCGGAAGCATTTATAAGTTCGTTATTTGCAATTGCACATTTCAAAGCTTCCGACAATGTTAAGGAATATTTAGCATATAAAGTTGAAGAAATTAAAAATAAACAAGTGAATAATATTATAAATTTTTTCATGTTTTACGGATACCTTCTTATAATGGAATATAATCTTAAATTATATTGTTTTTTATAACAATAGTCAAAGAAAATTAAGTTTGACAACAACTTAGTTTTATGTTATATTTTCTACCGAGCGGTAAACAAAAACGGGATTTATGAATTATGGACTCAAGAAAAATATTATCAAAGATAGCATATTATTATATTGCTTTTACAAAAAAGACATTAAGACTTAGAGTTGTTGAGTTGGTGGGAAGATTTGACGAACAAAGTGTTTATGCTCTTTGGCACGGTGAACAGATTTTACCTTTATGTCTAAATTCAGGAAGACAAATTGTTGCTATGTGCAGTATGTCTAAAGACGGGGAAATTCAAGCCGGAGTTTTGAAAGATTTTGGATTTATCGCTGTTAGAGGTTCTTCTTCAAAAAGAGCCGAGAGAGCTTTAATTGAAACAATAAGGTATGCAAGAAAAGGTCATTTCGTGGCTTTTACGGTTGACGGGCCCAAAGGACCGATACATAAGGTAAAATCGGGGCTTTTGCTCGTATCCCAAAAAGTCGGTATAAGATTAATACCGATATCCGCAATAGCAAAAAATTCTTTAACATTTACTAAAGCCTGGGATAAATTTAAAGTGCCTCTTCCGTTTTCAAAAACAGTTGCGGTTTACGGATATCCGATAGAAATAACAAAAGATGATAATTTGGAAGAAAAAGCTTTGACAGTGGAAAAAGAATTGAACAAGTTAAGTGAATTTGCAAATAAATATTATTGGTCTAAAGACATAGATGAATATTTGAGTCATCATCCGAAACCGAAAATTTTTATTAAATGTAAAAACAATGTAAATGACTGCATTAATAAAATAAAAGAATTAAAACAAAAATATCCGTCGGCAGTATTTACTTTATATGTTCCTGATAAAGTAAGTAAAAACATTCCTTTTATGCAAGATATTGCCGTTATAAATAAAATAACATCAAATCTTAAGGAAGAATATTTTGATGTTTGTTACGGGACATCTTTTTTAGATAATTTTAAAATAAAGCCAAACTTTAAACTTAGTTTATAATTTTTTATCAGTTTAATTAAATCAATAACTCAATAACCGAACAACATTATAAAACTTGTCTTTTTTGTCGATAAAAATGTAAAATATCAACCATTATGTATATTTACTTTTTAATGCCTTTAATAGGTTTTATAGGAATGTTTTCCGGCGGTTATTGGGGAGTGGGTTGCGGGTGGCTTATAGTTCCCACTATGTTGATTTTCGGTTTTACTCCGAACGAAGCTGTCGGTGTGGGATTATTACAGATGGTTCCTTCCATTCTTATGACAACCGTTCATGATATAAAAAGTTTACAATGGAACAAAGATTCCGTTGCCGTAAAACTTGTCATTCCGTTGGGAGTTGGAGCGTTTTTGCTTGCATTTAGCGGGAAAATAGTAAATAAATTCTTTTATGAAAGGTTCGGTTCTATTGCACTGCTTGTTATATTTTGTGTTTTCATGGTTACATTGGGTTCTCTTGTTCTTTTCGGCAAGACTACGGAATACGAAACAGATGTCCCGAAAATTTCAAATACACAATCGCTGATAGCTTTTTTTATAGGTATGGTCGTTGGAGTTTGCAGTTCTATTATGGGAGTCGGCGGTGCAATATTTTTCAGACCGACACTTGCCAATATTTTTAAAGTTCCTGAAATGATAACGGCAAAATCAATAAGAATACTTTTGCTTGTAACGACTTTTACCGGTGGTATGTATTATACTTTTGCCGATGGTAAACCTGATTGGACGATAATAATAATGTCTTTAATAATTGCCGCAGGCGGAATGATAGGTTTCCCTATGGGAATAAAAATTCATAACACTATACTTGCCAACGGATACGGAAAATATGTAAATAAAAGTTTTGCGATTGTTACATTGATAGTTCTTACAAATACACTCTTAAATATTTTCGGCTTTGTGGTTTTCAGCAGATACTTGATGATAACTATAGCGGTATTATTGTTTATTTCAATAAACATATTTAAAAACTATACCGACAATCATAAAATAAAGATAAATAATAATATACAATAAAATCGTAAAATGATATAATGAATGAAATTTATTTTTGAAGGTATAAAATGAAAAACATTTCAATATTGGGATCGTCGGGTTCTATAGGCGTTCAGGCTCTTGATTTTATTTCAAAAACAAAAAAAGAATTTAAAGTTTGCGGACTTTCCGTCAACTCAAATATAGAACTTTTAAAAAAACAAATAGCAAAATTTAATCCTGTTGCAGTATCGGTTTTTTCAAAAGAAGATGCCGATGAATTGCAAAAATGGTGCAATGAAAAAAAGTACAAGGTTAAAGTGTTTTTTGGAAAGGAAGGATTAAATAAAATTGCATCCATAAAACAGGTTGATATGGTTTTGTCTTCGGTTGTCGGTTCTGTAGGCCTTGAACCTTTGCTTTGTGCTATAGATAGCGGAAAAGATATTGCATTGGCAAACAAAGAATCTTTGGTTATGGCAGGTCGTTTAATAATGCAAAAAGCAAAAGAAAAAGGGGTTGCTGTTCTTCCCGTAGACAGTGAACATTCGGCAATTTTTCAATGTATAGGAAAAGAAAATAAAAAATCAATAAAAAGAATTCTCCTTACCGCTTCCGGCGGACCGTTTTATAAATCAAATAAAAATTTTAAAGATATAACGGTTGAAGATGCTCTTGCTCACCCTACATGGAAAATGGGAAAGAAAATAACTATAGATTCCGCAACACTTATGAATAAAGGGCTTGAAGCAATAGAGGCTTCCGTTTTATTTGATGTTCCGATGGATAAAATTGATATTCTTATTCATCCTCAATCCGTGATTCATTCCATGGTAGAATTTAATGACGGTTGTGTTATGGCACAATTATCAAATCCGGATATGACTTTACCGATACAATATGCTTTGTCTTATCCCGAAAGGAAAAATTGTTATATTAAAAGATTGAATTTAACGGAAGTTGCAAAATTGGAATTTTTTAAACCTGATTTTAAAAAATTTAAATGTTTGCAAATAGCATATAAAGCCGCAAAAACTGGTGGAACAATGCCGGCTGTTATGAGTGCTTCAAACGAAGTTGCCGTCAAATCTTTTATTGACGGAAAAATAAAATTCGATATGATTCCGTATGTGGTTGAAACCGTAATAAAAAAACATAAGGTTATAAAATCAAAAAATATATCAAAATATTTTGAAGCGGATTTATGGGCAAGGAAACAAGCCGAAAATATAATAAAGAACATAGAGGGATGTAAATAATGAAAAGAACAGTAACTTTTTTAATTCTTTTAACAGCAGTTTTTATGATGTCAAATAATTTGTTTTCGGAAGAAATAGAATCTTCCGAAATTCTTGTAGAACAGGGAGAAATTGTTTCTCAATCGCAGGAAGGAACAAATACAGAAAAAAAAGTTGAAGAAAAACATATTGAAAAAGTATCACCCGATATGGTAAAAGGCATGCATTTAACTGTTTTTGCATCGGCATCTCAAGTTCATAAAACAAGAACCGATGATTTATTAAACAATACCGAAATGAATGCCGTAGTTATAGATATAAAAGAAATCGACGGAAAAATTTCGGTCAAAAATGTTGCGGACGGTCTGTCATATTCAACGGATATTCCGAGTGTATTACCGTATTTAAAAAATGTTAAAAGCAGAGGAATGTATGCGATAGCAAGAATTGTGGTCTTTAGAGATAATGTTATGCCCAGAAAAAGACCCGGTCTTGCAGTAAAAAATCCCGACGGTACTCTTTGGCAGGATAAAAAGAAATTTACGTGGTTGAATCCTTATAAACAAGAAGCTGTAGATTATATTCTTGAACTTGCCGAAAAAACAGCAGATATGGGATTTGATGAAATACAGTTTGATTATATAAGATTTCCTTCCGACGGTAATACAAAGCTTTGCAGATATGGAGTTGAACATTCGTCTGTAACAGCTTCGGCTAAAATAGTGGATTTCTTAAAACAAGCAAGAAAAAGATTATCGCCTAAAGGTATAAAAATTTCAATAGATGTTTTCGGATTAACTACGACGGAAAAATCCGATATGGGGATAGGTCAAAAAATAGTTGAAATGACGGAACAGGTGGATTATGTCAGTCCGATGATATATCCTTCTCATTATAACAACGGAGAATACGGAATACCTAATCCGAATAAAGAACCGTACAGAACTGTTTATATTGCTTTGCAAGGCGCCAAAAAAAGAATACCTGCAGAAAAATTAAGACCGTGGTTACAGGATTTTTCTTTGAAAGGTGTACCGTACGGGCCTAAAGAAATCAATGCTCAAATTCAGGCATGTTATGATTGCGGAATAAAAACATGGTTATTATGGAATTCTGCATGTAAATATACGAAAGCCGGTTTAAAATCCAAAGAAAATCAATATTCTTATACGAAAACATCCGATGAAAAAATAAAGGAATTGTTGAAGTATAAAGATCCGAATGCTTCAATGCAAACAAGAGCAAATAATGTTAATAAACCGGCAAATACCGGTACCGTAAAAAAAACGGCAGGAGCTTCTGTATCACGACCTGTTGCACAAAAAACTGCAAGAAACAATGTTAAAAAAGGTACAAAAACAGCAACCAAAAAATAGGTGTAACTTTTTTTAATACCAAGGAGTCTAATTTATAGTTTATGGAAGATAAAGAGCTGATTGAAAAAATCATACAAGGCGATGAAGATCTTTTCAGCATAATAATAGACAAGTATAAAAACAAGGTCTTTAGCATAATCTATTCTTTTTGCGGACGAACAAGCGATTGTGAAGATATAGCACAGAACGTGTTTATTAAGATTTTTAAAGCTTTACCGAAATTTAAATTTGAGTCGGAATTTTCCACTTGGATGTACAGAATAGTTATAAATGAAACGATAACGATATCCAAGAAAAAAAAGTATAACATAGTTCCTTTAGATATAAATAACAGTGAAGATGAAGAAAAGAGTAACTTAATCGGTTTTTTGAAGTCTAATGATAATACGGAAAAAGAGTTGATGCAAAAAGAGACACAAAAAATGGTACAAGAAGCTTTGGCGAAACTGAAAGATAATTATAAAATGGTCTTAACTTTAAGAGATATAGAAGATTATTCTTACGAAGAGATAGCAAATATGATGAATGCATCGGTTGAAAATGTAAAAATTTGGATTTTCAGGGCAAGAAACAGATTGAAAGAAATTTTAATGGAAGGGGGTAATTTAAAATGAACTGCAATAAAGCACAAGAAATGATTTCTCTTTACGTAGATAATGAATTATCCGCACAATCTGTTTCCGAATTATTGAAACATTTTGAGGAATGTCCTAAATGCAAACAAGATTATATTTTTCTTAAAAATGTTAAAAATGTTTTAGCTGATATACCTAAAAAAGAGCCCGGTGCCGACTTTACGGCTTCCGTTATGAATAAAATAAAAAGCGAGAATATTAAGAAAGACGATAATGTTGTAATGTTCGGTTCTTTCTTTAATTCGATGAAGAAAAAAATAATTATGGCTGCAGGCTTTTTATTTGTTGTAGCTTCATCATCTTTTTTCTTTATGCATGATACGAATTTAAATAAACAACAAAACGAATATGCTTCCGCTTCAGCTATAGAATATTATTTCGGTGATAATGATTATGCGGATATGGATATAAATAATGACGATTACGAAGAATATATTTCGATGTTTTGTTAATATAGTTTAATTCTTATAAAAAAATAACCGTCGGAATTTTGTTCCGGCGGTTGTTTTTTTGTTTATCAAACTTAATATTTATAAATTTTTTCGGAACTTAACACATCAAAACCTTTATCACATAAGAATTTTGCAGTATCCGGATAATTTTCTATTTCCAAAACTATTGCTGCGGTTGTTCCGTTGTTTAATAAGAATCCGTAACAATCTTCAATATTTATTTTGTTTGAAGATAATGAAATTAATAATTTATTGAAACTTCCTGGAACATTATCTACAACAACGGCAATAATTTGCCTTTTGCTTACGGCAATTTTGTTTTCTTTTAAAACATTAAAAGCTTTATCCGGATCGTCAACCAACAATTTCATTACTCCGAAATCTCCGGAGCTTGCAAGAGACATTGCTCTTAAGTTGATATTGTTGTCTGACAAAATTGTTGTTATTTTTTCCAACTTTCCGGGATTATTTTCTAAAAATACAGATATATGATATGCCATTTTTTTTCTCCTATATTTCTTTTATTTTTTTGCTCTTAAATCTATTACTCTTTTTGCTTTACCTTCACTGACCGGCAAACTTCCCGCTTCAACGAATTGAACTATAGGTGTAACATCAAGTTCTTGTTTTAATTCACTGATTAATTTATTTTGTAAGTTTTCCAAATCTTTTAATGTTCCTTTAAAAGTATCATTGTTTATTTCTATCTTTATTCTTAACTTATCCATACAATTATGGTCAATTAATTCGATAACATAATTCTTGCCTGCTTCAGGTATAGACAATATTGTTTTTTCTATTTGTATCGGGAAAATATTTACTCCGTTAATAATCATCATATCATCTGTTCTTGCGGTTATTCTTGCAATTCTTCTGTGTGTTCTCCCGCAAGCACAAGGTTCCGATATTATTCTTGTTAAATCTTTTGTTCTGTATCTCATAAGAGGCATTGCCTGTCTTTGCAAAGTTGTCAATACCAATTCTCCTTCTTCACCGTCCGGTAAAGGTTCGAATGTTTTAGGATCTACTATTTCGGGATATACATAATCTTCCCAAATATGCAGATGTTGTTGATATTGACACTCAAAAGCAATTCCGGGGCCTGATATTTCGGACAATCCGTAAGAATTATAAGCTTTTACATTATATAACTCTTCTATCTTCTTTCTCATTGCTTCACTGTGCGGTTCGGCACCTATGAAAAATATTCTTAAGTTTAAATCTTTTTTTACATCTATACCAAGTTCTTTTACCGTGTTAGATAATCTTAATGCATAACTTGGCAAAATATGAACAACGGTCGTTTTAAAATGTTGCATAAACCAAAGTTGTCTTTTACTGTTTCCGGGACCTATAGGAATTGTCATCATTCCTAATCTTTCTCCGCCGTAATGAAATCCGAGTCCTCCGGAAAACAAACCGTATCCCATTGTGTTTTGAAAAACATCCGTGCTTCTTGCTCCTGCACAATACATTGATCTTGCCGATATGTTTGCCCAGTTTGCAATATCGTCTTTTGTATGAAATACTACTGTCGGATTACCTGTAGTTCCCGATGAAGAATGCATTCTTACAACATCTTTCAAATCCGTTACCAAACAACCGTAAGGGAAAGAATCTCTTAAATCCTGTTTTGTTGTGAAAGGTAATTTAGTTACTTCATCCAATGATTTTAGTTCGCCTATTTTTGCGAGTTTATCTTTGTAGAATTGTGATTTTTTTGCGAGAGCAATTTGTTTGTTGATACAGTCTAACTGAAATTTTCTTAAATCCTTTCTGTCCATCGTTTCAATGTCTTTTTGCCAAAACATTTTAGAATTTCTCCTATAAAAATATTTTAAAAAATATTTAATTTTAATATAATACTTGATTATAGCAAATTTATATATAAAAAGGCATATATGGAAATGATAGTAGGAATAGCATATAACCATCTCAAACCGAATGCAAAACAATATTGTAATGAAATTGCTTCTTGGCTAAAAGGTAAAAGAATAAAAGTTAAAAATATTTCGTATGATATTGTCAGAAATCCTAAAGTTGATTTTATAATTTCTCTCGGTGGAGACGGAACAATATTGAGAATAAGCAGATTGGTTGCCAAATATTCAATTCCTGTTATGGGGGTTAATTTAGGAACACTCGGTTTCTTAACGGATACCGATATGAAAAATGTTTTTAATTCTTTAGAAAATATTTTAAAGAACGGAATTGAATGCGAAGAAAGAATTATGCTGGATATTGAAATTGCCACTAAGAAAGGAACCGTAAAAACAACGGCATTAAACGATTGTGTTATAAGATCGGTATATAACGGAAGACTTACATCCATAGATTCTTTTATAAATAAAAAATTTTTATCAAGTTATAAAGGTGACGGTGTCGTAATAGCAACGCCTACCGGTTCAACGGCATATTCGTTGGCTTTATCCGGTCCTATAATTTATCCTACATTATCTTTGTTTATTATAGCGCCGATATCTCCGCATACATTAACACACAGACCTATGATTTTGGATTCCGATAATGTCTTGGAATTTACATCAACAAACGATAATAAAAAGACGGATTTGATAGTATCTGTTGACGGACAAGAAAGCTATATTTTGGATAAAAATAAAAAAGTTAAAATAAAACTTTTTCATAAAAAAGCAAAACTCATAAGAGACAGAAATTATTCGTATATAAATACATTAAAAGCAAAATTAAAGTGGGGAGTTTAGGTGCTTACTTCGTTATCCGTTAGAAATTATGCTTTAATTGAAAACATTACCATAGATTTTAAAAAAGGACTTACAGTCATAACCGGAGAAACAGGTTCCGGAAAATCAATTATTATAGACTCTATAGATTTGTTGTTGGGTGCAAGAGCAAGTACAAGTGTAATAAGAACAGGAACAACATCTTGTACAATCAGTGCTGAATTTGATATTTCAAAAAACACCAATGTAAAAAATATTCTTTCCGAATTATCTATAGATTGTGAAAATGAAATTATAATCAGAAGACAAATTGATTCCGCAGGGAAAAGTAAAGCTTTTATTAACGATATTTCCGTTAGCATAAATACACTTTCCAATATCGGTAAATATTTGGTTGATTTTTATGCTCAGCATAAGAGTAATATGTTGTTTGAACAACAATATCAGAGACAAATTGTTGATAATATTGCAGATAATTCCAACCTGCTGGAACAACTGTCGGTTAAATATGATAAATTGGAAAGTTTAAAAAATAAAAAAGAAGAAATTGAAAAAGCTAACACGGATAGAGAAAGATTGTTGGATTTATATCAATATCAAATAAATGAGATAAATAAAGCAAATTTAAGTTGTGATGAAGAAGAAAAAATAGAACAAGAATTGCCGAAATTAAAAAACGCGGAAAAAATAAAAAATGTTACAGCGGAAATGTTATCTATCCTTTACAAACAAGAACACTCTGTAACGGATAACCTTTCAATAATAAATAAACAAATTTCTCTTTTGGAAAAATACGGAATAAATATTGATAATATCTCCAAAAACATCAATTCTACAATGACTCAAATAGACGATGTTTATAGAGAAGTTGAAGATTTGTCGAACAATATAGATGTTACCCCTGACAGTTTGGATGCTATGTTGGAAAGGCAACAACTTATAAAAAAATTAAAATCAAAGTACGGGAAAAACATACAAGAAATTATTGATTATGGCAAAAATTTAGAAGACAAAATAAAATCACTTGAAAACTACGAAACAAACATAACAAATATTCAAAAAGAAATTGATTTTTTATTGAAAGATATTACAAAATTATGTCAACAAATATCAGATAAAAGAAAAAAAATTGCAACCGTTATATCAAAAAAAATAATATCGGAACTTGAAGATTTAAATATGAAAAATTCTCAATTTGAAATTTCGGTGGAAAAATCGGAAATATCAAGAACAGGTTTTGATAAGTTGGAATTTATGTTCAGTGCAAATAAAGGGGAAAAACTTTATCCGTTATCTCTTGTGGCTTCCGGCGGAGAAATATCAAGAGTAATGTTGGCATTATCAACAACAATATCCGATAATTATAATGTAGGAACTATTATTTTCGATGAAATTGATACCGGAACGAGCGGAAAAACGGGTGAAAAGATCGGCAAAAAATTAAAAAGTTTATCCGATAACAGACAAATTATTTCCATTTCGCATTTAGCCCAAATTGCTTCAAATGCGGACAATCATATAAAAATATATAAAGAAACCGAAAAAGGCAGAAATATCACAAAAGCTAAAGTTTTAAATGCTGATGAAAGAATAGAGGAAATAGCCAAAATCATTTCCGGAGAAAAAATCACGGAACACGCCATAAAACATGCCGAAGAACTTCTTAACGGCAAATAACAAAAAAAGCACTTCGTGCCTTTTTGTTGAGGTATAGATGTACAGAAGTATGGATGTATAGATTAAAATCACTCTGTGATTTTTTATATATTCCTTTTCAATAGCAGTTTCTATCCTTCTATCCTTCCATACATCTGGATTATCTTGCAATTTTTACTATTTCAAATTTCATTGTTCCCGCGGGAAGTTCCACATCAACTTTATCTCCTGCAACATGACCTAAGAGACCTTGTGCCAAAGGGGAACCGATAGAAATTTTCATCTCGTTAGGATTTGCTTCTTCTTCATCTACAATTGAATATTCATATTCGTCACCGTCTTCGTCTTTTATCGTAACGGTAACACCTATGAATACCTTGTTAGGATCAATATTTAATTCTTCAATAATTTTAGCTCTTGAGAGTTTTGAATCTATTTCCGCAATTCTTTGCATAAGATTTGTTAATGCTTCTTTTGCTGCATGATATTCTGCATTTTCTCTTAAATCGCCATGCTCTCTTGCTCTTGCTATTTCATCTTGAATTTGCGGTTTTCTCTTTTGCAATCTGTCCAATTCTTCTATAAGTTTATTTCTTCCGTCTCTTGTTAAATAAATTTCACCCATTTTATATTCTCCTAAATAATTAAATTGATTTTTTATACATTGATAAAAGTTTTTTTACCCATTTATCTTCGGGAACTTTACAAATTATTTTACCTTTTTGAAATAAAATTCCTTCGCCTATTCCTCCGGCAATTCCGAAATCCGCTTCTTTCGCTTCTCCCGGCCCGTTCACAACACATCCCATAACGGCTATTTTTATGTTCTTGCGAGTTGATTTGTTTTGAACTTTTGCCAATTCTTTTTCCAATTCATCAACAATCTTTATTAAATTAACTTTTGTTCTCGAACATGTAGGACATGATATTACTTCAACTCCCGTTGATCTCAATCCCAAAGATTGCAATATTTGATAAGCAACTCTGACTTCTTCAACAGGATTTGCTGTAAGAGATACTCTTATGGTATCTCCCAAACCTTGAGCAAGCATTATACCCAAGCCTACGGAAGATTTTATTGTTCCTCTAAAAATGGAACCGGCTTCCGTTATTCCCAAATGTATGGGATAATTTCTTTTTGTAGCAAATAATTTATATGCTTCAACAGTCGTTTCCACATTTGATGCTTTAAGAGAAACAGCTATGTCACCGAAATCACAATCTTCCAAAATTTTAACATGTTCGATAGCTGCCTTTACAAGAGCTTTTGCTTTATCTTTTGTTGAAGAAAATTCATGAACTTCTTTCAAAGAACCCGCATTAACACCTATTCTTATGGGAATATGTGCTTTTTTAGCTTCTTTTACAAGTTCCATAACTTTTTCTTTGGAACCGATATTTCCCGGATTTATTCTGAGTTTATCGATACCTTGTTTTATTGATTCTATTGCAAGTTTATGATCGAAATGAATATCCGCAACTAAAGGAATTTTTATGTGTTTCTTTATAAGTTTTATATTCTTTGCGGATTCCATATCCGGAACGGAAACTCTTATTATTTCACAACCTGTTTCCTGTAACTCTTTTATTTGTTTTACGGTTGCTTTCCAATCTCTTGTATCGGTGTTTGTCATAGATTGAATCGCAACAGGGTTCCCGCCACCTATCTTTACACCGCCGACATTTATTACTTTTGTATCTTTTCTTGTAAACATATTAATACCTTTCAGTTAAATAATTTGCCAATACCTAATCTTATTAAATCACTGTATGTTGCAAATAAAAATATAATAAGTATTAAAAATAATCCGATATAGTTATATACTGCAATAACTTTTGTGCTTATTTTTGTCCTTATAATTCCTTCCAACAAAAATAAAACAATCATTCCACCGTCAACCAACGGAATCGGAAGTAAATTGAAAAGTCCCAAAGCAACGGAAATAACAGCTAATAATCTTATATAACTTTCGAATCCGGATTTTGCCGAATCGGCCATAAATTGTATAACGCCTATAGGTCCTGCAACTTCAGGCTTTTCCCATTTTACCAGTTTATCCCACAAATATTTTAATGTAAATGTTGTTTGATAAATCGCGGTATCACATGCAAAATAAAAAGATTTAAGAAATGAAACTTTTTCTTTTAATACCTTGGGCTGTATTCCCAACATTCCTGCACCTGTTGTAGGATTTTTATCCAATACAAAATTAAAATCCAATTCTTTATCATCTCTTAAAACTTTCAAATTTACTTCTTTTTCTGCTTTATCTTTTAAATTTGATATTAAACCAAGCCAATTTTCTACGTCCGTTCCGTCTATTGAAACAATTTTGTCGTTAACAAGGAGCCCTGCTTTTTGAGCACAAGAATCTTTTGCCAAAACACCTATTTTTGCTTCATCGGAAATAGTTGCAAGTCCCCAAATATTAAAAATAAAAGCAAATAATAATATTGCAAAAACATAGTTCATAAGAGGACCGGCAAAAACAATCATTATTTTTTTATAGAACGGCAATGATAAAAATTCATCTTTTTCGCCTTTTACATCATCAGGATTTTCTCCTGCCATAGCAACCATTCCGCCTAAAGGGAACAAACAAACAGAATATCTTGTATCTCCCTTTGTAAATCCCCAAATTTCTTTGCCGAAACCGAGAGTAAACTTTAAAACTCGAACTTTATATAATTTTGCTACAGTGAAATGTCCGAGTTCGTGAATAAATACTAAAAATCCTAAGCCTATAATTACTGCCAAAATTTGAATAAGAATAATTATCATAAAAAACTCCTTTAACTAAAATATAAAAAAAACAACACTGCAAGATTTCATGTTGATAAATCTTGCAAAAAAAAATATCATTAAGTTTCGAAAATTATACCATTTTTGTTGAAACAAATAAATATGTATGGGGGAAAAAATTAATAATCTTTGGATATTGTTAAAAAGAAGTTTAACATTATGGCTGTTTCCTGTATTTATTGTAAGTTTGTTTATTAAACAATTTACTATATCCGGCGAATATATATATTGTTTGGCCGGTATATATTTTTTCACTATTGTTATAAATTATTTAAAAAATAATAGTTTATTATTGCTTATCAGCAGAATAATATTGATATTTTTAGCTCTCATTGTTTTTGTAAATAATACGATAATTTTTAATGAATTGATATTAAATGCAATAATCTTTATTTTTTGTGCAACAGGAATATATGTTTTTTTCTTTTTTTTATATAACAGGAAAAATAAAAATTTTATTTTAAATTTTTATAAACTTAATTGTTTTATTGAAATAATTTTTGCCGTATCTTTGTTGCTTTGCGGAGTAAAGAGTTTCGTTGCTTTAAATGTTTTGTTTTTTGCAATGTGTGATATTATATACAAAATTGTAATATTGTCGGTAATATTAAACTTAAAGAAGAGATTTTGTTCTTTTTAGTATATTATTGAAAAGGCAAAAGCAATAAATGTTAACACATAACATATAATCGTAAAAAATAACCAGGATATAAAATTCCTGTTGGTTTTATGCTTTATCAGCTTCGAAAACAGTAAGTAAATAAGTGATAATATTGTTGAAAATAATTTTGCAATCAAAAATATCAGAGCATAAACGATAATTAACTCTACAAAAAAATTATCTAAAAACCCGGTTAAAAAGGTTTGTTGATTGATAAGTATAACTAAAAATATACAAAAAATTAATTGTATTATAAAAAATAAAAATTTTTGGTTATAAAACATTATTTGCCTTTTCCGTTTTGCTTAATTCATTTAAAGCATCATCATTTCCGCAATAAGCCGAAATTTTTAAATATTCTTTAGCTTTATTTAGGTCGTTAATTCTCTTATATGCCATACCAATATAATAATTAACTTTTCCGTCGTTTGGCTCGATATTTAAAGCTTCTTTGTACCATCCTATAGCTGTTTCGTAATCTCCCTTATTAAAATGTAAATTGCCTATTTGATAATACGGATAAATATAATCGGGAGATATTTGAATTGCTTTTTTATAGAAATCCTCAGCGGTAACAAAATCCTCTTTTTCTTTGTATATTTCGGCAATTTTATAATATGCGGATATGTCATTTTTGTTACCTTCAATTGCTTTATTGTAATATTTCAAGGCATCATCGAAATTCTTTTCCTTAAAATAGGTATTGGCTATAAAATTATAAAATTCACATGAATTATCGATATCTTCTTCGGAAGCTTTTGCATAATATTGCCGTGCTAATTTAAATTGTTTGTTTTTTTCATAAATATTGCCTAATAATTTATAAGAATCTTTGTTTCTTGAATCTAATCTGATGCTTTTTTTCAGATAGTTTATCGGAATTCTGGAATTATTAATATTTATGTTTTTTATTTGTGCAAAATATGAATATGCAAGTAAATAATACATTTCACTTGACTCTAAATGATTTTCTTTCATTTCATTAAGAACTTCTATGGATTTTTGATAATAGCCCATTCTTGTAAGAGCGGTTGCCGTATTTATATATATTTTTTCATCAACGACTCCCATCGACATAAGCTTTTTATAATATTTTATTGCTTTAAAATATTCTTCATTCTTGAAATGATGAGAAGCTTTATATATAAAACCGTCTATGTTGTATTTTTCTGTTTGTTTGTTGTAGTAAAATACACATAAAACTATAAACAAAATAGTTATTAATATACTGAAAGTAAAATTCCTTTTTATTAGCATTTTTTAATTTTATAAAATAATTATGCTTGATACAAATTCAAAAAAAATGTATAATTAACTCCATTATTTACAATAAATGGAGAGATGGCCGAGTTGGTTTATGGCACTAGTCTTGAAAACTAGCGTAGGGTTTCCCTACCGGGGGTTCGAATCCCTCTCTCTCCGTTTTTTTTATTTGCAGGAGTTTTGTATGTCTCAAGAACAAGAAGCTGTTGAACCTGAAATTGTCGATGAAATAAAAGTTCAAGATAATAAAAACACCAAAGAAAGTACAAGCAAAAAAATTTGGGCTTGGATTCTTTTTATATTAGCTGTAATTTATGGAGCTTCTCCGGCAGATTTAATTCCGGATATTCCGGTTGCAGGTTGGATAGATGATTTTACAATAGGTGCTGCTGCTTTCACGAATCTTATACACCAACAATTTTTTCAAACAAACGAACAGATTAGCAGGTTGTTAAAGAAAATAAAATGGATTTTGATTTCACTTGTTTTTCTTATAATTCTTGTAGCAATTTTAATAATAACTTTAATAGTTAAAAACTAGAGTATCAATACAATCTTCCACCATTATTTTGTATAATATCACAATTATGAAAACTATATTATTATTAACAGTATCAAATGTTTTTATGACATTTGCCTGGTACGGGCATTTAAAATTCAAAGATTTATCGATGTGGAAAGTGATATTGATTTCCTGGTCCATAGCTTTTTTTGAATATTGCTTTATGATTCCTGCAAACAGATTGGGATATGGTCAATTTAATGCCACGGAATTAAAGATGATACAGGAAGTTATATCATTGACTGTTTTTGCACTCTTTTCAATATACTATTTAAACGAACATTTTAGGTGGAATTATATTGTGGGGTTTTGTCTTTTAGTCCTTGCAGTATTTTTTGTTTTTAATAAATGGAATTAGAAAATGTTTTTACCTACAACTAAAGAAGAAATCAATAAATTGAATTGGGACAGGCCCGACATAATTCTTATATCGGGAGATGTTTATGTGGACAGCCCTTTCAGCGGAACTGCTGTTATCGGTAATTGGCTTACGATACACGGCTTCAAAGTTGCCGTAATTGCTCAACCGGATACAAAAACCGATGATATTGCTAGGTTAGGTGAACCTTCTTTATATTGGGCGGTAAGTGCAGGTGCAATGGATTCTTTGGTTGCAAATTATACAGCAAGCGAGAAATTCAGAAACGAAGACGATTTAACTCCGGGGGGAATAAATAATAAAAGACCTGATAGAGCCTGTATGGTTTACACAAACCTTATAAGACGATATTTTAAAAACACTAAACCTATAGTTTTGGGCGGGATAGAAGCAAGCTTGAGAAGAATAGTACATTATGATTTAAAAGATAAAAAACTCAGAAGATCTTTGTTGTTCGATGCAAAAGCCGATATTTTAGCTTATGGTATGTCTGAAAAAACTATGCTTGAACTGTCATATGCCTTAAGAGACAACACAGATTATAAAAATATTAAAGGATTATGTTATATTTCAAAAACACCGAAGGAAGAATTTATAAATATTCCTTCTTTTGAAGAGTGTGTTGCGGATAAAAATCTTTTTAGAGAAATGTTTAAAACTTTTTATGATAATTCAGCATATACAAATTCCAAAGGATTAAATCAAAAACACGATACAAGATATTTAATACACAATCCTCCGCAGGAACAACTCACTCAAGAGGAACTTGATAAAATTTACGATATGGATTTTACAAGAGAAATTCACCCGTATTACGAAAAGCAGGGAAAGGTAAAGTCTCAGGATACGATAAAATTTTCTGTAGTATCACACAGGGGCTGTTGCGGTGAATGTAATTTTTGTGCAATTGCAGTTCATCAGGGGAAATCTGTTATATCAAGAAGTAAAGAATCCATAATGAAAGAAATAAACAAGTTAGTTCAAAAACCGGATTTTAAGGGGTATATTTCCGATATAGGCGGTCCTACAGGGAATATGTATAAAATAGCATGTAAATTGCACGGAACAACAGGAAGATGTAAAAATAAAAGATGTTTATATCCGAATGTTTGTGAAAATATTATTTTTTCTCACGACAAACAAATTGATTTGTTGTCCGAAGTTGCAAAAAACGACAAAATAAAAAAAGTATTTGTATCTTCCGGTCTAAGACACGATTTAATAATGGCGGATAAACAAAACGGTAAAAAATATCTGGAATATATATCAAAGAACAATATATCCGGTCAACTTAAAATAGCGCCCGAACACACTTCCGACAAAGTTTTGGATATGATGGGCAAACCAAAACAAAATATATTTTTGGATTTTATGAATGAATTTAAGAAAATAAATTTACCTTTAAACCAATTTTTAACTTGTTATTTTATGGTAGATCATCCGGGTTGCAGTGTATATGATACCGAAGATTTGCTGTTATTTATTAATCATAATTTAAAGTTTCGTCCGGAGCAGGTTCAAATCTTTACGCCTACACCGTCAACGAATGCAACACTGATGTACTATACGGAACAAGATTTAAACGGAAACGACATATTTGTTGAAAAAGACAGAAATGCAAGAATGAAACAAAAACTAATCATAACACAAAGTTTAAGCAATGATTCTTCATCTTCGTCTCATTCCAAAAATAAATTTAATTCAAAAAGAAATTATTTCACTAAATTCAGGAAAAGATATCGGAAATAAAAAAGTCGGGCGATGGTGATTTTTCCCGCAGGATTTGTGACCATAACACCCGACAATTTTATTTATAGTCTATAAACTATCTTTTGTCAATATTTTTTTCAATTCTTGTAGGTTCATAGATAATTCCGGGTCTTGGTTGTATATATCTTTTGTATTGTTCCGGCGATAAAATTGATTTTAACTCAATTTTTGTATCAACATCTAATTTGTACAAATCTTTTGATATTTTTGAAATTTCATCGGATAATTTTGTTATGGCTTTTTTATCAATGTTTTCTTTATCGAATTCTTGCCTTAAAGAAAATTCTTTTTCATTTAATTGTTTTCTTAAGTCCTGTTCTTTTTCTCTCTTGGATTCAAGTATTTTTGTAAATTTTTCTTTTTGTTCTTCGGATAATCCTATTCTTTCGGCTAATCTGTCATAATGTGTTTTCGGTTTGAACAATTTATTATATTGTTCTGCAGTTAATATTTTTCTCATGCCGTCTTTTTTTGCAATGTCTGTATCTATTATCTTGGTTGATAACTCTTTTAAATCTTTTGTTATGATTTTTATTTCTTTTTCATTGTATTTCTCTTTAAAATATTCTTCATTTAATTTTTTTGTTTTGGAATTAAATTCTTTTACTAATTTATATTTTCTTTTTCTGTAATCTTTTTTTAATGCTTTTAAATCTTCTTTTTGTTTATCCGTAAGATTCAAATCAGCAAATCTCTTTTCGAATCTTTTTTTGTTAAAGTGTTTTTTATTATATTTAAAATGATTTTTACCGTGATATCCCATATCTGTGTCAAAAATATCAATTTTGCCGTCTTCATCGATAAATTCTCGTTCCTGAAATTGAGGCGGGGGAATAAAGCAATCTTTATCTTTCATGTACGGCTTTTCCGCAAAAACTGAAACCGTTAACCCAAAAAACATTACCAAACTTAACAATATTTTTGTCTTTTTCATACCAATCTCCTTTTTACAACAAATTTTGTTTTCTACAAAATTTTGACTGTTATTTTTGTAAAAAGTTACATTTAATTTGTTATTTGTTACTTATTTGTTATAAAAAGAGATATAGTTGAACTAATTGAAAAAAACAATTTTTTAGGATTTTCAAAACGATTATTTGATGTTAAAATGATGTTCGGTGTTTCTTTAATAAGTGTTTTATTCGCCCTGAAGAGGAGTTGAACCTCCAACCTTATCCTTAGGACGGATCTGCTCTATCCAGTTGAGCTATCAGGGCACTTAACGACAATGTACAATTTATAATGTATAATTTACAATTAACGATTAAACGACAATTAACAATTTAAAACAAAAATTGCAAAGTAATTTTTACCAACATTATACATTGTACATTATAAATTATAAATTATAAATTAATATTGTACTATCGATGAATATTCTATATCTTTAAGACGTTCTTTCCCGTTTAAAAAAGTTAACTCTATAACAAAAGCACAAGCTGCAACGGTTGCATTCATCTTTTTAACCAATTCTATTGCGGCACAAGCCGTTCCGCCTGTAGCAAGTAAATCGTCAACTATAAGAACATTATCTTTATCATTTAATGCATCGATATGCATTTCAACTGTTGCTGTTCCGTATTCCAAACTGTAAGTTGCCGAAATGGTTTTGTAAGGTAATTTTCCTTTTTTTCTTACAGGAACGAAAGGAACATTTAATTTTTGTGCAATAGAAATACCGAAAATAAAACCTCTCGATTCCAAACCGATAACTTTTGTTATATTTTTATCTTTGTATTTGTTAACTATTTCATCTATTATGCTGTTATATAAATTTATATCGGAAAGGAGAGGGGTAATATCTTTAAATATAACTCCTTTTACCGGGAAATCCGCTATATCTCTAACGGCTTTTTTAATAGCTTCTTTTATCTCCATGCCTTTCTCCTGTCACTTTGTCTTCTTTCTTTTAAATTATACTTGCTGTTTTGTCTTCTGTCCGATTGTGTTCCTCTTTGATCTAAAACCAAAGAATCTATAACCTTAGGATCGGCATATTTTAATCTTAAAAAAATACTTTTTAATCTTTGAAAAGCCTTTAACTCGATTTGTCTTACTCTTTCTCTCGACAAATCAAATTTTTTACCTATTTCATCCAAAGAATAAGTCGGTGTGTTGTTTATACCAAATCTCATTTTCAATATTTCCGCTTCTCTTTCCGGTAAACAATCTATTGCTTTTTGAACATTTTGTGCATTTCTTATAATTTCTGTTATAGCTTCAGGTGTTTTTGTTAAAGTATCTTTAATGTTATCTTTTTTTAGTGTGTCGGAATCATCACTCATTGCAACATCTAAAGAAGAAATGTTGTCCACTGAATAAATTGTCGAATTTATTTCTTCTGCCTGTTCCAACGGAATTTTAATTTTCTTTGCTATTTCTTTAACAGTTGGCTCTTTATTTAATTTTGCCATCAATGTACTTCTCATCTTTTTCCATTTATTTATGATATCGTACATATAAGACGGTATTCTGATAGTTTTGGAATTATCTTCAATTGATTTTCTTATGAATTGTTCTATCCAATAAGTTGCATAAGTTGAAAATCTAATATTTTTTGAAGGTTCGAATTTCTCAACTGCTTTAATTAATCCTATATTGCCGTCCGAGATGAGATCCATTAAATCTACACCTCTTTTTGTAAATCTTTTCGCTATGGGAATAACCAAACAATAATTAAGCTCAACTAATCTTTTAATTGCTTTTTTATTACCTTTTTTTGCTTTTATCCAAAGTTTCTCAACTTCTTCTTTTGTTGCCGGTTTTATAGTTTTTAACTGTTTAAAATAAGCCTGCAATAAATCGTCCGTCATTTTATATAAACCTAAACCTTTTTATAGTTGCTTTATGCATTTGTTGTTTTCATCAACGAAAACAAATTTCGCATTTATCGGCCTGTCGGACAGTTCAAATCCCATTATAATAACAATTTCACCTTTTTTTATTAAATGGGCTGCCGCACCATTCATGCAAATAGTTCCTGAACCCGCTTTTCCGGGAATAACATATGTTTCAAGCCTTGCACCGGAAGTATTGCTTACAACCAAAACTTTTTCTCCGACCCACAGCCCCGCTTTATCTATCAAGTCGGAATCTATTGTAATACTTCCCTGATATTCAAGGTTGGCTTCCGTTACTGTTGCTCTAAAAATTTTTGAACTTAATACAAATCTCATTTTGCAAAATCTCCACGGATTATTTTGAATTCTTTTCTGCTTCTTCTTGGCATTTTTTACAATATCTGCCCCAAGGTATTGCTTCAAGTCTTGCTTGAGCGATATCTTCTCCGCAAGATTCACATTTTCCGAAAGTGTTTTTTTCTATTTTTGCTAAAGCATTGTCGATATCTTGCATCATTCTTGTATCGATGCCGCCGAGTTCAAACTGCATTTCTCTTTCCGTACTTTGTGTAGCGGTATCTATTTCATCTCCACCGGTTTCAATTTCATTTTCATTAATTTTTTTTGAGTTAAGTTTGTTTGTTATGGATGCTTTTTTTTGAGTTAGAGTCTTTTTAAACTGTGCTAATAACTTTTTGTTCATTTTTAATCTCCATATGTTTTTTTAATTTGCAAACACTTTTACCATCTTTAAAATATCGCCTTCTTGTCCGCTTATTCTTATACCTTTGGATGCCATTTCAACTAAATAATCACAAATTTCTTTTGATATTCTTTCTCCAGGTATAACAACCGGAATACCTGGCGGATAAGGGGTTAATACTTGTGCGGAAACATGACCTACCGATTTTGCCAACGGAATCTTTTTTATATCGTGAGATAAAAATACTTCTCTCGGTGTCATAACCATTTCAGTTGCAAGAGAAGGAATTTTTAAAATCCAATTTTTTTGAGTTCCTTTATATTTCTTGCTTATATCTTTTAATGCTGCTACAAGTTTTTGAACATCGTCCATATCCGAGCCTATGCCCATAATTGCAATAAGATTAAATGTATCCGAACAATCAACTTGAATATTGTATTCTTTTGCAAGTATAGAATCTACCTCATACCCCGAAAGACCTGTTTTTGTAACATTTATTGTAATTTTTGTTAAGTCCAAATCAAAATTTCTGTCTTTAATATCGGCCTTTGTTAAACATCTCATATTGGGAATTTTTTCATTTATTTCTTTTCTTGCCCATTCTGCAGCTTCAATAACTTTATCAAACATTTCTTTTCCGTGTAAAACGGCTTGTCTTCTTGCTAAATCTATACTTGCAAGAGTTAAATATTGAGGGCTTGTTGTTTGTAACATTGAAACTATTTTTTTCACTCTGTTGATATCAACAAGCTTAGAATTATGATGAAGAACAGAACCCTGAGAAAGTGCCGAAAGAATTTTGTGTGTTGATTGAACACATAAATCGGCTCCTGCATCAACGGCAGACATCGGTAATTTGTCGTTAAATTTTAAATGCGGACCATGAGCTTCGTCAACCAACAAAATCTTTCCTTTTCTGTGACATAAATCGGCAATTTTTTTAACTTCCGTTGCCACTCCGTTATATGTAGGGCTTGTAAGAAATACCGCTCTTGCTTCAGGATACATTTCAAGAGCGTTTTTAATTTCCTCATAAGTTGAATTAAAAATTATATCCAAATTTTGATCTATTGTAGGTTGTAACCAAATAGGCCAAACTCCCGAAAGAATAATACCGCCCATTATTGATTTATGAGAACTTCTTGAAACTATAATCGAGTCTCCGGGATCACAAGCGGATAAAAACATTGCAATATTTCCCACGGATGTCCCGTTAACCAAAAATAACGAATGCTTTACTCCGTAAGCTTCGGCCATCAATTCTTCTGCTTTTTTTATAGGTCCTACCGGATCGTGCAGAGAATCTACTTCATCAAATACTGTTACATCGAACTTATAAAGTCCATCGCCGGTTACTTCTTTCAAAACAGGATCTATCCCTTTACCGTTTTTGTGACCCGGTGTATGAAATGAAGTAACATTTCTTTTTGCATGTCCTAAAAGTGTGTCAAAAATTGGTACTTTACTGTGTTTATCCATAGGTTCCTTTTGAGCTTATAAGCTGCTTGAAAATTTTACTAAATTTTTTATGTTAAATAAACTTTTTAGACGGCGTATTTTCCAATACTGCGGTCGATAATCCGTTTTTACCCAATAATTCTATAAACGGATCCGGATCTAATTCTTCTACATTCACCATCGTATGAACATCCCAAGTTCCGTTAGCTATAAGCATTGCCGCAACTACCGGCGGAACTCCTGCCGTATAACTTATAGCTTGAGCTTCAACTTCGTTATAACAATCTTTATGATCGCAAATATTATAAATAAATAATTCTTTATTCTTCTTATCTTTTTTACCTTTAATTAAACAACCTATACAAGTTTTTCCGGTATAATTCGGAGCCAAACTTTTCGGGTTGGGAAGACAAGCTTTAACAACTTTTAATGGAACGACTTCCAATCCTTCAGCTGTCTTTACAGGCTTTTCCGACAATAAACCGATATTTTTTAATACCGTAAATACATTTATGTAGTGATCGCTGAATCCCATCCAAAATCTTATGGATTTTGCTTTAATATTTTTTGAAAGAGAATGAAGTTCGTCATGTCCGGTCAAATAGACAGGTTGAGAACCGACAACGGGAAAATCATATACAAGTTTATCCGCATGAACCGGTTTTTCTACCCATTGATTATCTATCCAGGTCCATACTTTATGAAATTCTCTAAAATTTATTTCAGGATCAAAGTTTGTGGCAAAATATTTTCCGTGACTTCCTGCATTTACATCCATAATATCTATTGTGGCTATTTTATCAAAATGATGTTTTACCGCCAATGCACAATAGGCATTTACTACTCCCGGATCAAAACCGCAACCGAGAATTGCGGTAACTTTCTTTTCAGAGCATCTGTCTTTTCTTTTCCATTCATAATTTGCATACCACGGGGGATTCTCACAAACTTTTGTAGGATCTTCATGGATTGCGGTATCTATATAAGCAGCTCCGGTTTGAATGCAGGCTTCCAAAATAGACATATTACAAAATGCACTTGCAACGTTTATAACGATTGTAATATTCAAATCTTTTATTAATGCTATTAAGGCGGGAACATCAAAAACATCTATTTGCTTGGATGAAAATTCATTATCAGGATTTTTATAATTCTTTTTTCTTTTAATACTTTCCAATATGGCATCACAACTTTTCAATGTTCTGGAACCTATGAAGAGTTTCCCGAAAACATCGTTGTTTTGTGCCAGTTTATGGCAAACCACATGTGCTACGGCTCCGGCCCCGATAACTAAAACATTTCTTTTCATTTCAAGCACCGCCTCCTCAAGATAAATTGCTTACAAAATCTTTATATTTAAAACTTTTTACAACTTCAATTTTTCCGTTAAGTCTTTTCACTACTATAGACGGCATCGGTACACCGTTAAACCAGTTCATTTTTACCATACTGTATCCGGCAGCATCTTCAAATATAATTTTGTCGCCCGTTTTTAACGGCTTTGTAAATTTATATGTTCCGAAAATATCACCCGCCAAACAGGTCCTTCCGGCAACAATATATTCATACTTCGCATTTTTTTGCTCAGCCATTTTTGCGGGAGTATGATAAGTCAACAAATCCAACATATGTGCTTCCGTCGAAGAATCTATCACCGCAATATTTTTACCGTTATGTGTAATATCCAAAACGGATGTAACAAGTTTTGCACTCATCGTTATCGAAGATTCACCGGGTTCCAAATAAATCTGCACATTATATTTTTTTGAAAAATCTCTTAATATTTTACAAAATTTTTTTATATTATAACCATCTTTTGTAAAATAAATTCCGCCGCCGAAACTTACCCATTCAACTTTTTGTAACATCTTTGAATAATTTTTGCCGATGTAATTTAGAGATTGTTCCAAATTGTCCACATCTTCGTTTTCACAGTTGAAGTGGAACATAAGTCCGTTTATTTTATCCAAATTGTCCAAAATATCTTTTTTATTTATTACTCCGAGTCTGGAATTCTTTCTTGCAGGATCTGCCAAATCAAAATGACTGTAACTTATTTTAGGGTTAACTCTTATTCCTAAATTTTTATTTTTTACCAACGGATAAAATCTTTTTAATTGAGATATCGAATTGAAAATTATTTTGTCGGCAAACTTTTTTAATTCCAAAATTTCTTCTTTCGGGTATGCAACCGAATAAGCATGAACTTCTTTACCGAATTTTTCATATCCGAGTTTTGCTTCATACAAAGCACTGCTTGTTGTCCCGTCCATATATTTGGACATCAAATCAAAAACACACCAAGTGGAAAAACATTTTAAAGCCAACACGAATTTTGCGCCGGATTGCTCTCTTATAAAAGCAATCTTTTTCATGTTTTCCAACAATTTTTTTTCTTCAATAAAATAGTAAGGTGTTTGTATTTTCATTTTATCTCTTATTATTGATAAAAATATCAAGTTGAATAAGTTTATAAAATATACAAAAAAAATGCAATGAAAATTTATACATTCAAGATTCGATAACAGGAGCTTTTTTATATACTTTTTACAAAAACCGGTGAAAGTAGTGTAATTCCTGTAAGGGAAAAAGAAAATAAATATGAAAATAGATTTGGTTATTCCATGGGTATGCGAAGATGAAAATCTTCAAAAAGAAAGAGATGAATATAGTTCTGATGATACAGATAAGCAAGCTTTGTTCAAAGTAAGATTCAAAGATAACGGCGAACTTAGATATTTGTTAAGATCCGTAGAGACAAATGCGAGTTTTATAAATAAAATATTTCTTGTTACAAACGGACAAATTCCTCAATGGCTGAATTTAAACCATCCGAAAATAAATCTTGTAAATCATAAAGATATTTTTCCGTCGGATGCATTACCGACCTTCAATACACTTGCTATAGAAGCCTGCATACCGAATATACCGAATTTATCCGATCGGTTTTTGTATGCCAATGACGATATGTTTTTTGCAAACAAAGTTACCGAAAACTTTTTTTTCGATAAAAAAGGATATCCGATTATAAGACTTAGAAAAAATTTCAATCCGAAAGCAGAATCGAAATGCTTGTATGAGGTTTTTGTGAAAAATTCGTTAGACAAGTTTTCAAAAAAATTTAATGTTTGTTTACCGTATAAAGAAAATCACAATATAGATGCTTATTATAAACCGGATGTAATTAAGTGTATAAAAGAATTTGAAGACGATTTTAAAAAAACAATTTACAGTAAGTTCAGAGATAAAAATAATATAAGAAGAATTGTGTGGTCCTGTTATTCTTTTTATACAGGTCGTTCAAAAATGAAATTTTATAATTTGTACAGACTTCCGTCGTTTCTAAACAGACTGGCAATAAAAATTTATAACAAACTGAGAGATTCTAAATTTTTGTCGTCATATGCAAAGCAATATAATGTACAAAAGAATTCCCGTATTAAGCTTTTTTGCTTAAACGACACTGAATTTTCTACTGATGCAGACAGAAAAAGAGCAATAAATTTTTTGGAACAATATTTTCCAAACAAATCTTTATTTGAAAAATAAGAGTACCTTTAAAATTTCCTGTATTTATTCTTCCAGGTTTTTTGCGGGCCAACCGTAATCTTTATATTTTGTTGCTGGAATTTCGTGCTTTTTTACATAATGCGCCAAAACTTCAGCTCTGTGTTTTTCTCGTCTTATTTCGTCGCTGTTGATAGCTTGAAATGCATCGTATTTGTCACCGAAAATTCTCTTGGCGCTCGGCATATATCTTGAACCGTCTTCTACTTGGTCAAACGCAGTTACTTCAAAACCGGTATCTGTTTGTTTTATATGCATAAGGCCCGGATGACTTCCTCCGGATACAGTTTCAAGCGTATCTCCTGCTAAATTATAATTGAAAACCCAAAAATCACCCCAAACCAAAATATCTTCTTCGTTTCGTTCATCTACGGCAACGACTGTTTGGAAAGGAACACAGTATTGTCCTTCAAGATATTTGCTGCCGCATTCGTTTACCAAGTATCGTTCAATGGCGGGGAAATAAGTTATTTCTTCTTCAACTTCCGATGTTGTTGAAACATCTTCGTTTGCGGAATTTGTGATAGTTGAACTTGTATTTTGTTCTTCAATGGTTGTTTGTTTATTTTGGCAAGAAACAAATGTTAATGCCACAAAAAATAATGCAGTGACTACAATAATTTTATTCATTTTCTTCTCCTAAAATTTATTAACGGATATTATACATGAAAATTTTGTTTTTTTATATGGAGTGTAATTAGGTTACAAATTTACAACATAAAATAAAAAACAAACAAAAACACTTAGAGCATTTGCTGTTAACAGCCACCAGAGTGTTTTTGTAAATTTTATTTTTAATATCAGTTTTATAAATAAACCTTCTATGATTGTGTTTATAATTACAACAAGAAAATATGTGGTAAGCCAATGGCTCCAATGAAAAGTTCCTATGCCGAATTTATCATAAGCATGGAATGCAAAATCAAAAACGAGCTCAGCCGCAAGGCCTGATATCGGAATAAATATTATTCCAATAATTGTTGTGATTAAATTCATTAAAATTGTAACTTTTGCAGCTTGTTTCCAATCAACTTTAGTGAAATATTTTACGAAGAACAGTTCAATAATTAAGCCTAATATAATTACTTTTATGCTTAACATTCCTCTTGCAACATAAAGAGCGGGCCAAACAACATCTGCCATTGCAGGCAACGCAAAAAACATAATTAATATTATAGCTGTTACAAAATTTTTAATATTCATAAAGCATAATTTTAATTTTTTGTTTCATCTATGAATTTTGTAAGTTTTTCCAATTGAGCTTTCGGGTTTTTAAACCAATCCGCAGACCAAATTCTATACATTTTCCAACCGAGTCTTTCCAATACTTCTTGTCTTAATCTGTCTCTGTCTCTTATTGTTGCACATGAATTGTAAGCAGGACCGTCACATTCAATTCCTATCAGGAATTTATTGGGATTGTTTTTATCTCTGACGGCCAAATCTATTTTGTAATTCGAACAACCTACTTGAGGTGTTACTAAATAGCCTTTTTCTGTCAAAGCTTTATAAACAGACTCTTCAAAAGGAGAACCGAAATTATTCGTATCATCTTGTTTGGAAACTTGATTAATTGCCTGTTCTCCCCTTTGTGCAAAATCCAAATATGCTTGTAAAAGTTTTACACCCGTACTGCTTGTCTTTTCGATATTAAAATCGGAAGCTTTAATTCCGCTGAACACTTGTATCATATATCTTGCTCTTGTAACCAAAACATTAAGCCTTCTTTCTCCGCCGTCTTGATTTATAGGACCGAAATTCATTGAAAGAATACCGTTTTTACCTTTAAAATATCCTACGCTTATCATAATAACATCTCTTTCATCACCTTGAACGGATTCCAGGTTTTTAACAAAGAAATATTCCTGCCCCGCATTGTTAAAAAAATCTTCGCAGGAAGAATCTTCTTCTCTTAATTTTTCAATTTCATTTTCAATTAAACTTTTTTGTTTAATGTTTAATGTTGCAACACCTAATGACATGTTAGGATGTTTTTTTGCATGTTGCATAACTGCTTGTGCAACTATTTTTGCTTCTTCCAAACACATTTCTTCTTTTGTTGCCTGTGTGGGTTGGTGATACATGAATTTTACACCTAAGGTGTCTGATGTTTCAATACAATTAGGGAAAGTAAAAAGTTCACGATATAAATGTTTATTTGAAAAAGCAATTAAATGTTCATCTTTGCTTCTGTAATGCCATTTCAACATACATTGCGGGAACCCGGAAGTTGTGCATTCATCAAGAATACTGTCCAAATCTTCTCTCTCTGTTTCTTGTATTTGCTCGTCGTCAATTTCTTCTTCTTCGTTTTCAACAACTGTTTTAAAGAAAGATGTCGGCGGCAACTGCTTTGTGTCTCCCGTAACAACAAGTTTTGAACCTCTTATTATGGACCCGATACAATCTTCCGTTGTTAATTGGCTGGCTTCATCGAATATTACAACATCGAAATGAAACATGTTCGGATCTAACAGTTGTGCAACCGTTGTCGGACTCATCATTAAACAAGGTTTTAATTCCAAGAATAAATGCGGAATTGTGCGGATAATTTGTCTTAAAGATTTTCTTATTCGTTGAAGTTTGCATTGCCTTTTTAATTCGGAAACTTCCTGAGAGTATTCTCTTTTTGCATAATTTATATTTGTGGCTAATTGTGTTGCCAGTCTGTCTTTTGCGGAAACGATTTGCTGTTTATCAAGATTTCTGAATTCTTTAATCAGATCGTCTTGTTCCAGAGAATTAAACTGTTTTAATATTTCGTTGTTTTCGAATACGTATCCGGTTAACCATATTCTTAAAAATTGTGTTTCAAGTGCAACGGAATAATCATCTAAAGATAAGTTCGCTTCAGAACATTTGTCCCAAAATTCCTGCAGGTTTTCCTGTTTTATTTTATCTTTTAAATTTAAGAATTTTATCCACAGTGTCAAATCGTCCGCTTTTTCGGATATGGAAGAAAATCTTTTCTTCAAAATATCAAAATCAATATCCGTATATTTGCATGAAAAAGCTTTATCCCAATCAAATTTCAATATGTCGGTAATAATATCGAAATTGTTTTTTATTGCTGTTTGCTTTACATTTATTAAATCGACAACTTCTTTGGCCTTTACATAATTTATTTTGTTTCCTTTTATTTTTTCTAAAATATTTTGTGCGAAAACATTTTGTGTGCTTATAAGCTCTTTAAAATCTAAAAGCTGTTTACTGAGTTTTATTATGTTTTCTTCGTCGGGATTATTTTTATTCCAAAAAGTTGAATAAAGAACGGTTCCTATATTGTCGCATTGTGTAAGTTTATCCGCACAAATATTTAACTGTTTTAAATTATTTAAATCGTAAAGAAGTTTATTAAAACCCGGTTTATAACCATTAATGAAAAATTTATCAAAAGTTTTATATTCTTTGCTGAATTTAAAAAATAATTTTTTTACAAAATTATCTTTATATAACGATAAGTTTGATATTAAATCGTCTATATCTTGATTTAAAATAGTTGGATTATAGTTTTCTTTTATTCTGTTTTTGTAGAGATTAAATTGTTTTGTGTTCCCGCAAACAAGTTTAATATTTTCTTCCAATTTTAAATTTTTATCTTCTATGTAAGGTAATGCCGAGGGGGGAATATTTAAAATTGTGCATGCTGTTTCTAAAAATTTTTCTGTTTCCGAAATTTTTGTAACTTTATTTAACGAAAGTTCTTTACACAAAAAATCAATATTGTTTTCCAGTTCACTGATATTTTGTATAAGAGAATCCGTTTCATTTTTTAATTTTATTTTTTGTTCGAGAGAGATTTCTCTTATTTGGGTACCATACCAAGCAAAATCTTTGGGATTACCAAGTTTTTTCAGTGTTTCCGTTGTATTGGCAAAAAGCTCTTTTTTTGCAGACAAATCTTCGTTTGTCCATTTATCGTAATCTTTAAATATATATCTGAAATCGGGAATGTGGCTGTTATCCAATACGGTACCTATTGCTTTATATGGAGAATATTTTAATGTTCCCGCAGGAGCATGTAACTCTTTAGAGTAAATTTTTAAAGCTTTTATATCTTCTAATATTTTTGACAAACTTTGAGAATCGTAATTTCCCGTAAATTTATAATCGAGAGTATTTGAAAGTTCCGTTAAAACCGTTTTCCTGTTTGTTTTATTGCTGTGCAGCTCCAAACAAAAAGGCGCAAGTCCGTTTGCAGTCAATCTGTTTTTAACTACTTCCAAAGCGGCAATTTTTTGGCTTACAAATAAAACTTTTTTGTTTTGAGCCAAAAGTTCACCTATCATATTTGATATCGTTTGACTTTTTCCTGTTCCCGGAGGACCTTCTATTACAAGATTATTTCCGTTTTTAACAACTTGTATTGCTTGTTGTTGTGAAGAATCGGCATCTAAAATTTGATATGTCCCGTGAGGATGAACAATTTTGTCCAGTTCTTCTATAGGGCAGATATCTTCTATAGGAATTTGTTTTTCATTATTCAATCCGCAAATAGTTTCCACAAATTTATTTTGCTTTATTATGTATTGATATTCTTCCAAATCTTTATACATAACAAATTTTGCGAAAGAAAAGAGTCCTACATATATATTGTTTAGAAGTTTCCAACGGGATTTGGTTTTAATTTTATTTTGAATTTTAATAAAAACTTCGATTGGATCAAAATCTTCTTCAAGATTTATATCTTCCAAATTTATTCCGAACTCCCTTTTCAGTTTAAGTATTAATGCCGGGTTTAATATAACGGAATCTTCCGTATACTTTATTGTGTAAGGTTGCCCTATGGATTTTCTTTTTATTTCTACCGGAACCAAAAGGACAGGAGCTTCCATACATTCCGAACTGTTATCTTTTTCATACCACAATATACTTCCCAAAGCTAAAAACAAAACGTTATAGCCTAAATCGGCAGCCGTATTTTTGGCAGTAGAACTTATTTTGCTTAAAACCTTATTTAAGTCTTGAACAGAAAGTTTCGTTTGTAAATATTTGTCGGAATGTTTTTCGGTTAATCGTTCTTTAAATTCCGAGGCATTAAATTCTATTGAGTCGTTTAATTGTTCTGAAGAATTTTGTTCTTCCGTTTCTTTTATAGGTGAAAATTCAAATGTTTGTAAGTTTTGAACTAATGTTTTATATATTTCTGGCGGTTGTTCGTCTATAATTCTAAGGGCTGATGTTTTTGAAAATTTAAAATTTAATAATCTGTTTCTTTTAGATAAATCTATAAGTTTTTCTTTCCACTTATAAATTCTTTTTTCTATTGCATCTTTGTTTGAGTTTAAATTTTTTTCTGTTTCAGACATATAAATCCTTGTTCTTATTTAATATTATTTTTATTGTAAAAAATATATTTGTTAAAATCAATCAAAAATTTTGATTTATATAAATTTTGTAATTGTAATAAAGAATATAAGCTATAAATAAAATTGCAATAAAGAATGTATAACTAATAAATATCTGCGGAATAACAAATGCAAATATATTTGTTAATGATATAAAAATCAGTATTATATTTATAAAAAGTAAAAATATAAATTCTTTTGCATATATAAAATCATCATCTTTACTTAACTCCGAGTTTGCATGTATCATAAAACTTGCGGCCGTAAAGAGCATAAAATGGAACAAAATTGTCAAAGCAAATGAATTGTTCAGAGCATAATTTAAAACAATAAAACCTGTTGAACACATATAAATATTACAAAACAAGATTAATGCAAAAAAAGATCTGAAAGCAAAAACTTTTTTGTAAATAAAGAGTAAAACGGTGAGTATAAGGAATAAAAAAGGCATATATAAAACCAACTGAATACTCAATTTCCCGGAATTGTAAACAAAAAAATCAAATAATAAAAATATACATATTAAAATGTTTGTTGCTTTTGTCGTTGACGAAGTTTTTTGTGTTGGAAGCGGGGACTTTCTTTGTTTCTTTAATCTGTAAATGTAATATAAAAACAAAATTATAAGTATTGAAGTATAAATCCAAATTATGCTTTTATAACCGTTAGTATCGGTTAAGGTTTTTAATATAAGAACAAAGAATAAAAATATAGTGTTAATTAATGCCGATTGTTCGATGTAATCAAATAATAAATGCTCTTTCTTTTCAAATGTTTTTAACCGTAATCTGTAACAGGTTACATAAAATACGGAAAGAAGTATATAATTTAACAATATTGAGAAACTAAATGAAAAGAAAATCCAATATAAGCATGACAATATTATAAATCCCGTTATTATAACGGCTAAAGAGTTCTTTTTTGTTCCTTGTAATAATTTCATGTTTTTTCACCCGAAACTTTTTTTGATTATAACCAATTTTTCTGATATAATCAAATAAGCAAAACAAGAATAAAGAGTATATCTGCATTGCAATGTCTGAAAGCTATATAACAGTAAAAGAACAACTTTAAAATCACATTATTAACAACTTTCCTAAAATATGGTATAATAGAAAGATAAATTGTGAATAGTATAGCTAAAAATATTAATGATATAAGAAAAAGAATAGAAAATACATCAAACGGCAAAAAAGTAACATTGATTGCCGTTACTAAGACTTTTTCTGCGGATTGCGCAAAACAAGCTATAGATATCGGAATTTCGGATATTGCCGAAAGTAAAATACAGGAAGCAATACCTAAGTTTGAAGCTCTTTCAAATAGTTTGAACGGAATAAATAAGCATTTTATCGGTCATTTGCAGTCAAATAAAGCTAAAAAGGCTGTACTGAACTTTGATTTAATACAATCTTTGGACAGTATAGATTTGGCAAAAGATATAAACAGACATGCAAAAGATATCGGAAAGGTTCAAAAATGTTTAATTGAATTAAAGGTTTCAACTGAAGCAACAAAGTCCGGTGCATCAAAAGAAAAGGTTAATGAGATATATGATTATTGCGTTGCAAATTGCCCTAATGTTTTGATTTGCGGGATAATGACTATAGCACCTTATTTTGATGACAAAGAGTTGGTTAGACCCTATTTTAAGTTAGCTTATAATGTTTTTGAAAATATAAAAAAAATTAAAAATGACGGCAATTTTAACATATTATCGATGGGCATGTCCGATGATTTTGAAATTGCAATACAAGAAGGTTCAAATATGGTAAGAGTAGGAACAGCCATATTTGGGGAGAGAAATTATGATAAGTAAAAAGTTTTACGATAAAAAAGTTGTTTTTATCGGTTCGGGCAATATGGCAGAGGCCATAATTTCCGGTTTTGTAAAATATGATATAGTAAAAGCCTCAAATATTGTATGTAATGATATTTCCAGAGACAGATTGCAATATATGGCTCAAAAGTATGCGGTTTCAATTCAACAAGATAAAGATGAAGCTTTAAATAAAGCTGATATTGTTTTCTTAACGATAAAGCCTCAAAATTTCAAGTCTGTTTTAGGCGAATACGGTAAGAAAATTGCAAAAGCTAAAATGATAGTTACAATTGCCGCAGGTATAACTACCGAATTTGTGGAAAGTTATCTTTCAAAAAAATCCGTTATTATAAGAGTTATGCCCAACACTCCTGCACTTGTTGGTAAAGGTGCTATGGCGGTTTGCGGCGGTAAAAATGCAACAAAAGAAAATATTAATGACATAGCAGACTTGTTTTCTGTTATCGGAAGAGTTGTTGTAGTAAAAGAAAAATTAATAAATGCAATAACGGCTGTTTCCGGTTCGGGACCGGCTTATGTATTTTATTTTTCTGAAGTTATGAGACAGGCTGCCGAAAATTTAGGTATTCCTGCCGATATGGCAAAAGAATTGGTATATCAAACTATATTCGGTTCCGGCAAAATGCTTATAGAAAGCGGACTTGATGATACTGTTTTAAGAAAAAACGTTACTTCTCCCGGCGGAACAACTGAAAAAGCTATGGAAGAATTTTTAAATAGTGATTTTAAACAAGTTGTTTTTTCTGCTATTGAAAAAGCAAAACAGAGGGCAGAAGAACTTTAATATATAAATAAGTAAAGTAAGTATAAGCAGAGAGGTAAGAGTAATGATTATTAAAGTAAGGGTAATTCCTAATTCAAAAAGGAACGATGTTGTCAGCAGAATCGGTTCTATTTTAAGAGTAAAAATTGCTGCTCCGGCAGTTGAAGGAAAAGCAAATGAAGAATTGTGCGATTATTTATCAGATTTTTTTGATGTTAATAGATCAAATGTCCTTTTAAGAAAAGGTGAAAGAGGAAGAGAAAAGACTATAGAAATTACGGGAAGAACGGAAGAAGAGTTGGAAGAAGTTTTAGACACAATACCGTAAAATTTAATTTGCAGTTAAGAGATATAATATGAGCAATAAGACATCTGAAACTTTATATTGGGAAAAAGGAACACTCTTTTTGTTGGATCAAACAGAACTTCCGGGTAAAGTTATATACAGAAAATGTAAAACATATACCGATGTTATTAAAGCAATCAAAAATATGATTGTAAGAGGAGCTCCTGCAATAGGTGTTAGTGCGGCTTACGGTATGGTTTTGGCCGGGACAAAAATTGCAAAGCTTTCTCCTACGGAAAAAGTAAAAAATATAAAGAAAATTTCAGATGAAATGATACAGGCAAGGCCTACTGCCGTTAATTTAAAATGGGCAGTAGATAAAATGAATACAATAGTAGAAAGTTCTTTAAAATTAAATCCGGAAAATTTTGTTGCAGCATTGGAAACAGCTGCAAAAGAAATTTATGATGAAGATATAGAAAATAACAAAACCATGGGCGATTTCGGTGCAAGACTGTTGAAAAAAAATTCAGTAGTTCTTACGCATTGTAATGCCGGTGCTCTTGCTACTGCAGGTTACGGAACGGCACTCGGAATGATAAGGACAGGTTATAAGAACGGAAAAATCAAACAAGTTTTTGTTGATGAAACAAGACCTTATTTGCAGGGCGCAAGGCTTACCGCATGGGAACTTCAACAGGAAAAAATTCCATATACTTTGATTACCGACAATATGGCAGGATATATTATGAAAACCGAAAAGATAGATGCCGTTATTGTCGGTGCGGACAGAATTTCTTCCAATGGTGATGTTGCAAACAAAATAGGAACATATTCTTTGTCGATACTTGCAAGATATCATAAAATTCCTTTTTATGTCGTTGCTCCTACATCCACGATAGATTTTCAAACTTTATATGGAACAAAAATAAAAATAGAAGAAAGGTCTGCCGATGAAGTTTTAAAAATAAACGGTAAAGATATTGCACCAAAAG
>JAEEGF011872347.1_pt1 | contig 87944 bp, 72 predicted proteins | sample 9134171 | NCBI WGS metagenome assembly JAEEGF01 (sample SAMN16246542, study PRJNA631951) | gut metagenome | biome: gut microbiome; feature: rumen; material: AP-attached | host: Bos | place: Iran: Karaj | collected 2018-10 | reverse complement strand
TTTTCCCCACAAGAACCTTCTGTCCTGCCTTCAGAGTAATAACACTCTTGGGGCAATGCTGTATGCACTGACCGCAATGGATGCATTCATGGTCTCCAACATACTTAACATCCATCTTGCAGTTTCTAACGCAGGCTCCGCAGTTTATGCAGCCTCCCACGTCTACCTTGACTCCAACAATTGAAAGCTTGTTAAAAAAGCCATAGATGGCCCCCAGCGGACAGAGGAACCGGCAAAAGGACCTGTAGCAGAAAATACAGGCAAGAATAACTATGACCATTATTACGAATTTCCCGGTAAAGAAAGCCCCCAGCATAGATAGAAACGGCAGGTTTCCTGGGATCATTCCCATGGCGCCCTCAAAGGTTCCCGCCGGGCAGATGTACTTACAAAAAGCAGGCACCTGCATGCCCTTTAAAAGGCCATAATATATGGGGATAATGGCCACAAAGACCAAAAGGATAACATATTTAAGATAGGACAAGGCTCTTGTGAACCTGCTCTTTTTAAGCTTGGGAGCAGGGATCTTATAAAGAAGCTCCTGAAGCATACCAACGGGGCATAGCCATCCGCAAACGGTTCTTCCAAGGAGCATTCCATACAGCATGATTATTCCAAAGACATAAAAGCCCACATTCTTGTTAAGAGAACCCAGCGCATTCTGCAGAGCTCCAATAGGACATGCCAGTGTAGCTCCCGGGCAGGAATAACAATTAAAGCCCGGGGCGCAAAGGCCCTTGGCCTTACCGGTAAAGATCTTGCCCTCCGCAAAGCCTCTTAAGTGAGCATTGTACAAAAGAGCGCTGTAGAGCTGAATGATCCTTCTTTTGGTGGGTCTTAGAAGCTCCCACCGTGATGCGGTTTTGCTGAAGTTATCATTATCCAAGGCCTATACACTCCGTACATATCCTGGACGCTTTGATAAACACGTCGCTGAGGCTTCCGTTAAATATACCAATGATAATCAGGATTATTGCAACCAAGATAACAGTAAATCTAATCAGGCGCTGCCTCTCCGGTTCTTTTGCCCTGCTTGAAAGATCAGGGACAGTCTCTATGCCTGAGCCCTTATCTTCATCAGCTGCACCCAGAATGAGGCATGTGACAGTAGAGACCACAAGGATCAGAGCTACAGGAAGGATGGGCGCTGCAGCTTCAGAAATGGCCTCTGTGGTATAGATATCAGCAGAAGGGTCAGACTGACGCCTTGTAAGGCCCTCGGAATATATCCTCAGGGCCCCGGCAATCAGCATCATGGCAATTATCCCGCATAGCGCGGACTGAATTATCAATAGACCTTTCCTGACAGCCATAGTTACTCCTTTTTAAGAACAATGGTCACATCACTGTATTTATCAAGGGTTTTGTATATGGTATCGTCCGGCTTAAAGCCCTCGGGAACTGTCAGAACATGGACTTCATAAAGTCCCTCAGGCTGAGCAAAGGCTGCCAGCCCCTTTTCATCCGTAGGGGACATGAAGCAGATGCTGTCATCACAGAACTGTATCATGACTCCGGGAACCGGTGCCGACTGCTCATCAACTACATAAATTCTGTATTCCTCGGGCTTATCTGCGCCGCAGGCGACAACAGACATCGCCATTAGGACCATGGCTGCCATAACAGCCAGGGCTTTACAGATAATTCCTAAACCAAATAAAAATGAATTGTCACGTTTCATGAACAAAAATACCACCTGTCAAATTACAAAAGATCAATAATACAGTATTACCGGTGTGCCGACCTCCACAACCTCCCAAAGCTTCTCAACAGTGTCAAGAGGACAATTGATGCATCCGTGGGATCCGTCGGATTTATAAATCTCATCACCGAATTTTTTGCGCCACAAAGCATCGTGGATACCTACTCCTTTGTGGACTCCAAGCCAGTAATTAACGTAGGACACATAATCAACGCCCACAAGATTGGTGTGGTAACGCTTGTTGTACACCGGGAAAATACCGGTGGGAGTTCCGCGTCCCCGGTTAACGTTGCCGGTAACTATTGGCATATTCATGGACAGCTGACCATCGACATAATAGGACAGTTCCTGTTTGCCCATATTTACCTCAATGTAGGTCTGTCCAAGTTCCTCGCCGGCATCATAGATAACTGCACTTTCGGACAGCTCAAGCTCACGCTCTTCCTGAGCATGATCCCCGTTCATCAGCGCTTCCTTCAAGTGATCAAACTCAGAGGTAATATCAAAAACAGAGCCATCACCACGGCTGTTGTTATTTACAACAACCGTGTTTCCAAGGCCGTTCCTGTACCTGTCCATCATCCAGGCAGTGTTATGGGTGGCGGAGGCATCAGTAAGAAATCCATAGAGCTTGCTCTCGCTGATAATAGGATTGCCCTCGGAATCGATGACAATTCCCTCAAGCACGGAAAGCTCCTCAACATCCGGCAGCTCTCTCTCCTCCCCGGCAATGATAAACTTCCCCTGCCAGGGTTTCTTGGAACTGACCTTCTCTTCTGCGGCTGCCTCCATATCTTGCTCGGTCAGAATAAAGGTGCTGGCGATGTTCTTATCAAGAGTAATAAGCACCTCTCCGTCAACCTTATAGGTGATGTCCAGATCCTGCAGTGAATCGATCTTGTTAAACAGATCCATTTTTTCTTTTTCCGAGCTGCTAAGATCCACATCCCTGTAGCATTCGGGGCACTGTGCCAGATCAAGGACTTCGTTTCGACCCAACATGGCCTCGTACACCTTGTCGGTAACCTGCTCCTCAACAGGAACGGTCACAAAAGAGTTCTCAAGAATGTATCCGTCGGTATTGGACCTGACGATGCTGCATTCAAAATCAGCGGGATCAACAAAAATCTCCCAGTCGGAAACAATGGCCGAGAGCTTATCCCTGTCCATTGTGATCGTAGGTTCATAACGTTTGTTGATGTTCTCGAAGAGATAGACTCCCCAGGCAAGGGGATTTCTGTTATTAAAGACCTCATTAAGAGAATCGGTGTAATCAATTGAATAATCCACATCACTTGAACTGATGAAAAGCCTTGCTCCATCAGCATCAAGAATACCGATGCCGTCATAGGCAGAGCCCGCTACCAGCTCGTCATTGACCTGACTGACGGTCTTGCCGGTGCAGTATATTCCGTTGATCCACGTAAAACAAGGAAAGCCTCCCTGGTAATAAACACCCAGGAGGCAATATCCGATTGTTAGTATTAGAAGCACCAAGCCGAATGCTATGCCTGCTCCCCTGACTACTTTTTTCATAAACTCCTACACCTCAAAAGATATGATGACTCACATCCATCAATCTATGGCCATAAGGTCTGAGGCATCAAAGGCCTCGCTTATGGATGCTCCCGGTGAAACCATAGGGAACACCTTGTCATCTTCCTCTATTATGCAATCGATAAGTACAGGTATCTTGGATTTGAGGGCTTTCTTAATGGCGGGAGCAACCTCTGACTTCTTGGTCACTCTGATGGCCATACAGCCAAGTCCCTCTGCAACCTTGCAGTAATCAACCTTGTCCTCAAAGACTGTCTGAGAATAATGCTGCTGATAGAACAGAGTCTGCCACTGACGCACCATTCCAAGAACATGGTTATTGATAACAATCTCAATGATGGGAAGGTTATATCGTGAAGCTGTAGCCAGCTCATTCATGTTCATTCTAAAGCAGCCGTCACCGCCGATGTTCACGCACACCTTGTCGGGGTTGCCCACCTTGGCTCCGATACAGGCACCAAGGCCGTATCCCATGGTTCCCAGACCTCCTGAAGTAAGAAGTGTTCTGGGGTTTTTGAACTTATAGTACTGGGCAGTCCACATCTGATGCTGGCCAACGTCGGTGGAAATAATGGCGTTGGAATCTGTAAGTCTGTCCAGCTCCTCGATGATGAAAGGACATGTGAGCTTATCAGACTCATAGCTAAGGGGATATTTCTTTTTGTAATCTGCAATCTTCTTGAGCCACTCAGTGTGCTCCTGCTGTTCCAGCTTGTCATTGAGGATAGTCAGAACCTGCTTGAGGTCACCTACGATGGCATGATTGGTCCTTATATTCTTGTTGATCTCTGCCGCATCGATGTCGATCTGAAGGATCTTGGCATTCTTGGCAAAGGTCTTGGCATTACCGGTAACTCTGTCGGAGAATCTGGCTCCGAGTGTGATCAGAAGGTCACACTCACTTACTCCGAAGTTAGATGCCTTGGTGCCGTGCATACCGATCATTCCCGTGTAAAGCTTATGGTCTGCTGCAAAGGCACCCTTGCCCATAAGTGTGTCGCATACAGGTGCATTTACAGTCTCCGCAAATTGTCTAAGCTCCTTGGAAGCACCTGAAATAACGGCGCCGCCGCCCACATAAATGAAAGGTCTCTTGGAAGCCTTGATGAGCTTAAGAGCTGCCTTGATATCATCCTCTGTGAACTTCTTCTCAGGCTCTTCCTCAGTGATAACTTCGGGTCTGTAATCACAGGTGTTGGCTGTAACATCCTTGGTAATATCAACGATAACAGGGCCGGGACGTCCTGTTCTTGCAATCTTAAAGGCCTTTCTGATGGTGTCTGCAAGAACCTTAACATCCTTGACGATGTAGCCGTGCTTGGTAATGGGCATTGTGATGCCTGCAATATCAACCTCCTGGAATGTGTCTTTTCCGAGAAGAGGAAGATTTACGTTACAGGTGATGGCAACCATGGGAACCGAGTCCATATAGGCTGTTGCGATACCTGTTACGAGATTGGTTGATCCCGGGCCGCTGGTGGCAAGACATACTCCCACCTTACCTGTGGATCTTGCATAGCCGTCTGCTGCGTGGGCTGCTCCCTGCTCATGGGAAGTCAGCACGTGAAAGATTTCATCCTGATGCTTGTAAAGCTCATCATATACGTTGAGAATGGTTCCGCCGGGATAACCAAAAACTGTATCTACGCCTTGTTCCTTAAGGCATTCCAAAACGATCTGTGCTCCGGTAAGCTGCATAATACTTTACTCCTCATAATTAAATATTTATAACCTGCAAAAGAGCTGTCTCTTAAGCCCTGGGAATCTCTAAAATAGCGCCGCGATTTCCGCTGGTAACAAGCTCTCTGTATCTTGAGAGGTAACCTGTTGTAACCTTAGGTTCTCTGGGCTGCCACTTCTTTCTCCTCTCAGCCAGTTCCTCATCTGAAACCTTAACATTAAGAGAATTGTTGGGAATATCAATACTGATGATATCACCCTCTTCAACAAGAGCGATGGGTCCGCCCACAGCCGCCTCGGGAGAAACGTGACCAATGGATGCTCCGCGGCTTGCGCCTGAGAATCTTCCGTCAGTGATAAGTGCAACCGAAGATCCAAGTCCTCTTCCTGCAATAGCTGATGTAGGATTGAGCATCTCTCTCATTCCGGGGCCGCCCTTAGGTCCCTCATATCTGATAACAACCACATCACCGGCAACGATCTTGCCGCCAAGGATAGCTGCAATAGCATCCTCTTCGCAGTCAAATACTCTTGCAGGTCCCTCGTGAACCATCATCTCGGGAACCACTGCAGACTTCTTGACGATACCTGTATCGGGAGCAAGGTTGCCCTTAAGTACCGCAATACCGCCTGACTGCATGTAAGGGTTGTCGATAGGTCTGATGACCTCGGGGTTCCTGTTTACTACGCCCTCAAGATTCTCCTTGATGGTCTTACCTGTGGCTGTGATAAGGTCTGTATTGATAAGGTTCTTCTTAACAAGCTCTGACATAACGGCCAGAACACCGCCTGCTTCGTTGAGGTCCTCCATGTATGTGGGACCTGCAGGAGCCAGGTGGCACAGATTGGGAGTTCTTGAAGAAACCTCGTTGGCGATCTCCATATCAAGCTCAACGCCTGCCTCATGCGCAATAGCAGGAAGATGAAGCATAGTGTTGGTTGAGCAGCCAAGGGCCATATCCATAGCCATGGCATTCATAAATGCCTCTTTGGTCATAATATCTCTGGGACGGATATTCTTCTCAACAAGTCTCATGACAGCGTAGCCTGCCTGCTTGGCAAGACGGATACGTGCAGAGTAAACAGCAGGGATGGTTCCGTTTCCGGGAAGTCCCATACCGATAGCCTCTGTGAGACAGTTCATGGAATTGGCTGTGTACATACCTGAGCATGAACCGCAGGTAGGACATGCCTTCTCCTCAAACTCGCAGAGCTTTTCCTCTGTCATAGTGCCTGCAGAAACGGATCCTACGGCCTCAAACATAGAAGAAAGGGAAGTCTTATGGCCATCGATCCTGCCTGCCATCATGGGGCCGCCGGATACAAATACGGTGGGGATGTTCACCCTGGCAGCTGCCATTAAAAGACCGGGGACATTCTTGTCGCAGTTGGGGATGCAAACCATACCGTCAAAGGCATGAGCAGTTGCAAGGCACTCTGTGCTGTCTGCGATAAGGTCTCTTGTAACAAGAGAATACTTCATTCCGATGTGTCCCATGGCGATACCGTCGCAAACCGCAATGGCCGGAACAACTACGGGCATACCGCCGGCTTCTGCCACGGCCAGCTTAACAGCCTCTGTAATCTTATCAAGGTTCATGTGTCCGGGAACGATCTCATTATAGGAACTGACAATACCGATAAGAGGTCTGTTTCTCTCCTCCTCGGTAAATCCCAGTGCGTTGAACAAACTTCTGTGGGGTGCCTGCTGAAGCCCCTTAAATACTCTGTCACTATTCATAGCCATAACCTTTCTCCTCTCTATTTAACATATAATACAAAATCTTCATTCTGATAGATCTGACGCATGGTACCTATGTATTCCCAGTCGATGGTCTCATAGGTCTGATAGAATTTCCAGAAATTCTCTCCGGAATATCCCGGCTGCATCATATTTTTGTCTATTATAACGCAATCTGCATCAGCTACATCAGTCTTGTCACAGTCTATGTTCCAGCCAAACTTAAGCAAGTACTGCTGGTCACAATCAAGAACCGCGATGTTCTTTCTGCTGGTTACGTTAGCGATATAAAGCGTGTTGTAAATACTGTTCTCCCTGCCACCAAGCTGCATATTAAAGTCATAGGAGAAAAACCTGACAACAAAGATAACAAACATCAGCATTGCGGGAAGGTACGCTCCAAACCCTGAATACCAGTGCGGTTTCTTAAGGGCAGTCTCAATCTCCTTATGAGGCTGGAGCTCCTTGGATATAGCCGCGTCCTTGGCAGCCTGATGCCTGTTGTACCACCTCAGTCCCACATTTATCTCAAGCTCGGACACGGCGCACAAGGATAGCACTATGATCACTGCATCGTAGCTAAATACCCTGAGATACGGGAGCTTATGCTGGATCAGCAACATCAAGGTTGTCACAGTCACGTTGCAGATGAGCATCATGTTCAAAACTGTACGGCTGTACTCAAAATGCCTGATGCACTCTGTGATAACTATAATAAGGGCTATTACCAGAACCGCAAGAACAAAGGGTGCAAGTCCCGGGAGCATGTAATTGTACAGGCTAAAGCACCAGCCTATATATCTCTCATTAAACTCCTGCCTTGGAAGGCTCTGAATATATGGCTGAGACAGCATATACTCAATACCCGTCCGGATGCTGGTAATGGGCGCCCTAAGGAGCACTGTCCCGTGACTTAGGCCAAAGTACTCACTTCCCTGAGTCTTGACCAGCAGATTGGATCCGATGGCCAGCCAGATGATGCTGTACAGGACCACTGTAATACCGGCGGCCTTAAGCCCTGTTATAAAGAATCTCTTAAACTTCTGAAAGTAGACATTCTCCGAATAGCTGCTATATACCTTGCTGCTCCTGAAGCCGTTTATCAAAAGATACAGTGTGATCGCCAGGCTTACAGGCAGAACCCAGTAAATGCTGCTGGGCACCGTGTACAGACCATAGGTATAGGCAAAGCAAAGGGTAATATAGTAAATCTTCTTGGTCTCTCCCACACTGCAAATATTGCCTGCCACGTAGACAGATAACAGAAAGCATGTGGTGGCCAGTGTATATCCCCTGCCCTGAACGCTGTATTCATTAACCACCTGCATTCCGGCATATAGCATGGTCGCTCCCAAGGGAAGCAGATGCGAGAAATATCGCCTGCTGATCCTGTATACCAGAATCAGATTACTGATGGCACAGACAAAAGAAATGCCGCGAAGCCCAATATAAGGATTACCGAAATAGTTCAAAAAGCCGGACAAAACGGAATATCCAACGTGGTTATTGGGCAAAGGCCAGTGAATAGCCGCATAAATGGGTCCCTTACTGATAAAGGTATAGTAGGTGTACAGCTCGTCATACTGCGGAGTTATGGCAAACATACGCCACATGTAGTACACGGACATGGCCATAATAAAGAGAACTGCCGCCATCTGCTGAGGCTCATGGGGCAGAAGATCATATATTTTTTTTTCAGTCTTAGAGGTTAACGATTCGCTCAACTAAAAGATCTCCCATCTCGCTGCATCCTACTTTTGTAAAGCTTTCGTCCTTGGTTCCGTTCAGAAGATCCACTGTTCTGTAGCCCTCTTCAAGAACACCGCTGACAGCCTTTTCTATAGCATCAGCTTCCTTATCAAGATTAAAGGAATATCTGAGCATCATTGCTGCGGAAAGAACCGTGGCAATGGGGTTTGCAATATTCTGTCCTGCTATGTCCGGAGCACTTCCGTGGCTGGGCTCATAGAGTCCAAAGCTGGTATCGTTAAGAGAAGCACTGGGAAGCATTCCGATGGAGCCTGTGATCATGCTGGCCTCATCTGAGAGGATATCTCCAAACATGTTCTCGGTCAGGACCACGTCAAACTGTGAAGGCTTTCTGACAAGCTGCATAGCACAGTTGTCAACAAGCATGTGCTCAAGGGTCACATCAGGGTAATCCTCAGCCACCTCTGTTACGATCTTCCTCCAGAGTCTTGAGGAATCAAGCACGTTGGCCTTATCTACACTGATAACGCTCTTTCTGCGCTTTCTGGCCACCTCAAAGGCCTTTATGGCGATCCTTCTGATCTCGCTCTCCTTATATACAAGGGTGTCTGTGGCTGTGATCTCACCGTCGATCTCCTTGGTGAAACGTTCGCCGAAATACAGACCACCTGTAAGTTCTCTCATAATGAGCATGTCAAATCCCTTGGCGGCTTCTTCTGCCTTAAGAGGGCATGCTTCCTGTAATTGTGGGTAAAGATATGCGGGGCGAAGATTGGCAAAGAGCCCCAGAGCCTTACGAAGGCCCAGAAGACCTGCTTCAGGTCTCTTGGATGGTTCAAGTTTATACCATGGAGATGTGGAAGTGTTGCCGCCTATGGATCCCATAAGAACAGCGTCAGCGCTCCTGGCTGCCTCAATAGTCTCCTCTGTAAGCGGAACACCGTAGGCATCAATGGAGCATCCTCCCATAAGAACGTCCTTGTACTCGATCTCGTGGCCATATACAGCTGCCACTTTGTTCAATACCTTTTTAGCCTCGCTGACGATCTCGGGCCCGATACCGTCACCGGGGATACACGTAATATTAAGCTTCATACCATCCTCCTAAGAAATGCGTTTCCATATTATAAAGAAGCCCGATTGGCGCATGCCAACCAGGCTTTAAAAGACATGAAAAATATTACTTCTTTTTAGAATCAGAAGTATCACTTGATGACGCTACTGCATCTTCCGGCTTCTCAACCTCTACGATCGCTTCCTTGACCATAGGAATACGGCAGTTCTTGTTGTTACCAAACTCAACGATAACCATGTCGTCATTGATGTCGATAACAGTTCCGATGAATCCACCTGTTGTCCTAACACTATCCCCTACTGCAAGTGCTGCCAGAACCTGAGCTTTCTGCTTCTGCTCCTTACGCTGCGGACGCATGAAAAGAAAATAGAATACAGCGATAACCGCTGCGTATACAGCAACCATTGATAAAATGCTGGCTGTCTGTGGCTGTTCAGCTAATAAAATACCCATAACTTCCTCCAAACATAAATATTGATTTACACCAAAACATAATACTAGAAATGGTACGTAAATTCAAGGGTGCGAAATCATCCTTTTCGCCAGTTCCGGTCAATATTGGAATAGTCTCCGTTGCCGGCGGTGTCAAACTCCTTCATACCATCAAGTTTGGCCTTCTTGTACTGACTGTATTGCCCTTTCTCGATGGCATCCCTGATCTCCTCCATCATATGATTGTAAAAATACAGATTGTGAAGGACACAGAGCCTCATACCCAGCATCTCGCCCGACTTAAGCAGATGTCTGATGTAGCCCTTTGAATATCTTCTGCAGGCAGGGCACTGACATCCCTCCTCGATGGGAGTGTTATCAAGTTCATACCTTGCATTCATAATATTGATATGGCCCCTGTTGGTGTACAGATGGCCGTGTCTTCCGTTTCTGCTGGGATATACGCAGTCAAAGAAATCGATGCCTCTGTCCACAGCCTCAAGAATATTGGCGGGAGTTCCCACGCCCATAAGGTAGGTGGGCTTGTTCTCCGGAAGATAAGGCACCACATGATCAAGCACGTGATACATCTCCTCATGGGTCTCACCTACTGCCAGTCCGCCAACGGCATAACCGTCAAGGTCCAGCTCGCTGATTCGCTTGGCATGCTCTATCCTCACGTCCTCAAAGATGGCTCCCTGATTGATACCAAAGAGCATCTGATGGGGATTTACCGTATAAGGCAGGCTGTTAAGCCTGTCCATTTCTCTCTTACATCTCTCAAGCCACCTTGTGGTCCTGTCCACAGACATCTGAACGTATTCCTTTTCAGCCTTGGCCGAAGGACACTCATCAAAGGCCATGGCAATGGTGGAGCCAAGGTGTGACTGGATCCTCATACTCTCTTCAGGTCCCATGAACAGCTTATGTCCGTCGATGTGTGAGTGGAAATAGACGCCTTCTTCCTTTATCTTCCTGGTTTTGGCAAGAGAAAAGACCTGAAATCCGCCTGAGTCTGTAAGAATAGGCTTGTTACAGGACATAAACTTATGAAGTCCGCCCATCTTATAGACAACGTCGTCTCCGGGTCTTAAGTGCAAATGATAAGTATTGGAGAGCACAACCTGAGTGCCGATGCCCTCAAGGTCCTCTGTGGAAACGCCACCCTTAATCGCTGCAACGGTTGCAACATTCATAAATACAGGAGTCTGAATCTTGCCGTGAACCGTCTCAAACTCAGCCCTCTTGGCATTTCCGTCTTTTTTTAAAATCTTGTACATACAATTCCTCGCAAAGAAGTTTACTGAACGTAACGATTCCAGAATTCCTCAAGGCAGATGCCATTCTCTGCAATGACTGTGGCAGCCTCAACTCCCACATATCTGAAATGCCATGGTTCATATTCAATACTTGTAATTTCCTCTTTGCCCTGGGGATATCTCAGAATAAAGCCATACTTGTAGCTGTTGGCTGCCAGCCACTTACCTGCTGGCGTCTCGCCAAAGCCTTCATCAAGACTTGAATAATCACTTGTAACTATATCAAGGGCCATACCGATCTGATGCTCGGAAGAGCCGGGAACGGTAACCGCCTGTGATGCCAGATTGTAAGCATCCATATAGGACATTCCGCCGCCCATATAATGGTCGACCTTATTATTGAACAGCATAGTCTGTCTGTCGATATCTCTGTAAGGAGAACAGATAATAAGAGAAATACCGTCATCTCTTGCAGCCTTGAGCATATCTCTCAAGGGAGCTATAACTCTCTCATCGCACTGAAGTCCGCCTGAAATGGTTCCCAGATTAAACTCATAGCCATCGGGAATGGGATGCTGCTTGTTTACCAGCACGATCTTCCAGTCGTCCCTGTCAAAAGAAATACTGTCTGCTCCACTATCAGGCTCAGAGCCTGCAGCTATCTCGGCATCAGGTATCTCAGTGTAATCAAAGCCCGCCTCCTCAGTGGTCTCAAGAATCTCAGAAAGAGATGCCATATCCTCCACCTCAGCTGCATCAGGGTTGACCACTTCACTGGCCTCTAAAAGCACTTCGGAATCCACGTCCTGAGCGGTTACAAGTACCGCATCCGACTCGGCAACCGCCTCACCTGAAAGCTGCTCTGCCTCTGCGTCCTGAATCCCCTCAGTATCAGAACTGGATGCAAAGCTGATATTCAGCGACATTGCCGGATAAGAAAAACTGCTGCTTGCAACAAAAAATAGCAGTATACATGCAAGACAAGTAAACCTTTTGGTATTTCGGTAGCAATAAAACAGAAAATTATAACCTGTTATTGCAGCCACAGCGTAGGCAAGTCCCAGAAAAGACAGCCTTCTGTGCTTTCTATTAAATTTCTCAACTCTGGAAACTATCTTGTTCCTAAAAGACAGTTTCTGTTCCAGACTACTTGCGTTCATATCGGAAGCCCCTCTATTCCGGATATATAAGCAAAAATAAAATTACAAGTAGTATTATATTACGAATTCACAAAAAATTCACTATTTTTTTACAAACAGATGGATTATCCTCTGTTTTCTGCATTTTTTTTGGTATACTAATACAAAAATGAAAACACGGGAGAACTCATATGTCAGGATCTATAATCGGTAAAAATATACAGATATCAACCTGGGGTGAGTCCCACGGCAAGGCGCTGGGTGTCGTAGTGGATGGTTTTCCTGCAGGCATGGAGATAGACGAGTCCATGATACAGGCCTTCCTTGACAGGAGAAAGCCCGGAACATCAGCCGCCACCACAAGCCGTAAAGAGGACGACCTGGTAGAAATACTCTCGGGAGTCTTTGAGGGCAGGACCACCGGCACTCCCATTTCCATGATGGTCAGGAACACTTCTCAGAAATCCTCGGATTACAACGATATAGCAGGCTATTACAGACCCGGACACGCTGATTACTGCTTTGATCAGAAATACGGCTTCAGAGATTACAGAGGCGGCGGACGCTCCTCAGGCCGTGAGACCATAGGCCGCGTTGCTGCAGGTGCACTGTGCAGTACTCTTCTTGAACAGATGGGTATCAAGGTCTGCGCCTACACCAGGTCTATTGGTGATGTGGAGATTAATCCCGATGTCTTTGACAAGGCGGCCATCACAGAGACACCTACCTGCATGCCCGACAGAGAAGCCGACAAGAAGGCCATGGACCTTATCATGAAGGCCCGCGAGGACAACGACTCTCTCGGAGGCGTCATCGAATGCCGCATAGCAGGACTTCCCGCTGGCATCGGAGAGCCTGTATTTGACAAGCTTGATGCTCTCCTCGCAAGAGCAGTCATGAGTATCGGTGCCGTAAAGGCTGTTGAGATCGGCGACGGTGTTGCCGTTTCCAAGGCAACAGGCTCTGAGAACAACGATGCCTTCATGGCTTATAAGGGCACCGTGACCAAGAAGTCCAATCACGCCGGAGGAGTCCTCGGCGGAATCTCCGACGGAAGCGAGATCGTTGTAAGAGCCCACGTCAAGCCCACTCCCAGCATTTTCAGGACTCAGGAGACCGTCAGCAGAGATGGCGAAGACATCACCGTAAACATCAAGGGGCGTCACGATCCTGTGGTGGTTCCCAGGGCTGTTGTGGTTGTTGAAGCCATGTGCGCTCTTACGGTTCTTGATCTTATGATGACCAACATGCACGCCAAGGCCGGGGACATCATTGAGTTCTACACCTGACCCCACATGAACCAATTAGATATATGCATAAAAACAGGCTCCCCGCAATTGGGGAGCCTTTAATATTGCCGTTATAACAATCAGCCTTCAAGCTTGTGGAACACAATGCAGTTAGGTCTTGAAACAGGAAGCTCAGGTCCGTTCATGACCATAGTGCCTGCATCCATATTAACCGTAAAGAAGGTCAGTGAATCCGACTCATGGTTTAAGGATACCAGGTGCTTGTTGTCAGGGAAAAGAGCTACATCCTTGGGATACTCTCCTGCCACAGGAAGCTGGATCTTCTTGGTAAGAAGGCCTGTCTCCTTGTCAACCTTGTAGACAATTGCGTTGTTCTCACCTGCTGTTGAGCTTACAAGATAATTGTAGTCCTCAGAGAAGGTCAGAGCACTGCAGGCAACACCGATTGAATCTGACTCATCGGAGTTTGAAACCTCCTGGATCTTGTTGAATTCAGGAAGACCGTTCTCTTCATGATACTCATAAACATCTATTGCACACTTCTGCTCAAGACATACATATAGGAATCTGCCGTCCTTGGAGAACTGCATATGTCTGGGTGATGACTCCTGATCGCAATGGATGACGTCAACTTCCTTGATCTTGCCGGTCTCCTTGTCCCAGGAATAGATATTGATCCTGTCCATTCCGAGATCTGCAGCCAGCATGTACTTGTTATCCTTGGAAATCTTGATGCACTGAACGTGAGGCACGTGATTTCTTCCGGCTGCGGTGCCAAGGCCCTTATGATACTTCTCATCGGCGATTTCTCCGATGCTGCCGTCCTTGTTGAGCTTAAGGACTGTAACCTTGCCGTCGTGATAACCGGCTGTCATCAGGAAGTTGTCTCCCTGATCCTGATTTACATAGCATCCTCTCATACCGTTGATGGATGCCTCATTTAAAAACTCCAGGTTACCGTCGGGAAGAATGTGATATGACTCAACTCCCGCATCGGTTATAGAGTAAAGTGTCTTTTTGTCATGGGATATACTGATATAAGATGAATTGGTGATCTCAACCTTCTGTTTCTCGGTGAGCCTTCCGTTTTTAAGATCTACATCATAGATTCTGATGCCGTATTTGGTGCCAAGTCCCGATGTATAGCTTGACACATATGCTACGTATTTATCCTTTGCGGCCATTGCTGTAATGCCTCCTATAGCATGATTTGAAATCCTTTATTTATCACATTCTATCACAACTGCTACAAACTTTAAATATATGAAAAAAGTAATTGACACCTATCACAGCTTTATTAAAATAAAGAAGATTGTATATGTATACTTATTAATAATATTGGAAACCGGGGGATCATAAATGGGAAAAGATCTGATCACACTTGAACATATTACCAAGTCTTACGACAACCAGCTTATACTGGATGATCTTAACCTTTCTATCTACGAAAATTCTTTCGTCACACTGCTGGGCCCCAGCGGATGCGGCAAGACCACCACTCTCAGGATAATAGGCGGATTTGAGAAGCCCGATAAGGGCCGAGTCATCTTTGACGGCAAGGATATTACGGACCTTGCTCCCAACAAGAGGCAGCTCAACACCGTATTTCAGAAATACGCTTTGTTTACCCACATGACAATTGCGGAGAATATCGCCTTCGGACTTAAGATCAAGAATAAATCCGACAGCTATATCAAGGACAAGATTTCCTACGCCCTTAAGCTGGTTAACTTAGAGGGCTTTGAGAATCGTATGCCCGAATCTCTTTCAGGCGGCCAGCAGCAGCGTATCGCCATTGCAAGAGCCATAGTAAACGAGCCCAAGGTTCTGCTCCTTGACGAGCCTCTCGGAGCTCTTGACCTTAAGATGCGCCAGGACATGCAGTATGAGCTTAAGCGCCTTAAGGATGAGCTGGGCATCACTTTCATCTACGTAACTCACGACCAGGAGGAGGCCCTTACCATGTCCGACCACATCGTGGTCATGAACCAGGGCTATATCCAGCAGGAGGGTTCTCCCGAGAAGATCTACAACGAGCCTGAAAATGCCTTTGTTGCAGACTTTATCGGAGACAGTAACATCATCCGCGCCACCATGATAAGGGATGAGCTTGTTGAGATCCTTGGTGCACGCTTTGCCTGCGTTGACGTTGGTTTTGGCGAGAACAAGCCCGTCGATGTTGTTATAAGACCTGAAGACGTTGAGCTGGTAGCTCCCGAACAGGGAACCATTCAGGGCGTCGTAACAGGCCTTACCTTTAAGGGTGTTCACTACGAGATGGATGTGGAGGCCTGCGGCTATGAGTGGCTTGTTCACTCAACCAGGCTCTCAGCCGTCGGAAGTCAGGTAGGCATTAAGGTTGACCCCTTTAATATTCAGATAATGAACGTTCCCGAGTCTGAGGATGAGGAGGCTATAAGTGAGACTGTTTAAAGACAAGAAAACATCCGGCCTTATGGCTTCTCCATACATAGCCTGGGCCATCATATTTATCGTTGTTCCGCTTTGCATGGTGCTCTACTACGGTCTTACGGATGCCGATGGCTCTTTTACCCTGTCCAATATAGCCACCATTGCCAAGCCCGGTTATATCAAGGCACTGATCCGTTCCGTCAATCTGGCACTTATCAGCACTCTGGTATGCTTTATACTGGCCTACCCTCTTGGGATGATCTTATCCTCCATGAAGCTTGAGAGAAACGGTTACATAGTTACTCTCTTCATCCTTCCCATGTGGATGAATTTCCTGCTTCGTACCCTGACCTGGATGACACTTCTTGAAGGAAAAGGCGTTATAAACACTGTGCTGGCATTTTTCCATATGCCCGCAATCAACATCATCAACACCAAGGGCGCCATTGTTCTGGGCATGGTCTACAACTTCCTGCCCTTTATGATCCTGCCTATTTACAACTCTCTTAGCAGGATCGACGACAACGTAATAAATGCCGCAAGGGATCTTGGAGCTGATTCACTGCAGACTTTCCTCAGGATCACTCTCCCGCTTTCACTTCCGGGTATTATCAGCGGCATCACCATGGTATTTATCCCCGCCCTTACAACCTTTGCGATTTCTACAATGCTGGGCGGCTCCAAGATACTGCTTATCGGTAACGTCATTGAGCAGGAATTCACCCAGCTCTATGACTGGCACCTGGGCAGCGGACTATCCATAGTACTTATGGTATTTATCGTGCTCAACATGATAATCGAGTCACTGGCTGACAAGGAAGGAGGTATGTTCAAATGAAGAAAGCTCTTGAACGGATCTACATGGCGATCATTCTTATCTTCATGTATGCCCCCATCATCACCCTTATCATCCTGTCCTTTAACTCCAGTAAGTCCAGAGCCCGCTGGGGCGGCTTTACCCTGAACTGGTACATCAGTCTCTTTTCCGATGAGACCGTTGCCAGCGCCCTTATAAACACCCTGACCATAGCGGTCCTGGCCACCATCTTTTCAACCATAATCGGAACTTTTACCTGCATAGCTATGATAGGCTTAAGCTCCAAGCTCAGGTCCATCATCATGAGCATCACCAATATCCCCATGATCAATGCGGATATTGTCACAGGTATTTCACTGATGCTGCTCTTCAGGTTCCTTCACTTAAGCGCAGGCTTTACCACTATCCTGCTGGCCCACATAACCTTCAACATTCCCTTTGTAATGCTGAGCGTCATGCCAAGGGTCAAGAACATGAACTTTTATGTCTATGAAGCTGCTCTGGATCTTGGTGCCAACAGGGCCTATGCCTTTTACAAGACCATACTTCCGGAGATCGTTCCGGGCATCGTATCCGGCGCTCTCATGGCATTTACCATGTCTCTGGATGATTTCATAATCACCTACTTTACCAAGGGCTCAGGCTTTGAGACCCTTTCAACCCTTATCTACAACCAGGTAAAGAGGGGTATCCGTCCCGAGATCTACGCCCTTTCGGCTATCATCTTTGTGGTGGTGCTCACGCTGCTTCTCATCGTATACAGAGCACCTGCCAACAAGACCAAGGAGAAATGACTTCAATGAAAAAGAGATTTGTGTCGATCTTTATGGTATCGGCCCTGACCGCATCTGTTCTGAGCGGCTGCGGAGGCTCCGATTCCTCATCGGGCAACAAGCTTTATGTATATAACTGGGGTGAATATATCGATGAAGATGTCATCGCAGAGTTTGAGGAAGAGACAGGCATCGACGTCATCTATGACATGTTTGAGACCAACGAGATCATGTATGCCAAGCTGGCCCAGGATAACTCAGCCTATGATGTTATCTGCCCCTCGGATTATATGATTCAGAAGCTCATAGAAAATGACATGCTGCAGGAGCTTAACTTTGACAACATTCCAAACAGTGTCAACATCGGTGAGCAGTATTACGAATCTTCACAGGATTTTGATCCCGGTAACAAATACTCAGTACCCTACTGCTTTGGTACCGTGGGCATCCTCTACAACAAGACCATGGTTGATGAAGAGGTGGACAGCTGGGACATCCTATGGGATGACAAGTACAACGGCCAGATCCTAATGCAGGACTCAGTCCGTGACGCCTTTATGGTAGCTCTTTTGAAAAATGGCTACTCCCTTAACACCAAGGATCCTGCACAGATCAAGGTGGCGACGGATGATCTCATTGCCCAGAAGCCCCTTGTTCAGGCCTACGTTGTGGATCAGGTAAGGGATAAGATGATTGGCGGTGAGGCTGCTCTTGGTGTCATCTATTCAGGCGAGGCCATTTATACCGCAAGAGAAAATCCCGATCTTGAGTACGTAGTACCCAAGGAAGGCACCAATGTATGGATCGATTCCTGGGTTATCACCAAGAATGCCAAAAACGTGGAGAATGCCGAGAAATGGATAGACTTCATGTGCCGCGGCGACATTGCCCTTAAGAACTTTGAGTACATCACCTACTCAACTCCCAACACTCTTGCTCAGGAGAACATCGAGGATGAGGATATCAAGAACTCTGAGGTAGCCTTCCCCGATCTTGACACAATGAATGTTGAGGCTTACAAATATCTGGGCTCCGACGGCGACAAGCTCTACAACGACGCCTGGATGGAGGTTAAATCCGCCGATTATTAAATCGAAGCCCGGGAGCTGATTGGCAAATATATTAACAGCAACCGCATTTCACTATACAACAGGACGATCATGAATTACTATCTCGGCCTTATCGCATTCGAGACCAATGAGCACAAGGAAGCAATCTATCGCCTTATGACTGCACTTGAAAACGGATCCAAATTGCCTCTTGCTCAAAAAGCTCAGGAGATGTTAGATTCCTTATGATAACCCTAAAGTCTGCTATTTAAGAACATTCATATCAACGTTCCCGGGTATTCCGGGAACGCTTCCTTTTGAGGTGTACTGCCACATATCATAACGGCCTCCGTAGGTGGGGATATCCACGTACTGGGCCATCCAGATTCTGTAATCGCCAAAGCTTCCTGCATCTATCCTGTTTTCAAACCAGAGCTTATTAGAGTAAATTCCTGCGGAATAACCGGAGTTTGAAATAGTTGAGAGGAAGGCCTTGCTGACAGCGGTTCTCTCCTCTTTACTGATCTCATCGCCTCTTCCGTTACTCTTCTCAACATCCACATAGACAGGCATCTGCAGATTGTAGCCCGATATGAGATCCAGCACCATGGATGCTTCCTCTACGGCTTCCGCTTCATCTACGGCCTGGGAGAAGAAATATACGCCCACATCTATTCCTGCATTTATGGCGCCGTTCATATTGGCTTCAAACATAGGATCCACAACCAGAACTCCGGAGCTGGAGCCTCTGTATCCGCATCTTATCATGGCAAAAGAAATACCGGCATCCTTAACCTGATTCCAGTCGATATTTCCGTTGTGCTTGGATACGTCAATGCCTTTTCTGCCCTCATGAGCAGCAATGTAAGAAGGATCATCAAGAATTGAAGAAGTGCTCTCCTGTTGTCCGCCCTGGTCCTGCCCCTCCTGAGGATTATTCTGTTCCTGGGCCTCAGCTTCAGCTTCTATGGCAGCAAGAAGATCCTCATCCTCCTGAGTAAGATCGTCAAAATTAGGTTCAACCTCTTCTTCCTCACTTGAAGCCTCGGAAGCACTCACATCAGTGGTCTGATCCTCGTCAGCCTGCTTGGTATCCTCGGCTGCCACATTGACCTCGGACTCAGTCTTTATCTCATCCTTTACATCCACCTTTTCATAAACGATGGCATCGGATACGGTGATCTTTTTGCTCCCGTCTGACATATAGGTTGTATTGCCCTCGGTGCACTCACTTAGGGTAACCACATAGTCTCCGGCCTTAAGTCCCGTAATGTAGATAATGCCGTCCTTATCATCATCGGTGTAGGTGTTCTGAGCTCCGCCTCCCTCAACAGTGACACTAAATGGCACATCGTATATGAGCCTTCCGCTGTCCTGATCTGACATCTTGATCTTAAGATCATTTTGAAGGGACCTTAAGGAAACAGACACAACCTGTGTCTGCAGCTGCTGGCTGTCACTGCCATCCGGCGTAGTGATACCTTCCCGGGCTCGTAGCTCTTCACCGTCTATAAGTCCGAGGTTAAGAGCTTCAAGAGTTGACACCTCCTCAAATATTGAGTTTTCTTCTGACTGATCATCCTGCTGTCCAAAAAGTAAAAGCCCCGCCACAATAAAGATAGCCAGGGCTCCTATAATAACAGGCATGATCACCAACCACTTTCTGTTCATCTGATCATCCCTTTTCATTTAAATTAGCAATAAGTAATATTTAAATCGTTACCCTTAACTGTAACCTTGGCCTCAGCTCCCATGACTACCGGCATCATAGGACCCACATGGCCTATCTCGGCATCCATCACAACCGGAACACCAAGATCCTTAACCACTTCAGTCACAGCATTGTACTGATCCGCACCCATCATATCCAGCTTCCAGGATGCCTCAGGTCTACCGATGATAAAGCCCTTGGCTCCGTCAAACCATCCGGCTTCCTTAAGATTCCACATGCTCCTCCAGATGGTCATGGGATTAAGATCACAGGCCTCCAAAACCCAGATAATATCAGGGTTTTCCTCTTTAAATTCCTTGACTCTGTCAAACCTTGTGCCGCACAGATTCACAAGAATATCAAGACATCCTCCAAGGAGAACGCCCTTCATCTCTATTTTCTCATCCCCGGCAGGCTTAAGGTCGTCACCTGTAGATACATAGTTTACAAGCTCTCTGTCGGCATTTAAGATGTAGCCTTCGCGAAGCTCCTCCTCTGTATATACATGGTCAGGATCCGGCTCTTTTTCCTCAAAGAGAGTGGGATCTCCAAATCTCTTATATCCATCAAAAGAACTCTTGGTGCCCTCCATAAGAGCGAGGGAATCAAGTTCTGTATCTTCCCAGTCCTTGCCAAAGCCGTTGATACAGGGGCCGTATATGGCCTGGGTGTCTGCTATGGTAACCAGGGGAAATACAAAGTTGGTGTTGTCTGAATAGCCTATAAACCACTTGGGATCAGCAGCCTTGAGCTTCATAAAATCAACATTTGAAATGGTGTTGCACATAAGCTCTCCGCCACCTGCTGAAATAATGGCATTTATATCATCCCGTAAATAGAAATCCATCAGCTCTTTTCCTGCGACCTTTGGGTCTGTGCTGATGCCGATGCCGTCACCCTTTCTGGCGGTCTCGCCCTCTACAATCTTGTAGCCTCTGTTTCTGAGATTGTTCTCAGCCATGTCGATAAGATAACAGTAAGGCTCTATAAAGGCGCCAAAGGAAGGCGCTGTGATTCCCAGGGTGTCCCCACTTTTAATATATGGTGGTCTTCTAACCATAAACTCCTCCGTCCCGATTATTTATGTCCGATATCTGCAAGCTTGGAGTAGCTCTTTCTGTAATGTCTGTTCATCTTAATACACTCAAAAAGTGACAGGTAATGGCCCTCTCCGTGTCTCATAACGGCAGTGTAGGCAATGCAGCCCTTATCAAGAACCGTTGCAACGGCCATGGCATCGCTCTCGCTTCCGCCAACGCAATATGCACCGTCACCGGGAGCAAATACCACATTTACATTCTTCTTGATGTTATGGAATACCTCATCGGCGTTACTGGGAATCTTGACGCCGGTTCCGATAAGCTGAGCAAAGTCATCAAGAAGGGGTCTCATGTGATTGGCTCTTCTTGAAACTGTTGTCACTGCCTCTGATCTGTTGTGAATGATATATCTTACGTCAGGGCGCTTTAAGTAAATCTGCTTGTGGATCATCTTGACGCGCTCAGGTGTATCCTGGATCGCATAGACAATGTTGCCCTCATCGTCAAGGTAGCTGTTATACTCTGACTCAACGCCATGTACCATCTCTGTCTTGCACACATCCGCAAGGAAATTGAGGCATGCTGACTCCAGCATCTTGGCCTCAAATACGGCCTCTCCGGAGTCTTTACCAAGGCAAACCGTTCCGTGGTTAGCCATGATAAAGCTGTTGTTATCAGGGTACTTTCTGACACGGCTTGCAACGTTCTCTGCAAGCTTGTCTGTTCCCGGCAGCGCATAGGCAGCCACAGGGATCATCACATCCTCATCGCCCTCATAGGTGAAAACCTTCTTAAGTCCCAAAGTTCCTGCGCAGGATGCAAACACCTGATGGGTGTGCACAATAAATCCGCAGTCGGGTCTCACCTTGTAGCAGGCTGCGTGAACCTTGCTCTCACTGGAGGGCTTGTAGTCCCCCTCGTAGGATAAGTCTGAGATCTTGACCAGTACTATCATCTCCGGTGTAAGATCCTCATATCTGATGCCGCTTGGTGTAACGAGAAAGTGCTCCTCATCAACTCTGGCGCTGATGTTTCCCCAGGTTCTGACCAAAAGTCCGATCTCGTGTAGTTCTCTTGATACTGATATTATATTTTTTCTTGCTTCCAATAAGCTGTTCTGGTCCATACTCATGGCCTTGTCTGTCCTTCTCCGTAAATCTGATATTTGTAGGAGGTTAGCTCCTTAAGCCCCATAGGGCCTCTGGCGTGGAGCTTCTGAGTGCTGATACCGATCTCCGCTCCAAAGCCGAATTCAAAACCGTCGGTAAATCTTGTGGAAGCATTAACGTAAACACAGGCAGAATCCACTCTGTCGAGGAATCTCTGAGCAGTCTCTTTATCCTCGGTAATAATGGCATCCGAATGCCCGGTGTTGTATCTGTTGATATGATCGATTGCTTCATCCACGCTCTTTACCGTCTTGACCGAGATAATGTAATCCAGATATTCCCTGCCAAAGTCCTCTTCTGTGGCATCAAGGGCGCCCTCTATAAGAGACTTGCTGGCTGCATCTGCCCTTACTTCAACCTTGTTCTGCTTCATAGCCTCAGCGAAGGCAGGAAGGAACCTGTCCTTGATGTCCTCATGAACAACCAGTGATTCTGCGGCATTGCAGACACCTATTCTCTGGGTCTTGGCATTTATTATGATGGGAATTGCCTTGTCAATATCGGCGTCCTTATCTACATAGATGTGGCAGTTGCCGGTACCGGTCTCTATAACGGGAATGTTGGAATTCTCAACAACAGAGCGGATAAGTCCCGCGCTGCCTCTTGGGATCAGCACATCCACATAATCACTCATCTTCATAAACTGAGTTGTAACCGCCCTGTCAGTATCCTCGATGAGCTGAACCGCATTCTCGTTTATCCCGCATCCCTTAAGAGTCTCTCTTATAACCTTAACAATGGCAATATTGCTGTTGATACAGTCACTTCCACCCTTTAAGATAGCCACATTTCCGGACTTAAAGGTAAGAGCAAAAGCATCCGGGGTCACATTGGGCCTGGACTCATAAATGATTCCGATAACTCCCATGGGAACCCTGACCTTCTTGATCTTAAGGCCGTTTGGTCTCTCAAAGTGTTCTATCTCTTCTCCTATTGGATCGGGAAGTGAAGCCACCTGGCGAACTCCCTCTGCAATTGCCTCCATCCTCTTGTCATTAAGGCTGAGTCTGTCAAGAAGTCCGGGGTGCATCTGATTTTTTTCCCCATTCTCCACGTCAATTGCGTTAGCTGCTATTATCTTGTCAGCATTATCAAGAAGAGCCCTGCTGATCTTCATAAGCGCGTCATTCTTGGCCTCGGTTGTCAGGTTGGAAATCTCGTATTTGGCTGCCACAGCATTTTGGCAAAGATCGATAAGTGCCATGTTATCCCCCATAATTTCTGAAAATTTTACATCAATACAAAAAGACATCGGTCAAATCGAAAAATATCCCCTCAATTATCACATAAACCTCCCGAAAAGTCCAATTTTTCGGGAGGTTTACCTAATGTCATTCCTCTATGATCTCTCTGTCAAGACCTATGGTGTCAGCCCACTCCAAAAGCCTCTCGTCAATCTCTTTTTCAGTTAAAAGTTCAATTCCCGACTTTTCAAAGGGTTCCCTGTACATCTCATCCGGAGCATCTGTCTCTTTTTCATAGTCATAGACCTCGTAGAGAGCTGTCTCCTGGTATTCATCCAGATAGTATATCAGTACCTGAATGTTCTCCCACCCGGTGGATGTATCAACTTTCGCAAGCGCGTCCGGGAAAGCACTGTCAACGGATAAATAATACCAAAGACTATAGTAAAAATTGTATCTTACCTCTTCATCCAAATAGCCATAACGAAGAATTGCAAGGCTGGCTCCGCCTTTTCCAAAATCGTGGACATATCCTTTATCTGTGATCCAGACTTCATCTCTTTCGCCTTCAGGAAGTATGTAACGGATGTATAAGTTCCCGTTATAGTATTTTAAAACCATATCATAGTTGACATTCGGAGAATAATTATGAAGGGTCATAAGCAGTTCATACTCTCCGTCAATGCCGCAATCTATGTAGCTGTATCCTGTAAGATAGCCGTACTCTATGTCATCTTCATAATCATCGCGCATGACTTCCAGTAGTTCTTCAAATGTGACGCTTTGGCCGTTCTCATATTCCAGCCAGGCGGTGTCGCCTTCATAATCAAAGGTTGCACTGATCTCGTTATTTAAAAACTCCGTATACTTGCCTGTCACATCCTCTGCGGAAGCTACAAATTTCTTTTCATAAGAGTGCTTTACGGAAAGCTTATTTACATCTTTGATTTCAGAGATAAGCTCCCTCGTCCCGTTTTCATAAGCATCGCTGGCATCATCGCCTACGCACTCATTAAGAACGATCGCATCTTTCTCAAAAGTCATCTTATAGTAAATATTGCGACCATAACCGTCGTCATCATACTTGGTAGCTGCCACCAGGTAACAGTTATCTCCTTTTTTCAGAAGATTGTCGTTTTTAAACTTTTGCAGATAGAGGCCGCTTGCAAGATTCGGTTCAACATCAAGCTCTCTAAAGGCCGTCATATCCCAGGCTTTAAGCGTCTTATCAGAAGCAACTTCGTAGATCTGCGTATAGGTGGATTTTTTCTCTTCGCCGTAGCAAACCTTGATGATTTCAAGGAGCCCGTCCGAATCAAGATCAGTAACGGCATAGCAATAATCAACAACAGTATTAAGGGCTGCTTCATCCTCGGAAGACACCTTATAGGTATCGTAAGAATCAACGATGATGTCTAACTGCTCATCTACATCTATGCTGACTTTTTCATCTTCCTGCTCTTCATCAGCATCTTCTTCCGCTTCCTCTTTGGTATCCTCTGAGTCTTCTTCCTGTGGTTCTTCCTCTTCTTCAGATTCCTCTTCCTCAGATTCCTCTTCCTCTGAAACCTCAGCTTCTTCTGTCTCCTCATCGGGCTCTGCCGCCTGACATCCGGAAAGTGTCATGGCTGCAGCCATAAATAAAATAACCAGTTTCCTTTTCATATAACCTTTTTCATTTTCTCCTCAATTTGATCATTCAGTTAAAAGCTCAAAAGTAACCCCATACTTTTTAGCTATATCCCCTGCATAGGAATGCCCCTCGGGAGGTGCAACCAATACCTCGTAGGAGCGTTTCCCCTCATCCGCCTTGACGATAAGTGATGCAGCCTCAGCCTCATAAGTGCCGTCATTTATCTCATTTATCTCAATTGCCAGCTTGTGCATGTGGGTGTTATAAATGGTCCTCACGCCCTTCTTAAGAATAGCCCTGCAGCAGTCCTTGGCTATGAAATATCCCTCTTCAAAAGAGGTTGTAGAGAAGGTCTCATTTAGCAGAAGAAGGCTGTTTTTAGTGGCTTCCTCATAAATCTCTCTAAATCTCTTGCACTCCTCACCAAGTCTTCCAAGATCCATGGTCTTATCTTCATCCGCAGGGAAATGGGTGAAGATATCATCGATTGGAACATATGAGAATCTGGTTCCGGTGACGTATATTCCTCCCTGAGCCATGAAAAAGAGCTGTCCTATGGCCTGGGTGATCGTGGTCTTGCCGCCCATATTGGCACCGGTAAGAATGTAGAGAGTATGCTTGGCAGTAAAGTCCAGATCATTCCTGACTATATCATCAAAACTGTCACCGGAATGCTCTGCAAGAAGCTTTATATTATAGACCTGCGCGGCATCCATTGAGAGGACGCCTTTAGCCTCATCACTGCAATCCAGGGCCTGCGGTTTACAAAAAAGTGCTCCCTTGGCTGAAAGCTTCTCTATGTATTCTGCCCATCTGATGTAGTAGGTAAGCTCCGGCATAAGATCAGTGATATCAGTAACAGTAAGCATGGTGTACTTATTAAGAACGTTCCTGAGATGCCTTGAAGTCTGGGTCAGCATCCTGTCGGTGATCTTGTCCATGTAGTTGGTGATAGTCCTGGTGGTATCATCTGCCTCGGAGACGTTCATCATGCTCATCATGGCCATGGGACTAAATAACGGAGGCACAAAAACCTCGCCTGTTGAGAGGGGATTTTTGGCTGTAAATTCATCGAACCTGTAATCTCCGTCCCAGTCAATGCCGTCCCGGATCTGGTCTTTGGCAGAAACCTTGTCGATAAAGTGCTTAACGACAGTGGACTTGGTAAAAGGCTTGTTATTTATCGAGATGATGCCTATACCGCTGGCCTCAAAGCGCTCGTTTAAATTAATGCCCACGGTGACGCTCTTAAGGTTTGAAGTCTCAGCTTTAAGGGCTGCGATGTCCTTCTTAAGCCCCTCAAAGCCGTTGTCCTCATATAGATCACTGACGTACTTCTTAAGGCCCAAAAGACCTGCTGACTTAATGTCTGCCTTGGACAGGCATTTGTGGATCGCTTCAATACAGTCAATGTAGTCCCTTATCTCCTCAAGTCTGTGGAGAAGGTCCCAGACGCTGGGGTCATGGTCATTGTCATGCTTGTAGCTTCCGTACTCCCTGAGGAAATTGATCCTGTCAAGGAGCTCCAAAAGGTCGTCACGCATAGCCTTATTTTTATAGATGTCATCAAAAATGTCACTTCGATATCTGGCATTCTCGGCATCGGCGGTCATAAGCTTCATGACGTTGCCAATATAAGTAAGTTCGCTCTTCTCTGCGGAGAGCTTGGTCAGGATGCTGTCCATGCCGATATCGTGGACAGTTAAATCACTTATTTTTTTGAAATCAAGAGTCCTGTCGGGGAAAATAAGACTGTACTTTTCAGACATGTGTTGTATCCTCGCCATCTAACTAATTCCATGGAAAAATATAGCATTTTCAAGGGAATATAGCAATGAAACAGCATCCCCTCTTTTAAAAATTCTTAATTTTTCATAAAACAAACTAAATTTTGATAACAAATATTCAAGATACCCACCCTGTGGAGTATTATATTATTACTTCGCGCGCTTAATTTTGTGCAGAGCAAAGTCATAAAACATATAGTTTCAGGATCAAATATCCAGGAGGTACTATGATGCGCAACAAACTTCTCTCCTGTGTCATAGTTTTTGCTATGACACTTAGTCTACTGACCGCATGCGGCAAGCAGGCAACTGACGCCGGAACCGAAGTATCAACCGAAGAACAGGCTGCAGAAACAGCAAGTGAGAGCTCAGACGGTACAGCAGACAGTTCCTGGCCCACCACACTGACCAATTCCGTTCACAACGGTGCAGCCCCTGACTGGACAGAGTACAATCAGCTTATCTTCAACATTAAGAACACAACCGATTACAACGAGCGTGAGATCATGATGCACCGCGCAGAGGATATTCTCATGTCGACCGGTGCTGTTGTGCCTCTCTATTATTACAATGACCCTTATCTTCTGAAGTCATCTGTAAGCGGCATCTATGCTTCCATTTTCGGAACCAAGTACTTTATGTACGCCAAGGGAACAGCAGACAATGTATTGAGAGTCAGCCTTTCATCTGATCCCACATACCTTGATCCCGCCCTTAACTCTTCTGTTGACGGCGCCTGCCTTGTGGCCAATACCTTCGCAGGTCTTTATACCTACGACGATAACGGAGAATGCATCCCCGCCCTGGCAGATGAGGCTAATCCTTACGAAGTATCCGAGGACGGACTCTCCTACACCTTCCATCTTAAGAAGGATCTTAAGTGGTCCGACGGTTCACCTCTTACAGCTCAGGACTTCGTATATTCCTGGAACAGAGCTGTGGACCCTTCACTCAATGCCGACTATGGATATATGTTCAGTAACTTTGCAGGCTACGACGACGGTAAGGTTAAGGTAAAAGCTGTAGACGATACCACACTTTCCTTTAACCTCACATCTCCCTGCGCATATATTCTCGATCTTATGGCCTTCCCTATCTTCTTCCCTGTTAATCAGGCTTGCGTAGAGGAGGCAGATCCCGACGGAGCTAATCCCGGTGCATGGGCAGAATCTGTTGGCTTTGTTGCCAGCGGCGCCTTCACCCTTCAGTCCTGGGAGCCCGGCGAAAGAATGGTATATGTCAAGAATCCTTATTTCTACGATGCAGCAAACGTAGAAATAGACGAGCTTGTCTTTATCCTTACCTCCGATGAAGACGCTATTTACAGCGCTTTTAGAAGCGGAGAGCTTGACTTTGCGGATTCTGTTCCCACAACAGAGATTCCCAAGCTCCTTTCCACCAACGATCCTGAATTTATAATAGCTCCAAGCCTTGGAACTTACTATTTTGCATTTAACGTAAACAGCCACATGTTTGACGGCAAGACCTCTACTCAGGCAGCTGCCATGAGACGTGCCATCGGACTTCTTGTTGACAGATCCTATATTACCGAAAACATCGGCCAGACCGGCCAGCTTGTAGCAACCTCTTTTATCCCTGAGGGAATGCTGGACGGAAACGGCGGTGTATTTAAGACAAACGATGATCAGTATACCTTCCCGGATTCAGGCTCAACCGGCTATTATCCCGCTGAAAAGAATGACTCCACAGTTCAGCAGGCCAAGGCTCTCCTTGAGGAAGCCGGCTACACCTTCGGCGGCGACGGCAAGCTCTCTGCAAGTACACCTCTTGCCTTTGAATTCCTGACCAACGACAGCCAGTCCCACGTTCTTGTGGCAGAAGCCATCAAAAGAGATCTCGCCGAGGTGGGTATTGAAGTGACAATCGTCAAGGAAGACTGGCCTACTTTCCTTCAGGACCGCAAGGACGGCAATTATGATGTTGCCCGTGAAGGATGGCTTGCAGACTTTAACGATCCCATAAACATGCTTGAGATGTTCATAACAGATTCCGGAAACAATGACCCTCAGTTCGGCAGAGAGCCGCTTGATGAAGATGAATAAGGAGGGAGGCGCTCATGTTTAAGAAAACAAGTTTATTATCTAAGATGCTCCTTGGAATAATTCCTGCTGTAGCGCTGGCTCTTATTCTTGTAACAGCGGTCAGCGTAACGAAATCTTCCAATGCTATTGAAGCACTGACAACTCAGAAGGCCGAAGAGTCAATTCAGGCAAATGTCAGTGATATTAACGCAACACTTATGACCCTCAGGTCAACCGCCACCACTCTTTCCAATACTGTCGGAGGAACCTACAGTTCCACCGATCTTGACTTGTATCAGGCTATTTTCAAAAAAGCCGTACTTTCAAATGACGTTATTTCCGGTTCCGGTATCTGGTTTAAGCAGGGCGTATACGAACACAAGACCTACGCAGGTCCCTACTGGTACAGAGATGGCAACACCATCACCTATACAGATGAATATTCCAACGAAGAATATGACTACTTCACTCAGGAATACTACACTATAACCACTTCTCTTCCGGAAGGTGCTTCCAACATCACTGACCCTTACTACGATCCTTCCAGCGGCAAGGTAATGGCCACCTGTTCTGCTCCTATTTACGATGTTGCAGGCTACTATTCGGGATGTATCACCGTTGATATCTATCTTGATTCTATCCAGAAGATGGTTTCCGGTATTTCACTTGGCAAGAATTCAACTCCTATCCTTTTGGATTCAACCGGTGTATATGTTTATGATATTGATGGCGAAAAGATCACCAATGCTTTAAATATTGCCAATGACCCCAACACTTCACTGGCAGCTGCAAGTGCCGAGATTCTGGCCAATGACAGCGGCGTTGTATCCTTTATGCAGAACGGCGAGAAGTACCGTCTGTTCTACGGAACAGTTCCCGATGTAAACTGGAAACTGGCAGTAACTCTTCAGGAAAAAGAGATGAATGCAACCGTTGATTCCATCAGAACTTTCCTGATCATTATCTGTATCATAGCCGTTATCGTTTGTGTAGCAATCATTACACTCCTTGCTCTGTCAATCGTAAAGAACGTCAACAACGTTAAGGTATTTGCCGGCAAACTCGCCACAGGTGACTTTACAATCGAGCAGATCAAGTCAAGAAGCACCGACGAGCTTGGCCAGATGTCCCTGTCCCTCAATAACATGTTTGAGAGTAACAAGTCCGTTATCACTCAGGTTTCCGAGGAATCCGGGCGAATCGGACAGGCATCCTCCAATCTTGGAAATATGGCTGAACAGCTTACCAATGACTTCCAGGTGATCCAAAGCAACATGACAGGCGTTAACGATGCCATGATGAGTGCATCGGCTGCCACCGAGGAAGTTAACGCTTCCATCGAAGAAGTTAATGCTTCCGTTCAGATGCTGTCGGGACAGGCCGACGAGACAAGGACTCAGGCCGATGACATCCAGCGTAAAGCTGCAGACATCGAAGAGAACTCCAGAAAAGCCAGTGAGAACGCTGCTCTTATCGCATCAGAGAGAGAAAGAGATATCGAAGAAGCCAATTCACAGGCTCAGGTTGTACAGGAAATCGGTTCACTTGCAGATTCCATCGCAGAGATTGCAGATCAGATCAACCTCCTGTCTCTCAATGCTTCTATTGAGGCCGCAAGAGCCGGCGAACATGGTAAAGGCTTTGCTGTTGTAGCTTCCGAGATCAACAAGCTGGCCGGAGAAACAGCCGAGGCTGTAGGCCAGATCCAGGGAACGGTAGACAACGTTCAGAGCGCTTTCGCCAACCTGCTTGATGCCTCCAATGAACTTATCAAATTCCTTAATGAGACAGTTAAGACCGACTATGATAACTTCGTTAACATTGCTCAGGAATACGGTAAAGATGCTGAATCCTTCGGACGCCAGTCCAACTCTATCGCAGAGATGGTTGAAACCATCCGCGGCGCTATGAACGAAGTAAGCTCTGCTATCCAGAACATTACCGAGTCCACTCAGGATACCGCATCCAGAAGTTCCGAGATCACAGACACAGTTAACACTGTATCCGGAGTTGTTGACAACGTTTCGGACATGTCCGTTCGTCAGCAGGAAATCTCCAAAAACCTGTCAGACGTTGTTGGCAAGTTCAAGCTGGAGTAATAAAAGGAAATTTCCCCATAATAATACCGGCAGCTGTCTGGCTGCCGGTATTTTTTATGCTGTTCCCGAAGTCGGTATAAATAATATCTTCACAATCCAGGCAAAGAAAATAAAAACAAGAACAGGAATGACACAGGATGTAACTATCATTACCGCAAGGGATTCAAGAAGGCTGCTCAGGAACACGGTGACTCTGTCTACCATGTCACTTGTCAGCGTCGTCAGCTCGCTTATAAAGCCCCCATCTCCATTGCCCACGATATTGAGCTCATTGTACTCTTCCACCACATTGTTTACGCTTTCCGCCTGGGTCTGATAAACCATATCGGACAGCCTGACACTGACAGGGACAACTATGAAAAAGGCAATGCCCACAATGGCGAGCTTCCCTGCTATGCTGTACCATTTCTTCTTTCCAAAGATAATGGCTCCGCAGACGATAAGACACGCCGCAGGTATCAGCCAGCCAAAGGTCACATATCCCGAGATACTTATGATGAACTTCTCAAGATACAAAGCGCTTAGGATAACCATAAAGTACTTGGCAAGCTCTGCAAGCTGATCCGCAATGGAAGTACACGCATCTCCCGGCAGAAGTGACAATACTGCAGAGGTTCCGGCAGCTCCACCGGAAAGAGCCATGACTGTGGTGATCTTCTCGTCCGTCTGCTCTATGGAGTGGGTATGACGCTCCGGCGCCGCCGCCCAGGGTGCTATCCTGGTAAAAGAAATAACTCCTATCAGAAGGATAACTGCAATTGCCGTAATTTTATTAAGACTCATCATCATCCCTCCATTCGTAGGTAATAGTGTAGCCTGAAACCGATGGGAAGTTATTTATAAAGTTTTCAATGAGCTTCATAGCCTGCTCATCGGACCTTTCAAGTATACCATTTTCCAGGGCCTTCTCTTCTGCCGCTTCCTCAAACTCCGCCAGGGACATGTTATAGTCCTCAAGCTTAATGGGATTCCAGAGTGAGTCCTTCTCGGAGTAGATCTGGAAGGTATCCTTGTCTATGGTGGTGGCCTGAATGTTAGATCTTGGAATCTCAACCTTTATGGTCTTTTGATCATCGTTTTTCTCAATCTTGATCTTTTCAAAGTCGATTCCCGCAAGGACAGCGCCGTCATAGCTGTACATCATCTCAGATGAGGACGGAATGATGCTAAAGAGCTTCATCTCCTTGGTATACTTCTCAACCTGGGTGAAATAGTACTCCTGGGTTATAAGTATTCCCATGTTCTGAAGCCCATCCTCTATGGTCTCAGTACTAACGGTGACGAGGACCTTGTCCTCATCCTTTTTCATCTCAGCTATGGAAGCGCCGCTTCCTGCGTCATCGGAAGCCCCCGCATTTTTAAAATGCCCCACCAGCAGGATGATCATGGCAATGACCGAAATACAGATGATTGCCGACAATATTACTACCTGAGTCAGTTTGGACAATCTCATAGTTCCCCTCCAAAATATGAATCAACTGCCTAAGTTACTGCGATCAGATACCTCTAAAGTAAAACTCGAATTTCAATTTGCCTTCCTTGGGAAGCAGGAATTCAGGATGAGGACGTGCTCCCCAGCTGTCATCTCCCGCAACACCCATCTGCATAAGGCTTGCTCTTACAACTGTGTAGTGAACCTGCGGAAGCTCATACTCATGCATTGCATTCTCAATCTCGTGCGGTGTCCAGGGCAGAGCGCTGAAATAGAACGGGTTTCCAAAGAACATCATGCCGCGGCCCCTCTTATCTGTGACCTTGGCAAACCGCACATCGCACTTATTGCCGCACTCCTGAGGCACAAGATACCTGGCCATATTGTCCCTGACCTCATTGTGATAAAGTCCCAGCTTGCCACCGCGCTTTCTGTCTGCGTAGGTTTCCTCCGGTCCCAGACCGTACCAAGTAAGCTGATCAAGGTCTGCATTCAGCTTAAACATCATGCCAAACTCGGGCATATCTCCCAGCTCCTTGACGGAGTCGTACTCCATCTGAGTTCTGATGGTTCCGTCGCCAAATACCTGATAGGTCACATAGCAGTTGGTTGATGGCGTGGTGGGCAGATAGTAAGTGTATTTAAGAGTGATACTATCCTTCCCCGGAATGATCTCAGGCATAACCGCATCAAAGAGGCTCTTCCCCTTCAGTGTGGCATAGAGACTTGCAATCTTCCACTGGGCATACTGATTGGTCATGATGTAGCCGTTATCGTTATCAACGGGCGCTCTCCAGAAGTTAGGTACCGGAGCCTTCTCAATAAGCTCCCTTCCGCAGTACTTATAGGATATAAGCGAAGCTGCCGGGAATGTAAATATAGCCGAGAAGTCTTTTCCATAGATTCCAAGGTTGTTGTTGCCCATAACCAGCTTCAATGCCTCTGAGGACTTGTAGCTGCAGTTTATCTTGTTAAGGACGGTCTGTCCAAAGGCCACCTCATGGCCGGCTCCTGCCCACAGGGTATCCTCTTTAAGGGCAAAAGAAACAGTGAGTACATATTCTGCGCTGACTCCTCTGTCAGTAACATCGCCCTTAATTGCTGCTCTTCTTAAGATCTCCTCCGGCACATTGAAGCTCTCGGAAGTCAAAGGCTCCACAGCCACATCCATTGATGTGCGCATAACCTCAACTCCGTCGGACAGCAGGGTCAGATAGCAGTTATAAGCATCTGTATTTATAAATAAGTTCTTATTGGTAACCTTGAACTTCTTTCCGTTTTTGTCAAAAGAAACAGTGATGTTCTGGTAGTTGTACTTAACCTCCTGCATCTTGGGAGAAGGTGTTCTGTCTCCGTAGGCAATTCCGTTTCCGCTAAAGTTTGAGTCAGTGGGTCTGTCATAAAAATCTCCGCCGTAAGCCTCAAACTCGGCGCCGTATCTGTCTTTTTTGACAATTGACTGGTCAATATAATCCCAGATAAATCCGCCCTGATATCTGGGCTCAGTATCTGTAAGGTCTGTGTAAAGGTGCATTCCTCCGCAGGAATTTCCCATAGCGTGGGAGTACTCGCAGCAGATAAAGGGCTTTTCCTTGTTCTTCTTAAGGAAGTCCTTGATAGAGGCCACGGAAGGATACATCTGACTCTCCATGTCTGAAGTCTCGGGATATCTTCTGTCGTGGAAAAGTCCCTCGTAGTGAACTAATCTGGTGTCATCAAGCTCCTTGAATCTGGCGGACATTTTGGCAATGACCTCTCCGCCAAAGGACTCATTTCCTACAGACCAGATCAGGATTGCAGGATGGTTCTTGTCTCTCTGATAGCAGGAGTTGATCCTGTCAAGGAGCATGCCCTCCCAGATGTCGTTGTCCTTGGGAACCACATAGCTCTCATCCTTAAAGTGCCTCTCAAAGGGCTCCCAGGTTCCGTGGGTCTCCATATTATTTTCAGCTATCAGATACAGTCCGTACTCATCACACAGCTGGTAAAGGCCTGAATCATTGGGATAATGGCTGGTCCTGATGGCATTTATATTGTTCCTCTTCATTGTGATGATGTCTGTGACAAGCTCATCTCTTGTGGGAACTCTTCCGTTTACGTGGCTGAATTCATGCCTGTTTACGCCCTTAAAGACGATTCTCTTGCCATTTAACAGCATAAGTCCGTCCTTCATCTCAAAGCGCCTGAAGCCCACGTTTTGCCTGATAACTTCAACTACTGCGCTCTTAGCGTCCCTGACTACAAGAAGAAGCTCATAGAGATTGGGTTCCTCTGCGCTCCAAAGATCGGGCTTATTTACATTAAAGCTTCCTGCTGCGCCCTTCTTTTCAGAGAATGCCAGGCTGTCCTCCAGAATCTTTTTTCCCTTATAGCTAAGGCTCAGATCGATAGAGCCCTCCCCGGAAGTTATAGCCGTAATATTAAGCTTGGCCTTTTTAAAGTCCATGGACAGAACAGGAACCACTGACAGGTCCTGAACATGTGCCCTTGGCACGGCATAGAGATAAACGCTTCTAAAGATTCCGGAGAATCTGAAGAAATCCTGATCCTCGCACCAGCTTGAAGGTGTCCACTTAAAGACTCTGACTGCCAGCTTGTTCTCTCCCTTTACCAGGGCATCTGTCAGATCAAAGTCGGCAGGGTCAAAGGAGTTTTCGCTGTAGCCTATATATTTTCCGTTAAGCCACAGAGCAAAGCCGCTCTCTACTCCCTGGAAGGAGATGCAAACTCTGCTCTTTTTAAAGGAATCAGGAACGGTAAAATACTTGACGTAATCCGCAACGGGATTAAACAGCTCCGGTATCTGAGGAGGTGTCAGCATCTCGTGTCCGTCCCAGGGATACTGGATATTTACATACTGAGGGGCATCATAGCCCTCCAGCTGAATATGAGACGGAACATGTATCCTGTCCCATCCTTCGGTATCAAAATCTTTTTCATAGAATTTCAAAGGAGCACCGGCCACATTCTTGGCATAGTGAAAATGCCACACGCCGTCAAGGCTATGTCTTAAGCTGCTCTTTCCAAGCTCAAGCTCCTCCATGGAAGCAAAGGCCACATGATCGGAATGGGCAGGAAGCCTGTTCTCCATAAACACCTTTGGATCCTTTACAATGTCATACGCAAACTCTTTCATTTCTTTTCCCTCACATAAATATTGCTCTCTGTTATTATTTTGCCGGGAGCAACGTCATGCTCCTGGGCAGGTATAACTGTATCATCAAGAACCTGGCATTCAAAGGCAATCGCCATGGCCATAAGGTTCCTGTGTTTCATAAGATATCTGTCATAAAAGCCGCCTCTGTAGCCGATCCTGTTGCAGTCTCTATCAAAGGCAACACCGGGAACTATTACAAGGCCGTCGCCCCCGGCAACTTCAGAATCCTCTGTAAGTTCCGGCTCCCGGATACCGAAATATCCTTCCTTTAGATCCTCCGGGGAATAGATCCTGATAAATGCCATCTCTCCGGCCTCCTTATTGATCACCCTTGGACAAAAGACATTCTTCCCCACCGCCAGTGCATCCAGGATAATATCATCCGTAATGACCTCTGAGCGCATGGATGCATAGATAAGGATATTCTCAGCCTCCTGATACTCGGTCGTAGCCGTGACCTTTTCGAATATCAGACGGCTCTTCTCCCGCAGCTCTTCCTGTGATAAGCTGTCTCTTTTGCTTACTATCTCTTTTCGTATGTCGTCTTTAGTCATTTATGCTCCCGGGCTTTCTGCCACCGGCAAGACCGATGTCCAAAAGCTCCTTATACTCGTTGTAGGAAATGTACTCTCCTCCCATGCTCTCCAAATGGTCCGTGTGGAACTGGCAGTCAATGAAGACGTATCCGTTTTCTCTAAGAACCCCCGCCAGAAAAATCAGGGCTATCTTGGAGCCGTTCTCCATTTCCGAGTACATGCTCTCGCCAAAAAAGCATCTTCCGAGGCTAACTCCATAAAGGCCGCCAGCCAGCTCTCCGTCAATGTAGGCATCGAGACTAAAGGCGAGGTTGTTCTTGTTAAGCACCCCGTAGGCCTTTTCCATGTCATCATTGATCCAGGTGCCTTCCTTGAACTCGCGCTTAATGCGGCATCTGTGCATGGTATCTGCAAAGTCGCGGTTTATCTCAAATCCGATGTCGTGCTTTTTGAAAAACTTCTTCATAGAATGAGATATGTGAATGTTTTCGGGCCTTATTATGTACCTCTCCTTGGGGCACCACCACAAAATCGGCTGTCCGTAGCTGTACCAGGGAAATATGCCGTTACTGTAGGCAAGGATAAGCCTCTCCTTGCTTAAGTCCCCTCCGATAGCCAGAAGTCCGTCATCGTCAGCCAGTGTGGGCTTTGGGAAGAATATTTCTTTTTCATCCAGTTGATATACCGGCATGGCCAAACCTCATCACTTTCCGGCTGAGTTTATTGAAAACTTGCCTTCCTTGACGGTAATGGTGATCCTGCCGCCATCCTTAAGCTTGCCAAATAAAATGTCATCCACAAACAGTGGCTTGATGTCGTTTCTGATAACGCGGTCCACTTCTCTTGCGCCGTATTCCTGGCTGATGCCGCGCTTTCGCACGAGATCCCTGGCCTTCTTGTCAGCCCTTACGGTGATCTTCCTGGCCTTCAGCTGCAGGGCCATCTCTTCAAGCTTTTTGTCAACCACCAGCCTTGCCATGTCCTCATCCATGCTGTTAAAGGCAACGATCTTGGTGAGACGGTTTCTGAACTCCGGCTGGAAGGTCTGCTTGACGGCATCCGTCAAAACAGCGTTATCTCTGCTCTCGCTGATAAAGCCGATGCCGCTCTTTCCAAGCTTGTTGGCTCCGGCGTTGGAGGTCATGATGACGATAACATTCCTGAAGTCGGCCTTTCTGCCCTGGTTGTCGGTAAGGGTCGCATAGTCCATCACCTGCAGGAGCACATTGAAGATATCGGGATGAGCCTTCTCGATCTCATCAAGAAGAAGCACCGAGGAAGGGTTCTTTCTGATGGCTTCCGTGAGAATTCCTCCCTCCTCATAGCCAACATAGCCCGCAGGGGAGCCGATTAGCTTGGCAACCGCATGCTTCTCCCCGTACTCACTCATGTCAAATCTTATGAGTTTACTTCCAAGCTCCTGAGCAAGGCTCCTTGCAATCTCAGTCTTGCCGACGCCAGTGGGACCCACAAACAGAAGGCTTGCAAGAGGCTTATTGTCTTCGATAAGTCCTGCCTTGGAGAACTTAACCGCATTTACCACCTGGCTTACCGCCTCATCCTGGCCGAAGATACGCTTCTTAAGGCGCTCCTCCAGGGTGGCAAGGCCCGCCATATCATCCGTCTCCACGGTCTCAATTGGAACGCGGCATATCTTGGTGAGGATCTCATTTATAACATCCTTATCAACGATCTGACTCTTGCCCTTTATCATGTGGAGCTTCCTGTAGGAGCCGGCCTCGTCGATAATGTCGATGGCCTTGTCGGGAAGGAACCTCTCGTTGATATATTTACTGCTCATCTTAACGGCATATTCCAGAACACCCTTGGCATACTTAACGCCGTGATAGGCCTCGTATTTATCCTTAAGGCCCTCAAGGATCTTGACGCTCTCTTCCTCTGTGGGCTCCTTGATCTCAACATTCTGAAAGCGCCTTATGAGGCTCTTATTCTTCTCAAAATACTTCTTGTATTCCTCAAAGGTAGTTGCACCGATGAATCTGATATGCCCGTCTGACAGATAGGGCTTTAGCATATTGGATGCGTCAAATGAGCCTTCTCCCACTGCACCTGCGCCGGACAGATTATGGATCTCATCGATATAGATAATAGGCCTCTCCTCCTTGCCGATCTCAGAGAGGACCTTCTTGAATCTCTTTTCAAAATCGCCGCGGTACTGGGTTCCCGCAAGCATTCCTCCAAGGTCGAGAGAAAACACCCTGGCACCCTTTATGGCATCCGGCACCTTTCCTGCCTTTAACAGCTCCACAAGGCCGTAGGTTATGGCAGTCTTGCCGACTCCCGGCTCGCCTATATGAAGCGGGTTGTTTTTATCCTTTCTGCAGAGGATCTGAATGGTCCTCTCAAGCTCTGTCTCTCTTCCGATAAGCGGGTTGACGTCGTTTAGAGTCTCATTAAGACAGGGCGCATAGAGCTTCCAGTTATCATCATGCTCTCTTGCTAATCCCGGAGTCTCATCCTCCTCCATTGCCCTTTTGGCATCCTCAATATCCGCAATTTCCTGCAGAAGGTCAGCCTCCGTGATCTGTTGCAGCTCCATGTAGTAAGTTGCGTAGCTCTCATCCAGATTCCAGATGGCATGTACCAGATGCCTTATATGGATCTCATCGCAGCCGCTGCTGTAGGCGCTCTGCCCCGCAAAGGTCAGTACAAAGCTAAGCCCCGCGGATATCTCCGGCTCTTTTCCCTGAACCTTCTCAACGTATTCAGAGATATAATCGGTGAGCCTTTTTACCAGAATATTCTTGTCCCCTCCGCATGACAGATAAGCCTCTTCAAAGACCACGTCATCCGTTATGAACAAGAGGAGCATCTCCGGTGTTACATATTCATAATTATTGGCCTTGGCAAAGCTCACGGCATCATGCAGTGCCCTTGCCGCATCGATTGAAAGATTCATCTTACGCCTCCTCCAATGTCATTCTAAAGGGAAAGCCCTCGCTCCTTGCTCTTGCAAGGGCGGCTGAAACCTTGGTGCTTGCTATGTCGTAGGGGTACTTGCCCACAACGGCTTTGCCCTTCTTATGGACATTCAGCATTATTGCCTGGGCCGTCACCTCATCCTTATGGAAGATGTCCACCAAAACCTCCACCACAAATTCCATGGTGGTGAAATCATCGTTGTGCATCACAACGTTATATTGCCTAGGTTCCTTGACCTTGCTGGCGCTCTTTTCTTTTACAGCTTCTTTTGTAGCCATTTATTCAAAGCCTCCGCATGATTATCTGATCTGTCCTGCCACAAGCTCTGCAATGCGCACGCCGTCCATGGCAGCTGACATGATACCGCCCGCATAGCCTGCTCCTTCGCCGCAGGGATAAAGCCCCTTTACATTCACAGACTGTCCGTCATCGCCTCTGTTTATGCGGACAGGTGAGCTGGTCCTGCTCTCAACGCCTGACACAATAGCTGCCTCGTTGTCGTAGTCCCTTATCATGTGTCCGAATCTCTCCATGCCCTCCACAAAGGCCTCGTTAAGCTCTTTTGGCAATATCCTGTGAACCTCTGCAAAGGCATAGGCTCCCTTCATCTGAGGAAGGAATACCTCTTCCCCGTCAAAAGACCTGCCTCCGGCTCTTCCGGATCGGCTCTCCGCAGCATTACCCTCTGCGCTGCTTCCTGTAACGGCAGCCTTAAAGTCTCCGTAATACTCAACGGGGATCTTGCCACCTGCCAGGTTGTAGGCCTTCTCTTCAAGGCCTCTCTGGAATTCAACTCCCGACAGTACGTCCTCAGAGCCAAAGTCCTTTGGATCCACGGTGATAATGATTGCTGAGTTGGCATTCTTGCCATCTCGCCCGCTGTAGCTCATGCCATTTACCGCAAGGCGCCCCTCCTCGGAGGAAGCATTGACAACATACCCTCCGGGGCACATACAGAAGGAATAGACACCCCTTCCTGCCTGTGTTGTAGCTGTCAGCTTGTAGGGTGCTGCCTCAAGTCCCTTGGGATCGGCAATACCGTACTGGGATTTATTTATGATGCTCTGGGGATGCTCAACCCTGAAGCCAACGGCAAAGGGCTTGGGCTGCATATCAACTGCCATGTCCTTTAGCATATAAAAGGTATCACGAGCGCTGTGGCCTATGGCCAGAACCGCAGCGGAGCACTTAAACTCTTTATCTCCTGCCATTACGGCCGTGAGCCTTCCACCTTTAGAAACAAGGTCTGTGACCTTAGTGTCAAATAGAACGGTGCCTCCCGCTTCCTCTATCTTTTTTCTGATATTCTTAACAACGCCGCAGAGGATGTCTGTTCCGATATGGGGCTTGGCCTCATACTGTATTCTCTCGGGCGCTCCGTTTTCAACAAAGATCCTCAGAACCTCGTTGTTCCTTCCGGCCTTGTCTTTGACAACTGTGTTAAGCTTGCCGTCGGAGAAGGTTCCTGCGCCGCCTTCACCAAACTGTACATTGGTAGAGAGGTTTAAGGGTGCTCCGTCAAAGAACTCCTGAACAATTTCTCTCCTCTTATCAACGTCTGAGCCGCGCTCCAAAAGGACCACTTTTACACCGTGGGTAACAAGCTCGTAGGCGCAGAAAAGTCCCGCAGGTCCTGAGCCTATAACGACAACCGGATCTGCAGCTTCAGAAGGCGTCGGTTCTCCGTCCGGCCTTACGCCGAATGCATTTTCCCGGAAATCGTATTTCTTATCCGAAACCTCGGTTATATTCTTGTCTCTGATCTTGGGCTGTTTACCCTTAACGGTTACGTCTATGGTATAGATCTCAAAGAGCTGTGGCTTTTTCCTGGCATCCAGAGATCTCTTAACGATACGGAGAGATGCTATCTCTTTTTCCGAAACGCGCAAAAGCTTCGCAGCCTTCCTTAACAGTAAGCTGCGAAGCTCATCTTCCTTTATGACCCTGTTGGGATCTCGTTCAAACTTTATCTGATTAATTCTGATCATACATCCACCTTATAGAGAAGCCGCTGTTCCTGCGATACTTCCGCTCATCCAGGCAAATTGCAGATTATAGCCTCCGCATCTTCCGTCCACATCAAGAAGCTCACCGATGCAGTAGATGTCCGGGTCAACTCCTGTGGAGAAATCGCTCATGATGTCCCCAAGGCTCACCCCGCCGGCGGTAACCTGTGATGCCTGATATCCATAACTCTCCGACAGTCTTATCTTAAGGGCTCTGTAATTGTCCAGAATACACTCTGCCATGGACTCGGAGATGTTCTTCATCTTCATGCCTGGGCTGAGCTTCATTCTGGTGACGATCATCTCGTTCACGTAGCTGTTGCCAAAGCCCTGAAGAAACTCCCTCAAAGTCCTGTTATCACGAAGTCTCAGCATATCTGACTTAAGAGCCTTAAAGTCTGTTTCATCGTAGTCCGCAAAAAAGTCTATTACAGCATCGATGGGCTTGCCTTCCTCAAGGAACTTAACCACCTGTCCGGAAGCCTGCATAACGGGGATCCCCGATACTCCTTCCGAAGTCAGCTGCACTTCGCCGCTCTCTCTGGCAATCTCCTCTGCCCCCAGATAAAAGGCAATCTCAGCCTCAGCCCTTACTCCGGCCCCCGGCATGATCTCGCCCTCTGCGGCCTTAAAGCCCACCAGTGCAGGATGCGTATCTTTAATATTCATTCCAAGCTGCTTGCAAATATAATATCCGTCTCCTGTGGACATGGTACTCTTGGCCCCTGACAGGGAACCCATGGCCAGGATCACGGCATCGGCATAAAAGCTCTCCTTGTTGGTGATGACGGTATAGCCGCCCTTTCCCTCAATCCTCTTGACCTGCCGGCCGTAAACCAGGTTGACTCCAAGTCTGTTCATCTCTTCAACAAGAGCGTCCACAACGGTCTGAGCCTGCCCTGAGAGGGGATAGATATATCCGTCTTCATTCTTGACCACAACGCCCATGGACCTGAAGAACCTTATGACTTCTTCAACTCCGCAAACTGATAACCACTCAGCAATACGCTTTTGTGCGGCAGGATTGTAGTACTCCTTTCGCATATCGAGATTGGTAATGTTGCACCTTCCGTTGCCTGTCATTGACAGCTTCTTGCCCGGAATTGTATTTTTTTCAATCACGGTGACCTCGGCGCCGTTTCTGGCAGCGTAGATAGCTGCGCACATTCCGGAAGCGCCTGCGCCCGCCACAATAATCTTTTTAGCCACTGTAAATCCTCGAAAACTTATTCCTCAATTGATCTGCTATGCTGCACATTGGCTGCAAAGCCCGCAAACAGAAATCCCAAGGGAACCCTGTCAAGCTCATCGGTCTTAAGTCCTCTGCTGACTATCAGAAGCAGCATGTAGACCACAAAGAATACCACAATACCCAGCAGCATTGTAAGCAGATTTCCAATGACATTCACAAGAAGCATGTTCAAAAGAAATACCACAAAGCCTGCTCCCGCTGAAGCAAACAGCGGCGGAACCAGCATATTAAGAATATGTCTCTTGAGCTTCAGATACCTGAATATCATAACGGCGCAGAGCACATCGTAGGCTATAAGTGCCAGGAGAAGTGCTGTAAGTACGCCATAAACTCCTATATCAAGAACCGTTACAAATAACAGCAACAGTACCAGATGTACGCCCCAGCCGATTCCCACATTGAGGATTATCAGAAGGGACCTTCCCATGTGGTTTAACAGCCATGAGAAGAATACTGCCACGGAGGCCGCCATAATTGTGACGCCGCCGATCATCATAAGCTTATCCGCAAGGTCTGAGCTCTTTCCGAACAGAACCACAAGGACGGTGTCCGGAATTGCCAGAACAAATACCCCTGCGGGTATCACCAGCAGGCTGGCATAATGGATAAGTCTCTTAAACCTGTCCCTCGCGCCCTCATACTCATCTCTTTCGATCCTGGCCATAACTCTGTTCCAGAACTTTATAAAGGGCACGCAGCACAGAAGCGTCAAAAGAGCTACCGAGCTGAGTATCTTGCCTGAGTAGATTCCGTAATTGGTGATAAAGTCAACATCTTCATGAACTCTTCTTGTGTGGATCACATAATATGCCTCATCCACCACTGCCACCAGTGCAGGTGTGATGTACATAAGAAGAATGATCCTAAAGCCTGAAAAGACGTCGTTCTTGCTGTCCAGGTACCTGGGTGCTCCGCCCTTTACAAACTCTTTTATCTCGCTCCTTCTGATATTGTAGCTGATAAGGATCTGCAAAAAGCCTGCAAATATACCTATAAGGCACCCCAGCATGATCCCGGAGGAGCCATAAACAGCGCTGTACTCATCCACATGGAAGATGCTGTTGACCTTAAGGCCATAGTTGTACAGACCCGCCGAGAGCAAAAGACCCGATATCAGCGATACAACAGAAATAATAAGGTCTGAGATCAATATGGGCCTGGTGTAACCGATACCCTGAAGGTATCCCCTCATAACGCCCTGGATGCCCATAATCGCCACGCAGACAGCGGTAATAGCCATCTGGAATACTCCCTTATCGGTGCCAAATAACTTCTCTCCAAAGGAATAACCCAGAACAAACACCAGAACTGCGCACAGTAATCCCGCCGCCCCAAATATCCGCAGGGACCTCTGCATATTGTCCTCCGCGTTCAGGTACTGGGACCTTCTGGCCCTTAGCCTTACCATAACGTAAACGGCCTTCTGACAGGCCAATATTATTCCGCAATAAAACAGACACATAAGTGCAAAGGGTGCTGCCACATAATAAGCTCCCTTGTCCCCAATGATCCTGTTGGATGCCACGTTGTAGACCATTATTATCACAACTGACCAGTAAAGTGCAGCCGTGAGAATATCCGGTCTGATCCTCTTACTTTCCGTATACGTCTTCATTGGACGTTCTCCCCACTATATTGTCAATCCCTTGTGATCCCCAGGCTGTCAAGGACAGCTCTCTGCTTGTCCTCCATGACCTTGGCTTCATCCTCCTCCATGTGGTCATAACCGCACAAATGAAGCATGCTGTGTGCTACAAGGAATGCAAATTCTCTTTTTTCACTGTGACCGTACTCAACGGCCTGGCTTCTGACTCTCTCTTCGTTAATCACGATGTCCCCAAAGAGTATAAGCCCTGTATCAGGGTCCAGAAGATCCACCTGCTGTTCTCCCTCCAGCACGGAAAAATCTCCGGGCTCATCATAGTTCACATTGGGAAATGACAACACATCCGTGGGGTTGTCGATATCCCTGAACTCTCTGTTCATCTCTCTTATCCCCTCACCGTCAGTAATGGTGAGATCGATCTCAAGATCGGCTGTGCAGCCCTCGGTCTCCAAAACCTTTGCTGCAACCTGTTCAGCCACCTGCTGAATGTCAAAATCAAACTTGGCATCCACAAGATTCTCAACGTAAAAAGTCATAGTATAATTTCTCTTTCTTGAGGATCTTCCTCATTCTCTCATATTCATAGAAGGTCACCGAAAAACGTGACAGTTCACCCTCAGCGGCCTTCTTGTCAAAGAGTCCGTCAATCAGTTTGTCATAATCTATCTTCACATCAGGATTCTGCCTGAGAAGATACATGATTGAAGCTACCACAGTCTCACTGAGCTGTACCGCCAGTGCCTCCCTGGATCTGGCCTTGCCTTTTTCAGGCTCCAGATACTCATGCAAAAACTCAATTGCTTCCTCAGGGAAGTCGTTGTCCATGTAATAATGCTCCACATCGGCCCACTTAAGGCTTCCGTCCAGAAGACCTATCCTGTGGTAATAGGAGCAGGTCTTAACTGCTCTGTCATTAAAGCCAAGTCCCAGAGCAATCCTCTCTGCCAGATAGCCTGTATGGATCGCTCTAAAGTACTCATCCTTATCTTTATTCTTGAGCTCCACCAGAAGCGGATATTCCGTGTCGTTGATCTCCATATACATATCATTGGATTTTCTGATGACATAAACCCCGAACATGTTAAGGAAGATCAAAAGTATTATCAGATCAAGCATCAGATTTAGCACAGGAAGTGCCAGAATCTTAAGAGAAAGTGTCCTGTTCTGGAACAGCACATTGTAGGCGATCAGCAGAACTCCCTGCATCAAAAGAGATATGGCCATGGGAAGGCCTATGGAGGAATTCTCCTTAAGGTCCCTGAAAAGCGCAACGGCCACGGCTCCCGCCAGGACATACATAAACAGCTCGCCGTACTCTCCCGCAGGCTCCAGCATCACGGAAAAGGTCACAAAGCCAAGTCCCGATATCAGGCCTATCTCCGGATTGGAAAACAGGGCCAGAATCACAAAAAGCGCAAGGTAGGGCCAGAAAACATTGGGAACCAGCGAAAAGGCACAGGAAATAGGTATCATGATCATATAAACAACAAAGAATCTGTTTCTCTTACAGTAGTTGTCGTAATAGAAGCCTTCCTTGCCCCTGCCCGCAGCATCCATCAGCATAAAGATGACGGTTCCTGTTATCAACAGGGAAACGATGGTATTTCTAAGTATTGCCTCCTGACTCTTTCCGGCAAAATATGAAAAGCCAAAGACCACGGCGCCGGTGAAGATAAACATGATGCCGTACAGGAGCTTTATTGTCCTACTTAAAGCCTGATCACTTTCCATTGCTCTTTCTCTTCTCCAGTTTCTTTATGGATTTTGTGGTCTGCCTGTTGGCAGCCTTCTTTTCAAAATCTTCGTATGCCTTGACGATCTTCTGTACAAGAGGATGTCTTACAACGTCGGAGCTGGTGAGGGTGATAAATTCAATCTCATCGATGCCCTTAAGTACGGTAGCGGCAACATCAAGTCCCGACTTTACATCCGGGGCCAGGTCCTTCTGTGTGGCATCACCTGTGATGATGACCTTGGAACCAAAACCAATTCTGGTAAGGAACATCTTCATCTGAGCAGGTGTTGTATTCTGAGCTTCATCAAGGATGATGAAGGCATTATCCAGTGTACGACCTCTCATGTAGGCCAGGGGCGCTACCTCGATGAGGCCCTTTTCCATGTTCTTGATAAAGTTCTCGGTGCCCATGATCTGATACAAAGCATCGTAAAGTGGCCTTAAGTAAGGATCTACCTTGCTCTGAAGGTCTCCGGGCAGAAATCCCAGCTTCTCTCCGGCCTCAATGGCAGGTCTTGTGAGTATGATCCTGCTGACTTCCTCTCTCTGGAAGGCTGTAATAGCCATAGCCATGGCAAGATAAGTCTTACCTGTTCCCGCGGGGCCCAGGCCGAAAACTATCATCCTGTTACGTATGGCATCTACGTATTTCTTTTGCCCAAGGGTCTTGGGTTTGATGGGCTTGCCTGAAATGGTATGACAGATAACGTCCCTGTCCATATCAACAAGCACGTTTTCTGAAGATTTGGCCGGTGTCTCCCTGGGATCCTCCTTGAGGGTGATGGCGTAGTCCACGCTCTGCTCCTCGATCATGGATCCCCTTCTGGATAACTGTACCAGCTCTCTTATTATCTCCGATGCCTTGGTGGCACCTTCCCTGTCGCCTATGATGTGGAGTTCCCCGTTCCTGTCGATGATCTCCACCTTAAGACTCTTCTCGATCTTGCGGATGTAGCTGTCGTTCCCGCCAAAAATATTTCTTTCATCCTCCGCAGTCAGGGCAAGTGTAAGTTCTGTAATCTCACTCATTCAATCTTTCTCCAACCCTTATTTATGATACGGCTCTCCGTTTATTATCCTGTACCCCCTGTAGATCTGTTCAAGCAGGATAACCCTCATCATCTGATGGGGAAAAGTCATATCCGAAAAGCTGATGCTGCGATCAGCTCTCTGTAAAACACTCTCATGAAGTCCAAGGGATCCGCCGATCACAAACTGTATGTGGCTGACGCCACCAACGGCCTGATCCTGCAGAAAGTCCGCCAGAGCCTCCGAGGACAGCTTCTTGCCCTTGATGGCCAAAACCACCACCTGACCGCTGTCATCAAGACTCTTTAGGATGCGCTCTCCCTCTTTCTTTTTGATCTGCTCCTCCACTGCAGGCGGGGCATTGTCGGGAGTCTTCTCATCCTGGACTTCGATTATATTCAGCTTGCAATATCTTGAAAGGCGCTTGGAATACTCGCTGATGGCGTCATTCCAATACTTTTCCTTGATCCTTCCAACGCAGACAATACTGATCCTGATCATCTGTCACCTTACTTCCTGACGCTACCGCCGGAAATAATGTTCCGGACACCGTTGCCCTTGGCCAGTTCCTGCTTCATATAAAGGTGTCTGTCGCTATCCTCGGTCTGGCTCAGAACAGCGATCCTCTTCTGGTCATCAAGTTTAGAGTAATCAACCTGTTCCCAGTTACCCTTAACGCACTTACCTGTCCACTCGGTGGTCTCGCCGGAATTATTGATGGTTATGATGTACATCTCGCCGTCATAGAGGCCTCCGGAAAAAGTGCCTATGGCATTCTGAAGATACACATCGCTGTCGTTCATGTGCTCCTGATTATAGTCGTAATGCTCCTGTCCCTGGCCATTCGGAAGGTCATCCTTCCAGCTGCCCACATACAGGTGCTCTGTTACCACATTGGTGCTGTAGGCAGGATAAAAAGAGAACCAGGCTCCTTCACCGTCTCTCTTGCCTGCTGTCCAGTGTCCGTAATAATACTGGCTGTCGGCGTAAACGGCAATTCCCGTTCCCTCAGGAAGTCCATCGGCGTTGACCTCTCCGGAGTAAAAGAAATCCTTGCTGCCTGTGAGGGCATAGGACATGGCTTCAAATCTCTCAAGATGTGCCAGGTCTCTGACAGCATCTGTGTTGCCTGCCTCCCAGTAAGCGCTCATCTCCTGAAGCTGCGCCGTGACGTTATATTTCATTCCCTTATAAACATCCTTAAGAACAGCTCCGCTTGTGCCGTAGAAGCTGTTTCCGGATACGGAAGTCTTGGCTGTGTTCTTGTCCTGCGTGGTGGCAAGGGTTGCAGCATTTGAGGAGGTATCCTCTGTGGTTGCTGCCTCTGTAGAAGCTGTGTCTGAAGCATCTGCCTCAGCGGTATCTGTGGCAGCCTCTCCTGCCTCCTCCGTGCCATTGTTGTAACTTGCTATATTCTCATCAAGTTTCTGGCTGTCGCTATTCTTGTGTCCCGATAATGCCAGAAATAATACCAGTATCAGCAGTATTACCGCGGCTATTCCGGATGTGATTGCTATTTTTATCTTTTCTTGTCTGTCCATGTTGTCTCCTTTTAAAAAGTTCAAGATATTATAGCATTAATCCGCAGGATAGGCACTATCAAGGAGTGCTAATATACTTAAATCCAAGCATGGTCACATCGTCGAACTGATCTGCTTTTCCCACAAAGTCAGTGAGATCCTTTCTGACTGCAGGAAGAAGTTCAGCCATATGCTCATCCTTGTGGGCATCAAGAGCTGCCAGCATCCTGTCTGTGCCGTACTGCTCAACCTCTTCATTGATGGCTTCGGGTATACCGTCGGTGTAGACAAAGAGCGTATCTCCGGGCTCAAGCTGTATCTCGTATTCCTTGATCTTGATGTTCTCCATTGCCGCAAGGGCCAGACTGTGCTTGTCCTTAAACAGCTCAAAGTTCCCATCTTTCTTTCTGATTGCAGGATACTCATGACCGGCATTGGCGCATTTTACTATTCCCGTCTTGAGATCCACGATTCCGATCCACACCGTCACAAACATGTCGGCATCATTTCCCTCGCATAGGGCTGTATTGGCAGCTGTAAGGATATCTGCAGGGCCTTTTCCGGATTCTGCAAGAGTCTTTATGGACGTCTTACTCCTCATCATAAACAGAGCCGCCGGGATTCCCTTACCCGAAACATCCGCTATTACCATGGCCATCTTATCGTAATCTACAAAGAAGAAATCATAGAAGTCTCCGCCCACTTCCTTGGCAGGATCCATGGTTGCAAAGATCTCAAAATCATCTCTCTTAAACTTAAAGTGCTGAGGAAGCGCAGAGGCCTGGATTGTCCTTGCAAACTCAAGCTCCTCATCTATTCTCTTCTCCGCAGCATCAATATAACCCTTCAGAACATCAACCGTCTGATTAATGTCATTGGACAGGGATGCAAACTCCGAAGCATAGTAAACAGAAACCGTCTCATCCAGGTTTCCGTTGGTGATCTTATTAAGTGATTCATTCACAAGGTCAAGGTTATTTACGACGATGCTCTGAACCAGAAGGGATATGAGCACATAGATAACCGTAAAGAGCATGATATCTGCAAAGGCCGTCTCGTAGGCTCCTGCATTTCTGCTCTGATAAACCTCATCGGTTGGCAGGAGCACCAAAAGCTTCTCCATGTTATCCAGCTTTTCAATCCTGCAGAAGGAATCCGTTCCGAACATGTTGACCCTTGCATATTCCGTAGCTCCGAGTCTGTTAACGGTATCAAGATCCTTCTGAGTAAGGCCTGTGCCCTTATGGTCACCTGCTATGACTACCCCGGATTCCTGGATTATGTCAAAAGAGCCTTCATCACCCACATGGAAGTTGAGGATGCCCACGTCGTTTCCGGCTTTTCTTACCCTGTTGTAGGTCTCTGTGATATCAGATGCCGCAGTCTTTAACTGAGTCTTGGAATCCTGGATTGCAGACTGGGTCTGTATGGCAAAAGAAAAACCGAAGTTGCCGATGATAATGACTGTAGTAACAATAAACAGCCAGAACTGAAATCTCTGGGAAACCTTGATCTCTTCATCGGGAACCCGTCTGAAGGGGTTCTTGAACTCTCCCGCTGCAATTCTTATGACAATGGATGTAAGTGCCAGTCCGATACCGCAGAATATGATCATGGGAATGGAGCAGACTCTTACAACGTAAAAGGCCATCTTCATATCGCCTCTGTGGGTTATGAAAACCACGTACATATGGAATACTTCCATGACGGCGCCCATGAAGAATGAATATATTGCAGATGGCTTTTTTCTCTTAAAGATATAAATATTCATGGCCGCAGCCACAAAGCCTGAAAGACAGGTAGATACGCTGCAGGCGATCCTGGTGTAGGAACCGACTCCAAAATATGTGCCGGCAATATATCTTTCTATTCCACCAAGGAGACCTGCAATGATACCTGCGGTAGGATCAAAGAAGAGTCCCGCAATAAGGGGACCCAGATCCCTGACGTTTATGAGCATATCTATATAGTCCACTCCAAAATGAGTGGACAAAATAGCGCAAAATCCATATACCAGCCCCAGCAGTATCCTGATGGGCCAGGAGATACTCCTGTGACGCAATGCTTTCCAGATAAGAAGTGTCAGAAGTACATGCCCCGCTACAATAAGGGACATCTGAAAGATCATTGAAATCATGTAAGTTCCAGCCTTTCCTGTGGTCACAAATCCCACAATACTATTGTAGCAATGATTATGTACCTCTACCAATTAAAAAAAGTTAATAATTTAATAGTTTTGCGCATAAAAACAGGAGCCCTTAGGGCTCCTGTAGCGTGAATCTCTTATTATCTCTCTTTTCCGTAGAAGAACAGTCCCAGCATGCCCGGGCCTACATGGCTTCCGGAGAAAGGCTCGTGCTGACTGATGGTTATAGGCACATTGGGAGTGATCTCTTTAACCATAGCACAGAGCGTCTCGGCGTCCTGAAGGCAATCTCCGTGAGATATGCATACATGCTGATCCGGTATGTCCATAACCTTCTCCTTGTACTTGCCGGCCAGAGCACGAATAGCCTGAGCTCTTCCTCTGACCTTGGAGCAGGATATGATATGTCCGGTGCTATCTCCAAACAGTATAGGCTTAATATTTAGTACAGTTCCGATGGTGGAAGCAACTCCGCTTACGCGGCCTGTCCTCTTTAAGAAGTTCAGATCATCCACTGTAAAGTACTGACACATGTGAGGAACATCCTCATCCAGAATACGGGCAGCCTCTCTCACATCAGTGCCCTTCCTTGCAAGTACTGCGGCTCTCTCCGCGAGAAGTCCGTTTCCAAAACCGCATCCGTGGGAATCTACGATGTGAATAAAACGTCCTTCAAACTCTTCCATCAGCTCATCCGCTGCAATCTTGGCTGCATTGTAGGTTCCGCTGATGCCTGAACTCATGGAGATATAGATAATGTCTCTTCCTCGCTCCAGAGCCGGTCTGAAGTGAGTTTCAAAGGTGTGTGAGTTGATAAGGGAGGTCTTGGCGACCTTGCCCTGTCTCAGTTCCTCGTAAAAAGCATGTCCGTCAAAGTGATCCACATCCCCAAGATATGTCTGAGGGACGTCATCAAGTGTGTATTCATCCGGAATCAGTTGAATTCCGTCAAGCATCTCCTGCGGAAGATTGGCACATCCGTCAGCAAATACGTCAAAACTGTAATCCATAGTAACCCTCTGTAAATGTTTTATTTAGATAAATATTCATCGATGCCCTTAGCGGCAGCCTTACCTGCGCCCATGGCCAGGATAACTGTTGCTGCTCCGGTTACGGCATCACCACCGGCAAATACGCCCTTCTTGGAGGTCTGTCCGTTAGCCTCATCAGCTACGATACATTTTCTTCTGTTGACCTCAAGACCCTCTGTTGTTGAAGAGATAAGAGGATTGGGTGAGGTTCCGAGAGACATGATAACTGCATCACACTCGATCTCGAACTCTGATCCGGGAATCTCAACAGGACTTCTTCTGCCTGACTCATCGGGCTCGCCCAGCTCCATGCGGATACATGTAATGCTCTTTACCCATCCGTTCTCATCCTCATGGATTTCAACGGGGTTGGTAAGAAGATCAAAGATGATGCCCTCTTCCTTGGCATGATGAACTTCTTCCTTACGTGCGGGAAGTTCTTCCTCACCACGTCTGTAAACTACGTGAACCTCAGCACCAAGACGAAGAGCTGTTCTTGCTGCGTCCATAGCAACATTTCCGCCGCCGACAACTACGCACTTTTTAGCCTTCATGATAGGTGTTGTTGAGTTCTCGTCAAAGGCCTTCATCAGGTTGCTTCTTGTGAGATACTCATTGGCTGAGAATACACCCATAGCCTGCTCGCCGGGGATATTCATGAATCTGGGAAGTCCGGCACCTGAGCCTACGAATACAGCCTCAAAGCCTTCCTTCTCCATGAGCTCATCAATAGTAACGCTCTTTCCGATAACAACGTCAGTCTCAAGCTTAACGCCAAGAGCCTTTACGTTCTCGATTTCCTTCTTAACAACGTCGTCCTTGGGAAGACGGAACTCAGGAATACCATAAACCAGAACACCGCCTGCCTCATGAAGAGCCTCAAAAATGGTAACGTCATAGCCCATCTTGGCAAGGTCTCCTGCGCAGGTAAGTCCTGAAGGGCCTGATCCGATAACGGCTACCTTTTTGCCCTTCTTCTCCTTGGCACCTTCGGGCTTAATGCCCATCTCACGAGCTGAATCTGCAACGTATCTCTCGAGCTTACCGATAGAAACGGGATCGCCCTTGATACCTCTAACGCACTTACCCTCGCACTGGCTCTCCTGAGGACATACACGTCCGCAGACAGCGGGAAGAGCACTTGACTTACTGATAACCTGGTAAGCAGCCTCTACATCGCCGGCCTTAACCTGCTGGATAAATCCGGGGATATCGATTGATACGGGACAGCCCTCAACACACTTGGGGTTGGGGCAGTTAAGGCATCTGGTTGCCTCTTTTTCAGCTTCTTCTTTGTTATATCCGAGGCAAACTTCTTTGAAGTTTTTTGCTCTCTCTTTTGCATCCTGTTCGCGAACAGGAACTCTTACAAATCCATCCATATGCTGATCTCCTTTTTATTATGGTATTGATAGGGATTGTTCCATTTCATTCTCGCAATCCTTATCAATGACAATTGCCGCATCCTCCGTGGTGTGTGTCGCCTTCCTGAGCCTTCAGATACAGTCTGCCCTCTTCTGTCTTGTAAAGCTTCATTCTGTTCATGGCCTGATCGAAGTCAACCTTGTGACCGTCAAACTCAGGTCCGTCAACACAGGCAAATTTAACTTCGCCACCAACGGTAAGTCTGCATGCACCGCACATTCCGGTTCCGTCAACCATAATAGGATTCATGCTGACAACAGTAGGAATTCCAAGCTCCTTGGTGAGCTTGCATACAAATTTCATCATGATCATAGGTCCGATAGCTACGCAGTGATCATACTTATTACCTTCGTTCCAGAGATCCTGGAGAGCAACGGTAACCATACCGCTTCTGCCGTATGAACCGTCATCGGTTGTGATGTGAAGGTTACAAACCTCTTTGAATCTGTCCTCAAGGATAACGAGATCCTTGTTCTTGGCACCGATAATAACATCGCAATCAACGCCATGCTCTTTGAGCCACTTGGCCTGGGGGTATACGGGAGCAGTTCCGACACCGCCGGCGATGAAGACGATCTTCTTTTTCTTGAGCTCTTCAATGTCTTCATAAACCAGGTCTGAAGCTCTGCCAAGAGGTCCGACAACGTCAGCAAGCTCATCCCCCGCCTTGAGCTGTGACAGCTTGAAGGTCTCAGCGCCGATAGCCTGAGCTACAATTTCTACAGTGCCCTTTTCCCTGTTATAATCGCAAATAGTAAGAGGGATTCTCTCACCATCTTCGTGAACACGAATGATCAGGAACTGACCCGGCAGGCATGCCGAAGCCACACGTGGAGCCTCAACGATCATCTGAAAAATGTTCGTTGTAAGCTCATTAGCCTCCAAAATCTTGAACATACATATCCTCCTATCTGTTGGAAATCTTTATAAGTGTATATTTGCCACTTGAATCATAACCCAGTCTGTTAACTGCACCATCATGGGTATTGACCGCATACATAAGGCCGGTGGGAGCTGACTTGCCATCATATGATACGTGATTCTCTACAACCACGTAATATTCTCCCGCGCCTTCTATCTCAATGATTGAATTATAAATATACTCGTTATGTCCGTCAATTCCGCGAACCTTACCTGATGTGTCCAAAAGAATATCAAGTCTCACCAGAGTGCTCACAAGATTGTTGACTGCCTGCTCCGCAGAGACAAGTCTTGAGTAAACCAAATGATAATCTCTTTCAACTATTTCGCTGCAATTGCCCTCGTTATCGTAGGCAATGAACTTGTAGTGAGTGGTACCCACAGGCATTGTGAGCGGTGAAATGTACTGCCTGTCTTCCTCTGTGGGGTCGCTTCCATCAGTGGTATAGAATATGGAGCAGCCTGCCTCAGCAACCACCACGATCATGGTGTTCTGGTTGTAATCGCCGCTGGGTTCCATTACCTCGGGAGCCGCAGGAGCGCCTCTCTCGATAACATACTCATTTTCGGCAACCACGCTGGTAAAACCATATTCATTAACAGCAACGGCCTTGATGTTGTAGGTTCCGTCCGCATCCAGGATGATCTCACTCTCATACAGGATACTGTCTCCATTGGGAGCCCCATCGTTGACCGTATAGTAGATCTTGTCTGAGGAGCCGTCGGCCATGGCAAGGCTTACGCTCACCTGATCATAGGTCCCTGATGCCGGAGAAATCGACGGCATATTGGGAAGGTACCTGGCCTTAAGGTCCTGAACCACCTGGCTGTCATTGTCATTTAGAAGCTCTGCCAATTGGTCATAGCTCTCGGTCTGCTTGTAGATAGAAATAATGCTCTCGTAGGCCGTAACCATCTTTTCCTCGGAGAAATTTCCCGAATCTGTGATGATCCTAAGAGTATCCACCGCCTCTATGACCTGCCCGTTCTCCAGATAATAATCCGACAGTCTGAAGATCACATCAGTATTGGAAGGGCTGTCCTTGTGAGCATCCTTAAGATACTCAATGGCCTTGGCATAATCTCCGCTTTTCTTGGCGTTCTCAGCAAGATTCATGTACTGAAGAGCGTTCCTGTTGCGGTAGACAGAAATGCCCACGATGAGTCCCACCACCAGCAAAACCACAAGACCTGCAGTCACAATAAGTCGTCTGATCTCATCGCGACTAAAGCCGGTTCTGCCGCCGGTCTTTCTGTCCTCCTTGCGCCTCCGGGGATGATCCTGTTCAGTAGTCTTCTCATCCTTGTTGAGTTCATCAACAAGCCCCAAAAGCGAAGCATTTATTTCATTTTCAACCTCCGGCTCAAATTCCGGGACAATGTTTATCTCTGTACCGCACTTATCGCAGTACATATGTCCTTCAGGAATCTCGACGCCACAATTGGGACATTTCATCTATAATCCGTCCGTTCATTGAAAACTGTTTATCGGTTATCCTCTGTCATGATGACGAACAGCCGCCTCATAACAGTTATTCATAAGCATAGCAATGGTCATGGGACCAACTCCTCCGGGAACGGGGGTTATGGCTCCCGCCACCTGACTTGCGCCTTCAAAGTCCACATCTCCGCAGAGCTTGCCGTCATCCTTTCTGTTGATACCAACATCGATGACAACTGCTCCCTCCTTGATGTAGTCCCCCTTGATCATGGCTGCCTTGCCAACAGCTGCGATCAGGATGTCGGCTCTCTTGCAGACCTCTTTGAGGTTGGCTGTCCTTGAGTGTGCCACGGTCACCGTAGCATTCTCCCTGAGCATCAAAAGAGCCATTGGCTTGCCAACGATATTGGATCGCCCTACGATTACGCATTCCTTGCCGCTGATATCAAGATCGTGACATCCTCTCTTAAGAAGCTGGATAACACCTGCGGGAGTGCAGGAAACAAAGCCCTCTTCTCCGATGCAGAGTGCTCCAACATTCATGGGATGGAAACCGTCCACATCTTTATCAGGTGCTATGGCGTTGATGACAGCCTTCTCATCGATGTGAGAAGGAAGTGGCATCTGAACCAGAATGCCGTCAACATCCTCTCTCTCATTGAGTTCCCTGACCAGTTCAAGAAGCTTGTCCTGGGTGGTATCTGCGGGAAGCTCGTAAGAAAGAGATTTATATCCGATGTACTCACAGGCTCTCTTCTTGTTTCTGACGTAAACCTGTGAAGCAGGGTCCTCTCCCACAAGGATAACAGCAAGTGTAACCTCTATCCCCTGCTCTGCAAGGGCCTGTGTCTTAACCTTGAGCTCATCCTTAATCTGCTGGGAGATGGCCTTTCCGTCAATAATATTCATAATTACTCCTTAATGTATAGACTTAGAAGAGTCCTGTTATCTTTCCGTTCTCATCAACGTCGATGTCGAAAGCAGCGGGTCTCTTGGGAAGTCCCGGCATAGTCACGATAGCACCTGTAAGAGCTACAACGAAACCTGCTCCTGCCGATACATAGGCTTCACGAACGGTAATCTTATAATTCTGAGGTCTTCCAAGCACAGCGGGATCGTCTGAAAGTGAATACTGTGTCTTGGCCATACATACGGGAAGATTCCCAAAGCCCATCTCCTCAATCTTGGCAAGCTGCTTGGATGCTGCAGTGAGGAAGTTAACTCCGTCTGCACCGTAGATCTCGGTAGCAACCTTGGTAATCTTATCCTTAAGTGAAAGATCGTCTGTGTAAATAGGCTCATAAGCTGAAGGCTTGGTCTCGATAGTAGAGATAACCTCCTTGGCAAGAGCCTCTCCGCCTTCGCCGCCCTTTGCCCATACTTCTGAAAGAGCGAACTTGCAGCCTCTCTCCTCGCAGAACTGTCTTACGTACTCGGTCTCAGCCTCTGTATCGGTAAGGAAGGCGTTGAGAGTAACAACTACAGGCACTTTATACTTCTGGATATTCTCTATATGCTTCTCCAGATTAACAATACCCTTCTTGAGGGCCTCTAAATTCTCTGTTCCAAGCTCAGTCTTGGGAACGCCGCCGTTATACTTAAGAGCTCTGATAGTAGCAACCAGAACAACAGCATCAGGCTTAAGTCCTGCGATCCTGCACTTGATATCAAGGAACTTCTCTGCTCCAAGGTCAGCGCCGAAGCCTGCCTCAGTTACTGTATAATCTGCAATGCCAAGGGCAGTCTTGGTTGCTCTTACTGAATTACATCCGTGAGCAATGTTGGCAAAAGGACCGCCGTGGACGATTACAGGTGTATGCTCAAGAGTCTGTACCAGGTTGGGTTTGATGGCATCCTTCAAAAGAGCTGCCATTGAGCCTACTGCGTTGAGATCCTTGGCTGTTACAGGCTGGCCGTCTCTTGTGTAAGCAACGATGATCCTTGAAAGTCTTGCCTTAAGGTCATCCATGTCACTTGCAAGACACAGGATAGCCATGATCTCAGATGCAACTGTGATAACAAAGTGATCCTCTCTGGGAACACCGTCTGCCTTGGCACCAAGGCCTACAACGATATTTCTGAGAGCTCTGTCGTTCATGTCCTCGGCTCTCTTCCAGATGATCTGTCTTGTATCTATTCCCAGCTCATTACCCTGCTGGATATGGTTGTCCAAAAGTGCTGCCAGAAGATTGTTGGCAGCTGTAATAGCGTGGAAATCACCGGTGAAGTGGAGGTTAAGATCCTCCATGGGAACTACCTGTGCGTATCCGCCACCTGCTGCTCCGCCCTTAATTCCGAAGCAAGGTCCGAGTGATGGTTCGCGCAGTGCGATAACTGTCTTGTATCCCAGTCTGTTGAGGGCATCCCCGAGCCCTACACTGGTTGTGGTCTTGCCCTCACCTGCAGGTGTGGGGTTGATTGCAGTAACAAGAATAAGCTTGCCCTTTTTGTTGCCCTGGGCCTTCTTAAGATATTCTTCTGTCAGCTTAGCCTTGTACCTTCCGTAATACTCGAGGTCATCCTCCGTGATTCCGACTTTTTCAGCCACCTCTCTGATGTGAAGCATCTCTGCTTCCTGTGCGATCTGGATGTCACTTTTTACAGCCATGAATTACTCCTCTCCGTTTACAAAATTATCAAACTCTGCCTTTGTCATAAGTACTTTCCTGGGCTTGGTGCCTTCTTCGTCTCCCACAACTCCTGCCTCACAGAGCTGATCCATGATCCTGGCGGCCCGGTTAAAGCCGATCTTGAATACTCTCTGAAGCATTCCTATAGAAGCCTTTTCTTTGTCTATGATAATATTGCCCGCTTGGACAAAGTACTCATCTCTTTCAGAGCCTGAATCTCCGGAGACAGCGCCGCCGCCCCCGCCTGAGAGCTGCATATTCTGTATCTGTTGCTCAATCTCCTCGCCGTAGGAGCTGTCAATTCCCTGATTGCGCAGGAAATCCGTAACCTTCTGGACTTCCTTGTCGGATACGAATGCACCCTGTACTCTGGCGGGCTTGGTATAGCCCTGAGGGTAAAAGAGCATATCGCCCTTACCAAGGAGCTTCTCGGCACCGTTGATATCCAGGATAGTCCTGGAGTCCACACCGCTGGAAACCGCAAATGCCACACGGCTGGGCATATTGGCCTTGATAAGTCCCGTGATGACATCAACCGAAGGTCTCTGGGTTGCGATTATAAGGTGGATGCCCGCAGCTCTTGCCAGCTGTGTCAGACGGCAGATTGCCTCCTCCACCTCATTGGCGGAAACCATCATAAGGTCAGCCAACTCGTCGACGATAACTACTATCTGAGGGAGTTTGACCATATCGGGATCATCGCTGCTCTCGCAGAGCTTGTTATAACCCTTCAGGTCTCTGACTCCGGTATCTGCAAATTTCTTGTATCTGTTGGTCATCTCCGCAACTGCCCAGCTAAGAGCTGCTGCAGCCTTCTTGGGATCTGTCACAACAGGGATCATAAGGTGCGGAATGCCGTTGTAGACACTCAGCTCAACGATCTTGGGATCGATCATGATCATCTGAACCTCTTCGGGCGTAGCCTTGTAGATCAGTGACATGATAATGGTATTGATGCATACGGACTTACCTGAGCCTGTGGCACCGGCAATCAGAAGGTGCGGCATCTTGGCAATATCCGTGACGATGGTCTGTCCCGCAATATCCTTACCAACCGCAAAGGCCAGCTTGGATGAGAAATTCTTAAACTCCTGAGACTCAAACAGATCTCTCAGAGCAACCGCCTGGTTCTCCTTGTTGGGAACCTCGATACCCACAGCGGCCTTGCCCGGGATAGGTGCTTCTATTCTGATATCGCTGGCTGCCAGATTCATCTTGATGTCATCTGCAAGTCCGACAATCTTGTTAACTCTTACGCCTGCCTCAGGCTGAAGCTCAAATCGTGTAACCGAAGGTCCCTGGCTGATATCGGTAACTGTGACATTAACTCCGAAGGTCTTGAGTGTATCCTGGAGCTTGAGCGCAGTCTCCTTAAGCTGCCTTGCGGAATCAACGTTTTTGTTCTTAACTCCTTTTTCCAAAAGAGATAACGGAGGAAATGTATACTTCTTGGGAATCCTCTTCTTGTGCTGCTCTATCTCTTTTTCCATTCCGGGGCTTGTAACCTTGCCGCCGGCATCAAGTACCGCGGAGCTTGTAGTACTGCCGTTTCTGGAGGTAATGGTGCTGTCCGCGTCGCTGCTCCTGGAAATATGATCCTGAGCATGAACCACATAGTCACCATTCATACCATTTCCAATATGTTCTGCGTGAACGGGAACATCCGGGAGAATATCCTCATCGGAAATCTCTCTTGGAGCTGTCTTGGCCACAAGCTTCTGAGGTCTGTCCTCTCCCGCGGCTCTTATCTCCTCTATGGCATTAAGTGCTACTTCCTCGGTATCATCAGGGTACTGTCTCTCGTACTCCCTGTCATAATCTCTGTCGTAGTCAGCTTCATAGGACCTGCTGTCGTCCCTGTCCTTGAGCATGATCTCGTGAATGTCGTCGTGGAACTCGTCCTCGTCCGGGATAAACAGATTCTTGCCGGATGAGGTGTTCTCATTGTGAAGCCTGATCTCGCCAAGGTCATCACCGTCTGAATCCTCTCTGTCGATCTGGGTGTCGATCATGACGCCGCTGACCTTCTTTTCCATTCTGAGGATCTTCTCATCTTCCTTTTGCTCTATGGCAAGTCTCTTCTCTTCTTCTATCTCAGCCCTGCGCTGCTCCATCCTGGCTCTGCGCTTCTGGGCATATTCTCTGTAATTCTCGGCCTCTTCCCTGGTCTTGTCGATGATACGCTTAGAGCCCTTCTTGAGGCCTCCCACAAAGGAATGCTGGGTAAAGATAACAATGCCTGCTATTCCTACCAATAATATAAGAAGGATTGTTCCCGCAAGGGACAGATATTTGTAGGAGACATAGGCAAGAGAGCCTGCAAAAACACCGCCTCCGTTTCTAAGCCTGCTGGCCTCACCGTATATTGCCTTTACATCATAAGAAAGCAGAGCCTGAGGCCTTCCTGTCAGAAGATCCGCAAGGACACCTGCTATCAGAAACAGCACAACTCCCGCCGAGATCTTACGAACCGCAGCATTGGAGCCAAAGTTGGCAATACCGATGGCAACAGCCCCCAGTGCAACCAAAGGCGCAATATAAGCAGTCAGCCCAAAAAGGCCGAACAGCACTTGGCTGACGGCATCTCCGAAGGCACCGCATATTCCGAAATTACACAGAAACAAAAAGATAGTAAGCGCCACCGTCGCGATAACGATGAGCTCACTCTTTAATGAATAGTCGAATTCCTCTTCTCTATTTACAGTTCTTGATGAACTTTTAGACCCGGAGTTTGAGCGGGGTGCTCTTCTCCCGGTAGAATTTCCCCTTTTATTCGTAGCCATACCAAATCCCACAAAACTTTTCTTTTGATTAGATAGTATATCATTTTTAATGTCGTTATGCTATACTATCAACTGATTTAAACAAAAGCTTGGCTTTTATATAAAGGAGACAATGATGGAATTCAAGCAGGAGTTAGAAACCGGCACATTTAAGATGATCGGCAACAGCGAGGCCTCCCTCAAGATCGGTGAGGTGGCTGATAAATGCCGTCTGGTCAAGACCGAGACAGGCGTTAAGGTTGAGATGGCCTACACAGGCCCCAACGCCAGCAAATACATGCAGTATATTGAGAAGCACAGAGAAGAGCTTACCAAGTACCTCTTAAATCCCGATGAGGCAGACCTTTTTGAGTGGATGGAGCTTTCACACCAGACTCCCGTAACCCTTAAAAAGCATGAAAAGGAAAAGCTTATCCTCTATGTTAACTTTGATCCTTCTTCCAGGATCGTAATGACAGGTATCGCCGATGAGAATGTTACCATGAAGCTCGGCGCACCTCTTATGGAGGTCAATGTAGACCAGCTCACAAGAGACGAGTTCAAGCTCAAGATCTTCAACATGCTGCTTCTTGCAGATGAGATCGCAGTTCTTATGGGCAACGTAGATTTAAGGAAGATGTCCAACATCCAGATCGTTAAGACTTACCTTACAGAGATCTACGACAAGTATCATGAGAATCCATGATAAACAGATTATAATAATGCCGGCAGGGCTGATGCTCTGCCGGCATTTTTTATAATACAAAATCAGTTTTAAATATCAGCCTTTCTTGGCTACAAAAAGTGTTCCCACTTTCTTTTTCTCAATGATATCATAGAGCTTCTCGGGATTCTTGCCATTGGTGACAAGAACGTCTATGCCATGGGATGTGGCAAGCTCCGCAGCCTCAAGCTTGGTGATCATACCGCCTGTTCCGCGGTTAGAGCCTGAGCCTGATGCAACGCTCTTAAGCTCATCTGTTATATCCTCTACTCTGCTGATAAGTCTGGCATCCGGATTGGTGTTGGGATTGCCGTCGTAGAGTCCGTCAATATCGGAAAAGATTATGAGCTTACTTGCATTACAGAACACTGCCACCACAGCAGAAAGCATATCGTTATCGGAAAAGAGCTTCTTCTCGGATTCGATCTCTGCATGGCTGACTGAGTCATTCTCATTAACTATAGGTATAATGTGATTTTCAAGCAGGGCATCAAAGGTGTTCTTAAGATTCTCGCTTCTGACGGGATCTGTGATATCGCCGTTATCCAGAAGAATCTGTCCCACCATTCTGCCATATTCTCCAAAGAACTTACCGTAGAGATGCATGAGCTCGGTCTGTCCCACTGCGGCGGCTGCCTGCTTCATCCTGATCTCCTTGGGCTTCTGGGAAAGGCGCATTTTGCCGGCTCCAACGGCTATGGCTCCTGAAGACACCAGCACCAGATCATATCCAAGATTCTCTACTGCAGAGAGGGCTCTGCAAAGGTGATCAAGGTTCCTGATATCAACATTTCCCTGTTCATTGGTTATGGTAGAAGTTCCTACTTTTACAACAATTCTCTTCTTACTTACGCTCATGTAGCTAATTTTATCATCTGATAAGAGGGTGTCAAGAAGTTAACTTTATTCCCGCCAATAAATCAGCCCGCCAGATCGCGCCTGTTGTAAACCCGGTAGGCACATGCCATAGATAAGATAACAAGGGCAACAGCCAGTAACATACCACTTGCCGGTATTTCTTTTGCCGCAAAAATCTCAGCCGCATTGGTGTAAGAAAAAGGACCGATAAACAGATAATCCTTAAGGTCGGGAACAACTCTTCCCATAAGGTCATAGGTGTAGGCAATGAGTGCTATGCCAAGGCCCAATCCCATGCGGTTTCTGGATGATGCTGCAGACAGAAGGTAGGAAATTGCTCCGATCTCGATGTTCATAAGAAGCATTGCTCCCAGAAAATGTGCCATTTCTGCCGTGGGCAGCTCCTCTCCCAGGGCCACAAATCCACACACATAGAAAACACCGCAGATCACTGTAAATACCACAAGGTCAATGAGAATTGCCAGTGCCTTACCGGTCATAACCTTGCTCCTGGACATGGGAAGCGAATAAAGGAACTCTCCCGTGTGGCCCTCCTCTTCCTTGGAGAGCATGCAGGAAGCCAGCGTTGCCGCAAACATGGCGCTTCCAAGGCCGTGAACCGTGCCCACCTCGCTGGCAAAAAAGCCCGACAGAGTTGCGATACTTAAAGTGCTCATTCCGAAGGCATCAGAGAAGGCTCCCAGCTGTGAAAAAGTATCAGCCATTGCAGCCATCTCACCCTCCATACTGGTGTAAAGAAGGGTGCACACAAGCCCCAGAAATCCCACGGTAAGGCTCCATATCAGGAGGTTCTTAAGATTCAGTTTTAATTCCTGTTTTAAGATTGCAGTCATCTCTCTGTCACCTCCTCATCTTCATAGAAATGAAGGAACATATCCTCAAGTTCCAGGGCGTTTAGACTTAAGTCCCCTGTTGTCAGCGTCTTTATAAGATGTCCCTCCTTCATGACGGCGGCCCTGTCACAGTAGCGGCTCACCTCAGTCAGCACATGGGTTGACAGCATGCAGGTTGTGCCAAGGCTTACGTACTCCTTTATCAGCTCAAAGAATGTTCTCTGCACCAACGGATCCAGGCCGCTTGTGGGCTCATCGAATATAAAGAGCTTTGGCCTGTGCTGCATGGCGCATACAATTGAGACCTTTTTCCTGTTTCCAAGGGACATCTCCTTGATACGCTTTTCCGTGTCCACCTTGAGGCGCTCGCACAGCATTCTTGCTTCGCCGCTGCAGTCCATTCCACGGCTCTCTGCCGCAAATTTGATGACATCCTTGGCCTTCATGGATGGGTAAAACATTGCTTCCGAGGGCATATAGCCAACATCCCTTAGGATCGCCTCATGTTCTTTTACGCTGTCCCGACCCAGAATGCTGATGCTGCCGGAATTGAACCGCAAGAACCCCAGCATTGAACGAATGGTTGTGGACTTTCCTGCTCCGTTGGGGCCTATGAATCCGAAGATCTCACCCTTATCCACGTCAAAAGAAATATCAGCGACTCCCGGCTTGGAGCCATAGCGTTTTGTAAGACTGTTTATGCTTATTACTTTTTCAGGCATGATACCCAAGCTCCTTTCGATTAAGTGTTTTCGTTTCTCTAATTCTTTTGTAACAGATAAAAAAAGCGGGAACAATGGCTGTTCCCGCAAGTGACACTTATTCGTCGGTATCCTGCACTTTTCGGTGCTCGGTTTTAAAAAGGGCAAGGTCTTCATTGAGCTGTTTGTCGTCGATGCGCCTCTTGGACTTGTAGATAAAGTAGACGCAGACATAGGTCAGGATCAGGTACGCTGCCAGCCCCAGTGTCAGGAAAATGTTCTTGTCAAACCATCCAAGGAAGTACGACAGAAGGCTGTAGATGGCGGTACAGATAAAGATTCCCAGCACTTCTCTTGCGCCTAACCGGTCCGCCTCGTCGAAATTCCACAGAAGATACACCTGAATATATCCTATGAAATAACAGGTGAAGATCATCTCAGTCATGTGCAGAATGCTGGCGTCCACCCTGCCGGTGCAGAGCCTGAAGACGCAGTAATAAAACAGGATTGCAAAGAAATAGAGGCATGCCTTGAATTCAATTCCGATCTCCTTGGTGAGGTACCGCTCCCAAAGAGTTGTTTTTCTGTTATCCTTCATGGGTTCCTCCTTAATAATCTTCTGAAATCAGAGGCGTAGGTCCTTGAAATGAGGATGTGTTCCCCGCCCTCCATGGTGGCGTCTATCCTGTTGGAGGAAATGCTCTTAAGCCTCTCCACCTTTTCCACGTTGATGATCATGGACTTGCTGCACCTGAAAAATCTCACGTCGCTCAGCTGCTCCATTATGCTGTAGAGCGTGCCGTCGAGCCTTATGACATCTCCCTTGGTGTAGGCAAAGATCCTCTCATCCACGGATTCGATGTACAGGATGTCCGAAGGGTTCAGTGTGACGGTATCGCTCCCTTTTTTGCCAATGAGCTTGAGCTCCGTCCCCTGAATGGCCTCCAGGATACGCTGCACCCGCGGAGTTTTCTCTATGTACCGGAGAATCAGTTCTTCTTCACCGGATTGTATCTGCTTGATATCTATCTTCAAATGTGTTCCCCCATGCCTTGTTACTTATATGATACACCATGTTACTGCTCAAATGGTATAATAGTGTCAGCGTCAGGACTGCTTTTTGGCGGTTCTATTACAAGACGCAGGAGGTTTTTATTTATATGGCAAAAGAAATATGGCGTCCCGGAAATATGTTGTATCCTATTCCTGCTGTGATGGTGAGCTGTCAGAGAGGCGATGAGCGCCCCAATATCATCACCGTTGCCTGGGCAGGAAATGTATGCAGCACTCCGGCAATGCTTTCAATATCTGTAAGGAAACAGCGCTATTCCTACGACATCATCAAGGAAACCGGCGAGTTCGTGGTAAATCTCACTTCCAGAAAACTCACCAAGGCCTGTGACTGGTGCGGTGTCAGATCAGGAAGAGACTATGACAAATTTAAGGAAATGAATCTGACTCCCCAACCCTCCACCAAAATCTCGGCTCCGGGAATCGCAGAAAGCCCTGTAAATATCGAGTGCAAGGTCCACTCCTGTATCGAGCTAGGTACCCACGATCTCTTTATCGCAGAAGTCCTGTGCGTTACCGTGGATGACAAGTTTATGGATGATAAGGGAAGATTTGATCTTGGAAAAGCCGATCTTGTGGCCTATTCCCACGGGGAATATTTCTCTCTCGGAGAAAAGCTCGGTAAGTTTGGCTACAGCGTTGCCAAGAAAAGCGCAAAAGCAAATAAGTCCGCCAAAGCTGATAAGTCCGCCAAGGCCGGGAAGCCCCAAAAAACAAAAAAGAACCTCAAAAAATGAGGTTCTTTTTTAGTTCGTAAAGGGCGTAAGTCCCAGTAATCTGGAGTCGTCGCAATCTATCATATAACGGCACTCATTAAGATATTCCTTCCACTCCTCCGGCCCCAGGTACATGATGGGATAATCCGTTGCCTGGTAATCCGTAAGCAGATTTGCCCCGTCTACAAAGATATCATTGTTGTTATTATCAGAGGTGAGACTGGTGGTCTCTATCAGGAAGTACTTGCCCTCTCCCTCTGTAGTCTTGTCTGTTCCGTCATTCCAGACCTCAACGGCAACCTGGGCATGACCCTCCGGGAATATAAGGAAGGTGTGCATCCCGGCGCTCTGAAGTGCACTTGCTATGACAAGCGAGGTTTCTATGCAAAGTCCGGTATTCTGCTCAAGTACCTGATTTGGAAGAAGGATATGCTGGCTGTTACTGTCAATTGAGAAGGGGTCCATGGTATAGCGGACTCCGTCCTCATACATGGCCCTCATAAGCCCTGCCACCTGAATATAGGTGGTGACATAGTGATTCCACTGGCTCTCCTGATACCCTGTAAGGGCCTGCATATCTCCGTCAGTCATCTCGGAAATATAGTCTATAGCCTCTCTCTTAAGCTGGGCGATGTCGGAAGACTCCGGCGTCAGATAGCACAGGATATTATCTCTGGTGGCGGTTCCGTAGTCATCGTTGTACCACACAACATCGTTGACGCTCTTGATGCTGATGGGAAATGACTTGGATTCTATGAGGGTCTTGCCGTCCTGCTCATAGATATCGATCTTAAGCTGTCCCTCCTTACTGGAAGTGAGATTAAGTTCTCCGCTAAGAGCCGGTGGCTTTATATAAATCGACTTAAATGATGAGTTTAACTTGTAGGTCTCCCTGTGCTTCTGGGTAAGGCCCTCTATCTCAGCTTCAATGACAACCTTTCTGGTCCCTGCAAAGCACCCTGTTCTGATGATGGCAAAGGCATCATAGGTGTTATAAAGGGAAGGATAAATGGTGGATTCCGTCTGATAATCAATATTAAGCTCACCATCCCTTATCCTCGTAAAGGCATAGTGTCGTCTGCCTCTGGGATTCATGGAGGTATAGGCAACGATCTCATCTCCAAGATCTGCGGCAGCCGTAAACTGGGTGGCGGCAAACTGAATCTCATTCATTATGGCTTCGCCAAGATCTTCGGCACTCTTTGCGACAAGTGTAAAGTACCTGTCGGTCAAATTTATTCCGGAGTTATATCTGAGATAGTCATCATACTGATCGGCATAGTAAGCCTTGTAGACTATAATATTGGCCAGGTCAATATGCCCTCCCAGATTGTCCCATTCAGCAGTCACGCACTCGGGAATATCCGTCATAGATCTGTAAAACTCAGACGTTTCCTGATACCAGGCATCCAGAGCATTGTAATAATCCTCCAGCGTGTCATACTTATCTATGGTAGGCATATCCACGCAGTACTCCATGACCAGATAGTAAGTGCCCATGAAATCACAGGTTTCTTTAAGAGTGCTCATTGAGGAGATGAACATATCAAAATATGCATCCTTGGCAGTCACTACCTTGGTATCAAGGTCTCTGATCTTGCCTGCTTCTGTCTCGTAATCTCTCGCGCCATCTATATATCTGCCAAGTTTGGCAGAAAGGTCTTCAAAATATGCTTTAGTATCAATGCCGTCTAAATTATCATGGGTGCCCAGATCATCGATGACATCCATGGAGTTTATCAGAATTGCTGCCAGCTCATCAAGAGCCTCCTGATCCGACTCCGGGGTTCTGTCATTGGTACTCTGACTATTCGGTGCCTGTCCGGAGTTATCGTCCTCAATGGTTATACCTTTAGCGTTGTCAAAAGAAAGGTTGCCTGTCAGGAACAATACGGCAAAAAGCCCCGATGCTCCAAGAACTGCCCCCAGAAGAACCTTTAATACACCTGATTTATCAACATGCATATCAGTTCCTCTCCGGATTCTCAAGCATCACTTGTTCATCCACAAACTCTTTAAATCTGGGAAGCTTGATCGAAATCACGCCTCTGGTTGCAACATCAATGATACCTTTCTCACTGAGGCGCGCCCTGGGAACAGACCACTCGCTGTGGTTCTTTTTGGTCTCCTCAAGAAGCTCACTGGCGGTCATCTTGTCTTTTTTCACAAGAAAGCTCAAAAAGTATTTATCCTTCGGAGCAAGCTCACTCCATATCTTCTTGTAAACCTTCTCGGAGAGCATCTCATCGAGCTTGGTAAGGGCTTCATCTGAAAGTTCCTTTTTACCTGAGTCCCACACATACTTGCCAAGTACCTGAAAAGCGAAGGCGTAGCCCTTGGTTATAAAGGCCATCTTCTCGGCTTCTTCAAGGGAAACCCCCAGGGTCTTCTGATAATCGCTTCTGATATAGGTGATGTTAAGAGGGGTCATCTCATATTTGGTGGCCCTTAAAAAGAAGGTAAGCCCGGCTGTGTTTTCGATGCTCTCAATGTCCTCGTACAGGCCCGCCACCACAAGATTTATAGGGAGTTCTTCTCTTATAAGGATCTGAAACTCCTGTATGAAGTCCACAATACCCTTGGTCTTTCTGGCTTCATCTATGGTGATCAGGAGCTTTTTATGTTCTTTTCCAATCTGCTTTAAAAGCTCTTTAAGCACATAGTCTATGCTGGTTGCAGGGCTCTTTTTGGACAGGTTTAATCCGATACCGAAGGCAGATAAGTTCAGATGAGCATCTATAAACTTGGTCATGAATGGAACCGCGCTATAAAGATTGGAAACAATGTCGGTCATAATGTCCGCATCGGGACGAACCCCAATGACTATCCACTCATCGCTGTCCCTGAAATAGCGCTCTATTGCTGTAAGAGTCACGGTCTTGCCGGTTCCTCTTATCCCTGTCAGCTTAAAAGCCTGCTCATCCGGGCGATCGGAGTCAAGCTCTGCTGTTATGCTGTCTATGATGCTGTCCCTGCTGATGAACTTGGCCGGGATCTTACCAAAGCTTATAGAATACGGATTTCTTGTTGTCATCTCATCCCCCATTTAATATAATCAATTTAGATTTATATAATCCTATATACTATTTGATTACCTATATAATATTATATAATTCTATATAATTCAACGAAAACTATATAAAGCTATATAAAGTTATATATACAAAAAGCGCCATCCATGCGATGGCGCTTTTAACATTTACGTAATCATTATTCAAAGCCTTTCATTATATTGGCTATTTCTTCCTGGTACTTATCCTGCTCTTTCTTGACGATTGCCATATTGGCGGCGGCAGCTTCATCCGAAAGTACCTGACTGCCGACAAAGGTCAGTGCATCGGAAGCTCTTTTGCTCTTTAGAACTATCTGATCGTAAATATTGCCAACCTGAAGGATCTTCATTGACTCTTCCTTGGATAAAAAGCCGCTGGTGGTGATCCCCAGGGTGTCATAAATTGTATCGTTGGCTATGGGGCCGATGATCAGATCGAACTGAGGCATGGTATCGTTGTTCCTGCGATTGTTGTAGATAAATTCAAACCACTCCTCATCTCTTTTAAGACGCTTTATGGAAAGAGCCGAATCATCAAGCTTGTACTCATTAAGGATTATGGTCTCTCCCTTTCTGGGCCTGGCCCATCTGGAAGCAAATTCCTTGTTGTCAGAGGTGTAAAAGCCCTGGCCAAAATCCGCATTGGTCCTGCCTTTATGGACGTCCGGATCTCTGATTTCTTCATAGCCCGCATGAAATAAAGTGATCATAATAGCCTCTCTTATCTGGTTCCGTTGTACTTAATGCACAGCATGGTAATATCATCAAACTGCTCTGCGCTTCCCACAAAAGCCTGAATACCCGCCATGGCATTTGAAAGAACCTCTTCGGGAGAAGCGTCGGGATTCTTGTTGAGGGCCTCTATCATTCTGTCGGTTCCAAGGAGCTCGTTGTTAGAATTGGTGGCTTCTGTCACGCCATCGGTATATACAAACAGGCTGTCTCCCGGGAACAGCACAAATTCGTGCTCTTTAAAGTTGATGCCCTCCATGGTGGCAACTGCGGGAGAATGGCGATAAGTAACGAGTTCAAAGCCAGAGCCGGCTCTTCTGAGGGCCGGATGCTCATGTCCCGCATTGGCAGCTATACCTTTTCCTGTGGAAATCTCAAGAACCGCAGTCCATACCGTTACAAACAGCTCCGCCTCGTTGCCCTCGCACAGCTGCTCGTTGACGTTTTTCAGAGCCTCTCCGGGGCTTTCTCCGTTCTGAAGATGGGTCTTAATAAGGACTCTGGCAATCATCATAAACAGCGCCGCGGGAACGCCCTTACCCGAAACATCCGCCATTACCAGTCCAATGTGATCATCGTCCACCAGGAAGAAATCGTAGAAGTCGCCTCCCACCTCCTTGGCAGGGGTCATGCTGGCAAACAGGTCAAACTCATCCCTCTGAGGGAAAGCCGGGAACAATCTCGGGAGCTGGCTGGCCTGAATGTCCGTGGCCATGTTCAGCTCGGTTTCTATTCTTGAGGATTTAGCCTGCTGCTGCTCAAATCTCACTATGATATCGCCCATGATTACTGCAGTCATGTACACTGCAGATAAGACTGTGGCAGCTATGATGAACTGAATCTCGCTATATATAGACTGAATTATTATGGCTACGGATGGTGAAATGATGTAAACCCAAAATGCCAGTCTGATCCGTTTACTGAAATTACTCCTGTATCGAATCAGCAGATAGATGTCAAAAAGCAGCATTAGTAAAATTGAAATATTGGAGAGTATATAACCTGAAGATCTGTGATATGAATTAGACTCATCAAAGTAATAGCACAAGTCGGAAAACTGCGATACCACCATGACGATAACATGAATTGCCAAAATCAAATGCAAAAAAGTGGCAAAAAGCCTTGCCCGCTCCTCGGTCTTGGCAACAAAAAGCGTCAGCATTGAAAACAGCCATGCCATAATTCCGGAAGCTACAAATTCAAAGAATGTTACCAGATGTATCCAAAAGCGGATCGTCCCACCCGGAGCCCCATCCATGAGCTGTCTCAAGAGGTGATTGCATATATATAAAAGGATTGTTTCAAAGAATAACAGAAAGTATGTCTTAACTTCCTTGGTAAGCCTTGTTCCGAACAGGATCTGCAGGATACTCATCATACAGATTCCTATTCCGACACATATAAAAAGAATATTCACCATATTGGCCGGTGATACGATAAAGTTAAATTCCATTGTATGACCTCCGGAAGATAAAAAAGATAACTGTATAAAATAATTATCCAACACTCCGGCCCAAAATAATATTAAATATCCCTAAAAAATTCACGCAAAACTAATTATTCATAAAATCTTCTCCATTCCGATCTTCTGAGGAACCATACCCATACTCTCATAGAATTTAAGAGCGCCGGGATTGCAGCTCCATACGTTTAATGTCACGTTATAGTAGTCCTTGTTGCGGGCATAACTTATTACTGCGTCGTAGAGCTCAGTGCCAACATGCTTGCCCCTACATTTCTCGTCAACACAAATATCATCTATGTACAGTGTCCTGATATCCGTAAGAACATTGTTGTCCTTTTCCTGCTTGTCCATGCAGAAGGCGTGGCCCATGACATTGTCCTCATCGTCCACGCATACGAAAATAATATATTCCTTATTGGTCAAAAGAGCTTCCAACTCCTCTTTAGTGTACTTGGTAGCCGGTCCCTTGAAGATATCAGGTCTCCCGTTATGATGAACCATGTCTACCTGCACCAAAAGCTCCAGGATTGCCGGTATGTCTTTAACCTCTGCAAATCTAACTCTGCTCATATCTACTCCCCCACAATTATTAAATAGTACCCTCATAGCCCTTATCCCTAAACAACTTCATCATCTCATTGGTAAGGCTTATGTCTGAGGGTTGTAATTCTATATCCGCCGGAGCTACCCACTCTGCATACTTAAGCTCCGAGTTGTCCATAGTGATCTCAGTGCTGCCGTCCACGTCGCAGAAGAACCCTGCAAGAATATCAAGAGCAAGGCCCCATGGCTGGGACTTATAGTAACGGATGTTGGTGACTTTAAGCCCCACCTCTTCCATGACTTCCCTTGCCACAGTCTCTTCAAGTGTCTCTCCTATCTCGGTAAATCCGGCAACCAGAGCGTTATGTCCGTAGCCAACGCGGTACTTGGTAAGGATGATCTTGTTGGAAGCCTTGTCAGTCACTCCGATAATAACCGCAGGGTTTATCCTGGGATATATGACGTTGCCGCATTTAGGGCAAACACGGGCTCTCTCCCTTTTATCATCCTCATTGGGACTGCCGCATCTGCCGCAAAAGCAGGTGACAGAATACCACTCTGAAATGTGATAGCCTGTAAATGCCGCAAAGAGCGATGCCTGTGACATATCGCCCATATCTCTGAGCTTCCTCAGGTCTTCAAAGTAGAAGCCTTCCGGGGCCGATATCTCTTTTCTCGCAAGGAGATAAACTTCCTCATCTATCGAAAAAAGATATACGAGATCTGCCTGTCTGGCGGCTATATCCCTCACCTGAGGAAAACGTATCCGCCTGTCATCCTCGGATAGCCTGACAAGAAGGTTGTTACCTTTAAAAATAAAAACCTGATCCTCCTGCATTGGGACATATCCGGCAATGTAGTGATTATCCAATTTCTGTGGTGCAATATCCTGAATCATTAAAAAACCTCTTATGGCTTGCCGTTTAAATCAGTATTTAAGGTTACTGTCAAGGACGGGAACCTTGCTGGCAAAGAATGAAAACTCTCCGCTGTCAAGAAGATTGCCCTCGTCATCGGTAACCCTTATATCAAATACCAGAATATGTTTGCCGGTCTTAAGCTTCATGCACTCGCAGTATATGTACTCAGTGTTGACTGCGGGAAGAAGAAAGTTGAGATTGGCAGATACCGTAGTAACATAATATCCACTCATACTACCGGTTGCACCCGCCATGGCATCCACAAAAGAAAGAAGCGCACCACCGTGCATACTTCCGTAGGAATTGTGAAGTCGCTCATCACACTTAACCCTGGACTTACTGTAAGTAGGGCTAAGCTCAAGTATTTCAAATCCGATGAACTGGTTATATTGATTGGCATATAACTCTGCGATCATCTTCTCTCTGATAGCATTCTCTTTTTCAGTACGTGCCTTACGCATTTCTCTTCTCCAATCTGAAAATAGTTCTTATAGAATGATACCACAGAGTTGACCCTTCAACACAATAATTCAACCTGCGCTGATTATATCGCGACACTGTCTGAGCAGGGACATGTTGCCTGCCAGCACCAAAACTCTGTTCCAGCAGGATGTGATCTCGTCATAAAGATTTTCAGGATCCTCAAAACGCCACATCACCGCGAAATCCTCATAGCCTGTTATGTCATTGAAGCCGTTGATCGCACGATCCTCCTCATCAAATACTGCCTGAAGTTCCTCGGCAGCTGTCCCGCAAAATGCTATATTCTTGCAGCCCCTTGAGAGGATGAGGTCAGCTGTCTCTCTGGCAAGGCTAAGGTCCATGATCTCATCTGAAACGATGATAACCGTGTAATCCGACAGATCCTTTAAATCTCTTCTGTTGTTAAGAATGCCCTTACTGAGAACTCCGTAAGTAATGTTCTGTGTTAATGTTGACTCCGGAATAACGTGCTGTATCATGCTGCTCCCTCCTTTGGACTGAGAATCATTCTTAATGTGGCAAGCTCTGTTTTCTGCTTGCAATAGAATAATCGCATTTTTGATGTCCAATAAGGTTCCCAGCAAAAGGCCGCAGCCCAGCCCAATCGGCCACAGTTACCATCCACGTTTTTGGGAAATATGCCTTTGGTTTGAAGATTCTCCTTCTGAGGGCATACTATTATTCGTTTTATGTCGATTGCCCGCTTTGAACAAGACCAGGATATGCCTTAATTGACCATTTTATCTTGTATAAGGCATATTTCGCGTTTCAGCGCACTTCTGCAACCCGGTGAAGTATGCCCTAATTGAGGAATTTCTCTTGTATAAGGCATATTCCGCGTTTCAGCGCACTTCTGCAACCCGGTGAAGTATGCCCTAATTGAGAAATGTCTCTTGTATAAGGCATATTCCGCGTTTCAGCGCACTTCTGCAACCCGGTGAAGTATGCCCTAATTGAGAAATGTCTCTTGTATAAGGCATATTTCGCATCTCAGCGCTAATTAAATCCCCCAAACCGTGAATTGTAACAGGCCGCAGCCCATCATTTACAGATAAGCTGCGGCCCTATATTAGCCCTGTTACAGTGAAGATTTGATTTTAAAAGCTTTCCTTGACCCCAGAAATATAAATGGCTAATCCCATTGGCAAAAATAAAACCACGAAAAATCCAAAGATCAACTTCATAAACAGGTCGGGAAGCATCGGGAAAATTGCCAGAAAAGCAAGCGCTACACCCATAAATGTCATTCCTGCAATCTTTAGGGGATTAAGAATTTGCCTACAGGTAACCACCAAGTATAATCCCATAAGAAAGAATACAGCCAGGTATTCCCAAAATACCAGTGGAAGAGCCCCGATGAGCGATGTAAGAGCCATTCCAAGCACCAACGGAAAAAACATAAAAGAAATTCCGGTAATAAGGCGTGTAGGAGAAAAAAATCTTAACCCTCTGGTCTTAAAGTACTCAACAACAATCTTTTGAACATTGAATTCGCTGAACTCCAACTCTTGTTGATCCTGCTGAAATCCGCTTTCTGAACCTTTTCGCTGAGGTATTCGGTAGCTGTAGCTGCCACTTTCACCAAGAAACATTTTCCTTGATACTTTTGTTTCTCCGAGACCAATTACATTTTCTTCAGAAACAAACATGTCAAAATCATTAATCATTCCATTTTTCGAAATGATAACAATATGTCTGAATCGTCTTTGTCCACTTTCCAATTGATAGCCGTAATACGTTTTCCAGCTGAATGCATTCAATTGTATTATCAGAAAACCATCCTTTATGGTGCATATCCACTCAGGATGACTGACTTTAAAATCCTGCACTGCCTGCAAGTAATAATTGTTGATCTCTATATCAGTAAGTCTCATAATCTCATCAAATCTCCTTGGTAAAACATCTCTCTTAGTTAATTTTCACGATCTCTCCAGACGCATCTTACGGAATAAATCCTGTTCCCGTAATCTTTCAGCTTCGTAAAACCGTCTTTTAGCGGATCCATACAAATATAATCGCCGTTCTCGGCGCCTACTATCAAAACAAAATGATGATAGCTAAAAAGTGATTTCCTATGGACCTTCACTATAGGATATCTGCCCTGCGAAAGGCAGTTATCAATATATGCCGGATCCGGATCACTGTAGACTTCTGTGTTAAAGCCTGGTATTTCATCCAGCTTCCCCCACTGCATGTTTCCGGCATTATCAAATACTCCATTGGCAGATAGCAGATTGACAAGTTCTCCGGGATTCATGGCTCCGCTGCTCTCAGAAATCGCGGTGGCTATACAGGTCGTTATACACCCGGAAGATTGCATCGTATATTTCGATGTACCAAGACTATAGTCCTTCCATCGCTGATCGTCCTGCCGATAGCCGGTAATGCCTTCTGATACAGGATAATCCACTTTGCACTGTACGTTTACTCCGCCGCGGTTTTTATAGACTTGTGATAAAAAGAGAATCAGGCACAAGCCTACTACGCAGGCGCCAAAATACAGAATCGTCTTCTTACGTCTCTCTCTCGAATACATAAATAATGCTGTCCTCCCGATATCTAATCGTTCAAGACAGCATTATACTCCTTTTTATTCTTTTGTGTGATACAAGGTCTTGCCAAAACTCAAGCGGCGTCTTCAGCGGCCTTTTGGGCCAGGAAGCTCTCTGTGCGCTTCTGCACATTCTCCTGGAGATTTACGAAGAAAAGGAAATTGTCGTAAATATGAAGGCTACCATCAGGGAAGACATCGAGAATCTTAGGGTAGGCATCTGTGTCGATATTCGTTACTACAAGCGAGCCTCTTACAGGATCGATGTATGCACCGTACTTTCCGGGTTCTGATGAAAGGATTGCACCGGTTGCACTATCCTGTGTCACAGATCCCTTGTTGAGCTTTCCGGAAGCTACGGTACTATCTGTTCTCCAATTTAGAGGATTAATTGAAATAGCCTTAGTGCCTGCAGGAGTGATGATAGAATCCGTTACTGTTCCGTCCTCGCAGTCATAACTTACAACAACTCCCGTGTCGGTCTCGCCTTTTGCAGGAACTATCTGAGGATACTTGGAAACCATATCTTCCGTCATGCTCCATCCGATTGCATAAACTGCTATCAGATTGTCCCTGAGTTCAACAGCTCTTTCGCCGTTACCGCCATAGTACTCCTCAAGAAGCCTATAGCACATATCGGCCCCCTGTGAAAATCCAGCAAGGATAAGCGGCCTTCCGTTATTCTTGTGTTCAAGGTAATATTTAAATGCAGCGGACACATCCATATATGCATTCTTCATGGCCTGCTCTCTGGCTGCGGCATCTTCCATTGCATAGACATTTATCGAAGCCTGCCTGTAGTAGGGCGCGTAGACCCTGGCTGTGTTTGCATAAATGGCCTGCTGCTGATTCATGGCATTCCTAAACCAGCTCTTAAAAGAAGGTGTAATAGGGGAATTGCTTTCACTGACAACATCTACAGTTGGTGCAACAATAAATACGTCAACAGGGTTTTCAGGATAAGCTCCGTCGTAGAGCCAGTTATCCGAAACCGAATAATCCATGGGACTTGTAAATGGCAACACCTGTGCAGCCTTTACAGATATCCCGGCGGGAAAAGAAACAGCTATTACCATAATGATTGCGAGTAATACTCTGAATAACCTATTCTTCATTGCACGTATCTCCCTTTCTTAATCATTCTCCGTTTCGCATATAACCAAATACTCTGAGTGACTCAAGTGGGTGCCCTTCAAAATCAAACAATGCCTGATTATCCCAGGAGCATCCGCCGTAGTATAGTCCTGCATCCTCAGGATCGTAGTCCGATGCATAGCTGCTGGCCCAGCCGCTTCCGTATTCCTCCCACAGTGAGGAGTTATCGCCAGAGGCAGGTCCCACAGGTATCCATGTTCCTTCCCAGTAGAAAATACCCATTCCGCCGACGCTGCTTACATACTTACAGATATCGCGGAGGATTGTTGCCTGTCCCTCCACAGAAGCATCGTATCCGGAAACCACATCGCTTGAGGAGAAGCTGTTCCCAAAGCCGTCGCCGTCCTTGGTGGTGTATGCATAGGATGTTTCAGCAAGAAATACTTTCTTTCCGTATCTCTCTTGAATGAGCTCAAGTACTCTGCTCATGTTTTCCATGCTGCCATCCCAAAACGGGTAATAGGACATTCCTATCATGTCAAAATCCAGTTCGTTGTCACAGAGCTTGGAGACCAGATCTAGAACGTCTGCCTTATCGGTTATCCTGGTGTAATGAACCACTATATCTATGTCCTTACCGTATTCACTGGAAACCTCTCTGACTGCCCTGCTTCCTGCCTTTAGGAGCGTAACGACATTTTCAAACCCGGTCTCCCCGGACATTCCATAGTTGATCTCATTGCCTATCTGAACCATTCCCACATCAACTCCTGCATCAAGTATCTGTGAAAGTGAGTCCACGGTAAATTCATATAAGGCCGTGCTCTTCTCATCTATGTCCATGCCTTCCCATGCTTTGGGAGCATGTTGTCTCTTGGGATCTGCCCAGAAATCCGAGTAATGAAAATCGATGCTGACCTTCATCCCGTACTCGGTAGCTCTTTTTCCAAGCTCTATTGCAGTTGGAACGTCATTGTTCCCGCCGCCGTAGCCGTTACCGTTTGCGTCATAGGGGTCATTCCAAACACGCAGGCGGATGTAGTTGACACCGGCCTCTGAGAGGGTTTTAAAAACATCCTGCTCCTTGCCTTCAAAGTCGTAATATTTTACTCCGCTCTTTTCTTCCGCCAGGACTGCGGATGCATCCATTCCAAAAATGAAGTCCTCAGGAAGTCCCTCTATCTGTGACCTCCAGGTTTCAGGCTCTGCTTCTTCTAAAGGTTCAATGTCCTCAGGCTCTGCTCCTTGTAAAGTTACCTCGGGCTCCTCTTCTCCTACAGGCGTGATGTCCTCCGGTGCTGCATTGCTGCCTGCCTCTCCGCAGGCGTTAAGTGTCAAGCTCATCAAGATCAATGAGCAAATAATTGTTGTCTTTCTCAAATGCATCTTCTCACTCACTCTATCATGTCTTTATTTAGCATATAGCTGCTGTACTTTGTATCGATATCAACGTCAATAATCTCTCCCGACGCAGCATCTATATCATAATAATACTCATGTCCTCCGATTTCAAATTCCACTTCGTAAATGTGGATTCCATCCTCAATATCTCTTCTGATCGTAGGAAAGAAAACATCTCTCCTGGAAATTTCCGCATCCTGAAGGGCTATTTTAAGTGCCTGATGTGAAGTGATAAAATTATTGGCCACAGCTATGGAGGCCCCGACAAAACCTCTCACAATGAGTATGGAGAGTACAACGGATGCCACCATGGCCAAGGCCATAATCCTAGTGATCATTCTGCCTGTCATAACTATCACCTCCGTAGTAAAATATTGGGAGCCTTTTGGTTCTCTGTAAATATATACGAACCAAATGAAGTTATGGCAAACTGCGGATATCACCGCACTGTCTTTATCAGGCAAGAACTACCGTATTCTTTCCGATTCCCTTAGCTTCGTACAGAGCCTTGTCTGCCCTGTCAAAGATATCATCGGCCTTTTCTCTTCCGTTAAACTGCGTCATACCGACGCTGATGGTCTTGGTTCCGACCTCACCAAAATCCGTCCCGGACACCTCCGTTCTGATACTCTCAAGAACCTCCCTGGCTTCTTCAATGGTCATATTGGGAAGCAGGAAAAGAAATTCCTCTCCGCCCCAACGCCCGCAGATAGCCGCAGAATTCTTTTCCACCCTCTCTTTGATAATGGCGGAAATCGTCTTAAGCACCTTGTCACCCGCGGAATGTCCGTAGGTATCGTTCACCATCTTAAAATCATCGACATCTATTATGCCAAGGACCACGTTGATTCCGGTCCTGGATACGTAATCAATTGAAGCCCTCACAAGGTTGTCCAGAACTCGTCTGTTATAAAGCCCTGTCAACGCGTCCGTGTCAGCCATCTGCTTGAGCTCTTCATTGGCCTGCCTCAGCTCTGCAGCTGTGACATTTATGAAGGTAGCAAGCCTTCTGACCATGGAAATCTGGCCGTGGATCCTCTGCTCATCGCTCATGGGCAACTTGACATCTCCGACTCCCGTGGGCATTGCCTGTGCTTTTTCGCCCTCTCTCATGCTGATTGCTATGAGAGTCACGTGATGCTCGATTATGTTGCGGCCCATCCTCATAATCTCTCCGCTTGAGTAGAAGCCGCAAACAGGAGCAATCTGGCTGAATCCACCGGTTTCCTTGTTGATCAGGTATTTCCAATAGAGCCTTCTGACTCCGCAGGAATATAGGAAAATGGCCTGAGGTGCAAAAGACTTAACGGTTGCCTCCAGCTCTTTTACGTCCCCTCGTATAACTTCAGGATCGCCGTAGGATAGATTGACCGTGGAACCCTGCTGCACATCCGCAGCCAGAACTATGGAATTATCATCGGTATTACATGAGAAGGGGAGCCTTAGAACCTGATGACCGTGCTGAATAGACATAATAGGAAATTCAAGAATATTGTCAAAAAAGCTGTCATCAGCCTGAATATCCAGGTATCTGCTGTAGATCTTGCCGGCGGGAATTCCGTCAAGCTCATAGAGGGTCTTGCCTTCGATCCTGGTAACGGTAAGATCTTTGCCAAGGGGCTTCCAGCCTATTGCATGATGTACATCCACCACAAGATCTTCTCCCACATAGGTCACAAGTACCACTCCGTCGCGGCACACATGGGTCTCATCCATGACCTTGGTGTTAGTTTCAGCAATATCCATGGCAGCGCAGCCACCGCCAAATATCTTGACGTCTTCACGGCATTTCTCAACTTCATCAAGAACAGCATGACTGTTGATAGACTTAAGAGTTATCAGGATTTCAGCAGCCTTTATTCCTTCAGTGCCGTCGATGGCTTCACATATCTTTTTTCCGATATCGGTCTCCTGCCCCGGAGTACAGGGGAACAGCCTGACCTTGGCATCAGTGGAATCAAACACCGATGCTGCCAGTACCATTCCGTATTCAGCCAGGTGTCCGTCGCAAATGTCTCCGTTAGTACTGTTTCCGCAGATATTTGCATCAGGAAAAACCTCTCTGATGCCTTCCTGAACCTGCATGATCTCATCGTCATCAAAGATGATGGAATATAGATGGAACAGGATGGACTCATATTTGATTCCGGAAGTATAGCTGTAGACCTCCTTCAGGATTACGGTTACATCCTCCGGATTGGTTAATTCATAATTAAACTGTTTCATTCAAATCCCTTCGGTGCAGAGCGCCTCCAAAACTAAATGCTACATGTTTGTGAGAAGGTTTTTAAAATCCTCCTCGGGCATCGGTTTGTAGAACAGATAGCCCTGAATGTAATCGCAGCCGGCATCCCTGAGGAACCTGAACTGCTTGTCCGTCTCAACCCCCTCGGCTGTTACGGTTGCTCCCATGGAGTGAGCCAGGTTTATGGTAGAAACTATGATGGCTTCTGCCTTGTCGTTTATTCCGATCTTCCTGATAAAGCCAAGATCCAGTTTGATAATGTCAAAGTCAAAGGTCTCCAGCATGGAAAGGGAGCTCATTCCGCTTCCGTAGTCATCAAGGAGGATCTTGATGCCCTGCTTTCTCATCTTCTTAAGGTAATCAATGGCCTTGGACTCAAGATCCGCGTAGGCTGACTCTGTAACCTCAAACCTTATCATGGTGGGATCTATCTTCTTTTCCTTGATCCTCTCAAAAATGTTCTCGATAAAGGCGAAGTCGTAGAAGTCAACTCTCGAGAGATTGATGGCGCAGGGAACAGCTTTTTTGCCCTCGGCGTTCTGCTGTGAAATGAAGTCTATTCCGCGGTTCACCATAAAACCGTCCAGGACAGAGGTCTTGCCCTCCGCCTCAACTATAGGCACAAAGTCCGCAGGCGAAACCATTCCAAGGTCCTTGTGGCGCCATCTGATGAGCATCTCGGCGCTGACAACCTCTCCGTTGGTCACGGCAACTATGGGCTGATAATAGGGCTCAAACTCATTATCCGTAAGTGCCCTTTCAAAGTCGGAAAGAAGGAACCTCTGCTTGACGTAGTTCTCCTTCATGACATCGTCATAGTACGCATAGAGGCGATTACCCTTGCCTCTTCTGTTTCCTATGGTCTTTTCTGCCAGCTTGGCACCGGCAATAAGCTGGGTGATCTCCATATCTGTATTCCAGATGGAGTAGATTCCGCAGCGGATCTCATAGTTATATTCCTTGGATTCGATCTTGAAAACCTGACTGCACATGGCCTTCAGATTTTTATCCTTCAGATTGTCATCAGCGGTTATCAGAACAAAGTGATCGCTCTCAAGCCTTCCCATAATGACGGGCTTTAAATACTTCCTTAATACGTCCCTTGTCTGGAAGATTACCAGATCGCCGTTCCTGTCACCAAAGAGCTCATTTACAGCCTTAAAGCCCTTTACATTGGTGTAGACAAGCGAATAATTCTCATCATCATTAAGCTCCGTCATGAATAAGCGGGCTCTCTCAAGGAACCCTTGTCTTGCATATTCATCGGTCATCCAGTCGTGATCAAGGGCTGTTGTTATGTCAAAAATGACAATGATGAACCAGTCAGGGTATCCGGGAACCTCCCTTACTCTGATGTTCTTGGCCCTTCGGCCGTTTGGTGTAACAATATGGACAGTCCGCACAAAGTTGCCTCTGTCCTTTAGTTCCTCAAGGATAACCGGAATACGGACTTGATCGAGAAATGCCTGCTTCTCATCATCAACCACGTACTGAGCCACCTTAAATGCAAGGTCCGTATAGCGAAGCCTCGTGCTCTCGAAGATCTTTTTCAGGTGTTCACTAAGGTAATAGACCTCGCAAACCTCAGTTTTCTTATGAACTCCCACCACCATGTCGTAGCCGTCTTTAAGAAGAGACTTAACCACGGTCTGCTCAAAATACCCCATATACGGAATGATGGTGCCTTCCTTAAGGGGAAGCATCTCACCGTCCTCTATGATCTCTCCTACGCCGCTAAAGGTGGTCTTGCCATCCTTGACCTTAAAGTAGCTTCCGTCGGTTATGAGATAAAATCTCCTTCCGTAGCTGTCAGGGATCACGATATCCTTTATGAAGTCCTTACCGTCAATCTTCTTGGTCTTCATATCCTCGGCATGAGGGATCATCTGAATGTTGGTAAGATCAAGTCCTTCGGAAAATCTCACATAACTGGGATCCGAAGCTTCTCCCGGAAGCTCCGGCATAAGATACGCATTGTAGGCAGCGGTAACAGAACCGGCACTCAAGCCGATAACAATGCCATTATATGACAAAAGAGATTCTTTAAGTCCGATACGTTTAACAAACTCCAACTGTGTGGGGGCATGGCCTCCCGCAAGGTATATCACATCCGCCCAGTTCACAAGCTCCTTAAGGGGTTTCCCGGATTGCTCCTTGAGCATGATCGTTTCCTTAACATGAAGATCATAGTTTTCAAAAGCATCCAGTATCTGTTTCTTTTGAAACTCATTGGTCTCAGTATTGTCGGGGTCGCAAGGAACATAGAGAAGCTTGGCAGTCTTAGGCCATTCTTTCTTAAGGTCCTCCCAAAAGCCATAGCTCTCCAGTGGAGGCAGCTTCTTGTAGGGCCCTTCCTTCTGATACTGTATAAAGCTACTGGTCAGATATACAACCATAGTATTATCTCCCGACATATTTACACAGTTTACAACATATTAATTATACTCGATTAGACGTACAAAAGGTAATAAAAAATCAAAAATTGAAAAAGCCCTCCGGATCAAACCGGAAGGCTTTACCATAGTGGATTAGGCGGGAGTCGAACCCGCGTCCAAAAATTCATCCCCTGTCCTTCTACTATCGTAGTCAATTATTCCGGAATTCTGCATTCCTGTTCCCTCACGGCGCCGTTAATTGACAAACAACACCGATCGGTAGCTTCATGATACGACCATAACCGCAAAGCTTAAGCTATGTCGTTTCCTACAAAGTTTGACGCCAGTTACTGAGTGTGTAGGTGCACTCAGGCTGACGGGCTGCACTTAGGCAGCGTAAGCTAAATTATCGTTAGCGTTTAATTTTAATTTGAGGTTTAACGCACCGTCCTGCGGATAGCTTCTCCAGCTTCAAAATCCCTGTCGAAACCTTTACTAACCCATATTCAATTTGCTCTAATAGTATATCGCCAGGATGAAGTTCTTTCAATATACTTCCGGTTTAATTTTCCGGATATTTTACTTGAACTTCATCTTGAACTCTTTTTCTACTTCTCTCTGCTGATCCTTCTTAGCCATATCAGCGCGCTTATCATAGAGCTTCTTACCTTTGGCAAGTCCTACCTCTACCTTGACCCTGCCGTTCTTAAAGTAAACTTCAAGAGGAACCAGAGTGTAGCCGTCAGCCATCTTCTGCTGTTCCAGCTTTCTGATCTCTGCCTTGTGAAGGAGAAGCTTCTTGACGCGAAGGGGATCCTTGTTGAAGATGTTGCCCTTCTCATAGGGGCTGACATTCATGCCCATAATAAAGGCTTCTCCCTTGTCGATACTGATCCAGGCTTCCTTGATGCTGCACTTGCCCTGGCGGATAGATTTAACCTCAGTGCCAAAGAGCTCAAGTCCTGCCTCGTACTTCTCCTCAATGAAGTAATCATGATATGCTTTTTTATTGTTTGCCACCAGTTTCCTGGCTGTGTTATCCTGTGCCATTTTATTTCCCAACTTTACATTTATTTAGCGTTTCTTGCGCTTGCCCTTCCCCTGTGCGCTGCGGGCCGCCTTGCTGGTGGCGGATTTCTTGTACTTGTGAACCTTATAGACCTTGCGTCCTGAAGCAGTCTTCCCCGTCTTGGCGGCTGAACTTCCTTTTTTTCCGGAAGATGAAGCTTTTTTCTTTTTCCTGGGTTTGCCGGTTCTGGGATCAGGTTCAACATCAGAGATATCCAGCATCTCGCCGCAAACCTCTACCTTACGGCTATCAGAGTTGTTCTCTCTGCTCTCTTCAAGGCTCTTGGATATGAGCTTTCTGACCTTGCTGGCTCTCTGCTCTGACACTCTGCGAGCCTCAGAGTACTCTATAAAGTCATCCTCCTCATCATCCTCATCGTCATAATCAGGATCGATGATCTTAAAATCAATAGCTTTGGTAAGTCTGTCAGCCCCGACAACCTTGATCCATACCTTCTGGCCAAGACAATATTCCTTGTGGGTACTCTGTCCCACAAGCTTCATGGCTCCTTCATCGTAAAAGTAGAAATCATCTGTCATGGAAGCTGCACGGATCATACCCTCACAGCTGTTGTAAAGCTCGACAAACAATCCCCAGGCAGTTACGCCTGAGACAACGCCTTCGAAGCGTTCTCCGATATGGTTCTCCATATACTGTGCCTTCTTGAGCTTGTCGGTCTCTCTCTCTGCCTCCTCTGCCCTTCTTTCGGTTTCAGAAGAATGCTTGGCCACTTCATCCAGGATCTCATTGTAATGATCGATTCTGGCTTCATTCATCCTGCCGCGGAGGTAGTCCTTGATGATCCTGTGAATCTGAAGATCAGGGTATCTCCTGATAGGTGAGGTGAAGTGACAATAGTAATCAAAGGCCAGTCCAAAGTGGCCTGTGCACTCAGTGCTGTATTTAGCCTGCATCATGCTGCGAAGAGCCATCCGGCTGATAACAGCTTCCTCTCTGGTACCCTGCACCTTATCAAGGAGCTTCTGGAGTTCCTTGGGTCTTACGCCGTCATCATTTCTCACTCTGATGTGATGTCCGAAGTTGCTGACAAATGCTGACAGAGCAGAGATCTTATCAGGGTCAGGCTGCTCATGTATTCTGTACACAAAAGGACTCTGCATGTAATAAAAATGCTCAGCCACGGTCTGATTGGCCGCCAGCATAAAGTCCTCAATAAGCTTGGTTGCAGTGTTCCTCTCATGGGGAACTATGTCCGTGGGAGTTCCGTCAGGATCAAGAATGATCTTGGATTCCGGGAAGTCAAAATCTATGGCTCCCTTGTCAGCTCTTTTCCTCCTGAGGATGGAAGAGAGCTCAGCCATCTCCCTGAACATGGGCACAAGAGCGCTGTATCTGTCGATAGTTTCCTGATCCTCGTCCTCAAGGATCCTGGCAACATCGGAGTAATTCATACGCTCATCAACATTTATGACGGTCTCGGCAATCTCATGGTCCACAATGACGCCGCTCTTATCAATGGTCATAAGGCAGCTCAGCGCCAGTCTGTCCTCCCCGTGATTGAGGGAGCAGATGCCGTTGGAGAGCTTGTGAGGCAGCATGGGAATGACTCTGTCAACCAGATATACGCTGGTGCCACGCTTAAGAGCCTCTCTGTCAAGGGCAGAGTTCTCCTGTACATAGTTGGTCACATCCGCAATGTGAACACCAAGATGATATAGCCCCTTCTCGTCGATATGAAGGCTTACGGCATCGTCCAGATCCTTGGCATCCTCACCGTCGATGGTGACCATCTGAACGTCTCTTAAGTCCTTTCTGCCAAGCATATCCGCTTCACTTACAAAATCGGGACACTTGGCTGCCTGGTTCATGACTCTCTCAGGGAATTCATAGGGAATATCGTAGTTCTTGACGATGGAGAGAATGTCCACGCCGGGATCATTGATGTTTCCTATAACTTCCTTGATCTTGCCCTCAGGCTTCCTGCGGGAAAGTGGATCGCCGTAATCAGTGATCTTAACGACAACCTTATCTCCCGTCACAGCTGCGCCGTGATGCTCAATAGGGATAAAGATATCATTGGTGATCTTGCCGTTGTCGGGAACCACAAATCCAAAGTTCTTCTCAGCCTGATAGGTTCCAACGATCTCCTCAATGCCTCTTACCAGGATGTTGCGGATCCTGCCTTCTTTTCTTTTGCCGAAGGAGTCAGGAAGAAGCTCCACTTCAACCGTATCGGTGTGGAAGGCGCCATGGACAAAGTCCTCGGGAATGAAGATGTCCTCGTCCCAGCCCTCAACCTCAACAAAGCCAAAGCCTCTGGCGTTACTGATAAACTGGCCCACTATGTAGTCTTTATTCTTTTTACCGCCGTTAAGGCTCTCATCCATGCGCTTTAAGCGCTTTCCTTTACTCATAAAATACCTCAGTGATATTATAACTGAAAAGGCACCCTAATATCTATTAGAGTGCCTTGAATGAATCAATAATATTCCGGAATCTGTCTTATCCGATAATACCCATATTAAGGAAAATTGCAAACAGAACGAAAAGGAATGACAGTACGATAGTAACAGTCTTAAGTACACCCTCTCTTGAACGTCCCTTGTTCTTGCCCCAATATGTATTCTCAACAGTTCCCTGAATAGCTCCAAGTCCCTGGCTCTTGCCCTCCTGAGCAAGTACAAGAATAACCAAAGCGACACAGATTATGATAAACAAAACTCCAAATACGTACTCTAATGCAGTCACGAGTGAAACCTCCCAGTACTCATATTCATAAAATATCAAATAAAGTCAACCAAGATACTTTACCATAAATGCACCTTGTCGTCAATATTTGAAGCATATTCGCGCTGATTATTTGCGAACAAGAAGACTCTTTCCTGTCATCTCTTCAGGCTGCTGCTCACCCATGCACTCGATAAGAGTAGGAATGATATCAGCAAGGCATCCGCCCTCTCTGAGAGTATATGCAGGATCGTAGTTTACAAGGATGAAAGGAACAGGGTTGGTGGTATGAGCTGTCCAGGGCTCTCCTGTCTCAGGGTCAACCATCATGTCTGCGTTACCGTGGTCAGCGCAGATGAACAGTGTTCCGTTGGTAGCCTTGATAGCCTCAACGATCTTGCCAACGCACTCATCAACAACCTCAATAGCCTTAACCGCTGCAGGGATAACTCCTGTGTGGCCGACCATATCAGGGTTGGCAAAGTTGGCAACTACCACATCATATTTCTGTGAGTTGATGGCATCGAGGATTTTGTCACAAACCTCGGGAGCGCTCATCTGAGGCTTAAGGTCGTAGGTAGGAACATCCTTGGGGCTGTTAACCAGCACTCTGTCCTCACCGTCGTTGGGCTTCTCCACACCGCCGTTAAAGAAGAATGTTACGTGTGCGTACTTCTCAGTCTCGGCGATACGAGCCTGCTTAAGTCCCTTGGCTGCAAGCCACTCACCAAAGGTGTTATTAAGAAGAACCTTCTTGAAGGCTACTTCCTTGTTAGGGATAAGAGGATCGTAATCTGTGAAGCAAACGTAAGTTACATCAAGTCTCTTTCCTCTGTTGAACTTATCAAACTCATCATCGCAGAAGCAATGTGTGATCTCTCTTGCTCTGTCGGGACGGAAGTTGTAGAAAATGATTGAATCGCCGTCCTTAACGGTAGCTACGGGAGCTCCGTTCTTCATGATAACTGTAGGAATAACAAACTCATCGGTCTTGCCGTTCTTGTATGACTCAACCATGCACTCGTGAGCGGAATTGGCCTTGTTGCCCTCGCCCTTGGTGAGCGCATTGTAAGCAATCTCAACACGGTCATAGTTGTTATCTCTGTCCATTGCATAGTAACGGCCTGAAATAGAAGCAATTGCGCCAACGCCCAGCTCCTTCATCTTGTCCTCAAGCTGCTGAACGAAGTCGATGCCGCTCTCGGGAGGAGTGTCTCTTCCGTCAAGGAAGCAGTGAACGAATACCTTATCAAGGCCGTTCTTCTTGGCAAGCTCCAGAAGTCCGTAAATATGTGTGATGTGGCTGTGAACACCACCGTCTGATACAAGGCCGTACATGTGGAGAGCAGAATTCTTCTCCTTGCAGTTATTGATAGCTGCCATAAGGCCCTCGTTGGTAAAGAAATCGCCGTCCTCAATGGACTTGGTGATCCTTGTGAGCTCCTGGTAAACAATCCTGCCGGCGCCCATGTTCATGTGGCCTACCTCTGAGTTACCCATCTGTCCGTCGGGAAGTCCGACAGCAAGTCCGCTGGCATAGCCCTTTACAAAGGGATACTCAGCCTCAA